>BNJT01001995.1_pt1 | contig 126425 bp, 161 predicted proteins | sample 8540491 | NCBI WGS metagenome assembly BNJT01 (sample SAMD00202455, study PRJDB9452) | human saliva metagenome | host: Homo sapiens | reverse complement strand
AGAAAAGTTACAGAGAGAAACTTTTGATGGAGAGAAAGGAGCTTCGGCGCTATAGCGGGTGATAAAATATACCACGCTATCATCTTCACTAAGGATGCTTCAAGGTCTAAATTGAATAACAATTATGTGGAGAGGAAACTTTGCCAAAATAAGTAAGCTACAACACGCAATTTTAATACATTGAGCAAACTTATTACAATGGTTGATGAACTTACTAAGGAGAATGAAAACAGCAAAACAACACGAAGAGTGAACTTCAGGACAGTGCATCAGCAAAAGTTTCTCTTTTGCAAGAGGACTAGCAACACTTGTAGCTATAAAAGGAGTTAGAGCAGTTATTGTTTCTCCACTTTCGGATACTTATCATTTGGAACAACCTTTATTATAAAGAGATGGGAGCCTTGTTTGTGTTGCCTCCGCCTCGTACAGATTTTGCTGGTTTCGTAGTGTAGATGATGCTGAAACAGAAGAGCAATGGTGGGAGGGAGTCAAAGGGTGAAAATGAACCTCTTTGGCTGTGAGGGAGATATTTTGATTAAGAAAAGATAATTTAAAAATATAAATACAATGAAGGATATATCCCAAATATTAAAGCTGATATAAGAAAATAGAAGATGGTATTTTGCTGTATGGATGACCATTTGTCAGTGGAGATAATCAAAAATATATGAAAATGTATGATTGGATGTAACTTTCTTTTTATGATTTTGAGAGAGATGGATAGGAAAACTCAAGTATAAGGAAGTAAGCCATTGACCGCCTGCGTGCAGATTGATGAGCCGCCATGGAATGGAAGAATGCTATTTCGAGTGCTTTATGTTTCCATGAGTACAGGGCAGACTTGCGTTATCTACCGCAGAGGGATTGAGCATCAGCACACGCGGGCCTTGTAGGAGCTGATGTTCTGTGGGGAATGCTCAAAGATGCAAGAAACAGTGGCAAAAAGAAATAACACCTTGCCTTGTGCAATGTCCGCTGAGAGAGTTACCTTTTGCACGATAATATGTTTGACCTTGTCACAACGGAGGTATCAATCAACGATAAAGCTCTTACTATGAGCGAAATGCTCCGAGTTATGGCTTAAAAGCAGGAAAGCGAGTTGCTTGTGCCAGTGAGACGAGCCGACTGTAGAGACCCAATACAAAAGCGTCTTTTCTAAATCCTATTTTGAAGAGGCAAAACGGTTGATTTGAGACGCCATAGAACAATACGTATCACAACGTCAGTGGTTGAGAAACAGAATTATTCTGGAATAACAAGTTTTATGGAATCGCACTTTTAGATAACAAATGCCGTGGGACGGCATTACCTTTAAGAGCAGAAAGACACTATAGAGGCAAAAAGAAAGTAAAAGCAACCTCTGAGAAACACGACACAGCTAACGTAAAAGGGGGAGGAGGTGTCGAAGTTAGAGAAGAGCACCTTTGATTACCAAAGTATGCTCATTCATAACGATGATTTGCACTCGGAGGACTTAGCCGACTTTACCAAATGTTCCCCAATATAAAGGAATTACAGTTACTATCCGGACAATATAAACCACTTGGAAGCCTTACCACTCTTGGAGAAGCCACACTCTATTTAAATGTCAGAGCATGGATTATACGCCTCTTGCTAAGTACAAAAACTTAGTGAGGGTTTATGATGGTGAGGTGAGCACGACCGCAGCCTCTTTGCGAGCTTTCAAAGCTAGAATTAAAACTATCGTGCAATAAACTCATTTCACTGGAGGCATACAACGATTACAAAGACCTGCCTACCGAACTTTTGGTTGGATAGAAGCAAATCACCGATATATCCTTTTGGCGTGGTTGCTAAGCTTGAGTATTTGCGGTTAGATAGGAACCAAATCAGTGATTTATCTCCCATTGAAGACCCTCAAGAAGCAACACCTATATATTTGTATCACAATGAAGTAGACCTTTCTTCCTTTGAAGCATTTATCTTTAGAGGAAGATTGGACTTAGAGCAAAACAAGATAGAAGACCTTAGTGATTTGGTGGGGTATAGAGACCCTTGGAACATAGAGATATGTTTTAGTCCAATAAAGGATGCCTCTCCTTTTGCTAAAATGCCCTTATTTGCGGGAGTTTGTTTGACTGTGCAGATGCTAAGGATATTTACTTACCTTTAAGAACGTTACCTCGTTAAAGGTGTAGCTAGTGAAGGGGAAGTCTTTGGAGGGAATATCCGAACTTTGGAAGAAAGCTGAGCACATCTATGCATGTAGTTGAAAAAGAGATGATGACCTTATTAGCCTCTTTCCATTAGCCCTATTTTCTTGTAAAGTTCCCAGAGCGACAGCCACCGAAGCCTTTCTGCAATCCCTACTCACCTATGAGTAGTGCGGAGGAAAAGGACGGCTAATCAGTCAACTTTCTTATTAGGCAGCAACCAATGAGCGTAAAGGGCTGTTCAAGTAAAGAAAGTTCAGAAAGCACATTGATCCTCAATATGCCTTTCGTGCTGCTCTTTTGAGCATAAAATTCCTATCACGCCCGTTGTTCAGGAAAAAGTCTTTGCTGAAATCGCAAGAGTGGGCAGCTCTCTGACTATATTACAAAAGGAAATGTAGTCATTCGCTATCTCAACTGCTCTGATTTGCATAGTGACCGACCAGCCCACTTGTTATATATGATGGAAATCACCAAGAAGAAAGCCAAACGCACAGCCAAGAGCGCGCTTATTATATCGGCTATCTTCAAGGAGCAGCATCATTCGTTACGATTTATCAAGGGAAAGTGTTGATGGATAAAACTATCTCAGATGTAGCCTTTTCATAGGATTCGAGATAATTCTGGGTTGATCGTGGCGGTATCCACTTGGGTTTTTATCCGATAATCCTGATGATATTCTTCTCCAGCTGTGCAAAGAAATTTTTCAAAGGCTCATTTTCTACCACTATGGGTTTTCCTGTAATTTTTGAGCTCCAGAAGAGTGCCTTTGTCTGCTGCTCATCTTCTGAATTTATCCAATAAATTCTACATTCTGTCATGCAGGTTCCGATGTCTTCCCGCACTGATTAAGGCTTGTAGGGTCTATTGTTTTTGAAAAACAAATCCAAAATGTTCCAGACTTACCACCTTTGGATCATAGGCCACCTTTACCACCTCACTGCAAAGCTTGTGCTGTCGGTATACACCTGCTGCTCATAGGTACGAAGTTTTCTATATTTCCATTGGCATAGCCTACCTGCGTAGCCGTTACTCCCGTTGATTTGTTTGATGCTCCGTTCAGAAACACCCACCAGCAAAATAAATTTCTCTATCCATTTTATTTTTCACCCTTAAATTCTTTTATCGTTTCCTGATATAAATTCTCATACATCGGAATGATTTATCGTATAATCAAAGTCTTTTGCTACTTCTGTAGCATTTGCTTTCATTTCACTTTTACAGAGACTCGTCAGACAAAATCACAAGGCGTATATTCAGCCATTTTCTCCACATCGCCTACATTCTTCAAAATCCTGTCTTTCCACAGCCAAATATTAACCTCTGGAATTCCTCCACGTATTTATCTGCTAACCACGGCGTTCGGCTGCCATAGCCTCTAGCGCCGCCAGACCAAAGCCTCTCCTTTCCGAGGGAGAGGAACATCATCTGCACAGGTAGCAGCGGGCGAAGGTCGTTTGACTTTTCCCATGATTTTATTTTGTCCGGCCAGTCTGGGTTTTCTGATAAGCATTTACTTTTCCATCTCAGGGGCCCTCTCCTACCTTGATTGAGTTTGCTCCGGAATTTTTCTGATTTACCTTTTCCAAAAATCTCCAAAACATCCTGAATTCTTTTAGCGAGGTCTAAGGAGTAGAAATAATGCACCAAAATCTTCTCATTCTCCTCCTGCAAAGCGAGTTTCCTAAAACAAACCGAACAACACTGCTCGAAAGCTCTCTGTCGGCTACTGTGAGTTAGGGATCACATTAATTTTCTTTTAATGTCAGCCAATGTATCTGTTTTAAACTTTCGAGAGCCAGTCAGCGCATCAGACTGATTGATAGAAAATTCTACTGCATGTGTTTATAGCTCGGGTGCTGCACCAAAGTAATATCCGTTCCGTGAAGCGTAGTCACCAGCGATTAAATCGCGCCTTTTTCTTTCAGCATCTGTTTCGCTGTAAAAAGTCACCTGGGCATACGGAATAGCGTAATGAGCGTGAAGAACATCCAGCTGATGCATGCACACCACGCATCGCCAGAATGACAGCGCGTATCATCAGCGCGGCTGATGCTAAATAAGGGATACGCACTGCCACGATTCACTTTATGAAAAGATATGAGGTCTGAGTCATATCCGGCCTTGCTGGAAAGCTCGGAGCTGATGAAGTGCACTTCATAACGCGCACCGCAGATTCGTTCAGAGTTCTGTCACGCCCACTGTTCCACTTCCCCATAAAGTAGGGTAGCCTAGTATTCCTATTTTTAACATTTTTCCTTTGTTTTATTTCATGTTTTGGGACATCTGTTCCATTCCGATATTTTATTTGTTCATTTACTCACCACCTGGCAGTCTTCGTTTACTGTTTCTAAATAAGCCTCTGCTGTAGCTTTCATCGAGGAGAGAGTGTTTTCGCAGAAACCAGAAACCGATGAAATTCCGCTAATATCCACATCTGAAGAGCATGCGGGCTTCCGAACACATGAGAATCACTTTATTCCTTGATTTCGCTGCAGTTAGCAAGAGCCTTTTGGCTCTCCACAATCCAGCTGTCAGGTTTCCTAGCAGTAGGGTAATCCTTATGAGAGACGGGCTGATGATTACCACCCGCATCGGGGATGGTACTGGTTCTTTTGAAAGATATAACTTATGCAATTTCAACTCGGACAATTCTTGTAAAACGCCTACGTGCGACCTCTCTTCTAACAGGGAGATAATGCACTTTCCTTTTTCTCTAAATGGGAAAAGCTGACATCATCCTGTAATAAAGTCAAAAGCATTGGCGTACAACTACTCTGAAATTTTTCGCGTGAGAATCATTGTTTAAAAGCAAGTATTGATTCCTTCTGAACTAAGTGGTCCTGAGTTCTGAAGTCCCAAAAGATATTTCGTTTTTCGAAATCTTTTGCACGCTTTCTTCCAGCCTTTTTCGCTGATTTCTCCCCTTTTGGATACTTCTTTTATCAACTTTTTCCCTGTCGGCACATCTTGGCTAAAAAGCAAAACATCATTCCCCTGCGGAACGCCCTCAAATCCGAATTCCCCAGCGGGATATTTTAGACAGCGCATTCCATATTCAAGGACATCAGTAATGCTGACCCAGCCCTTCGTATCGGAATTTGACACTCAGTGCGTTCGTTACAATATCATAAGAAATAAACGCGGATATTTTTCCCTCCAGCTGTGCTGGGACATAGAGATGCTATATCGCTCCGCTCACGCCTATTTTTCTTTGTCCATCAAGGCTTTGAAGGGCGCCAATTCTATTTTATTCCAGCCTCTCCAGACTATGTTTTCACCACTGGCAAATCCAAATGCGAATCTACATCCGTATCCCCTGCAGGAAATGTTTTAATCGCCGCAGCACGCCGTTATCCGCTGCAAACCTTGGGCATACGCCGATGATTTTTCAATTACATTCTGTTTATCTAGACCAAACGAACGATTGCCTATAATCGGATTTTGGGATTGGTATTCATCCACCACGACGAAGTTCCGGTAAATTCCCATTTCTTTGCATCTTCAGCTATTTTGAAGCCATTTCATAAAACAAATTATTATCCTGAATCGCTCCAGGTCATCGCCCAAAGGAATTTGTGCGCAGTTTTTATTCTCTGATCAGCCCCATTCGAGCATCCATACCAAAACATCGGCACTCTGGATTTCTTCTGAAAATTCATTTACCAAGCCTATTTCCCTGCTCGGCATCATCCTGCATCAGAATAATTCCTATCCTCTCCTGCTCTACCAGTTTTTCTCACTCCGGGAGATATGGTTTTGGTCTTTAATGGTATAAAAGCGCCACGATGTAGAACTGCCGATACGCTCATCCATGCTGAGTTTTAGCATACAAGCTGTCTGCATGTTTCACCACTTTTTATCCAAATCTTTGGTGATATTTTGGGAGAAAAACTGTGCTGTAAATATCCTACACACCCAAAAATAAAAACTAAAATACAAGAAATAATATTTTTCATAGTGAACAAAGTACAATTTTCAGATAAAATAATCTTACTTTTGCATCAAAATTAAAAGTTTTGATTACTATTGGGACAAACGGCACTCTACGGCATCAGTTCGATACTGGGTGGATATTTCCTTTCTGATTGCACCTATCATCACAGGGCTTTTTCATGCCAGAGTCTGCGCCCTTTGTGGATTGGTACTCCATCGCAGGAGTGGTTACAGTTTTTCTGACGCACGGCATGGAGACCTCGTTTTTCGTTTGCTCTCAAGAAAAGATATCAGCAAAGAGACGCTAGTTTCTACATTCCATGAAGCATCTTGGCAATGTCTTTTTATTTGATTTGGTCTTGGGATGGGTATTTCGGCGAGATTACAGAATATTTCCATACGCCAGACCAAGTGCATTTCTTGATTTTATTTTTGTTCATTCTTTCCATCGATACGCTTTTCTACGATTCCTTCGGCTGTTCTTCGTTTAGAGGAAAACCGCTGCGGTATGTGAGTGTCTAAGGTAGCAGGAAGCGTGATTTACTTTTGGGCTGGTGGTGTTTTTCATCAATCTTCTTCCCAATTTACCCAATGGCTTCCTCGGACTGAAATACGATGCTAGATTTGGCGTGGGATATGTCTTTGTGGCAAAGTTTGGTTCAGGCATCGTCTCGCTGCTCATCGTTTCTAAGGGTTTGTGAATTTCAGTTTTTAGAAGTTTTGATTTTCTTTATGGAAAAAGAATCATGAAAGCTACTCTTGGCCTGTGATGGTGGCAGGGGCTGGCGGGCATCATCAACCAGACGATGGACGAGACAATTCCTAAAATACCTTCTTCCTGAAGAAAGAAAGCAAACGCAAATAGGCGTATACGGAGCCGTTTACGAGATAGCGACATTCATCACCGTTTTAGGCAGGCCTACCAATTGGGGATAGAACCGTATTTCTTTCTAGTTTTTAAAAACGAAAATGCGAAAAACTTACACCCTGCTGATGGACATCTTCGTGATATGCAGTTGTGTGATTTTCCTAGGACTTATCACCAATATTTCTTGGATTTCCAAAATATACATCAGCAATCCTCTCTACTACGAAGAGCATAGAACTGATTCCGTGCTGCTATGCCAGTCCGTGTTTTTGGGGATATATCTTAATTTGTCCATTTGGTACAAAACTCTCTGACCAGACCATCGTGGGGCTGTATATTTCGCTCATCGGCGCGGCGATTACGATATCTGTCAATTATTTCTTCGTGCCCGAATATGGATGCTGGGCAAGTGCAGTGGCTGCGCTGCTGACTTTTCATGTCTATGATGATAATTTCCTATATTTGGGGGCAGATAAAATATCCAATACCTTATAACACGACTAAAATAATCGTTTACCTGCTCCTTTCAATAGGGTTTGGGAATGATTTCTTTTTAAATATTTTAGAGAAAATTACATCATCAGTAACATTATTTTTTGTAATTTTTCTACAGTATTTGTCGTTTTTAAGGAAAGAACACTCTTGAGAAAAATTTTTGAAAAATGAAAATTAAAATTATAAATAAATCCAAACATCCACTTCGAAGTATCAAGCTGAACTTTCGGCAGGAATGGATTTGTATGCGAATATCACAGAGCACTATTCGGTTAGGGTCGCTTTAGAGCGAACAATTATCCCGACAGGTATTTTTCATAGCTCTGCCAGCGGGATACGAAGCCCAAGTAAGACCTCAGCAGTGGACTGGCTGCCAAGCACGGAATTACTTGTCTGAACAGCCTGGAACGATAGATGCAGACTACCGCGGAGAGGTCGGTGTGATTCTCCGCAAACCTGTCCAAAAGATGAATTTGTCATCAATGATGGAAGGCAGGTGCCCAGCTAGTCATCGCAAAACACAGAAACTGCCCAGTGGGAAGGGTAGAAACCCTTGACGAAACAGAAAAGAGGCGCAGGAGGTTTCGGAGGTTCTGGAACGAAATAACATTTTAAAAATTATAAAAATACATCTATTATGCAAAATAACTAATACCTATGGCGGGAAAGGGTTCCGATTAAGACCACTTACACCTTTTGACTGTGCCAAAACCTTTGATTCCTATCGCAGGAGGAAAACCTATCGTACGAGAGTTGGTAGAGAGGACATCACAGAGGTGTGTAAATCCAGAAAATAGATGAAGTTGCCTTCATCAGCTGGTGATTTCGGGGAGTCAAGTGGAGCAAGATTTATTGGATGTTGCAGAAGTAGGGCGCAAAAAGGAAGCATATACCGCAAACAGAGGCTTTGGGAACAGCTCATGCTATCAACTGCGCGAGAAAGTATGCAGGGGCTCGTAATCATTGCTGTTTACGCACACATTATTTACGAGCAGTTTTCATCTAGATACCAATTCTGACGGAGTGATTTGGGTAAAAAGTAGATGACCCGAGTGCCTTCGGAGTGAGTGAAACTCAGACGACTATGAGCTTCATCACGGACTTTGTAGAAAAACCAAAAGAGTTTGTGTCTGATTTGGCGATTATCAGGGATTTACTATTTCAACAGCGCTGAAAAACTCATGGGTGAAATAGACTACATCATGAGTAACGACATCAAAGATGGCGGTGAATGCCAACGACACGACACTAGAAAACCTAAGAAAAAGGAGCAAAATTCTCTTTAGGAAAGGTAAATGACTGGATGGACTGCGGAAACAAGACCATTACCGTGCAGACTAATGGTAAGATTTTTAGAATACGAAAAAGAGAATCTTTCTCAGTATCCAGCTTCTGCACAGATAGAAAACAGTTTGATAATTCCTCCATGCTTCATCGGAAGAATGTGAAAATAATGGAATTCTATCATCGGGCCGAGAGTTTCTCTGGGCAACAACACGGTAGTAAAAATTCTAATATAGACAATTCTCTAATCCAGAGAAAAGAACGAAAATCCAGTCTGCTAACCTGAGCAACTCCATGATTGGGAACTCGGCGAGTATATCGGAACTTCTATCAATCTTTCTTTGGAGATTTTCCGTATTAGATTTCTCTGAATAATATAGAAGTGATTTTAATGATTAACAAAAATGAAGAAATTAATAGCTCTATCCCGCCATCATAGTGTTTTTAGCCTCTTGTGGTGCTAAAAAGTATCGCTACTAAATCGAAATCCCTACTGTTTCAGCAACAAAAATTTCTATGATGCTATCACGAAAAATCTGATTTTTGATGCTCTTAAAATCACTTCTAAAATAGATGCAGAAGTAGGAAAAATTCGTTCCTACCATTCATGCAACTATCTACATGAAAACAACCAGAAAATATGGATGAATATGTCTGCTCTGTTTATGAATGTAGGCCGCGGAATAGCTCACTCCCGAGGGACTAAAGCCTACGAAAAACTGAGCAGAACTTATATCATTCTGATTTTTCTTATCTTAATAATTTTACTGAAAAATCAATTTTAGATTATTCTTCACTTCAAAATTTATTGGTTGGAAAAGAGTTTTCTTTCCTGTCAATGAAAAAGATTTTTAACTTAACCAAAAGAAGCCGAAGAATACATCTTAAAACCGATTACTACTGAAAGTAAACATTGATGGAAAAACCAGCGAATACCTGCTACAAAGATTCCGTTTTTCTAAAAGAGCTGAACCTTACCAAAGTTTCTTTAAAGACACCAAAAACTGCAGATAATTTGGATTTATTTTATGATAATTGGGTGAGATATTAACGAGTAAAAGCTCCTAAAAGATGTTAAAATAGTTATAAAAGGTAAGAAAACTGACCAAATTTTAATAGAAATACGAAATTTGACTTTTTCTGAATAGAAACCCGATATTCGGTTCAAATAATTATAGCAGAGATTTCTAATGTATTTCAGGAAGATAAAGCTTATTTATTGGAATTTTGTCTGCTTCGCTCTTTCTCGACTCAAAGACAGCAAGGAGGATTTACAAAGGCAAAACGCTGAATTACAAATCAGAACCATCAGATGCTAACTTGGCTAAAGCAAAGTCCGAGGCTGAGCTCTCACTATCTTATCTTAATGATATCAATAAAAAGAAAATTGCCCTTCGTGAGGAAAGTCTGTAGCATCACAGAAAGAAAAAGATTCATAGAAGATGATATTTATCTTCGTCAGTTAGAAATCAATAAATACAACCGAGAGCTGAAAGTTCTCCGTAAAAACTACACCATGAAATTCTCGTAAAAGCTTATAGGCGTACAGAACAAAGTAACATTCATTTTTTGTCTTCTCAAGATTTGGGACAGGCGCTTCGTAGAGTGCAATATTTTGAAAACAATACGGAGAATACCAAGACAAAAAGCTGCAGAAATATCTGATAAAGCTATAAAAAGCACAATCGCCCTGAGAGAAAAATCCAAAAGACAAGGAAAATCTTCTCTTGAAAGCGAGGCTAAAGATTTAGAATTAATCGCTCTCAGGAAAGAAAAGAAAAAGAAATTTTATTAGAAGATTTCAAAAAGAATGAAGCCAGACTAGTGGCTGAACTTAAACAAAAACAATCTGAGATCCAAAAAGGTTAGAAGGCGAAATCAGAAAAATCATCGCTGAAGAAATCAGAATCGCAAAAAGCGAAAGAAGAGGCTGAAAGAAAAGCTCGTGAAGAAAAACTAAGACTAGCGAGAATAGAGGCTGAAAAGAAAAAGCGAGAATAGAAGAAGCCAATAGAAGGCGCGTGAAGAGGCCGAAAGAGCAAAAAGAAAAGCAGAGAGGAAGAAGAAGACTAGCTGAAATCGCTAGAAAAAAGCAGAAGAGGAAAGAAAAGCACATAGAAATAACAACGAAGCCAAAAGAATAGCAGCCGAAAAGAAGACAAATGGAGAGCTGCCGAAAAAAGCAAAAATAGCCGCAAGTAAAGCCGAGGGCTGCCAGGTAAATGCAGAAGCTGTAGCCAAAAGAAACAGAGTCTGAGAGAGCTGTGGATGAGCAGGGCAATGGCATCAGCTGGTGCAGGAAGCTCTTCAGTAATAGTTTTGCGGAAAAATAGAGGAAGACTTTCTTTCCACAGTGCAGCGTGGACAGGTTACACAGCGCTTCGGGAGACAGCCGCACCCTGTTATAAAGGGGTTGTTATAGAAAACAATGGAATCAAAATCGCTGTGGATGCGGGAACAAAAAGCAAGAAGTGTTTTTGCTGGTGTGGTGGTAAATGTTTTATAGTGGTGGTTCAAAAACCGTGATGGTAAAAACATGGAAATTATTTCACTATTTATAGTAATTTAGCCAGCACCTATGTTTCCTAAGAAAACCAGACTATTTCCGCAGGAACAAATATAGGAGAAGTAGGACTTGACTTTGATGGGACTTACACCCTTGATTTCCAAGTTTGGAATCAGACAAATCACTCATGAGATCCATTGAGCTGGGTAACTAGTTAATTTTATCATTAGCTTTATCCTAAAAGAAAATTGTTTAATTTTTGTTCTATCAAAAATAAAATCATGAGACCAGTATTCTAACACCACTATTTATGGGACTAGGAATGAAAGAAATCTTAGTCATTGCTATCCTTATCTTGTGCTTTTCAGAGCTAAAAGAATTCCTGAATTCATGAAAAGGATTGAGGCTCTGGAATCAAAGAGTTTAAAAATCTATGAAAGAGGATGACAAAAGAAAATGATAATACTGAAGACAAAACAACTAAATAATTTTTATGAATAATAATTCTTTCTCTGAATACGCTTGGAGCATTTTTCAATAGGTCAATAGAGGACTATCACATCACTGATGATGTGGATGCTGCGAAAACCAAAACCATTATGAAAAATAACAGTTTGGAACAGATTTTTGTATGACAAAAAACTGGATTGATACAGTTCGAGTGGCATTTAGAGGATATCATCCGAGATGAAAAAATATAGATCCTATAAAAAGCTTTTAGAAATCAAACAGAAGAATAGATACTTCTAATCAGAAAAGAACTGATTTAGTGGAATTTATAGACAGTTGGTTTTAAACAAATACAAAAACACCACACCAAATGCGATGCCAAGATAAACACAGAAACACTCTGCATGGGCTGTGGACGAGACTGTCCATTTTGGCTCTAAAAGTCTATCATATGGACTTAGAAGCTAATAGAGCATCTACAAGTGATGAGCATAGAGAGAAATGCCAAATGAAGTTGAATACACTTTTTGGAGCAAAAGAAAGACCTTAGCTCTGCTATTGACCAGCTGCTGAATGACATAGAAAACGGGCTCGTAAAATAAAACTTATAAACAAATGAAAATGTATAATGATGAGACTCTAAATCACAGTATTATACAAAAAGAAAGAATAATGAATGTACTAAAAGTATTGGGAATTATCGGAATATGTGGTTTTGTAGTATCTGCGTGTGCAACAGATAATCTGTCTCCTACTACCGCCTTAATTGCCAACATCTCTGAAAAATCGCCTGAAGATGTAGTAAAAATATCAGTGATAATTTAGACCTGATAAAAATACTCTTCGGATATTACCAATGCTTTTTAGTTCGTGCTCCTCTTTCTCACAAAAACCTGTAAATGAGGGAGTTTTCTAATCTGAAATTCTCATCACAGAATCACCTATACGCTGTGAAAGAGCACAACACGGTGGGAAAAGAAAAGGCTTTGTATAATTATGAAAAATCTTATAAAAATACAAAAAGCTAAAAGAACAACCTCAATGAAGACGAACAAGAGGTTCTCAACAGGTTTTTAGTAAATATCAAAAACCAATATCACTCTGATAGAATCCCTAAAGACACTTTTATAGAATGGTAAAAATTCAGGCTGAAGCTAATGTCCCTACAGAGTACGGAAGGTTCAAAAATCATCGCTTTCTCTGAAAAGGAACAAGGCTGGATGCCACTACCTTGCTTTGATAGCAGAAAATACGGACTTATCCAGCGTGGTGAATGTTCGTTTTCATTCTGAATGCATCACGGAGAGGTTTTCCATTCTAAAAATGTGAATGCGGACAGCAGCTTTCCTCCGCGATGCAGTATACCCAAAAACATGGCGGCGTGATTGTCTATCTACGGCAAGAGGGGCGAAATATGGGCATTATCAATAAACTGAAAAGCCTACGCTCTACAGAAAAAGGTTTGAGACACAGTGGAAGCAAATCTGAGAACTGGGACTTCCTGCTGATGGCGAGGAATTTCAGTGTAGCGGTTGATATTTTAGAAATCCTTGGGATAAAGGAAATCAACCTCATCACCAACAACCCTGATAAAATCAGTTTCGTGAAGACAGCAAAATAAAACTACACTCCGCATTCCGCTGGAGATAAAAACCCAACGAAGAAAACCGAGATTATCTAGAAAACAAAAGATTTTTGGACATTTCATTTCTGGAGAATAATTCAAATCTATTCACAATTTTTGGAATATTATTTCAAATAAGCATTTATTATTACTTTTAGGTATATCATTAGTAGTAAATATTGTTCTCTAAAAATCATAAGCAAAAACATTCAAACCAATAAATATTCGTAAAATTACGAACTTATATCTTTTGCATTATAAAAATTTCACCGCAAAAATGGAGATAGTTTTCATAGATGAAGATTTAGCAATCTTGTATGAAGGAGGGAAGGTAAAAAAAGAAAAGAGTTGAAATCCAACCCTCAGCTTCAAAAACAGTTTTGGAAAAAGTCATAGATAAATTAAAATCATTAGAAAAATAGAAGACGCTTTTATTTTAATGCTTTAAATTATGAAAAACTATCTGGTAATTTAAAAGGAAAGTCATCTGTAAGGGTAAATAACCAATATAGGATTATATTTGAAGAAGGAGTTGATGAAGAGGATGTTGTGGTCATACTATACATAGAAGAATTAAGCAATCACTACCAATAAAATGAAAATAATAAGTATAAAAAAATTTAATACCTAAACAAGCTACACATCCAGTTGAACATTTAAAAGATGAGATAGAAGCAAGAGGTATAAAACAGAATGATTTGGCTGTTGATTTGGATTTACCTAAATCTACAATAAGCGAAATCATTAGAGGTAAAAATCAGTAAATCCTGACATAGCTCTAAGACTTGAAAAAGTTTTAGGCATCCCTGCTAAATTTTGGATGAATGCACAATCTAATTATGAAATAGACCAAAGAAGAGTAAAAGGAAAAACATATAGAGTATGAAAAACAATGAAATTTGGAAAGTAATAAAATCATATATTGACCTTTCTTTTTCAAAAAACAGGTATTATTGTAGATGATTTAAAAACAAAATATAGAGCAGATTTTTAAGATTTTTGATGTTCAAAAGTCTGGATGGATTTGTAGGGGTATTTTGCTAGTGCAGAAGCAGAATATAGATATAGAAAAATCTAAAAATCCAATGTAGAACGAAACAATCTTGTCTGCTGGGTAAATTTGGCTAAATATAGAGCAAAAAGAACTGTATGTTCCAGAGTTTAACCATTTAGAAAAAGGATAGTGTTTTTAATGATGTAAAAAATATTTTATATCGTAATGAAAAACGATTTTAGAGGATATAAAAAATGTTCTGAATACATATGGAATAAAATTTTATTCATTGAAAACCCTAAAAATGTGCAGTAGAGGGTGTTTCTTTTTGGAGTGAGGGAAACCCTGCAGTATGTTTGAGTTTAAGGAATAAGGATTTGATTCTTTTGCATTCACATTGTTTCATGAACTTTCTCATATATATTTACATCTGATAAATAATAACGAGAAGGAATATATAAACTGGGCGGAAAAAGATTTGAAAGAAGAACAAGAGGCAGATTCTTTTGGCATCGGAAAGAGTTAATACCAAAGAGATATGGAAAAATTAAGAAATATGGATTTTTATGATGAGATTTTAGTAATGGATGAGGCTGAACGATATAAGATACATCCTGCGATTTTGCAAGGTAGATTTTCTAATGACACACAAAATTATAAAAATAAGAAAGATAGATGGTAGATTAAGCCCTTTCCAAAAATAAATATACTATTTAACCACATAGTTTTTCTACCTTTTTGATTAAGATTGGGGGCTGTATTAGTATGCATCAAAAATCTATGCACAATAAGAACATTATGCTAATAAAAATGCTTATCTCAATGGATAAGCATTTTTATTTTATAAAAAGTAGTATCAAAAAGAAAAAGGCAGTAAATCCTTTATGGAATTTATTTTTATAATCTTTTTCTCCGCTGATACTTGCAATGTAGATTTTCTATATTTTGCGCCTGTTTTACTTCATATTCTACGATACTCTGTCTGCACGAACCACACGGAGGAACTATCCTGTCTAAGTCTGGATTTACCTCCAAACCACCGATAACGAACAGCTTTTTCTATTTTTGGTTAGAAATTAGCACCCAACCAAAAATTACGCTTCTCTCTGCACACAGACCAGATGGATAAGCAGCATTTTTCCCTGATTGCTTCCTGTATAAATTCCGCCATTTTCTAATAAAATAGAACAGCCTACAAAAATTTAGAATAAGGCGCATATGCCTTTAATCGGGGAGTTTTTAGCTTCTTCAAAAAGTCTGTTTCCGAGTGTATCTATATTTTAGAACTTCGTATTCTATTTCTAATTTACTTTTTCATAAGACCAGTAGTTAAAAATTTGTTGATATAAGGACAAAAAGAGGCTTTTAGAAAAACCTCTTTTTCGTTATTTTTGAATTAGTGACCCGCTAAATCATAAACTTGTATTCTATAATCTTTGATATCAGCATTATTCTGCAAACTTCTCATGAATGCTTGTGGGAAAACATTTGAGTTTTGCTGCATAAGCTGCTGCTGAAGTTGTTTGATGTCTCCTGCATCTTGCTTATTCACAGTCACACCTTTGTTTACTACTACATAAACTCCTGCATTACCATCTATCGGTTTAGATGTTTTATCCTTACCAATTGCAAAAGGCTGCTCCTGCTGCTAGGGCTCCACTGCTCCTCCCTAAAAAGCAGGGCTAAGCAGATTGATTTGTCCTGATTCTTTGCTCACACCGAACATATTAGCAATCGTACCTACAAATCCTGAGTTTTTGCTGTGGATATCCTATTTCTTTCGCATAAAAAGCTGATTTTTCACAATCGGTTCTATCTGCTCTCTTACAGCTTCTGGATCTACAAGACCTTCAGACTGTTTACCATTCAGATAAACCACGATTCTATCCCCATTGGCAGTTGTAAACATCTCGCTCTGTCCTTTTCTCTTTTTCTTGTCAAAAAGCCCATTTTAGGATTTCGGCATCTTTATCTGTTCCTAAAAGCTGCCCTTGGAATCTTTGAACAAGTTTTAGGATTTTGGAAGTTATGAGTTGTTTTTCTTTTGCAACATTTACAAAACTCATTAAATCCTTTCCCTTGTATCTGCTGAGCAAAAACTTGTAGACTGAGCGTGTAGTTTGTCCGTTGTAGCATTTGATGCTTTGATTTTTCTTTCACCAAATTTTGCTACTTTATAAGACATCGCACCGAGGTTTTCTGTCTGTAATGTTGATGATATGGTATCCATACTGAGATTCTACCACATCTACAGCACCTTTCGGGCTTTTATCAAGATAATTTTGGAACTCTGGAACGAAAACCAGCCTGTCACAGCAGTTCTCCATCCCAAATCTCCACCATTCTGTGCAGAGACCATCAGCAGAAAGATTAAGATATTCTTCAAACTTCGCTGAGTTTGCTTTTGATTCTGATGCTATTTTTCTGCTAATTGCTTAGCTTGTTCTTTTTGTTCGTTTTCGTAGCTTCTCCTTGTGCAGTTGGAAGACCTTGATAAGCAATCAAAAATATGTCTTGAACGGATGGAGTCCGTAGCTTTTTGTTCAAAAGTTTAGAAAACCACATAATAGTTCCCTTCTTTATATGGTCCAAAAGTCTGTCCAAGCGCCGCTCCTGCTACCTGCTCTCTGATTCCTGCTGGAAAGCTGTTCTTTGGAATAATAGTTCGGGTCAAAAACCAGCCTGAGAATGCGTCAGCACAAATAAACTATCACTCTTATTAGTCTTGAAATTTTTCCAATCCATTTCCTACATCTACTCCATCGTTATAAAGTTTGTTAATTTCTGCCAAAGTAGCCGCTTCATCAGCCTCGTGTTGGTTCAGCTTTGAAATAAACCAATCCTAAATTTCTGCTCTCTGGCGTCTTGAAAGTATGTGGATATTTCTTGATGTATTCCACCAAAATCCTAGAAGTAACTTTCACTGGATTTTTCTTTTGCGAAATCATCATAGCTTATCTTCACATATTCTATATTCGCTACTTCATCTCTGTATTTCAGCATCAGCTCAGCTTCTTTCTTGTTAGAAGTAAGCCCTACAGAAAGGTTGGTAAATACCTGACGAGCCATGATTCTGTACTCTATTCCTTTTTCTAAAACTAAGCCATGAATTATATTCATCCACACTGCTTGATTTCAGCTGTTCTATCCGCTTTTTAAAATCACTTACATTAAAGTTAGGATTTTTGGGCAAACATAGGGTCAAACGGCAGCTGGTTCCAGAAAAACTCTTCTGTCATTTTCAAACCTAATTTCTCAAACTCTGTTTGATAAGTTTAGATTGTACTATACTCTGCCAAGCCTGCTCTTCCAGACCGTTAGGTGACTGCCCTTGCTGCTGTGCCTGCTGCTGCATCATATTCAGAGTTTCTAGATACTCTTCTCTGGTTATTTTCTCTCCATTCACCTCACCGAAGACATTTGGGTCATTACCCATCATCTTCTCTACAGTATCAGGATTAATGAAAAATGATACAAATTACTACAGCGATGAATACCACCACAAGCCAAGATTTCTTTCTTATCTGTCCTAAAAAGTGTCATTGTAATTAACTCTTTAAAAATTATTTAGTCTGCGAAAATACAGATTTTAAATGAATACTAAAATTTTTCATTAGTTTTTAACTTCCATTCTCTATGTTTTTATGATTTTTCTTTCATATTATGTAAAAAGCTCTGACTAAATTTTTAGCCAGAGCTTGAAAGAATGATTAGTATCAAGATTATTAATTAAAATTATAGCCTATATAACCACCCCATTGATTTCTTGCACAGCCTTGAAACTTTGCATTTACATCATCATAGCGTATCCACCCTACTTCAGCTGCAGAACATACATTAGAACCATTACCACTTTTTCTTACTCTAACATATGTTGTTGATATATCACGTCGATGCATATATCCAACCCATTTGCCCAAAATCCCTCCTGATCCTGTATACATGGTTCCTCCTCCATATTGATAGAAGTTCCCATTATTTATTGCTGCATTTCCTTCTACAACAAATTTATGTGCTGGATTACTTGTACCTATACCTACATTACCATTATCTGCCAAAGTCATCACCATTCCTCCACCTCCCACTTTGGAAATATCTCCAAAAATTGTAATGATGGGGTACCATAAGTACTTGTCATATTAAACAATACCCATTCATTTGCTATTCCTCCTGCTTTTATTTGGATTTCTTAAAACTATCCTACCTCCTTCATTGTTAGAATATTGGGAATACAATGCTCTTCTTCTGCATAAAAATGTCCATCTTTAATATGAACCCTATGTGCTGGAGATACATTTGTTGGTAGTCCAATTCCTACAAATCCATTATCTCCTAAAGTCATCCTGGTCCATTTTCCTACTCCATTTGGTGAATATTTCCAAAACTGTAAGCCTTTTGCGTAAACCCCTGTCATATTAAATAACCTCCATTCATGCATATCATTTCCTGTCTTTTTAGGATTGACCAAACTCAAAAGACCCTCCAGACATCATGATTAACATATGACCTCAACATTCCTTCTGCATTTAATTCCCTGAAATATCTAATTTATATGTACTCGTTGCTGCCTTTCCTATCCCTACATTTCCTGTTCATCGTAAAAGAGAGATTTTTACCATTCATGTTTTACAGTTCTATTGTCTGTTAGAGTTCCATCTGTATTGTAGAGGGTTAGTTCCTCCTGCATTTACATTTAGTTTCTTCCATTTAGAGTTAATGGGCATCCAGGGAGTCTGCATCATAGTAGTAGAATCCCTTGCTGGTAATATCTGCTACGGCAGGGTTTGTTCTGTATAGGTCACATCACTTACACTGAGATCATTGTAGCATCTTCTGGTGTTGCTATATTTGCTACTCTAGTTTTTAGACTAGTTTTGGAATAAGAACCCCTCATTAGTAGTTTGCTGTAGGAAGAGCATTTGCTGGACTTGGCTGAATATCCGATGTTGCTTTAGGATTATTAGTATTAACTCCCACTTTTTCCTATTTGTGCATTTACTGCTACAGCTGATAGCGAAATGCTGAAAAATAATGCTTTTTCATAGTAATTAATTATAGATTTATCATTGTTAAATTCTAAATACATTTACATAAAGGAAAACTCTCTTCTCTATAAAACACTTTATTTTTCATTCAATAAAAATTCATCATCATAACTACTACATCACATACATAAGTTTAATTGTGTTAAATTTCGTAAAAACGCCCCTAAATTTTTGACTTTCAAGCTCCTTTTCCCTCTACAAAGGTAGTGAATTATTAGGATTAAACAAAATTTTAACGCCCTATTTTAATCAAAAAGCAGTACATTTGCTCAAAAGTATTCTATAATGAAACAAGATTTTTCAACTATCAAGCGCAGACCTCGCATTTTGCCTCTGGTTTTGAGGTAGAAAGAGCGGAGGGCAACTATATATATGGTAAAAGATGGCAGGGGCATATCTCGACTTTGTTTCTGGAATTTCTGCAATGTCTGGACACTCCCACCCTAAAATCATAAACGCCATAAAGAACAAGCAGACAAGTACCTGCATGTGATGGTTTACGGAGAATACGCATTAGAAAAACCCGTAGAAGCTGTCAGGCAAACTTTTAGCTAAAAGGTAACTCCCGACCCATTGGAAGTCACCTATCTTGTAAATAGCGGTGCAGAAGCCATAGACAGTAGCTTAAAACTTGCCAAAAGATACACTGGCAGAGAGGGAAATCATAGCGCTTTCACAATGCTTTCACCACGGCAACACCCACGGAGCATTAAGCGTGGCAGGGAAACGAACTACCACAAGAGTGCCTTCCGTCCGCTGCTTCCGTTGGTAAATTCTCATTCATTTTAATAATGAAGAAGATTTAACTAAAAATCACTGAAAACAGCTGGTGTAGTTGTAGAAACCATACAAGGTGCGGCAGGCTTTATCACGCTAGAAAACGACTATCTGACTAAAAAGAGATGCGAAGAAGTGGGCGCCTGCTTATTTTTAGATGAAATACAGCCTGGCTTTGGGAGAACAGGGAAAACTTTTTGGATTTGAGCATTATGGCATCGTTCCAGATATTCTCGCGATGGGCAAAGGAATGGGCGGCGGTCTTCCCGTGGGCGCACTATGAGCAGCAGAGAAATCATGAGCTGTCTATCCCACAGCCCTAAATTAGGCCACATCACCACTTTCGGAGAAATCCACTTATCGCCGCTTCTTGTTTGGCTACTTTGGAAGAAATTTTAGAAAGCGGACTACTAGATGAGATAGAGGAAAAAGAAAACTATTCCGAAAACTTTTTGGTTCACCCTAAAAATAAAAATACATCAACGGAAAAGGAATCATGCTGGCGGTTAATCTAGAAAGCCCTGATTACTGCATCCGTGTGGTAAAGCAGTGCATGAAAGACGGACTTATCGTATCCTGTCAGCTCTATCAGAATGATTATCTGAGAATTTCTCCTGCGCTTATCCTCAGCAAGGAAGAAATAGAAAAAGGCTGCACTATTATTCTAAATACCCTTGACAAGGTATCATAACAGAGCAAACTCAAAAGACAAATAAAAGGCGAAAATTTGTGATTTTTGCCTCATTTATATATAGTGACAAAAATCACTTGGACAATATTTTAAAGCTAAAAATAATGATATATTGCGACCCGAAAATGTATATGTATGGCTAAAACTAAAATACAATTTGAATTTCCACTTCACTGCCTTTCCAGAAATTCTATTTGAATACATTACCACTGCAGAAGGGCTGTCTCAGATGGTTTGCTGATGAAGTGACAGAAAAAGGAGATGATTTCTACTTCAGCTGGAATGGCGGCCCAAAAGAAAAGCAGACCTTACCAGATACAAAGTAGAGCAGTCCGTAAGATTCCGATGGGAGGAAGATGAAGGAACGAAATATTTCTTCGAGACTGAATATCGTAATTGATGAAATTACGAGATGACCTTTCGCTGAATGTTACCGACTTCTGTGAAGCTGGCGACGAAGAAGAAACTCAGCAATACTGGGAAAATCTTATCGAAAAATCTAAAAATAAAATTAGGAGCTGCCTAAATGAATAACAATCGTGCTTTTTCTTTATGCGCGATGCCGTGAGCGTGTATGGCAGAAACGGAAAACTCATCCTTACTGAAGAATGCTATTTTTCCTAATGGCCTCTATGCGAAAGATGAGAATGAACATTCCGCTTTCTTTTCAATCTGGAATATTTCATCGATATTCTTGAACAAAAATAACTGCCGACGCCCTTGAAAACGCGGTTATTCATTTTTCAGTTTATAGAAAATAACACAGATGACCTCAACCTTGTAAAATCTCTCCCGTTCAGTTTTTCATTGAAGCAAAAACTAACACAAGATATTTTTGCAGATTAGCAAAAAATTAGAGGTAGATTTGATTGAAATCACTGTAAACACGAATATTCTAAGCAATATCTTAACCCATTGCCCAGAGAATATTTATGCCGAAATATACGCTGGAGAAAACGAACTCGGACGACCTGCTTATTCTAAGCCCAAACAAAAAGAGTGCAAGGGGAATCTGGGAAATTTCTTGTTTTTAGAAGAAATACCATTCGTATTCCCAAGCAGACCGAAGGCGCCTACATCTCGCAGTTGATGGAGAATTTTGTCACTTTCGTTCACAAAAATAGATTAGCCGAAATAGAACAGGCAGAAATCAGCCCTTTTGAAAGCCAAAAAGCCGATGAAATCCCTGATGATTTCTGACAGAAAAGGAATTTCGTCCGTTAGCAAAATCAGAAACAAAGTCTTTGATAACAAACAATTTAAAAACTTTATAAATCAATGGAAAAATAGTTTTGACACGCCTCTGGAATCATAAACTATTTATCATTCTTCTTTCCAAATAACGCAAAAATAGAAATCAGCCCAAAGACAAGCGTAGCAATAGTCTGTATCAAAATGGGAAATCAGCGCATAGGAAATACCTAGCTTCCTCACCTTGTAAGTGGCTTTTTCCCCAGAGAAATAAAAAATCCCTACAATAGCGGATTTTAACTACAATATGGTAAGAACCTGCACTGCCTGAAGTGAGGCACCATCATCCCAAGAGTTCCTGCGTAACGAGCAGAAAACCATCACCGATGGTGAAATCAGAAGTTTCTTTTTCAAGGCAAAACAGACCAAATATGCCGCAAGAAAAATAGCAAATCCATATTCCTGCCGAATGAAGCACAAAAAGCAAGTTTGTTCTTGATTTTTCTGACAGCTAAAAAGCCTTCTCTATCAAGCTTCTTTAATGAAAGAAATTATTTTCTCCTTAAATTTAATTACAAAAACCACCGAACCAAGCAAAACAAGGACCAAAAGGGCTATTTTTAGATTAAAATAAAAACGCATCCAAGTCATCCACTCCTTGGTCTAGCAAAAACTATCCGTAGATGTAAGTTCCTCAGAGACTTTTTCGTGTGGTAAGCAGGTTGTGAGAACGATGCTAAAACCTTTCCATTAAAAATAAAAGTCAGCAGCAAAACAAAAGCATAAAAACCAAATCCACCAATCGTTCTATGACTATGGTCGCGATGGATTTTTCCACTGGGACTTTTTCGATTCTAAAAAGCGTGGTCGCCCTCGCGATTTCGCCGCTTCTGGGATGGTAAGGTTCATCATATACCCGAAGAGCTATTGTCCAAAAGGCATTAGAATTACGGATCTGGTAGCCCATCGGTTCTAAAAAGAAGATTCCAGCGCACCGCACGAAACCAATACGCCAAAACCGCAAAGAAAGCAGACATAAACGCCCTGAAATAGTTAATCTCAGCAAAGGATGCTTTCACTTTATCAAAATCCAAATCTCCCAAAGCCAGCCACATAAAAATGCAGCCAATCCAGCTGAAATTAAAATCGTAAAAATATTCTTTATCTGCTTTCTTGTGAGGGCTCATTATTCTAATAAATTAGTTTTTCATTAGGAAAAACCACTTTGGTCTCGAAGGTTTTCGCTTCCTCTGGTGTTATCTGCGCGTAAGCTATAATGATGACAATATCACCTTTGTGGGCTTTTTCTCGCCGCCGCGCCATTCAGACAGATTACTCCTGATTTTCTCTCACCTCTTATCGCATAAGTGTCAAGCGTTCTCCATTGTTCACATTCACCACATAAACCCTCCTCGCCATGGATAATTCCAGAGGCATCCATCAGGTCTTCATCTATGGTAATGCTTCCTATAGTAGTTCAGATTCGCTTCTGCTAACACTTACTCTATGAATTTTTGATTTAAAAACTTCTATTAACATGCTGCAAAATTATTGATTTCTTTTTAAAACAAACCTAAGATTTAATTAGTATTTTTTTGCAGTCTTAATTTTCTAAATTTACACTAATGAAAAAAGTTAATTTTACTTTCAGCATTATATGGAGTATTTTTGGTATAAACACTATGAAAGCCCAAGATGCTGACACCAGAAAAATCTTTCTTGACAACGAGGGGTTTCTATAAACATCCCAAAAAGAACACAGCATAACAGTCTATGGCGGGGTAAGCGCCTCTCCAGAGCATACACAGATAGGAATGGTGATGCCTAATATCAAAAATCAATAAATACATTTCCTTCATGCCTCTTTATGTGTTTCTAAAAATCACCTCAGGCGCACAGCAAAGGAAGCGAAAGAACACCAAATCAATGCGATGGTAACTTTCTCCCTTCCTCTGGACAAACAAAACAAATGGATTTTTACAAAACCGAAACACTTATCTGCATAGATTCATAGTAGGTGGAGAGGACTTTGATTTTTATAGAGGGCGTTTAGGCATCGTGCACAGAGCTAAAATTTTTTTGATAAAATCTGTCAATTTCTTTGCTCACGATGAAATTTTTCATTGACTTAAAAAGGAGATTTTGCTAGAAACAGAGTGTATTTAGGAGCGGATATTAAGCTTTTCAACTGGCTAAACCCACAGTTCTTCTACATTTACCAATCTTATAAAACCATGTAAGCCCAAACAACCATATTTTCATCATTGCGTATTATTATCCCTCTCGGAAATCATGGATTTTTGGGGCTAAAAAGTAAAACCCAATTAAAATTATCTTAAAATCTTCTAAAAACCCTCATTTTATGCTATAAAAATTTGGTTTTTGTTTTATTTATTTTATATTTGCTGAACATAAATTTATAAAATAACATTATTATGAACAAGTCTGAATTAATCGACGCAATTGCGAAGGATGCAGAAATCACAAAAAGTGGCTGCTAAGAAGGCATTAGAGTCTTTCATTGAGAATGTTACTAACACACTTAAAAAGAAAAGATGGTAAAGTGGCATTAGTAGGGTTTGGGAACTTTTCTGTAACAGAAAGAGCTGCAAGAACCGTATCAACCCAGCTACTAAACAACCAATCAAAAATCGCTGCTAAAAAGTTGCTAAATTCAAGCCGTGTGCTGAGTTAGCTGACGCAGTAGCAGGTGCTAAGAAAAATAATTGATTTTCAATTAAAAATAAAAACCGTTGTAGATTTACAGCGGTTTTTATTTCCATCTTTTTATTTTATCTTTGCTGTTTTAATAATATCATCTTATGAAACGATTAACGATTAAAGAAATTCTTGATAATTACACAAAACATATTCACCACGACATCTGTATCCAAAGGCTGGGTAAGAGCTTTTTCGTTCTAACAGATTCATCGCACTGAGCGACGGTTCTACAGCAAATAACATCCAGATTGTAGTGGATTTCAGAAAAATTTGATGAAGAAATTATCAAAAATCCATACAGCGTCCTCTCTGAAAGTAACAGGAGAAATCGTAGAAAGCCAAGGAGCAGGACAAAAACATAGAAGTTTTAGCAAAGAAAATAGAAATTTTGGGAGATAATTTCACTGATGAACTAGAAAAACGGTTCTTCAGCCTAAAAACACTCTTTAGAATTACTAAGAGAACAAGCCCATTTGAGATTTAGAACTAATCTTTTCGGAGCTGTGTTTAGAATTCGCCACGCTGTGAGTTTTTGCAATTCATCAGTTCTTTAACCAAAACCAATTCTTCTACATCCACACACCTCTAATCACAGGAGCTGATGCTGAGGGAGCTGGAGAAATGTTTAAGGTGACGAACTTTTGACTTAAATAAAGTTCCAAAAACAGAAGATGGAAATGTAGACTACGACCAAGATTTCTTTGGTAAGAAAAACTTCGCTTACGGTTTCTGGACAGCTAAATGTGGAAACTGCAGTGATGGGACTAGGGAGAGTTTATACCTTTGAGGCCTACTTTCCGTGCAGAGAACTCTAATACAACCAGACACCTTGCAGAATTCTGGATGGTGGAGCCAGAAGTGGCATTTAACAACTTGGAAGACAACATATAGACCTAGCGGAAGATTTCTTGAAATATGTAATCAACTATGTATTAGACAATTGCAAAAGATGATTTAGAACTTCTTGACAAGAGATTTGCGGAAGAACAAAAACAAAAACCTGAAAAAGAAAGAGGCAGCAGAAGGACTGATAGAAAAACTTCAGAATGTAGTGAAAAAGCGTTTCGTAAGGCTGAGCTACACTGAGGCTATCGAGATTTTGCTTAACTCTAAAAGAAAAATAAAAAGGTAAATTCCAATTCCCAATAGAGGCTTGGGGAGCAGACCTACAATCTGAGCACGAACGCTATTTGGTGGAAAAACACTTTGAAAGCCCAGTGGTTTTTATTCAACTATCCAAAAGGACATCAAGGCGTTTTATATGAAGCTGAACGATGACCAAAAGACCGTTGCGGCGATGGATGTTCTTTTCCGGAATTGGGGAAATCATCAGTGGTTCTCGAGAGAAGAAAAACTAGATGTTCTTGTCCAAAATGAAAAGATATGAATGTGGATGAAGAAGAACTATGGTGGTATCTGGATACTAGAAAATTCGGTTCTGTGCCTCACGCTGGTTTCGGGCTTGGATTGAGAGATTGGTATTATTCATGTAGCAGAATGACGAACATCCGTGATGTGATTCCATTCCAAGAACACCGAGAAACGCAGAGTTTTAAAAATAGGAGGAATCAATGGATAACCTCCTAAAATTAATAAGCTAAAAACTGATATGCTCAAACAAAATTTACAACTTAAACTTGGTCAAAAACTCGCTCCACAGCAGATTCAGTTAATGAAGCTCATTCAGCTTCATACGCTGGAATTTGAGGAGGGAGTTGGAGCGTGAGTTAGAGGAAAAATCCTGCTTTGGAAAAAGTAACGGATGATAAGGAGGAGGATTATGACAATTTAGGAAACGACTACGAAAGCGATGGAACGGAGAGCATAGAAACGGATTTCAATGTAGATGAGTATCTGTATGATGATGAGCCCAGCTACAAAACAGCATCCAGCAACTACTCGCCTGATGATGAGGAGTTTGATAACGAAAGTTTATTGACCGAAGGGCAGACCATCTATGAGTATCTTTTTGGAGCAGATTAGACTTAGTAATATTTCTGATGAAGAGCTAAAAATAGCCGAATATCTCATAGGAAACCTTGACAATGATGGATATCTTCGCGAGATTTAAAAATCAATCGTGGATGATTTGGCTTTCTCGCAGGGGAATTTATACCGATATTCTAAACTGGAATACATTTTAGAGAACTATATCCAAAAAATTAGAACCTGCGGGCGTGGGCGCGAGAAAACTTACAAGAATGTCTCCTTCTACAAATAGAGAAAAAGTAAGTGACAATCCCAATGTGAGCATTGCTGCCAGCATACTGAAAAATCAATTTGATGCACTGAGCAACAAGCATTATTCTAAAATTATTCAGCGGTATAATATCGATGAAGAACAGCTGAAAGATGTCCTAGAAGAGATTGCAAAACTTTCACCAAAAAGTAGGCGGAAACTTTTGATACACAGACCATTACCATCAATCAAGAAATCATTCCTGATTTTATCATTCAGGTAAAGGACAATGAGGTAATTCCGATGCTTAACAATAAAAACGCTCCTACACTGAGGGTTTCTAACGAATACAAAGAGATTTTAGAAACATATTCTAACGATAAAAGCTCTCCTGAACACAAAGCAGGCAGCTCTTTTCATTAAACAAAAATTAGATGCTGCGAAATGGTACATAGATGCTGTTAATCAAAGACAAAAATACTCTGATACAGACCATTACAGCTATTGCTAAGATGCAGAAAGAATATTTCATCACGAGGAGATGAAAAACATCAAACCTATGATTCTGAAAGATATTTCTGACATCACAGGGATTTGATATTTCTACTATTTCTAGGGGTGGTTAAGAGTAAATATGCTGATACGCCGCATGGAATAGTTTATCTAAAAATCTTTTCTCAGATAGTTTGACCAATGATGAAGGGGAAGAAGTTTCACAAAGAAATAAAAAAACCATCTGCAAGAAATAATCGACAAGAGAGAATAAAAAGAAGCCTCTCACGGATGATGCACTCGGTTACTGCACTGAAAAGAAAAAAAGGGTACAATATCGCCCGAAGAACCATTACTAAATACAGAGAACAGCTCAACATTCCAGTAGCAAGGCTACGAAAAGAACTTTAAAAAAACTAATAATATTATGGCTGAAATTTTAGATGGACTGAGTGTTTCTCAGAAAATAAAACAAGAGATAAAAGAAGATGTTACGAAAATAGTACAAAGCGGCAAAAAAGCGCCTCACCTGGCAGCTATACTGGTGGGAGAAAATGGAGCCAGTAAAGCCTATGTAAATAGCAAAGTCAAGGATTGTAAAGAAGTGGATTTACCTCATCACTGCTAAAAATTCCCTGACACGATTTGTGAAAATGAACTTTTAGAAGAAATAAAAACTAAACGAGAACGAGGAAATAGATGGATTCATCGTGCAGCTTCCTCTTCCAAAAGGCATAGACCAAGAAAAAATCATCATGGCTATCGACCCTAAAAAGGATGTGGATGGCTTCCACCCAGAGAATTTTGGGAAAATGGCTTTAGAAATGGACTCTCTTCTGCCTGCTACTCCATTTGGGATTATACAGCTTTTTGAGAGATATAACATTGACACCAAAGGAAAAATGCGTAGTTATTGGCCGAAGCAGAATTGTTGGTCGTCCTATGAGTATTCTAATGAGTGCCAAAGGAACTGATGCCACAGTAACGCTTATCCACAGCCACACGCCTAATATCGAAGAATATACCCAAAAAGCAGACATTGTCATCGTGGCGTTAGGTATTCCTAATTATCTAAAAGGAGACATGATAAAAAGAAGGCGCGGTGGTCATAGATGTTGGGATTACTAGAGTGAATGATGATAGCAGAGAGGTTATCATCTAGTAGGAGATGTAGATTTTTGAAGCATGCAAAAGAAGGCTAGTTTATAACGCCCGTTCACGGTGGCGTAGGCCCTATGACTAGAGCCATGCTGATGAAAAAATACGCTTTTAGCTTATAAAAATAGCGAGTAAAAATGTCAGATTTTAGTAGTGAACAAAAATATTATTAAATCAAGGTAAAATGCTCCTCGTTATGGAGCATTTTTATACTATTCAAGGAGAAGGCGCCCACTCTGGCAGGGCTGCTTATTTTATCCGTTTAGGCGGCTGTGATGTAGGATGCCACCGGTGTGATGTCAAAGAAAGCTGGGATGCTACACTTTCACCCGTTGATGAATGCAGAAGAAATCGCTGCCATAGCGGCTAAACACTGCAAAACCGTAATCATCACAGGCGGAGAGCCTCTGATGTGGGATTTGAATATTTTAACAAAAACTAAAAAGAATTAGGCTGTACGATTCATGTGGAAACCTCTGGCTCGCACAATCTAAGAGGACATATCGACTGGATTACTCTTTCGCCCAAAAAGTAAAACTTCCAAAAGAAGAAATTTACCAAAAAGCTGATGAGCTGAAAGTGGTTATTTTTCAACAATCACGATTTCAAATTCGCTGAAGAACAAGCTGCCAAAGTATCAGAAAAAAATGCAAACTATATCTGCAGTCTGAGTGGAGCAAAAGGGAACAAAACTACCCAAAAATCACAGATTACATTCTGCAACATCCTAAATGGATAGCTTCTGTACAAACGCACAAATATCTAAACATTCCATAAAAAGAGAATATTATCTCTCCCTTCTTGGCTTTTTATTTTGAAGGTAAAGCACTTGTCCCTCTTTTTGGTTCTGTCCCTCCTCCATTCTATTTTTAGATACAAATACTTTTAGTTTTATCCCATATTTCTGGGAAATATCATACATCTTTTTCGCCTTTTCTCACGGTATGTGTTTCTTGACTTCCATAAGATTTTTAGGCTCTAAAAAACAATCTGATTTTCAAATCAGATGTTTTTAAATCATTATAATCTTTCAGGTCGCTCACTCTAAGATTATATTTTTCGCCAAAAGCAGAAAAGAGATATCTCCTCCCAAAACCACATATTTCAGATTTGAATTAGGATGATTCCTCCGTTTTAGACTATGCAGAACAGCTTCTTCTGTGAGCCTTCCTTCTTCGTACTTGTGTAGCTCTGGTTCTTTTTACCAGATTCTACTTCTGGCTTAGATATTTCTGTTTCCTGTTTTTGTTTCTGGCTTTTTGAACGACAGGTTCTTTTTACTTTTTCTTCGCGCAGTACAGGCTCAGTTCTCACTTCCTCTTTTGTGGATTTTTCCTTAACTGGCTCTTGATTTCTAATTTCTTGATTTTCAGATTTATACTCTGGATACAATTCTTTCAGTTTTGCAGAAAACTTCATGTGATTTTATATTATCAAATTCATGCAGCTCGTATTTTTTTCTATTCTGTTTATCAGAATCTGGCATATTTAGGATTGGTAGCATATCCAGCCTTTTTAAGTCCATATGCCCAGCCTTTGTAATCTTTGATATCCAATTTAAAAAGTCCTACATAATACTTTCTCGTTGTCAAAAACAAAGAATGGTCTCTGTAAGATTCTCGCGGTCATCATACACGCGAAACACTCATTTGGTGCATCATCTGTGTGTTTCATGGTCTTTCCCTGTCCAATTTTTCTTTACTTTTATCCCAAAGTGATTTTTCCCTTCTTTTGTCAAACGGCTCTGTCCTCCTCCTGTTTCAAAATCCTCACGTGCAAGTTTGATACTTGCTGGAATTTTTATACAACTCCATCTCTTTCCACTGCATATTTAGCGAAATTCTGGATGTATTGGTCATCTGTTTTCCAATCCTGAGCGTGAGAAAACAGCCCCAAAACCTGCTACTGATAATAAACACAATAATTTTTCATTTTTAGTTAAATTTTATTTTGATTAGTTCTGTCTTTTCAACCATTCATTCGCCCCTAGAATTCCCCTGCAATCCTCCCTGATGAAATGCTAAAAATCCTGCTGCCCTGTGGGAAATATCCTTCCTGTATCAGTTTCATCAGGTTTCTCATCATTTTCCCTGTATATATAGGGTCGAGGAGGAACATCATACCGTTCATAAAAATCATTGATAAACTGAATATTTTCATCATAATTTTTCCCATATCTGCCATCATGAGCATCAAAGAGGGTAAAAATTCTTCCTTCCGCTCAGCCCTTGGATTCTTTCCTCCAATGTAGGGTCATCCACCACCTTGAACCCTAATATCTTCTGGTGTTCTTCTGCAAATTTGGACAAGCCTGAAATGGTTCCTCCTGTCCCAACTGCAGTGCAAATATAATCAAATTCTTTTGTTCGCTCATCCAACATATGTTTCCTCCCTCCACAGCCAGTTCATTAGTTCCGCCTTCAGGGACAATAAGGGCTTCTGAAATTTTTCCTGCAAATCTCTTTGTTATTTTTCCTTGTCTCTGTATGCCTCTCTGGTAACGAATAAAAATCCATTCCTCTCCTGTGCATCTTCCAGCGTGAGATTTCCCTGCCAGTTATTCTCCAGCTCCTCTCCACGAATAACGCCCAGAGTTTTAATATTGTATTTTTCTCCAACAGCAGATGCTGCCGCAATGTGATTGGAATACGCTCCCCGAAAGTAATTATCAAGGATTTTTCACCCCTCGGGCAAGGTATGTCTTTACATTATAAAACATTTTTCCAATACTTATTACCCGAAATCTGCGGATGAGCCAAATCCTCGCGTTTCACGGACAGTTTCACGCCTCCTTCCTGCGAAATATCTACTATGGGAATGTACACTTTATCAACCTCCATACTACAAATTTCGGAATTTTTATTTGAATTTAAAGATATTTATGCATTTTTGTCGCGAAAATTTCTTGGCATAGGAATTGTGCCATATGAGAGACTGTTTTATTTACATTAATAAAAAAACGAGAAAACACCAAAGTGACATTTTGTCATTTAATCTTTTTAGTTTTTAATAAAAGTATGATAGAAGAATTTGAAGATATTTCTTTTTGAAAATCTTATGGATGAAGGTTTCAGTGTTATAACCGAAGAAATTCACGATAAAAACGAACAGCCAAAACGAAGAGCAGGAGTCTTTTCCTATTTTGCCTGTGAAAAACATGGTGATGTTTCTAATGTGGTGATTCCCATCACTGCTGGAAGAGGAAAATCTATAAAACTACTGGAAGAGGCTTATAATAACAAGGAATACATAGGTGTCATCTGTCAGAAAAACTCTGATGTAGAAACACCAAAAAATCGAGTGATTTGAACTCCATAGGGACGATTTCAAGAATTATCAAAATCATCAAACTTCCTAATGGAAATATCACTGCTATCACTCGTGGTGTGCACTGTTTCCGTGTGAAAAACTACATTTCCACAGAGCCGTTTTTCAGAGCAGAAATACAGAAAATGAGAGATTCTTCACCAAAGAACAAAGAGGAATTTTATGCGCTGATAGACAACATCAAAGATTTAGCAGTAAAAATAATAGAGCTTGACCGAACATTCCTAACGCGGCTAATTTCGCTATTAAAAACATAGATGGAGCAGAAGATTTGCTAAATTTCATCTGTGTGAATGGTAATTTTTCAACAGTAAATAAACAAAAACTGCTGGAAGAAAAAGCCTTTCCATTCGTGCAAAAATGCTATGAACTACTGCAAGAAGATTTCAAAAAGCTGGAATTAAGAAATAAAATCCATCAGAAAAACCACCAAAGAATTAGACAAACATCAGAGGGAATATTTTTCTAAATCAGCAGATTAAAACCATTCAGGAAGAGCTGGGCGGAGGCACAGAAAAATGATATAGAAGAACTGAAAGCCAAAGCATAAAAGTGGAGTGAGGAAATAGAAAAATCATTTCAATAAAGAAATCAACCGTCTGAAAAGACACAACCCTGAACTCATCAGATTACAATATACAGAGAAATTATCTGGATTTCTTCACAGACCTGCCTTGGGAAAATTATACCAAAAGATACTTTTTGACCTTCCAAAGGTCGAGGCTGTACTCAACAGAGACCACTTTGGGCTGGAAGACATCAGAAGAGAGTTCTGGAACACATGGCTGTCCTTAAACTTAAAAACAATATGAAATCGCCTATTCTATGCCTTGTAGGGCCTCCGGTGTGGGAAAAACTTCCTTAGGAAAGTCCGTAGCAGATGCTTTAGGGAAGAAAAATACATTCGCCTTTCTTTGGGCGGTCTGCACGATGAAAAGCGAGATACGAGGACACAGAAAAAAACCTACATTGGCGCCATGGCTGGGCGTATTCTTCAATCCATCAAAAAGGCTGGAACATCTAATCTCGTCATCGTTTTGGATGAGATAGACAAACTCGGCACAGGGAACTCACGGAGACCCATCCTCTGCCCTGCTGGAAGTCCTTGATCCTGAACAGAATAATAGCTTTTACGATAATTATTTAGAAATAGGCTACGACTTATCAAAGGTAATGTTCATCGCCACAGCGAACAACCTTTCTCCACCATCCAAAGGGCACTGCTTGACCGAATGGAAATCATCAACCTTTCGGGATATACTTTGGAGGAAAAAGTAGAAATCGCTAAAAAGACACCTGCTGAAAAAAACAAATTCACGAACACGGGCTATCTGCACAAGAATTAAAATTAGGTTCAAAAGAACTAAAACACATCATAGAAGCTCACACAAGGGAAAGCGGCGTGAGAAGATTAGAGAAAAATTTGGCAGCTATTGCCCGCTGGGTGGCTCTACAAATCACGATGAATAAAGAGTATGACCCTAAAAATCAACATCAAAAATTGATGAAATTTTAGGCGTTTCTATAGAGCAAAGCCGTTTCTGAAACTACCAATGAAACAGGCGTGGTGACAGGTCTGCTTGGACAAGTGTGGGAGGAGATATTTTTGTTCATTGAGGTATTTTATCCAATGGAAAAGGAACTCTCAGCATGACAGGGGAATCTAGGAACGGTGATGAAAAGAAAGTGCTACTTTTGGCCTTGGAATACATTAAAAGCAAAAACACAAAGGAACTGGGAATAGACGCGGAGGATGAAAGTAAAAATATCCATATCCATGTCCCAGAAGGCGCTACACCGAAAGACGGCCCTTCTGCGGGGAATTGCGATGCTTACCTCTATGGTATCCAGCTACACCAACCGAAAAAGTAAGACCTCATCTGGCAATGACAGGCTGAAATCACACTGAGAGGAAAAAGTGCTTCCCGTGGGAGGAATTAAAGAAAAACTCTTGGCGGCGGTTCGCTCAGGCGTGAAAGAAGTAATTCTCATGAGGAAAACAGAAAAGATGTGGAAGACATCAAGGGAGATTATTTCAAGATTTAAAAATCCATTATGTGAAAACCATGAAAGAAGTAGTAGATTTAGCTTTTAGATAATGGTATGAAAAATTCTAATCGTTAATGGTCCTAATCTAAACCTCCTCGGAACTCGTGAGCCTGAAATCTATGGAACAGTTTCTATGGCTGATTTTTAGAAAATCTAAAGGAAAAATTTCCCGAAGATGAAATTCTATTTTTCCAATCCAATGTAGAGGGAGAAATCATCAACAGGCTGCAAGAAGATGATTATGAAGCTCTTATCATCAATCCTGCTGCCTATACCCATTACTCCTATGCGATTGCAGATTGTCTCAGAAACATTCAAAAACCAAAAATAGAAGTCCATATCAGCAACATCTATGCAAGAGAAGAATTTAGACAAAAATCAGTAACTGCGGCTCATTGCAGTGGTGTCATCTCTGGATTTGGGCTAGATGGCTACCGACTAGCTGTTTTAGCTTAGAAATAAAAATCTCCTTATCAAAATTGATAAGGAGATTTTTATTATGAGTAAAAAATACATTTGGAGGATTACCTAATTTCTATTAACTTCTCTTTAAAATTATAATATGACATAGCATCTTTTGTAGGAGAAATTCTTATAAATCTGGAATTTAAAAATCTTCATTTTTATATTTTTGAGAAATACAATTTTAATCTTTTTGTTTCATATTTTTCAATAAGTCATATTTTTATTGAGGTGTAATTTTTCTTTTGTGAGGACTGATTATTAGAAAAATAAAACCATCTGATGATATTACAGCGGATCTCTATCTTCTTGTTCCTCATGGTGTTTACTTACAATTTCACTATAAAAAGGATAGTAATTTATTTCAACCTCATCTTTATTTACATTTTTATTTCAGGGTATGTTCTTTTATCTAAATCTCCCTCATAATCATATATCATGCAGTAGTATTCATTGCTTTTATTTTCAATATTTATAGTGAGTAAAAAAATTATTATCGTTTCCCTCTGCATGTAATGCATGTATGTTTATATCATTCAGTTCGTTATTTATGGCGTTATTTTGAGGCAATGCACTCTTTTTCTCACAACCTAAACACAAACATAATAATACCACTAACAATATTTTATTTACTTTGGCTTTGATATACTTCATATGATGTTATTGTTTTTTAAAATTGTTTTAAAATAAATCCCTTCACATTAGAATATTACTTACCATTATTTTTTTGACTTTTTGCCCTCAACAAGGACATAAGCATTATTTATTTTTCTGTATATATAGAGTTTTTCGCTGTTAGGTGCTTTATATACAGAATCATTCTTTTTATAATATTTGAAGGTTTATCATTGAAAAAATGTTCATCCACAAAATAGTCTCCCTTTATCGTTTTCTATTATAACGGTAATGGTTTCCTCCTCTTTTCAGAAAAAATATCCCAAACCACGCCTTTTATTTCTGTTTTTATACATATTTTGTTTTTGTATTTTTCTTATAATATAATCAGATACATTTATTACAATGATGCTTAGCAGAAACATTATTATAATATTCTTCTTTTTCATTATTTTTTTATTTGAATAATTTGCTTTATTCCCTATTTATCAAAATGTTGGATTTCACCCATATTAAAACCAAGTACATTTGAAAAATTACCTGCTTTCAACAATCAATTCGTACTTATTATTTATTTTTCTATAAATATAAATTTCTTTTGCTATGGGAAGGTTTATATATAGAATCTCCTATTACTATATCACTTCTGTCTTGAAAAATCATCATCTATAAAATACTCCCTTTTTATTATACTTATCGTAATAATAATGATGTCCTCCTTTTTTAAAAACTATTTTTCCAAAGAATACCTTTTTATTTCTAATTTATACATATTTCGCTCATGAATCTCTCTATCAATTTGAATTACAATCATCGTTATTATGAAAACCCACTATAATGGTTATTGACAAAATTCGTTTTTGTTTTCATTTGGGATATTATTATATTACTTCCATATACTTTTTTTAGCCATAAAAAACAGAAAGAAGAAAGATAAACACAATAAGATATATATAATCTTATATTCTATTTTCCCTACAAATATAGCATCCTCTTCTTCATCATAATAAAAATATCATCACTATACTCGCCTTCTTTTTTAATTTACCGGTAAGGTATTCTTTGTATATTCTATTATTATATTTAATATCGCAGGTAGATGATGATTTTGCAAACCTATGAATATTAAGAATATATACTTTAATAGGTTTATTATTTTTATAAAATTTTCTTTTATTTTTATATCAAAATAAGCACTCGCTGTAAATACTGATACAGCAATAAAAATATAAAATATATGCTGTTTTTTTATTTTCATTATACTATTTTCCCTATTTATCAAAAATGTCGGATTTTTATTCATATTAAACCAAACACATCTGAAACATGACCTGCTTATTCTACTATTTGTCCAGCAAGACCAAACTTTATCTGGAAAGAATTTTCTCTATTTACCAATACTGTTTTTATCTCTTCCTCATTTTCTATAAGAATGTTATCCTCGTGGATGGGAGAAGTATTCATCAGAGTAAAAATAGAGAGGAATTAATTTCCTTGTAAATAAACCTTTCTGTTGCTATTTTCCACCCAGAATTTTTTTCTGCTGATACATTCTTATTATTCATATAAAATAACATAAGTTCCTTCATTTCCTTTGTCTAATACTAAATATACTTCTTTTCCTTCTTTTAATTTCTTCACTAAGTTTTTCATTTACAGAAGAAGGTAAAAAGTAAATAATCTCCGAAATCGTTTTTGTGTGGTGCAACCAATAAGTAAAAAGCTGATTAGTATTATTTGTAGTTTATGTATTTTTCTTTTTCATTATATTTCTTATTTTATATCTATTTATCAAAAATGTTGGATTCTATATAAATAAAAACCCAACATTTTTATGATATTACATATTTCTCATTTTAGTTTAATCCCACCAAAAATACCACTGCTTGTTTTGATAAAGCGTCTCCACGAGAGATTCCACATCGCCCACGCCCTGCTCCACTATATCCACATCAAAAAGATACTGCTCTATGGCAAGCTCCACCAAGGCTTCTTTATCAGAAACTGGCTGATTCAGGTAAAAATTCTGCCGTGTCATAGGTGATTGTCGCCAATTCTGCTCCGTGTTTTTCGTACCAATATTTTGCCATCGCGGTCATTTCAGCTGGAAGTGGACAATCATTAAACCCGCCCATCAGTAGCCATGCAAAGGCTTCATAGGATTTTTCTGTCGGAAGTTTTACGATGACTACATCTATCGTGCTTTTGCTCTCATCATCATAGTTAATATCCAACAAGCACTAAACATCAGTTCCTCACCCTCTGGCACTTCCCACTGAATTTCATCAACAGAAACCTCTCCCAAAAACTCTTTTTCTCTTCTTTATAGAAGTCTGCTCCGTTTAGTTTCTGCGCTTCAGCAAGGATTTTTCGCGATAAGTTTTCATTCCCTCCTTTGTAAAATCCAAATCCTCATCCTCCAAATCCAATTCAAATTTTTCAAGCAATATATCATCCGCTGTCACTATCACGGGCGTGAATTTCTGCTCTTTGCCTTCCTGCCAAAGATTTAAATAAGTTTCTACCAATTGTTTTGGGTCTATATTTTGGGCAACTGGAATGACCTCGCAGTCCAATAACTCTTGTAACTTTTTGATGTTTTCTGTCATGATTAAAACTTTTTCTGCTATTTCTTTGGTAAAAACACTTCCGCAAGCATACATCTGGCACCGCCGCCGCCGTTGATTTCTATTGTCCTCAAATCAGAAGAGATGATTTGGCTGTATTTTTCAATATTTTTTTATCTGCTCCTGCGTGAGTGAGCTGTATGCCGTCTGGCTCATTATCAGAACCTTTTTCTCCTTTGTCGTTATGCAGCTGGAGCATATTTCCCGCAAAAATTATGCATCTGCTCTTCGGTGATGGCTATGATTTCTTTTCCTGATTTTTCTATCGTTTCTACCACCTGCTTTTTGCTCCGTTTCATCATCTATACAGTCGAGGACAAATCACCGCAAACTTATCCGCCAGACACATCATCACATTAGTATGATAGATAGGCATCCGCTTTTTGGTCTATGGTCTGATACGAATGAAAAACAATAGGTTTAAAAGCCTGTTTTTGCGCAGAATTCACGGAACAAATCCTCATCCAAACGGACAGAAACCGAGCCATATGCTATCTTATTATCTTGGTCAAAGATGATGCTTCCCGTTCCTTCCAAAAACTTATTTTCCTTTTTCGGATTGAGTGAAATCTATGATTTCTTTCACCCTCAAAACCTTCATTTTTTTCAGCTTTTCTATGATGTCCATTCGGCGTTCATCTCTTCGGTTCGGTGCGAACATCGGATAGAGAACTACCCTTCCCTCTGGACTGAAACTCACCCAGTTATTTGGAAAAATAGAATCTGGCGTATGTGGTTCCAGAGTGTCTTTAACTCACGATAACATTGATTCCATGAGAACGGAGTTTTTCCACAAAAGCATTAAACTCAGCCAAGGCTTTCAGCTGAGTGTGTTTTTCGTTCTCAGAGTTTATTTGGAAAATAGTTGTTCTCGGCAGTCTGGGCATTATAGCCAAACGCCACAGGCTCTATCATAAGAACGGTGTTGGTTGTCTGCATTTTTCTCTATTTTTATTCCCTTACTAGCGGCATAGTGGAGCATCTTAAAAGTCCTCCCATTTTTAGATATCTCGCGATAAAGGAATTTCTTCTACTTTAATATTCCAAACATCTTGTAAATGTCTGTTCATCCTTGTGAAAGCGGCATCCGAAACGACTACTTCTGGCGAAATCAGAAAAAATATTAGGATTCATTTCAAACATTTCTTCTTTTGGTAACATGGAAACAATTTTCTTCCCCAAAAATATCCAAAATCAGTCTGTAATCACTCTCATCCACGAATCCATCCTTGTAGATGATACATTTGTCCTTTCCTACGGGATTAAATGTACAGTCCAGATGCAAAAATGCCTTCATACGGAACAAGTGTCATTCTTTTTAGTTCTAGGTCTATTATCCTTTTTAGGGAAATATTCTTTAGAATTTCTATGGCGTATTCGTTAGTTCTCGCCGTTTTTGAAATTTCTATAATCCTCACTAAAACAAGTTCCTATGAACAAGAAATCATTCCATACTATCACATCCCCCTTTCTATGTGGGCTGTGTCAGGCAGGTTGATGATTTTTACGCCACTCCACTTGTCTCAGATATTTTAGAGTAAGCCTCCTGCTCATCAGCTCTGTCTGGAATAAGATTAGACAATATCATCTTATCTTCTATGACAAATGCCACATCTCGTGCGAATACCTGATTGTAATCTTTGATAATATCTGGACGAATAACCTCCACATCATATTTCTTGAGAACTTTTTCAAACTCAGTCATTTCATTGATAATATCTTCTTCCTTTGGGGTAAAACGCCCTGCTGGATGGTGTGGTATGATTTCGCATCATAACTCTCCTCAAAGTAGGGTCTGCTCCATGAGATACTGGCTGACCAAGAACTACTGATTTTAATCTTCCGTTTCGTTATTAATATTTAATCTCATAATTTTTGCTGTAATGTTAAGAAAAAGACTTGTATCTATCCTTCCTTAAAAAAATTATTTTATTTTAGGAACTTCTATTTTGGATTACTTTTTATTTTACTAAATCAAGTTTTTATTTTTCAAGACAGAAAACATATTGTCCATCTCTTTTTAGTGTATGTCTATCACTAATACCGAAAAGCAAAACGCCCTTTCTTCGGTGTATTTATTCTAAAATATCGATAAACATTTCTTTCTAAAATAAGAACTTCCTTTTTCCATCCTGAGAGTTTTTACTTATTATAAAAATCAAGCATATATTCACCCTCTCTTTCATACATTTGATAATTTATGATAGGATTTTTGCTTTTTGCTATTCTCCAAATTATTGACAAAATTACTTATCGCATCCTTTGGTGTCAAATCTCCTTCAAGAAATCAATCATAATCATCCTTGTGTATTTTTCTACATTTTCATTTGGTAAAATATACTCCTGCTTGTAGAAATTACTCGCTGGATGGGAACTCCATACCAATTTATAATCTTTTTATTATCAAATCTATATTTATCTCCTAAATAGAAGATAATCCTCCACTTTGTTCTGCGCCATGAAAAACTGAACCATGGCATCAGAAATAATACTAATCTTCTTTTTCATTATCTTTTATTTTTAAAAAGCATCCAATCCACAAAAGAAATCCTTTATATATTTTGGATTATCATCTTAAAACCAAGGCCTTCTTCCTACTTGATAAATTTGGTAAAAATTCCTCATCAGATTTTTGTAAGATAAATTATCCTTCTACAAAAAGGAATAACACTCGCTAATCCACACGAGAAAAACTCATTAATATTTGAAGAACTCCCTCTTTGGTGTATCCTAAAATAAATTTATGAATACCAAAACCTCCTAACATGATAGCTAAAACTCCTGCTAAGACCTTTTTATTATCTCGATAGATAGGGCGAAGGATTTTTGAAAGTTCTGATTTTTCCATTTTTATTCATTAATTTTTATTACTATCTCTTGATTTTAAAAGGCATCCATCCCAAGGAAAATAGCCGTTTCGCCAAGAGCTTCTTCTATTCTTAGTAGCTGGTTGTATTTCGCCATTCTGTCCGAACGGGAAGCCGAACTCTGTTTTTGATTTGTCCGCAGTTCATCGCTACAGCAAGGTCTGCTATGGTAGAGTCTTCTGTTTCTCCTGAGCGGTGGGACATTACCGAAGTATATTTATTATGCTGAGCCATCTGTACAGCAGCCATCGTTTCAGAAAGAGAACCGATTTGGTTTACTTTTCACCAAAAATAGAATTAGCTACTCCTTGCTTTATCCCTTGTGAAAAGTCGCTCCACATTAGTCACGAAAAGGTCATCTCCTACCAGCTGCACTCTGTCGCCTATCTTGTCTGTCAATAGCTTCCAGCCTTCCAGGTCATCTTCCTGCATTCCGTCTTCGATGGAAATAATCGGGTATTTCTGTGTCAGTTCAGCCAAGTAAGAAACCTGCTCTTCTCTCGTACGAGTAAGCTCCGCCTTCGCCCTCGAATTTTCTATAATCATAAACTCCATCTTTATAAAACTCCGAAGAAGCGCAGTCCAATGCCAGCATAATATCATCCCCAGGTCTGTATCCTGCTTTTTCTATCGCTTGGAGCAAAAGTATCCAGAGCGTCTTCTGTCCCCTTGAAAGTCGGCGCAAAACCTCCCTCATCGCCCACTGCTGTGGATAGTCCGCGAGATTTTCAAAAATAGATTTCAAATGATGAAAAATTTCCGTTCCTTTTCTAAGAGCATGAGAGAAAGAATCTGCTTTCACTGGCATAATCATAAACTCTTGGAATGCGATAGGAGCATCCGAGTGAGAACCTCCATTGATGACATTCATCATCGGAACAGGCAGAGTATTGGCATTTACACCACCCACATATTTATAAAGAGGCATTCTAAGTGCGCTGCTGCAGCTCTTGCCACTGCCAGAGAAACACCAAGAATAGCATTCGCCCCCGAGTTTTTCCTTTATTTTTAGTTCCATCAGCCTCTATCATGATTTGGTCGATGAGGTTCTGCTGAGTGACAGGAAGCCCGATGATTTCAGGAGCGATGATTTCCCTTACATTTTTCTACAGCTTTTTCCACACCTTTTTCCTAAAAACTCTGTGCCACCATCACGAAGCTCCACCGCCTCATGTTCCCCAGTGGATGCCCCAGAAGGCACCGCTGCGCCCCCATAGCACTCGCTGTCTGTAAATACATCTACCTCCACAGTAGGATTACCACGAGGTCTAAAATCTGTCTTGCTTCGATGAATGAAATGAATCCCATTTAATATTTTTAATGTTATAATTAATTTTTATTCGTTTCACAAATCTAACGAAAACCTATGAATTCTAAAAATTATTTTCTATTTGAAGGGATTTTTACTTACTTTTGAGAAAATTTTTCCTGAAAATGAAATCCACTTATACTGTCATCAATGCCTCGGCTGGGTCGGGCAAAACTTATACCCTCGTACAGAGACTTCTAATGCTTTGTCTGGAAAAATCCCAGCGAACCAGATGCTGTTCGGCATATCATTGCCCTTACTTTTTACCAATAAGGCTGCCAATGAGATGAAAGAGCGAATACTCAATGGTTAGGAAAAATTCACGGCTGAAAACTATGCCCAATGCCAAGAACTGTTGGACATACAGGGAAAAATTCCGCCAACAGGGCAAAAACATCCCTATCGATGAGCTGAACCGCCGTTCCCAAGCGGTTCTGGACTATATTCTGCACCACTACTCCATGCTGAACATCGGTACGATAGATAGATTTAATTCTAAATTGGTGCGTTCTTTTTCCTACGAGCTGGGACTGGCGCAGAATTTTTAATTTGGAAATTCAGCCCGAACCTTATCTGATAGAAGCCGTAGACCAGATGCTGGACAAGATAGGCGGAGACAAAAAGGTTTCGGAGACTTTCATAGATTTTGTGAATTATAGTCTGGATAATAACGAGCGGGTAAATCTGAGCCAAACGCTCTACCAATCAGCAAAGGAATTTGTAAAAGATATCCACTACAAAAGGCTTTTGGAGAATAAAGATTTTTGACTGGGAAGCCTACGAAAACACCAAAAACAACATCAGAAAAACCTCACCAAAAATCAGAAAAACCTCTATAGAAACGGCGCAGAAGGCTATTTCGCTTATCAAAGAAAGAGGGCTGGAAATAGAGGATTTCTCTGGCGGAGGGAGAAACAGCATTGCCAAGTTTTTTTCCATGAAGTCGCAAAGTTCTACAACAAGAAGCGAAGAGACTTCCCTTTCCCATCGAGATGAAGAATCTGCAGGCAGTCTTTGAAAAAGGTGCTTCATCAAAGTCAAAACACAAAGAGCAGGACATTTTGGACATTCTCAGTTATTTGATGGAAAGCAGGAGAAACCTCATCAGCAATTATATCCTGATGCAGAAAAAGAAAAATACTTCACGCTCTGCTTCCGCTTCGGGTAAATAAGGAAATCAAGATGAACTTGCCAAAAATAGAGGAAGAAAACGATTTGGTTCTGCTTTCTAAATTTAATATTATCATCAATGAAAACCTGAAAAATGAGCCTTCCGCTTTCATTTTACGAAAAAGGCGGGAACTCGCTATCTGCACTACTTCTTTGATGAGTTTTCAGGATACTTCGGTGCTGCAATGGCAGAATTTCCTGCCGCTGCGAGACCACACGATTTCTTCGGATAATACGAGTTTCACCCTCGTGGGAGACCCTAAACAGAGCATTTACCGCTTCCGTGGAGGAGAGCCAGCTGATGCTGAACATCATCAACCACAAAGAAAAATGCGCCTGTCCCTGCCAATGTCATTTCGCTAAAAGAAAACTACCGAAGTGCGAGAAACATCGTAAGGTTTAATAATGAACTTTTACCAATACATTTCTGAGCAGGGAGATTTTGAGCATAAAAGAAATTTTTGGTGAAAAAGCCCAGCAGGAAGCCAAAAACCAATATCAATGGAAGAGTAAGAGTAAATCTAATAGAAAAATGCCCAAAAAGAAGATTTCTACCAAGATACTGCAGACCAGATGCAGCAGGACATTCAGCAGTGTCTGGATAATGGCTTTTAAATTCTCGGATATTACTATCTTGTGTAGAGAACAATGATATATTCAACTATTCTCAGCTTTTTTGGGAAGCAGAGAGTGCTCTATAATGGAGAAAAACCTTTATTAAAACCATCTCCGAACGAGGGCTTACGCTTAATCTCTCTAAAAACCCTGAATGCTCTGATAGAATTTCTAAACTGGACAGCCACACCGAAAAGCAAAAATTTCAGTGATGCTGTTCTACTATCTCAATGATTTGAGGCGAATCAAAAATCAAAGATTTTTTTCAGTAGAAATGCTGGAAATTCTGGCTATTGAAGAGCAGAGGAATTGTTGACTTTTATCAAAAAAGATATGGGCTGGATTTGGCGCATTCCCATATTCCGAACCTCAATCTTTACAACTTCATAGAACATTTCGTTTATGAATTTTTCTGCCGACGACAAGGAAATGGATTTCATTCTCAATTTCTTAGAAATGCTCTATAGCTTCTCCCAAAACACAGGAATGACTCTGAAAGATTTCCTGAAATTCTGGGAAGAGGAAGGTCAAAACATCTCTATCAAGCCTCCGAAAACATAGATGCCGTGCAGATGATGACCATCCACAAAGCCAAAGGACTGGAGTTTCTGTGGTCTTCCTGCCGATGGAAAACAAAAAGCCAAGATTCCAAATTCACGGAATGGTATGATTTGGAAGGAGAAAACGCTCTCAGTGCAGTGAATATTTCGGGCTTTGATAAAGGGTTTAGAAACCTATGATGAGGATATCCAAATATTCAATAGTGAGAATGTCTATAAAAACTTCATCGACCGCCTCTGCGTGCAGTATGTAGCCACCACACGCCCTGTGGAACAGCTTTTCCTTTATCTACAAAAGCCAAGCAACTCGGCTAATCATTTGGAAATATTTGATTTTGTAAAATCAATACAATACGGAAAATGTGGATAATTTTGATTTATTTGAAACAAATGAAGAGCTGCTCAGAAAACCAAACAAAAAGATGAGCTACTATGAGTATTTCTTCCATCCACAAACAAGGAGAATCGCTGGCTAATATCCAAATCGCCACGCCATCCAAAAAGTTATCAAAAACGAAAGAGAAAACGAGAATGGGGCTTCTCATTCATGATATTTTTAGCGAAGATAAACCACAGGGGATGATATGGAAAAAGTCTTGGATAGTTTTTCCGCTTGGGAACAATCACCGAGAAAGAAAAAGAAATCATCACAAAGAGAATTTCGCCAGTTCTAAATGATGAAGAATATGCTCCGTATTTCAGTGGAAATGAGAAAGAAATCATCAATGAAAGAGAAATTCTAATCACTTTGGAGGATGGCGAGCAAAATTCTACCGACCAGACCGCATCATAAAAACGGATGAAGGCTACATTATCGTTGATTTCAAAGCAGGAGAAGAAGAAAGAAAAACACCAAAAACAGGTGACAGATTACCAAAAAGCTTTTAGAAAAAACTGGTAAAAAGGTGATAGAGACAAAAGCTTATTTATTTTGACGAATAGTTTTTAACCAAAAAAATAACATTATGAAAGATTCCTAATGGGTATAGAAATAGAAAAAGTATTAGAAAACTGGGAAGTATCCATCGTGCATTTTCTGCCAAAGATAGTGGAAGCGATTATCGTACTTATATCTTTTTAGCCAAAATAGCCAAAAGAATCAGTCGCCGAGCTTTCAAAGGTTCATACAAAAATCGCCCACATCATCGCTTCTACGGTTTATTGCTTCTTCCCTGCTTTCAGGAGTTTATCTCGCTTTGGAGCTTTTGGGACTAGACAAAGTTTTCTCGCATCTGCTTGCAGGAGCTGGGAATTGTGGGAATTATCGCTGGTTTCGCTTTCAAAGATGTGGCGTCTAATATCTTTGCAGGACTGCTTCTAAAACACACAGCCCATACAAGGAGGGCGACTGGGTGGAGATAGATGATAAATACGGCATTGTCATGCAAGTAAGTCTGAGTAACCACGACCATAAGAACCATTCACGGGCAGGATGTTTTTATCCCAAATCAAATTATTTACAGCGGAACGTTTACCAATTATTCCACTTTGAAAAGGAGAATCATCCTAAAAACTGGCGTTTCTTTTTGGAGATGATTTGAGTTTGTGCAGGCTACTGCTCTTGATGAAATTAAGAAAAAATAGAAACTCTGCTTCCTGATGAAAAAAAGTGGATCTATATTTCACAAATATCGGAAATTCTACGCTTGATTTTTGTACTTCGGTTTTGGATAAAATTTGAAACCAATGATGATTTTTACGAAGCGATGAACGAAGCCATCATACGGATAAAAACGATTCGACAAGGAAGGCATCTGTCTAGCCTACCCCGTGACTACGCTGGATTTTGGCGTGAAAGGCGGCGTGAATATCTTTGATAAAGAAATAAAAATCAATAAAAACTAAAATCTTTCCTTTAATAAAAATGTGTAGGGAAAGCCTTTTTAGGCATTTGTTTTAGGGATATTAAGTTTTACCCAAGAATTAAAGAAAATCCCCAGCCGTAGGAAAACATCTGGACATAAGTGGTGACAATGGTCAGCACCGAAATCGACAGACTTTTCATCTTAAATAAAGAATGTACGAATATCAACAAAGTATAAAAAGCATACAGCAGAAGCAGTATTTTTTTGTCCAAAAACCAAACAACAGGGCTTCCTAAAAACCCTAACAAAAACAAGGACGGAAACCAAAAAGTAGGTTTCGTATATTGAGGGTGGCGCTGATTGAGAATAGGTCTGGCAACACCAAAGCTGATAGACCTGTTTTGAGAATTTTTTTCAGGCTCGTTCGCCGTTTCGATGATAGACAGCAATATTTTCGTAAAAACAAGTGCTGAAGCTATTTTCCCAAAGCCTCATGGAAAGGTCTGGGTCTTCGCCGATTCTCATATCCGAGAAACCTCCCACCGCCGAAAACACCGCCTTATTGACTCCCATGTTGAAACTTCTGGGCTGAAATTTACTGACCGATTTCTTGCTTCCACGAATTCCGCCGTTGTAAAAACCGAAGTCATGGAATAGGAAATTGCCTTTTGTAGATTAGAGAAGTTTTCATCAGCTTTATCCGCTCCACCGAAAGCATCCGTAGGTTCGGAAAGAAGATTATTTTTAATGTTTTTTTAATGTAATCTTTTTGGGACAACTACATCGCTATCCAAGAAAACCAGCCAGCTGTTTTTAGCTCGTTCCGCTCTGAAATTTCAGCTGAGCCCCGGCCCTGAATTTTGTTTTTGAAATACTGAATGTTGAGTTTCCCTGATACAAATCCACCACAGGAAGCAGCTCCACGGAAGAGCCGTCATCCACTATGACTATTTCAAAGTCTTTGTCCTCTTGGACAAGAAGTGAGTCCAACAGTTCTGTGAGTTCGTCCCTACGGTTATGAGATAGCAACAATGATGGAAATAGAAACATCCACGATTTTATTTTTAGCAAAAATAACTAAATCCATCCATAAATGAAAAACTTTGACAAAAGAGTCTTGCCAAAGTTTTTCTACTAATCTAATAAAAATTTATTTCAGTTTTTCTTAATCGCTACTTCTTCGTAGATTTCAAGAAGGTCACCTACTTCTATATCATTATAGCCTTTTTAGGTTAAGACCACATTCATAGCCTTTGGTTACTTCTTTTACATCATCTTTATAGCGTTTAAGGCTTTCCAGCTCGCCATCGTATTTCACGATTCCATCTCTCAATAGACGAACTTTTGGAATTTCTTGTCACCTTACCAGAAAGCACCATACATCCTGCGATACTTCCCACTTTTAGAGATTTTGAACACCTCACGGATTTCTACATTACCCACCACTTGTTCTCTAATCTCTGGCGAAAGCATTCCTTCCATCGCTTCTTTCACATCATCTATGGCATCGTAGATTACGGAATAAGTTCTGATTTCTATTTCTTCTTTCTCCACAAGGTCTTTTGCATTTGCTCCAGCTCTTACATTAAATCCGATAACGATAGCATCCGAAGCAGTCGCAAACAAGATGTCGCTCTCTGTAATCTGTCCTACACCTTTGTGAAGGATATTGATTTGGATTTCCTCTGTTGATAATCTCTGAAGCATATCCGTAAGGGCTTCCACAGAACCATCCACATCTCCTTTTAGGATAATGTTCAGCTCTTTGAAATCTCCAAGACTATTCTTCGTCCGATTTCGTCCAGAGTCAAATGTTTCTTCGTTCTTATTGTCTGCTCTCTTTGGAGCTGTTCTCGCTTATTTGCAATAGATTTCGCTTCTCTTTCATCTTCATAAACCTTAAATTTATCCCCTGCTGTAGGCGCTCCATCTAGTCCTAAGATTGTCACTGGTGTAGAAGGTCCTACTTTTTTGAAGGTTATGCCCTCTTTCATCCAGCATGGCTTTTTACTTTACCGTGGTTTTTCCCAGCAAGCACATAATCTCCTACTTTGAGTGTTCCTGCCTGAACCAAAAAGTGTAGAAACATACCCTCTTCCTTTGTCCAAAGATGCCTCTATCACTACCCCAGATGCTGGTTTATTAGGATTAGCTTTTAAATCCAATAAATCAGCTTGAAGAGAACTTTTTCTAAAAAGTAAATCTACATTATTACCAAATTTAGCTGAAATCTCCTGAGCCTGAACATTTCCTCCCCATTCTTCCACCAAGATGTTCAATCCCTGAAAGCTGCTCACGGATTTTATCTGGGTTGGCATTAGGTTTATCTACTTTGTTTAATGCTATAATCATAGGTACGCCTGCCGCCTGCGCGTGGGAAATCGCCTCTTTGGTCTGTGGCATCACCTCATCATCGGCTGCGATAACGATGATTGCTACATCCGTTACCTGCGCTCCTCTGGCTCTCATCGCTGTAAACGCCTCGTGCCCGGGAGTATCCAAGAAAGTAATGTGTCTACCATTCTCCAGCTGAACGCTGTATGCCACCGATGTGTTGAGTAATTCCTCCCGACTCACCAGCGATAACATTCGTTTTTCTGATGTAGTCGATAATGATGTCTTACCATGGTCCACATGCCCCATTACGGTAACAATAGGTGCTCTTGGTAATAAATCTTCTTCGCTGTCTTCTGCTTCCTCTTCTAAGTTATCTTCCAAATCAGCGTCAGAAAAATTCTATTTTATAACCAAATTCATCCGCTACCAATGTCAGGATATCGGCTTCCAATCTCTGGTTCATGGTTACCATTACCCCAAGTGAGAAACATGCAGAGATAACCTCCGTAGGGTTCACATCCATAAGAGCCGCAAGCTCGTTCACGGTGATAAACTCGGTAACTTTCAGAGTTTTTATCTTGTGCTTCTAGCTCCTGCTGAAGCTCATCTTGCTCTCTACGGAAATTTCTTTTTCTTTTTCTGTATTTAGCTCCTTTGGACTTTACCGCCTTTGTTGGTAAGTTTTTCCAAAGTTTCTTTGATTTGATTTTTACTTGCTCATCTGTAAGCTCCACAGGCATTACACGCTCTCTCTTTCCTCCTTTTTACCTCCTTTATCGCGGTTTTCCTCCTTGTGAGCTTATCTTTAGTAAATTTTTATCCGCTCCTGCCTTGTTATTAGCTGGTTTAGCATCCTCTCCAGCAGGTTTTTGGATTCTTTTCTTTGTTTCTTCTTATCAGAAGGTTTTGGTTTTGTTTCAAACTGAGACAAATCTATTTTCTCGGTCTGAAGGATTTTTGGTCCGTCCAATTTTTGATACTTTGTCTCTATCTTTTCCGGTTCAGAAGATTCTTCAGTATCCACAGCAGGTTTTTGCTTCTACCTTAGGCTCTGCTTTTTGGTTTTGGCTCAGCCTTAGGTTCAGTTTTTTTATCTTTTTGTAGTTTCTGGTTTAGAAGCTACCACTTCCTCTTTCACAACTTCTTTTTGGTGAAGTTGCTTCCGCTTCTTTTTCCTTTTAGGCTTCGCCTCCAGATTCTATTTTGCCTATAATCTTTGTTTTAGGAGCTTGAGCCTTAATCACTTCTGGAGCTTTTGGTTCTTCTGTTTCTAATTTCACCTCTGGAACTTTAGAAATCACCACCTCCTGTGAAGCCTCTTTCTGCTTCTTATCAGCTGCAAATTCCTGCTCTAATGCGGAGAAAGCCTCTGCTTCCAACAACACATTGGGATTGCTATCAATCTCAAACCCTTTACTCTGCAAAAAACTCTACTGCCCTTGGAATGGAAATATTAAGTTCCTTTGCTGCTTTATTTAATCTGATTTTTGGCATATTTTTTTACTTTTTGTTCAGCAAAAAAAGCTGAATACTTTTGTTTTGTTTATTCTATTATATTTTTAGACAAAGGAGGTTTATTCCAATTCTTCTCTCAAGATTTTTCTTAACCTCTTCTATTGTCTCTTCTTCTAAATCTACTAAGTTGAGCAATACATCCGTATCCTTGTCTCAAGATACTTCTCGCTGTATCCAGTCCTACTTTTGTAAATTCATCTATAATCCACTGCTCGATTTCATCATCAAACTCTTTCAGTTCTACATCATCATCTTCTTGTTTTTCTCTGTATACATCTATTTCATAGTCTGTAAGCCAAGAAGCCAATTTGATATTCTGCCCTTGTTTTTCCGATAATTTTTTTGAAATTTCTTCTACTGGAGCATATACTAGTGCATAGTGGTCTTCTTCATTGATTTCTACTTTGTTGATTTCACACCTCCCAATGCTCTTTTTCACCAATACTTCTGGGTTTTTAGACCACTGGATTACATCGATGTTTTCTCATTTCTAAGCTCTCTCACCACGCCGTGAATTCTAGAACCTTTCACACCTACACAAGCGCCCACAGGGTCTATTCTTTCATCCAAAGCATCTACAGCGATTTTCGCTTTTTCACCGGGATTCTTACCGCTTTTTTTCAAGATGATGGTTCCATCCAATATTTCTGGAATTTCTAATTCTAAAAAGTTTTTCTAAGAACTTAGGCGCCGTTCTTGAAACGATAATCTGAGGTTTAGAACCTTTGAAATCAACTTTCTCAATCACCGCTCTAACACTTTCTCCTTTCTTGAAGAAATCCGTAGGAATTTGGTTTTCTTTTGGTAAAATGTATTCATTCCCTTCATCATCCAAGATGATAACCTGCTTACCACGGATGTGGTGCACTTCTCCTACAATCACTTCACCTATTCTATCCTTGAACATTTCATACATTGCAGCATTATTATGCTCTTGTAATTTTGTTGCCAAAAATTTGTTTCAATGTCAAGATATTTCTTCGCCCTAGTTGTGCCAATGGGATTTCTTGGGTAAATTCTCTCCTACCTCGAGATGTAGGGGTCTATTTTTTTCGCTTCAGAGATTTCTATTTCCAAATCGTCATCTTCTGACATCTGGTCTTCAACGATTTTTATTCAAAAAAATATCTGAAAAATCTCCCTTATCAGGGTTTTACAATTACATCAAAAATGGTCATCAGAATCGTATCTTTTTTTCAGCAAGGTTTTTAGCGAATCTTCTATAATCGCCACTCAAATCTATCTTACTGATCCCTTTTTCATCTTTAAAATCACCAAAAGATCTCGATTAATGCTAAATTATCCATATTTTTACTTTTGACTAAAATTTTTAAAACTTAATTACTATCATTGCTCTCTTTATGCTTTGGTAAGGGATTTCCTTTGTTCCTCCACATCTTCTTTCCTTTTCCTACGAATTTTGGTCTTCTATACCTCAACATCAAAACTATTTTTTTCCTCATCGGCTTCCAGCAGTTCTCCCTTAATCACTTGTCCATCTTCTGTGGTAACTTCAAGCTCCTTCCTACATTCTTCTTGTATTGTCTTGGTAATTTGAGAGGCTCGCTAAGTCCTGCACTCATCACTTGAAGAGAAAAAAATCCACTTCTTCCCTATCCAGATTAAACTCTATCGCTCTGCTGGCATCTAAACAATCCTGAATAGAAAGTGACTCATCTCCATCCAAAAATAACCACCACATCATTCCCTGAAGATATTTTCAAATCAACCAAATAAATATCTTTTCTTTCCTCTAAAAATGCCTGTATCAGCTCTTTCTACCCTTTGTCTTAAAATCCATATTTCTGCGTTATTTCAGGATATAAAAAAAGGCCTTCCTTTGAAGCCTTTCCATCATTATTCCCGTAAATCTGTGTGCAAATTTAAGAAAAATTATTCATTTATAGCAAATTATCGCTGAAAAGATTTTATTTCACTAAAAATATTACCTTTGTAGATTGAAAAGATTTTTATACTAAATGAATATTGCAATTGTAGGAACAGGATATGTAGGGCTGGTTACTGAGAACCACTCTAGCTGAGCTTAGGAAACACAGTCTATTGTGTGGACATAGATGAAACAAAAAGTAGAAAACATGAAGAAGGGAATCGTTCCCATCTACGAACCTCGGTTTAGAAGAAATATTTTTATAGGAATATCATAGGCGAACAGACTGTTTTTTTACTACTCAACTAAAAGAAGCATTAGACCAGCAGTGATGTGATTTATCTCGCTTTGCCGACACCTCCCGGTGAGGATGGAAGCGCAGACCTTTCTTATGTTTTTGAAGGTTTCTGAAAACATCGGTCAACTAATGACTTCTTACAAAGTAATTGTCAATAAATCAACCGTTCCAGTAGGGCACAGCGGACAGAGTGAGAGAGACCATTTCTGCGAAAAACAGAAATTCCTTTTGATGTGGTTTCTAATCCAGAATTTCTCCGCGAAGGATTCGCTGTAGAAGATTCTATGAATCCTGCCAGAATCGTAGTGGGTTCTAGTTCGGACAAGGCTAAAAATATCATTGCCCAAATCTACCAGCCATTCACTAAACACGGGAGTTCCAATCATTTTCATGGATGAAAAATCTTCGGAACTGACTAAATATGCAGCCAATTCGTTCCTTGCTGTGAAAATCACTTTCATGAACGAAATCGCAAACTACTGCGAAAAAAAGTAGGAGCCGATGTAGACAAAAGTAAGGCTTGGTATGGGAAGTGATGACAGAATCGGGCATCGTTTCCTTTTCCCGGGAATAGGCTATGGAGGAAGCTGTTTCCCAAAAGATGTTAAAGCTCTCATCAAATCAGGAAAAGAAGAAAACTTTGATTTCCAAATCCTTAACGCTACTGAAAAATGTAAATAAAAGCTCAAAAAGTAATCCTCGTTTCTGAGATTGAAAAAAATATTTCGGTGGAAATATCAAAGATAAGAAAAATCACGATGTGGGGACTTGCTTTTAAAAGCAAATACAGATGACATCAGAGAGGCTTCATCTCTAGATAACATTTCACTTTTTATTAGAAAAAGGAGCAAAATAACGACTTATGATGCCATCGCAGAGGAAAATGTAAAGAAAATCTTTTGGCGACAAAATAGAATACACCAAAGACATGTATTCTTGCTTAGAAGATGCTGACTGTCTGCTGATAGCGACAGAATGGAGCGAGTTCAAAAATCCTAACTTCCAGCTTATGGCAGAAAAGATGAAAAAACAAAGCTCATTTTTCGATGGTAGAAATATGTTCTCTATCGACCAAATAGAAAACACAGGATTTTATTATAAATCTATTGGTAGAAAAACTATAAAATAAAAACACTGAAATTATGGGACTTTTTGATTTTTTCAAGAAAAAGAGACAAAGGAAACACCAAAACCTGAAAAAGAGAATAACAGCCTAACGCTTTCTATGCCAATGTTCAAAGGAGGAAGCTATTCGTTGGATAAAGTTTTAGAAGATTTAAAAATCCCACTGGGGACTAGAAGTTTCTGAAATCTCTGGTGATGATGAAGTGGCAACGCTCATTATCAATGGAATGATGGCAGCCATTGCAAAAATGCCAGCACCCTATTCCAAGTGAAGATTTGGAGTCAATATTTGGATATTCTTACCTTTGGAATAATGTAGAAAAAGAAGTTTCAGAGCATGACAGCCATGCCATTGTTTCTATTTTTAGACAAAACGAAAAAGTCAGGTTGAGAAATTCTCTTTGATGACGATGATTAATGCTTCTATCCTCAGAACTTCTCCTGATGCAATAGGTGTTTATCAAGGAAGCCAGACTCTCTGCTTCCGAAAAGGTTTGTAGCACTGATTTTTGCAGACTTTTTATTAGAAGGAAATCTGCCTGTGATTCTGTGGATTTACATCGGACTTGTCGGCTCAGAAGAAGGGAAAAACAGCCTTTATACTTTTGGAATGAAAGATTTCGGAAAAGAGGAAATAGAAATCATCGACAGCCAAATGTCACGAAGTGATTTGCATGACTTTTATCCTTCCCGTTTCTCAACTATATTTTAGCTTATGATGTTACTCTAAAAATGGAGAAACCATAGGTTTTTCTGAGGAACAAAAATAAAAAAATCACGGAATCCAAAGCAGTTTATTTGGATGGAAATTCTTTAAAATTAGAACTATAAAATTATGAAATCTATCATTATCACTGGCGGAGCAGGATTTATCGGTTCTCATGTTGTTCGTGAGTTTGTGAAAAATCTCCCGCAAACGAAAATCATCAACCTTGATGCCCTTACATAGCAGGGAACCTTGAAAACTTGAAAGATATAGAAAAGGAACCAAACTATATCTTGAAAAAGCAGACATTACAAAAACCTGAAGAACTAAAAAGTTTTTGAAAACATAATCCAGACGCGGTGATACATCTCGCTGCGGAAAGCTATGTGGATAGAAGTATCACAGACCCAAATGCTTTCATCAATACCAATGTAATGGGGACTGCTAACCTTCTTAATCTTTGTAAAGAGTTTTGACACTGAATCCAGAGCATACACTACTGGAAGATTTCCTAATGAACCGAGAAAAATCTTTCTACCATGTTTCTACGGATGAAGTTTATGGTGCTTTGGGAGAGACTGGATTTTTCACTGAGGAAAAGCCTTACGACCCAAAAATCGCCGTATTCTGCGAGTAAAGCTGCCAGCGACCATTTGGTAAGAGCCTATGGAAACACTTATGGGCTTCCTCACATTGTTTCCAACTGTTCTAACAACTATGGTCCAAATCATTTCCAGAGAAACTGATTCCGCTTTGTATTTCTAATATTCTCAACGAAAAACCGCTGCCAATCTATGGTGATGGTAAATATACCCGCGACTGGTTGTTCGTGATAGACCATGCTCGTGCTATTTTCCAAATTTTCCATGAAGCGAAAAGCAGGAGAAACTTACAACATCGGTGGATTTAATGAATGGCAGAATATTGATTTAATCAAGGAATTGATTAAACAAATGGATGCAAAACTTGAAATCCTGCTGGATATTCAGAAAAAGCTAATCACTTTTGTGAAAAGACCGCCCGGGGGCATGATAAACGCTATGCTATAGACGCCACAAAACTAAATAAAGATTTGGGATGGAAGCCTTCTGTAACTTTTTGAGGAAGGTCTAGCTAAAACTATTGATTGGTTCCTGAGCAATAAAGATTGGCTGGAGCATGTAACCAGTGGAGAATACCAAAAATACTACGAAAAACAGTATAACTAATGATTTCTATTGTAAGTCCTGTTTACCGAGCTGAAAAATCCTTCCGATTCTCGTTTCTGAAATTAATTTAGTAATGGAAGAATCGGCGAGGACTACGAAATTATATTGGTAGATGACCGAAGTCCTGACAACTCTTGGGAAGTAATGAAGGTGCTTTCCAGCCAAAAATCCTAAGATAAAAAGCATTCAGCTGAGCAGAAATTTTGGTCAAAGATAGTGCTATTTTTGCTGGACTTACAAAAAGCAAAAAGGCGACTGGGTAGTAGTAATGGACTGTGATATGCAGGACCAGCCCAAAGAAGATAGCCAAACTCTACAAAAAGCGCTGGAAGGATACGATATCGTTTTTAGGACAGAGAGAAAACTGAAAAGACAAATTTCTAAAGAAATTAACATCCAGATTGTTCTACAAGGTGTTTAATTACTTATCGGGAGCAAATTTTGATAATAATGTAGCGAATTTTTGGGATTTATCACCAAAAGACCATCAAGTCCATTCTAGATATGAAAGACTATGTTAAATTCTTTTCGTTATTTATTAACTGGATTGGGTTTAAGAGTGTTTCCATTCCTATAGAACATGGCGAACGCGAGGAAGGAAATCCACATATAGCGTGGGAAGGCTTTTTAAACAGGCTTTCAATGTTATTATATCTTTTCGGATAAGCCGCTTAGGTTGTTTATAAACTTTGGATTAAGTATATCTGTTTTGTCTTTCATTGTAGGAATATACTATCTGTATCTGGCTCTTACGGGAAAAAATAGCACAGCCAGTTTTAGTTCACTGATATTATCCATTTGGTTTTTATCGGGAATTATCATCAGCGGTATAGGCATTGTAGGAGTATATTTAGGAAAAACTTTTGACCAAGCAAAAGGCAGACCTACATTTATCATTGATGAAGAAGTGTAATTAAATTCAAAAATATGAAAACAGCTATTTTACAATCAAATTATATTCCATGGAGAGGATATTTTGACATGATTAAAAGCGTTGATTTTTGTTTTATATGATCATGTCCAATATACAAAGAATGATTGGAGAAATCGTAATATCATAAAAAAACAAATCAGGGTCAACAATGGCATTACACACCGTACAAAGCAACTCCCTACTTCAATCAATTGACAATACTTTTATTAGCGATAAACATAAAAATTGGTATATAAAAACATCTTAGAACCTTACAAATGTCGTATGCTAAGTCCAAATACTTTAAAGAGGTTTTTCCCTTGGATAGAACATTTATATAATAAAGCTGGGGAAATGGATAGGCTGACTGATATTAATGAGTATTTAATTCGAGAAATATCTAGTTTTCTGGAAATAAAGACAGAAATAAAAGAGATTCTGATTTTTGAATTGATTGAAGGTAAAAATGAAAAACTTCTCAATATCTGTAAACAACTTGAAGTGAAGTATATTTATCTGGACCTGCTGCTAAATCTTATATAGATGAGGGTTTATTCAAACTAAATGGAATAGATGTAGAATGGATGGATTATAGTGGATATCCTGAATATGAACAAATTAATGGAGATTTTATGCCCTAATGTGTCTATATTGGATCTAATATTTAATCATCTGGGACAGAAGCAAAAATTACATAAGCAAAAAAATATTTAATCTAAATTGAAACGAATAGCTATAATAGGTTCTGCACACTTAGGACAGCAGATTGCCCACCATATACACACGGATACAGAGGATAAAAGTGGTTGCTTTTTGATGATTTCCAACCAAAAGGGACTATCATCGACTCTATTTCAGTTATTGGCGGGACTAATGATATTTTAGAGGAATATTCAGAAAACTGTTTTTGATGAATTGCTGATTGGCGTGGGATATAACCACATGAATACCAGAAAGATACTGTTTGAAAAATATCAAAATGATATTCCTTTCTATAAGTTTATTCATTCATCCCATATGTAGATCCTTCCGCTGAAATAGGAGCTGGAACGGTCATCTATCCAAGATGTGTGATTGACCAAAATGTAAAAATAGGAAATAATATTTTGATTAACATTTCCAGCAGTATTGCTCATGACACCATAGTGAGAACTCATACCTTTATCTCTCCATGCGTCTCTGTGGCAGGATTTGTGGATATTAAGGAACAATGTATAATAGGCATAAATTCTATAATAATAGACAATATATCTATCACTGAAAGGAACAAGAAACAGGAGGCGGAACAGTTGTAATAAAAAAATATTGAAGAAAAAGGACTATATGTAGGAAAATCCTGCAAGATTTGTAAGATGATGAAAAATGACAATATCTTTCTAAAAGGCCTGAATGAACTTCGGGCTGTTGCAGCATTTGGGAGTTTTAGTTCATCATATAGAGCTACTAAAATATGATGATAGAAACGCGTCATTAAAATGACACATATTCCCTTTGCAAATAATGTGCATTTTCATCATTTCATCCAGTCTTTGGGGAAGCACTCTGTATATTTTTCTTTGTATTGAGTGGTTTTCTAATCACACATTTAATCATCTCGAGAAAAAGAAATTTGGTGTTTTTGATTTTCAAAAATTCTATATGAGACGGGTTCTGAGAATCTGGCCTTTTATACTACATTATCATAGGGCTTTTCTTTGTTCGTTATCCCTTTTTATTTCGGCTTATTTCGGCTTATTTGAAACTTTCCCAAACACCTATTACAAAGCGGTTCTCGCTACAGATTATAGTTCACCAAAAACTTTTTGGTCTTATTTAGGATTTTTATCTAATTATGGACTTTTCCGAAGGCATCACATTAGTAGGCGGCTCTCAGACATGGTCTGTATCTATCGAGGAACAATTTTTATTTATTTTTGGCCTGTTTTATTATTATTTGTTTTTAGAAGTAGGCCTTATTTATGGCTGTTGTCTAGTATAATTCTAATTTTTATTTTAAATTTTTTCTTGAAAGTAGATTTTTGTTGTTTTTAGATATGAATATTTATTCATAGGCTGTATTAGCGGGCTGTTTATTAATTCGTCTTATTTCATCAGTCCATCATAGATAAAAAGATTTTCTATATTATCAATTTACTCATCATCCTTATCCTATCATCTGTTTTTGATAAATACACGCAGTCTTTTTGTTATCAGTATATTTTTCTTGTCTTTTATTATTTTTGACGGTTAATAATCATTTTTATTTTCGTTCAAAGATTTTTGATGAAATGGGAAAAATATCTTACGGAATATACATGTATCACCCTTTTTATTATGTTTTTTTAGTTTTTTTCCTGTTTTAGAATATTTAAAAACACTTATATTCCCCTGTAAATAGTGGAGGTGCAATGATTTTTCTACTTGTTATGCAGTATATTTTTAACCATCGGAATCACTCTTTTCATCAGTTATTTTTCATATAATTATATAGAGAAAAATTTTTGATGCTTAAAGATATTCAAGATTATAATTTTTATATAAACTAAGATGAAAACTATAAATTTCTATTTCATACTTTTATTCCTTTTCTATTACTGAAAATAGGAATCTGTGTTTTTCTCTTTTTAAATAAAGATTGGAGTGCCATCACAGATGGAGATCTATATATGGAGCTATTTCAAAGATTTATTTCCAATAGAGCATATTTTGAAATAGAAAAAGGGACTTCTGTAATGTATAATTTTGCTCTTTATCCTATCTATTTGTTAGTTGGAGATGTTAAGGAGACTTTTATTATATTCAATAGCTTGTGTATTGTTTTGTCTATTATTTTAGGCGTATATTTGTTATACAAAAATATCTATTAGGTTTGATATCAACATCTATTTCACCTATTTGCTTTGCAGTATTTATATTTTTCTATCATCAGCCAAAAATTCATTAATATTTTTAGCCAATGATGATTCTTTCATGGGATTGCTATACCTTATCATCATATTCTTTTCCATTAAAAATATTGAATCACCTAAACATTATTATTTCTCTATCATAGGGTTTTATACTCGGATTGTGTCTTGGTACTCGTGAAATAGCCATTCTGTTTTTCCCTTTCATTTTATACATGATATACTATTCTAATGCAAAAAGCGAAAAACCTAATCTATTTCTCTATTCCTCTCATTTTCACTATACTTATTATCCATTTTTCCTTCTATCATGGCTGGGAATGGTCTTAGTTTTTACAACAAAAATCCAGAAGATGTTAATGGATTCAGAAAAACCATTTAGCTATTTCAGAAATAGAAAAAGCATCGGTATTTTTAATATCAGACCATGGTCTATTTGGAGGGCTAATACTTTGATGATGTAGAGAATATTTAAAAACAAAATGGCGAAAACAGCTTACCAAAAGTTTTCTAGATGTTGTCTTCAACCATCCTCGCAGCTCATAAAAATGACTTTATTTAATTTTGCTGTTTCTTTTCAAATTCTATTTTAAAACAATAGGAGGTTTTATTCTCATTCCTTTAATATTTTTGTTTTAGAAAAACTTCTTTTTGCTGCCTTTTTATATTTTTGTTTTGTATTTTTGTTTTGTGGCCTATTCTCATGTAGAAATACGCTGGCTTGCAGGGGATAGAATAATGCTTTTCATCTCTATTTTGACAGGCTGTCAATATTTAAAACTTAGTAATAATAAATTGTTATTAATAATTATAATTGCAATAATTTCCGATAATCTTTAATGATATAAAAATTTTTATACTATAGCTTATGATACCATTTAACAAACCTTACCTTCTTTGGTAAAAGAAATGCAATATATAGAAGATGCCGTAAAATCAGGGAAAATCTCTGAAACGGACTCTTCACCAAAAATGTCAAGAATTCTTTGAGAAAGAATTTGGTTTCAAAAACGCTGCTTACCACTTCCTGCACAGATGCATTGGAGATGGCTGCTATTTTAGCAGATATCAAGGAAGGTGATGAGGTCATTGTTCCTAGTTTTACTTTTTGTGTCCACAGCGCTGGCATTTGTAAGACAAGGTGCTGATATCGTTTTTGCAGATTCTTATTCTGACAATCCTAATATAGATGCTGACCAAATAGAAGCTTTAATCACAGAAAAACCAAGGCAATCGTAGTGGTTCATTACGCTGGTGTAGCGTGTGATATGGATAAAATAATGTCCATTGCTAACAAACACGGAATCATCGTAATAGAAGATGCTGCACAAGCCATTGACAGCTACTATATTTCCAAAAGATGGAACAGCGTTGGGAAGCATTGGGCATCTTTCTGCTTTCTCGTTTCATGAAACCAAAAATATTATCTCAGGTGAAGGCGGTATGCTCTGTATCAACGATGACCGTTTTATCCAAAGAGCCGAAATCATTTGGGAAAAAGGAACAAACCGTTCTGCAGTTTTTCAGAGGCGAAGTAGATAAATACAGTTGGGTAGACACAGGGTCTTCTTTTTCCTGCCGAGTGAAATTATCTCAGCTTTCCTTTGGGCTCAGATAGAAAACATGAGAGACATTCAGGATAAAAGAATTAAAATCTGGAATCGTTACTATGAAGGGCTTTCCAACTTTGAGCCTGTTGCTATTAAAAAAGCTGAAACTTCCTCTCGTTCCAGAGTATGCAACTAACAACGCCCATATGTTTTATCTCGTTTGTGATAATGTAGATGACAGAACAAAATTCATCCAACACCTGAAAGACAAAGGAATTCTATCTGTTTTCCATTATCTTTCACTTCACAAAAGTTCTTATTATGAAAAATATTCTACCCGAAAAAGTGAACTTCCAAACTCAGATATGTTTTTCTGATTGTCTCGTAAGGCTTCCTCTTTTCTACGAACTTACGGAAGAACAGTGGAATACATCATCAACACGATAAAAGAATTATGAGAATAGAAAAAAACTATTTTTATTAACTGCGTTATTTTTATCTTATTACAAGGAGCTTTTGTCTTACTTGGGGATAATGCTGTACTATCTGATGACCTGAATCACTTAGAAATATTATACCAATATCAAGAAGGAAAAATACAATATATCAGAAGTTTATAATCTATACACCTCCGACCCTAACGAGCACACACGCCCAATTTCTCCTATTGTGATAACATTCAGCAACCTATTTAGGGATTTTGGACACCTTTGTTTTTCATTCACAATTTTCTATTTCCCATCGCGGCATGGCTGCTAAAACTAATTTTAGATAGGTTTTTCAGTGAATATAGCGCTTTTACACTATTAGCATGTATATTAGCCACTATATTCCCTTTATCTTCATCTAATTTATTCTCTTTTGTGATGTGTGGGGCTTATTTTGATATACATATGGTATTTCCAAAGTATATTATACCTATCATCAAAAGATAATTTGATTTATTATTTGATGTCTGGAATATTGGGAATTTCATTGCTATTCCAAGAGTTACATTTATTTTTAATTCCATTATCCATATTTATTTTAGTAATTACGAACAGAGAAAAAAATACTCCTGAAACTATCCCTTTCTATAGGTTTAGGTTTTATTTATTGCTGTATTTTATAAGTTTTTCTTAGTAAAAATCATCTATCACAGGCATTTTGATTATGCCGCATCTAAGGTTACTTTTAGTCTTTCAAGTAGTTTTATCGTAATTTTTCTCTTTTTAAAATTATTCATCCTTGACTTTGCATATATTGCTAAACAAAGCATCTTAGCCATTACTGATTATTCTTGGGTTGATTATATTTTGTTAGCTCTCAGGCTGGTTATTTCTGGAATGGTATCCATTTTCTGTAAATTTGATAAAAACCATCCCAAAACGCTATTTTTTTAGTGTTTTTAAGTATCTTTTGATGACAGTCGTTATTTTCTTTATTTCTCAATATCCCATGACCTCATTTAGTTTTGAGAACAGAATTTTTACTTTTGGGTCAAAATTTCTTCTTCCTTACTTTTTAGGATATTTAATTTACAATGGTTTAGCCTCTACGAAAAAGAAAAATTATCAAAATTTTCTAAAAATTATATTATTTTTATTTTTATCTACTAATTTCATTTGCGTCATCTCTGAAAAACTCTTGGATATACGCTCGCAATTATAATAAAAACCCTCATCAAAAGTTTAGCCTCTCATCTTCCCCAAAATATAAAGGATGAAAAAAATTATCATCATAGAAAATAAAACAAATTATGATAAACTCATCACTGATGAAGCTACTATAGAAGATCCTTATGAAAGTGGTATCTATGCTAAATATATATGCTCCAAAAGCTACTCTAAATGGGTGGAATGCATACACTATCAGCACCAAAAGACACTTATTTATATTCTATTTTTGGACTGAACAATAGACCTCGTACAGAAATCAAAGAAACCGAAACAGGATTTATCTTAGGTAAAGAAATATAAATTTCCCTTTTTATGTTTTTGATTATGCTAACAATTCTTTACATTTAGTGAAAAATAAAAATGAGTTATAACAAGTTTCTAAAATAATAAAAATACTATGAAAGGAATAATTCTCGCGGGAGGTTCTGGAACAAGGCTCTACCCGCTCACTATCGCATGATAAGTAAGCAGTTAATGCCCGTATATGACAAGCCTATGATTTATTTCCCTATTTCTACCCTTCTATTGGCAGGGAATCAGGAGATACTCATCATCACTACGCCACACGACCAAGAGGCTTTTTAAAAACTATTGGGAGACGGTTCACTAAATCAGGGTGCAAGTTTGAATACAAAGTTCAGCCTTCTCCAGATGGACTGGCTCAGGCGTTTATTTTAGGTGAAGATTTCATCGGAACAGACTCTGTGGCGCTGGTTTTGGGCGATAATATTTTCTACGGCTCTGGTCTTCCTCAGCTATTGGAAAGCAAAACCCAAGTGAAAGGCGGCTGTGTATTTGCCTACCCTGTTTCCGACCCCGAAAGATATGGTGTAGTAGAGTTTGATGAAAACCAAAAAGCCATTTCCATAGAAGAAAAACCTGCCGTGCCGAAGTCCAACTACGCCGTGCCTCGGGTCTTTATTTCTACGATAATTCTGTGGTGGAATATGCTAAAACCTAAAAACCTTCGGCGAGAGGAGAATTAGAAATTACCGATATCAATAAAATTTATCTTGAAAAAGGTCAATTAGAAGTAGGTGTGATGAGCCGAGGAACAGCTTGGCTCGATACGAGGGACTTTTGATTCCCTTCACGAGGCGTCTGAATTCGTGAAAGTTCTTGAAAAAGACAAGGCGTGAAAATCTCCTGCATTGAAGAGATTGCCTACAAAAAAAGGATTTATCAACAAAGAACAGCTCCTAAAAATCTGCCGAAAAATACGGAAAAAAGCGGTTACGGTGATTATCTTAAAAAGTTGATAAAATAATTTAAAAACCTCAATAAAAATCCCTCGCTCAAAAGAAAAAGATGTGGGGGATTTTTATTTTCCATTCCTTTTTCTTACAGAAAGTCCAAACATCTTTGCGGCAACCTTCTGTAACTTTACAGAATGCTCAAAACATCTTGCGGCGACCCTCTGTAACTTTACAGAAAGGTAAAACATCTTTGCGGCAACCTTCTGTAACTTTACAGAAAGGTGAAACATCTCTGCGGCAGCTTTCCGTCACTTTTACATTTCTATCCACTACGCCTATTCCGAGCAAGTGTAAAAGATTTTCTAATCACCACACCTGTGAGCTGAGACAGATATAGTCGGAATTTTTCACATCTTCATTTTCGTTGTTCAAAATCGGATTGTTTTGGTAAAAAGCATTGTAGAGTTTCACCACTTCATAAACATAATTAGCCAAATGAGCAGGGCTGAGTGCCGCCGCCGCTTTGCTTACAGTTTTCCTATATTCGCTCAGAGCAATGATAAGTTCTTTCTCATTCTCACTAAGGGCGATGTTTTCAGAGAAATTGAAATCCGTTCCCTCCGCTCTTTTCAGTAAAGACTGTATTCTGGCATAAGCATACTGAATGAAAGGTCCCTAGTATTCCCATTGAAATCCACACTTTCCTCTGGATTGAAAAGCATTTTTCTTTGGATCTACTTTCAGCATAAAATATTTCAACGCTCCAAGACCTACAATTTCATAAGATTTTTCTTTTTCCTCTTCGGTCAGCGCTTCCAGTTTTCCAAGTTCCTGCGCTTTTTCTTTCGCCGTAAGATACATTTCCTGCATCAGATCATCGGCATCCACCACCGTTCCTTCACGAGATTTCATCTTTCCGTTAGGAAGTTCCACCATTCCGTAGGAAAGATGGTAAAGGTGCTCCGCCCAGCTGTAGCCGAGTTTTTAAGGATTTTAAACAAAAACTTGAAAATGATAATCCTGCTCATTTCCCACCGTATAGATAAGTCTCTGTATATCATTATCCGCGAAACGCCCTACTGCTGTTCCCAAATCCTGCGTGATATAGACAGAAGTACCATCCCCACGAAGAAGAAGTTTCTCATCCAAGCCTTCATCAGTAAGGTCGCACCATACAGAGCCATCTTCTTTGGTGAAGAAAAACGCCTTTGTCCAGACCTTCTTTTTATCAAATCTTTTACCCAAAAGGTAAGTTTGGCTTTCGTATTGAACTTGGTCAAAATCCACTCCAAGGCGCTTATAAGTTTCCGCAAACCCTGCATAAACCCAAGCGTTCATTTTCTCCCAAAGGTTTCTAACTTTTTCATCGCCATTTTCCCAGTCCAAAAGCATTTTTTTGAGCCTCTAAAATAGATGGCGCTTGTTTTTCGCTGTTTCTTCGTCCATGCCTTGTTCTTTGAGCTGGGCTATTTCTGCTTTTGTAATGTTTATCAAATTCCACATAGTAGTTTCCTACCAGCTTGTCGCCTTTTTGTTTGTGTAGATTCGGGAGTTGCTCCATTCCCGAATTTTTCCCCACGCCAACATAGATTTACAAATGTGGATTCCTCTATCGTTGATGATTTGGGTTTTGATGACATTGTAGCCTTCTTCTTTCAAAATATTAGCGATAGAAAAACCTAAAAGATTATTTCTAATATGCCCTAAATGTAGCGGTTTTATTGGTATTCGGCGAAGAATATTCCACCATAATGGTTTCATTCTTAGGCGTGATTTTTCTAAATTTTCTGAAAGATTTTTAAAACTTTGCAGGAAAATATTGTCCTTTAATTTTTAGGGTTAAGAAAAACCTTTCACAATGTTATAATTTTTCCACAAAATCCACCTCCGAAAGTATCTTGTCACCAAGTTCTGTCGCGATGATATCTGGACTTTTTCTTCAAAACTTTAGCAAAGGAAAAGTCACGATAGTAAAAATCTCCTTCGAGAATCAGGTTTTGTCTGCTGAATTTCAGGAATGAAATCCGCCAAACCAAAAACTCTCTGCTACAAACTTTCTGTATTTTTTTCAAGTAAAATCTCTCTAACCATAATAAATAAAATAATTGCAAAGATAAAAATATAAAAGGAAATCCCTGAAAAAGAGACTTCCTTTTATAAAAAAATTAGTTAAAAAAATGAAGAGGTTATTAGTTATCCCACCAAACTCTATTGTTCAGCCCTGTGTATGGAATCGGAATCCCCGGGCCTGCTACTAGGTTGGCTCTATTAGAGTTAATTTCCACATCTGGATATGGTAGGTTTCTTGGGATGACATTAGAAGTAGTGTTATTCGCTGCTGGTGTGAGAGCAGGATACTCTGTTCTTCTCCAATCTACCCAAGACTCATAAGATGCACGGAACATGGTAATCCATTTTTGCTCCATAATTCTCATAAAGTACCATCATAAGCTACATTAGCATTTTGCTAAATATGCTGCTGCAGAAGAAGATAAACCTAATGCTGCGAAATCCTGTAATTGCTGCTTGATATGCCGCTTGCGCACTTGCTGCATTAGATGCTCTGTAATACACTTCTGCTTTGATGAAATTAACTTCTGCTGCACTCATCAGAACCACAGGAGCCTTTATAGATGCATAAGCACTTCCTACACGGGAATATCTATTCTTTTTAGAGTCTTCTTCATCATTTCCGGTGCATTACCCAAATATTGTCCTTTTAATCCTAAAACATTATTAGCAACAGGCTCAAAATAAACACCTACCCTAGGGTCTGACAAAGGCTTTCATCTTATCTACAATAGTACTTTGGATACTGCTTGGTCACTTCTTCCAGAAAGCACATCAAACTGATAGATAGGATTGGCATTAGAAGCTACAGTACCAAAGAGAACCTTTGCATCATCCACACTAGTGTCTATAAGGCTAGGATTGGATGCCAAGAAATTCGCTGCTGCATTGGGCTGTCTGCGGCTTAAATGGTTTAGTAATCGTAGTTTTAACGAATTTCCGTATTTTTTTCCATTTTGCCACATCACCTCCATAGACTATATCTCCAGAAATAGTTTCTGTTCCTGCTGAAAGAGCAGCTAACCCCTCATCTATCATGGCAATAAGAGCTGGATAGATATTTTTCCTGTCTATCATAAGCAGGAGTAGTATTAGCTCTTCCACTGAAGCTTCAGAAGGATATCCCCAAACATATCTGTAATAACACTGAATGCGTGAGCTTGAAGAAGCTTAGAAACCCCTACATACGCCCTATTTCCAGAAGCTGCAGCCTTGTTTTCCAAATCTCTCATACCCATCAAAACATTATAAAAAGCCCCCAAGCCACATCTGTACTAGAAGAGGTGATCTCGATATTGTGCATAATCAAGTGGCTGCGCCCTATGTCCTGCATAATGCTGAACGATACTTGCTGGCATTCTAGTCCCCTCACCACCAAGAGCAAAGGCAAAACCAACTCGTGAACCACTAAGAAGCCCTGACAAAGAAGCTTCTGAAGGATTATTAGGATCAACATTAATATCCAACTCCTGTCTACAAGAAGTAACAACCAAAGGAGTCGCTGTCAAAGCTAAAAGAACAGCATATTTAGATACATTATTTCTAATTTTTCATTTTTCTTAGTTTTTAGAATTGAACTTTTAAATTAACACCAAAACTTCTTGTTGATGGGAATGCAAAACGAGAAACCCCTTGTGCATTTCCTGTTCCGAAAAGAGCTTGATTCTAGGGTCTATGTGAGGCACTTTTGTCCATAGGAAAAGATTTCTACCAAATACACCCATCTATACTTCTTATGAAATCAAATCCTGCTGGTCGGAAACTATATCCTAAACTGATTTCACGAAGTTTCACCCTAGTTATTTTTATATACATAAGCCTCTGTTGGAAGTGAATTATAATATAGTTTATCGCAATAGCTGTTGTATTTGGTGTGCCTGCAGATGTTACCCGTGGAAAACTGTCGTTCCATTTTCTCTTTCTAATGTCTTAGCAGATACACCATAGAAATCCAACAATTCTTCTGTTCCATTAAACAAATAACCCCCTTGTCTAATATCCAGTTGTGCAGTAAGATATACACCCTTATACTTAAAGGTTGTTCCTACACTCCCTGTCCAGTCTGGCTCACATGTCCCAAAAACTTGACCACTCTGAGTCATTGGCTTACCATTACTTCCCACAAAATATTTCCATTGGCATCTCTCATATAGGCGCTACCAACGATAGAACCATATCTTTCACCTTTTACAGCATAGATAGCAGGGCTTCCTGAGAAACCTCCCATATATATTCTATCTGTTTTAGGGGTGTGTTTCTTCCACCAATGAGCGGATTCTACTAAAATTAAAATTAACTTCCCAGCTAAAATCTTTTGCTTTGATAGGTGTGACTTTCAGTCCTGCCTCTATCCCTTTAGAAGAAGTTTGTCCTGTGTTCTCAATGGATATAGCAGCCCCTGAGTAGGAGAAATCCTAAGTCCGATGATTCCATCTGTATTCTTGTTTTCAAAGTATGTGAACTCTAAACCAATTCTATTCTTCAAGAAACGAAGCTCTGTTCCTACCTCGTATTCCGTTGTAAATTCGGGTTTTTAAGTCTGGATCATTCCATGTGTTTGCCACTTTGTATCCTACATAAGTCCTAAATCATTATTAAAAGGAAATTTAAGTCTGGCACGAATCCATCACCATACTCTGCTTTTTCTATATGCTTGGAAAACTAAATAAGGATCTGCATCTCTTGCCGTTCTGGAAATCCCAGCACGCAGTTTACCATAACTTAATATATCCTTATTAATATTAAATGCATCCGAGAAGACAAAGAACCATTTACCCCGGGGTAGAAATAAGCTCTATTATTTTCTGGTAAAGTAGAAGCCATCTCATATCTTCCTACTAGGTTCAGGAACAAATAATTTTTGTAACTCAAAGAAACATCCCCAAAAGAACCCAAATAATGTTCTTTTTTGGTTTTCATAGTTGTAACCTGGGGTCAAAAAGAAGCGATGTTATCAGTATTTACCAAACTCGCGCAGCTAGTGCATTCCTCGTAATAATACTATTTCTGTAAGTTCTCTTGTTATAGTCCTGTCCCACCACAACTGTCAATGCCAAATTATCCGTAATATTGGTATTGATATTTTGCCATCAATGTTGAGGTAAGCTCGTTTCTCTTCACATCATCATAAGACAAATATCCTTTCACTTTTGAACCCAGAATATATATCCCTGAATATCACTCTGTTATCTACAAAATAATCATTTCCTAATCTATAAGTTAGTTTCAGCCACTTTGTTAAATCATATCCTAAATTCAAACTTGCAATGAAACAGTCCTCTGGAAGTTTTAGTAAAGTTTTTATAAACAGACCAATATGGGTTGTCAAAACTTCCCCTCGGAAATTGATTTGTTCGCCAGTAGTAGGATTAACATAGCCGTATCCCCTTCAAATCCCAGCTCAGGAGTGTGGAACAAAGGCGAAAAATAGGTTGTTCCCATCCTGTCCAGAAAATGGAACATTTCCTTTGGTTTTATTATAAGAGACATTTACTCCTGCATTGAATTTCTCTGTAACCTGCGTATTTCCATTAAATCTAAAATTGGTCTTCTCATACTCTTGGTTAGGGACAATGGAAGTCTGCAAAAGAATGTCCTGCTGACAAGAAAACATTAGATTTATTAAATGAATGTGACAAGGATACATTATTATTTCTCGTTACTCAGTCTGTAAAAACTGCTTTCTCGGGTCATAAACAGAGAGTGTAACATTTTTACCTGCCGCATCACTATATACAGTCTGCCCTTGTATTTTGGTCCCCTATGAATAAGATGTTCCTTCTCCATACACACCTCTACTCCCCATGCATAGACTGTCTGATAATCTGGAAGAACCAAAGCATTATCTACCGCAACCTGCGTAGAAAAGGGTAATTTGTGGCTTTTCCTGCTCTTGCTTTACCTGATTTCGTTGTGATGAGGATAACCCCATTAGAACCTCTATTTCCATAAAGAACAGCTCCAGCGGCACCTTTTCAGGATATTGATACTCTCAATATCATCAGGGTTGATATCCGCTGCTCTGTTTGGAGAAGAAATTCCCTGTAACGGTGTTTGAGTTCCCATCATTCGCATTAGTGATAGGCACTCCATCTATCACATACAGAGGCTCATTAGAATTAGTAAGAGATTTTGCTCCTCCTCTAATGACTAGTCTACTCCCAGAACCTGGCGCCCCGCCAGAAGAGATTACCTGAAGCCCTGCTGCTTTCCCCGAAAGCGAGTTGACTAAGTTTTGATTCCCAACTTTTGACAAGTCATCTCCGCCTACTTTCGTAGTTGAATACCGAGAGATTTATTGTCTCTCTTAATTCCCTAAAGCGGTGATTACCACCTCGCCGATTTCCTTGACTTTCACAGAGTCTTTTGGTTTTTCCACGTGCGTTTCCGATCACAAAGGAAGAAGAAAGAACAACTGCCAAGACATTTGATGTTAGTTTCTTCATAATTAAAAAGTTATTTTGGTTTTTCTTTGACAATTTTATAACATTTTTAATAAAAACAATATATTTGTAAAAATATTAAATTTGTGCTAAATTTTATTTAAAACTTAATTTTTCATTGCGTATTTATGAATTTAAAACATTTTTGGTCTGAAATTTGTATTGAGGCTGGTTGTGATGAGGTAGGAAGAGGCTGTCTGGCAGGCCCTGTAGTCGCTGGCTGTGATTATTGATGAAAAATTTGACCACGACCTCATCAATGACTCTAAAAAAACTAACCGCAAAAGTTCGTTTAGAATTAGACCAATACATAAGGGAAAAATGCTGTGGATTTTGCGATTGCAGAAATTCCACCATCTTTCATTGACCAGCATAATATACTGAATGCCAGCATCCATGCGATGCACTTGGCATTAGACCAGCTAAAACCCGCCCAGAACTGATTTTAGTGGATGGGAATAGGTTTCATCCGTATAATTTTATTCCACATGAGTGCATTGTGAAGGGGCGACAGCAAGGTGCTTTCCATTGCGGCAGCTTCTATTTTAGCTAAAAACTACCGAGACCAGCTCATGCTGAAACTCCACGAAGAATTCCCTGAGTACGCTTGGGACAAAAATGTTGGCTATCCCACCAAAGCCCATAGAGAAGCCATTAAGAAACATGGTGTAACGCCTTATCATAGAATGAGCTTTAAACTTCTAAGCGACTCGATAAATCTTCCCAATAATTTAATATTTTTGCTTAAAAGACTCTTATGTTTCCTTTTTAGTTTATTCATTATATTTGCAACAAACAAAAAGTAGTAATGAATTCATTTATATTTAGATTATTTCCATTATTGATAATGACTCTCGGGGCTGTTGTCTATGGAATCAACTTTTTCGCTCTCTTTCTAAGGAAGTTCTCTCTGGGACGCATTTTGTCATCAGTGGAGCTTTTTATTTTATGCCATTTTGAAAAAGACCTTACGACTTGGATACTTACCAGCATGATTGTGGGCGTGGTGATAGGTGTGGAGTTTCTGTGTAGCGATGGCTCTACAGCCTCTGAGCAGCAGGTTTATCAAATTAGTAAAAACCATTGTAGGCCCTATTCTATTTGCAACTCTGGTTTTATGGAATTGCTGGACACTCTGACCTAAAACAAGTAGGAAGAATGGCGTGAAGTCTTTTACTCTATTTCAATGTAGCGACCACTCTTGCTATCCTAATAGGGTTTGGTATCCATCAATATATCCAATGCTGGTGTAGGGATAGATTTGAGCCAATTTCCTCAGCACGACCTGCCTACAGGTTCTGGAGTTAAGGAAAATGATTTAAAAGCCCTAAAACAAATTCCTGAAGCTGACCAATGGATATACAAAAGTAACGGCTTTTCTTTCGTGATATTTTCCTGAAAATATTATAAAAGTCTTTTATGAAAATCAGGTATTGCAAATTGTAGTTTTCTCTGTGGTTTTTGGTATCGGACTAGCTATGCTGGATGAAAAGAAGAAAAAGCCAATGATAGACTTTGTGGAAAGTCTGGCGGAAGTGATGTTTAAATACACTAAAATCGTGATGTACTTCGCTCCTGTCAGAGTAGGGTGCAGCGATAGCATATACAGTAGGACATATGGGAATAGACATTTTAAAATATTTGTTCTTACTCCTGCTGACTCTTTATGCTGCGATATTTTGCATTTGTTATGCTAGTATACTGCCGTTGGCTATGTATCTGAAAAATCCCAATCAAGAACTTCATTTCTGCTATCAAAGAACCTGTTTCTATCGCTTTTTGCTACAACAAGTTCTGATGCTGCCTTACCTAAAGTAATGAGCAATATGGAAGCCTTTGGCGTGCCTCGTAGGATAGTTTCTTTTGTGGTACCTACGGGATATAGTTTTTAATCTTGACGGAACTGCGCTTTATCTATCATTAGCATCTATATTCGTGGCTCAAGCCGCTGGGATGGAATTGACTTTTCGGACAGCAGCTACTGATGTGCCTTTACATTGATGATTACAAGTAAAGGAGTGGCAGCCATACCGAGCCTCTCTGATTGTCCTTATCGCTACAGCTGAACAATTTGGGCTTCCGCTGATTATCATTTCTGCTATTTTTAGGGAATAGATGAACTGATGGACATGGGAAGAACCTCTCTGAATGTGATAGGAAACTGTATGGCTTCCGTTTTCATCGCAAAATGGGAAGGAGAATTTGATCAAGAAAAAGCAGAAAATTATGGAAAAATAGAAAAATCAATTGAGGAATATTTTTAGTATTTTACTCGTATCTTTCTCTGTGGGACTGTTTGCACAAGATGATTTTTTTCTTTTAAAAAGAAATATTCTTGACAAAACAGCTATTAGTCTGGATTACAATTATATTGGAAGAAATACACTCGCTGTAGGTATAGATTATAATGCGGGAAGACAAGACAAATCCATTACAATAGGAGCTTTTGGGCGTTATTTCAGAGGAAAAAGACAGCAAAGACCATTTTATCCCAGAACTAAAAAGTAGGATATTACGATGGCGGTGGGTATGCTGGTTTGGTGGTTTCTACTAAACATTTCAGCCCTATTGTAGGTTTTTCTTTTTGAAATTTATGAATGTTTATGGTGGATATTCTATTCCTTTTTGATTCTGAAAAAGAACCTAAATGGCTTTTTCTATAGGAGTAAGTATCAATATCGGTCTGACGCAAATAAGTAAATATTACGACAAATTTACTTTTAAACTCATGTAATAAAAACTCCACTAAATGTGAGTTTTTATTTTAGTCTACATCTTTATTTAAAATTTATTTCGTCTTACTTCCATTTTTCCTTTGTCATTTTTCGGAAATAAAACTAGATATTTTTGTTCCCTATCTAATGGATTTTCAAAATCAACATCTATATTTCTTCTTCAAAAAGCAGGAATCATTTCATAGATATCTATCTTTTTCTCATCATTTCCTTGAAATTTAGAAGAATTAAACTCTTTTAATTTATTTCTTCTTTCTTGTATTCTGCTATCTTCCTCTTCTGTTCTTCTCAATGATGGTAAATTCCTCTTTTTGTTCTACATTAGGAAAATCATTTTTTTGGAGTTTCTAGTGAATTTGATTAGTTACAGGAAATTTAGGTTCCTCTTTTTGAGGAGCAGTTTCCTCTCATTTCCACTCTGAAATTAACAGGCGCTTCTTTCACTTGAAAAGAAAAATCTTCTTCTTTTTGGTTTTATCTTCCTCTAAATCAAATGTAAAGAAACTGGCTCCAGCTCAGCATGAAAAATAGATCATATTCTTTCACTGGCTCTTCTTCCGCTTTGAAAAAGAAGGTTCTTCTTCCTCTCTGAACTTAAAACCTGTCGCGAAATCATCCTCTTCTCTCCTCCAGCACGAGTTGTCTGGTGAAAATCAAACTTTTTCTTCCGCTTTTTCTACTGAAAAACTATTGGTAGGAAAAATTAGAATTAGAATTGGTGTTAGAGTTAGAATTATTATCTAAACGAAAAACTGTCTTTTTCTGTTCTTCTCTAACTTCTTGTCTATTACTTGGTCTGCGAACATCATTCATAGGAGTTTCTTTAACAGGTTGAGATTCTACAACTGGTATATCTGGTTTTTAATACCTCCATTCAAATCATGAATAATACGCTCTGCTGGGATAGCTGTATTTTTTTCTCATGTTCAGGCGCGAATCCTGTCGCTACCACCAAGACCTTAATAGACTCTCCTAATCCATCCTCTGTTCCTACTCCAAAAATAACATCCGCCTTGTTTCCTCCACCTGCTTCATTTTGGATATAACTACTAATGAATTTAATTTCATTCATTTTCGCTTTATGCTCATCTCCACTTAGAATGAGAAGCATAACTTTTTCGCTCCTGTAATTTTATTATCATTTAACAATGGGGAGTCTAGTGCTCTCTTCACTGCATCTTCTGCTCTATTCTCACCTGATGCTATTCCTATAGACATCAATGCTGTTCCTGAATTTTCAAGGACAGTTTTAGCATCACGGAAGTCAATATTAACTTTAAATGGCGCAGTAATAACCTCAGCCATACCTTTTCGCAGCGTTGGTCAGCACTTCATTTGTTTGAGAAAATGCTTCCTCGTAGTCTAAATCAGGATATTGTTCTGCCAGTCTATCATTATTGATAATAATCAAAGAATCTACATTTTCTCTTAGTTTTTCTAATCCAGAATGAGCTTGTTCCAGTCTTCTTTTTCCTTCAAAATCAAAGGCAAAAGTCACAATCGCTGCAGTGAGAATACCCAATTCTTTAGCAACCTGAGCAACCACTGGTGCAGCACTGCACTGTACCACCACCCATGCCCGCGGTGATAAAGACCATTTTGGTGTTATGACCAAGCGCTTCTCTGATATCATCCATACTTTCGATAGCGGCCTTTTCGCCTACTTCTGGATCTGCTCCTGCACCCTAGCCCTTCTGTTGTTCGTGTTCCAAGCTGAACTTTATTAGATACCGAATGTTCATCCAACGCCTCGTGCATCCGTGTTTAGCACGATAAAATCAACTCCATGGATACCTCTTTTCGTACATGTGCTGTAGTGCATTATTTCCTCCACCACCTACACCAATCACTTTAATAATAGACGATTTATCTTTAGGAGAATTGAAGTCTATTTTTATATCTTGATTAAAACCTCCCATATGTTTATGTTATCTTTTTATATCCTTGTTTTTATTATTTTTCTTTTAATTAATTTTTCTTCTTCCTCAAAAATTCTTAAACTTTTTCATGAAACGCACACTCCATGCTTCTTTTTAGGTTCTTCTTGAACCTCTTTTTGTTGATACAGTTTCAGGCTGCTTCTCCACTGGTTTTGGAGCTACTTCTTCTACTGGTTTTAGAAACCTCCTCTTTTTGCGTTCTATCTCTATATTTTCTTGTTTTTCATTGATTCTAAGACTCTCCATTAGTAATCCAATAGCTGTAGAATACTCTGGACTTCTCAAAAGTTGGTTTTATCATTAATGATATACTCATTAGCATAGCCTATTCTACAGTCAAATCCTGTCACATAATTTGCCAACTGACGAAGGTTTCTCAGGTTAGAACCTCCTCCCCGTAAGCTACCATCCCTGCGATAAGTTTTCTTTCTGCTCATTAACTCCATAGGGACTTCATTTCATAAGCTCCATAGGATTTTTAATTCATTATTTACCATCTCTAGGATTTCCTCCACTCTTGCACTGATAATACTTGCAAAGGGATTTCAAAGAAATTTCCTTTTCTTCTCTTCCATGAAGTCCCGGTATGGTAACATAAGCATTTTCTTTTTCTAATTCAGGAACTGCTGAACCAAAAATTTATCTTTAACTGTCTCTGCATGTTTTTCATAATAGAACAACCTTCCTTGATATCTTCTGTAATAATCCTCCTCCATAAGGGATAACGCAAGTATGGCGGATAATATTATCCTTAAAAACAGCTACATCAGTAGTTCCTCCTCCTATATCTACAATCGCCACTCCTGCTTCTTTCTCCTCTTGAGTAAGAACAGCCTCAGCAGATGCTAGTGGCTCCAAAGTCAAAGCTTCCAGCTCTAAACCTGCTTCTTTGACACATCGAACACATTTTTGATGGACGCCATCTGTCCCACTACCACATGAAACTTTGCTTCTAGACGAGTTTCCATGCATACCTATTGGTTCTATAATTTCTTCTTCAGAATCTACTTTTATATTCTTGTGGAAGGACATGGATAATCTCTTCACCGGATGCACAGCTATTTTCTTAACCTGCTCTTTTAGTTTTGATATATCCACTTCAGTGATATAGGACTCTGGATCTTGTCTCCTATATAATCTGTATGCTGTAAGGAACGGATATGTTTCCCTGCAATACCTACAGTTACTTTTTAATAGGAACTTTTGCTGATTTTTCCGCCTCGCTGATAGCAGCTTTAATGGAACTAATGGTATGAGCGATGTTATGCACTATACCTTTTTCGTACACCGAGACTCTTGCTCTTCCTACTCCCATCACCTCTATTTTCCCATGAGCACCCTCTACGCCCTACTATGGCTACTATCTTTGTCGTCCCTATATCTAGTCCTACTGAATATTCATTTGCTTCCATCAATATTCGTGTTTTTACTATTTCTTTTTATCTTTGTTTTCCTCTGATTTCTCAGATTTTTGGTTTTTGGTTCTTCTTTTTACTTTCAGTGTCAGAATCTTTCTTTACTTCCTCTTTACTTTTTCATCAGGGTTTTATAGACTCTTTCTTTAGATTCTTTTATCTTCATTTCCCTTTCGTAGAGTAGTCACTATTTGATTATCATATTTTACTGAAATCTTTGAATATTTCATTTGGTCTTGATAAATCAAATATTTTTCTACAAAAAGTCTTAAATCCTTTTTATCTTAAACCCCTAAATTTTCTAGTCTTCCCAGTTCTACAACATAGTTCCCGTCATTGGTCATCAGATAATAATCATTCCCTTTTTACTAATCCCTACAAAGAAATTTTTTACTAAAATCATCCTGTTTATGATTTTCACAAGCTCCACCAGCATGGGATATTCCTCTGAACCCACCTTTCCAGAAACCAGCATACACTGATAGGAATAATTGTTAGATGTAGGAAATTCCACCCCTTTTTCATCCACATAAAAAAGATTGGTCTTTTTGAAAGCCGAAAAATAGGAATTCTCTGGCTAATATCCAAATTTAATTGACCATTTAGTTTCAAGTAAACATTCGCACTATCCACCATGGGCATTGCTCTTATCGCCCTTTCCAAGGACAAAAATATTCAAACCTCCTATCCTATTTGTCGGATTTTCCTTTCTTATGATTTCTCTGACAATTTTATCATTGATAAAAAACACGGGTTCTTTTGCAGCATTTTCACTACGATATCCTCCACAGGGTCTATTATTAAACCTTTGTAAAGAAAATCTGAGCAGAAATATCCAAATTCCTGCTACGAAAATGATTTTCAAAAACCTATATTTCTTTTTCATCTTATCTATTCTCCAACCACTCCACTATGCCGTCATAGAGGGTATCTATATTTCCTGCACCTACCGTGAGCAGAACATCAAAATCCTTACTTTTGATTTTATCAAATGCAGCCGCAAGGGTAGAAACTTCTTTATTTTGCAAATTTACTTTTTCTAACAACCACTCGGAAGTAATTTCGGAAAAATTTTCTTGTAATTCTCTCGCTGGGTAAAATATCTAGAAGTAACAATTCATCTGCTTTTGGACATACTTTCCATGAAACCATCAGCGAAATCCCTCGTTCTACTGAAAAGATGCGGCTGAAAAAAACCACTAAAAGTTTTTTTATCAGGATTAAATTCTCGGATGGAATTTATCACTGCATTCAGCTCCGTCAGGTGGTGGGCGTAGTCATCCATAGATTTTCCCATTGGCAAATTTAGTGTCTGGTGTAGCGGCGTTTTTATCCCTTTGAAACCAGCTATTGCTTTCTTCAAAACCTCAAAAATCCACTCCAAGATGATGAAGCAGAGCCAATGCTCCTGTGGCATTTTCTACATTGTGTATCCCCGGAATTTCCCACTCAAACTGGTGAGTTTCTCCATCTTTTGTATGAAAATCAAAACTAATTTTTCGCCTTTCATTTGGAGGTTATCAGAATAATAATCCGCCTTCTATTCACTGCATAAGTCTGGGCATTTCTGGTGATTTTTATTCCTTTTCTTACAAAAAGCTGGCGGTCATCTGGAACCAAATTCGTAAAATCCTCAAAGCCCTGCTCTATATTTTCTTTGTCACCATATATATCAAGATGGTCGGCATCCGTAGAAGTTATTATCGCCCGATCTGGTGACAGATTGAGGAAACTTCGGTCGTATTCATCGGCTTCCAAAACGGAATATTGATTGCCATTAAACATAAAAATTAGACCCAAAATTCTCCGAAAATCCCGCCTAAAAAGCTGAAAAACGGAAGTCCAGCTTCCTTACAGAGATGAGCCACAAGGCAGGAAGTAGTCGTTTTTCCATGAGTTCCCGCCACTGCGATGCATTCGGTGTTTTCGGTGACCATTCCCAAGACTTTTTGCTCGTTTCAAAACTGAAAAATCCTGCTGATTAAAATAATCCAAAATCTGCAGCTCCTTAATCGCTGGCGTAAAAATCACAGTGTTTCAGCCTTATCTAAAGCGCTGATTTCCTCGGTAATTCCATCTTCGAACTGGATAGCAATTCCCTCTTCCTGCAGTTTTTTTAGTCAGTTTGGTCTCGGTTTTATCATATCCTAAAAACATTCTTTCCCAGACTTTTAAAAATACCTAGCAAGAGCAGACATTCCTATTCCGCCAATTCCTATGAAATAAAAAGTTTTTATATTGTTTCATCACTGATATTCTATTCAAATTTTTCACTATTTTTTTCTTCTACTTCTTTTATTTTTACCAATCCAAAAATCAATGGCATCTTCATTTTTACAAAACCATTTTTAGATTTTAGTTTTTGAAGGAATTCGACAGATGTAATAAAAGTTTTTGTCATTATCCCTTTGTATTTCAGCTTTACTTGCTGGTTCTGTTCTACTTCTAAAAACTTAAGCTGCTCTTCATAACCTTCCTTGATTCCTTTAAAATAGGCAAGTAGTGCATCTCTGTCCCGCGGGATGTAGCCAGCCCTGAGCAGCTACAGGAATGAAAGGTAATCCCTACTTGATAGAGTTTTTGGATATGCTCCCACGCTTTTTTTATCATTTTTAGATGGCGAGGCAAAAATCTAATCCCATGTCTGCCATAGGCTTGCCACATTGAGGACATTTGGCTATATCACTCTGCCTGCCTTCTCTGATGTCATAAAAAAAGCTTCTTTTAAAGGTTTTCCTACAATTAAAACATGCATAATGCGGTTTGTAAGAAACCATCGCATATCTACACATTGGTTATTTGATTTTAATTATCTTAAAAATTTCATCCACAATTTCCTTTGCTGCATTTGGTTTTGCAAAAGAATTTTTAGATTGCTGGACATTTCTTTTCTCAAATTCTCATCTTCGTAGATTTCCATCAGCGTATTCCAGAATTTTTCATTCATTTCTGAATCTTTGACCATTTTGCCGCATTTTTTCCACCAAAGCCATTGCATTTTTGGTCTGATGGTCTTCCGCTGCATAAGGAAACGGCACCAAAAGAATAGGCTTTCCTACCACTGCCAGCTCGGAAATCGCGATGGCTCCCTGCTCTTGACACAATCACATCTGCCGCCGAATACGCCAATGCCATATCTGAGATAAACTCCTTGATTTGAATTCCTTGCTCACCACTTCCACATTGCGATATAATATTCTGATATTCAAGCTTTCCTGTCTGCCATACCAACTGATTTTTTCATTTAATTTAGGCAAAAGCTCTCTCAAGCATTATTTAGGGTTTTTGAACCTAATGAGCCGCCCACAGAAAGAATGGTAAGTTTATTTGGATCTAAGCCCATTTTTTTCCTTCGCTTCGCTCGTATTTATAATACCTGTGACAATGTTTTCTCGGATAGGATTTCCCTGTAAATACCGCAGGAAGAAAAGCTGCTCATATTGGGATAGCCCATAAAAACGGCTTTGGCTCTTTTTTCCGAGAAACTGATTGGTTTTTCCCTAAAATGGAGTTTTGTTCTCGTACAAAAAATCGGAACACCGAGAGATGATGCCACATACAGAGCGGGACCAGAAGCAAAACCGCCTGTTCCGACAGCAAAAATCTGGTTTAAAGTTTTAATAATCTTTCTCGCTTTCCATAAACTGGAAAATAATTTTGAAAAGGAAGACCGATATTTTTAAAGCAAATTTCCTCTGTCAAAACCAGCGATATTCAGCCCTTCTATCTTGAAGCCAGCCTGAGGAACTTTCTCCATTTCCATTTTTCCATTCGCTCCCACGAACAAAAAAACTCAGCATTAGAAATCTGCTTTTTAATCTCGTTGGCTATCGCCACAGCAGGGAAAATATGTCCTCCCGTGCCGCCACCGCTCATTAAAACCCTTATTGTTCGTTGTTCATTAGTTTTATCTTTATGCTCCATTTCTTTTAATTTTTCAAAAATGATAGTAATTTATGCAATATCATTCATTTCTTTGGCGATTTGTTTTTCTCCCAGACCTTCCTCTCCTAAAACCTCGTGATCCTTGAACTGATATTTAAAAACTATTCCGAGCTGAATATAGGTAACCAGCATAGAGGTTCCCCATAACTTATCAAAGGAAGCGGCTGCCCCTGTAACAGGGATAATGTTCACCGCAACAGCAATGTTCACTGCCAGCTGTAGAAATATCATCATCCCTATTGATAAAACCAATAAGGATCCATGAAATGTCGGTATTTTAGTAGCGATGATGACTATTCGCATCAGTATAATAAAGTAGGCGCCCATCAGCATAGCTGCCCCAAAAGTCCATATTCTTCAACAATGATAGCAAAAAATAAAATCCGATGCAGACTGAGGAAGCGACTGCTTCAATGCGCTTTTCCCTGGCCCCCACTCCTAAAAAGTCCTCCATGCACTATCGCCGCTTTAGCTTGGTTGATTTGGTAATTTTTAGCTTTTAATGCTTCATTTTCGGATTCATTGAGTTTATCTGAACTGACAAAGGTTTCCACCCTACTAATCCAAGTATGAACACGGGTATTCTTGAAAATATTCGTATTCAATGCTACAAATAAAAACATCGTAATCCCAACGATAGCAACTGCCCCTATTCTTATAATATATTTCAAATGGATACTGCCCCCACAAACAATACTACTATGGACATTATCAAAAATCATAAGTGCTGTAGAACCATTATCCTTCGCAATCAAAACCAAATATCACTAAAATAGGCACAATAATCAAAAGCATGATTCAAATAGGAAATTTCTTCCCTTATTTTTGAGGCATATTTTTCGCCAAATGACGACAGAGATACACTATCAGCACCAAATAAGCAAATGTAGATGGCTGAAATCTTACTGGTCCAAGTGAAACCCACCGACCTGCACTAGCTCCGCCAATATTACTCCCAAAAATAACTCGCTAATAATAAAAAGCAGGTACCATTATAATTAGGACCAATCCGCTCAATTTTTCCAATCCATTCATATTTTATAAAATGGGTAACACCAGCCATTATACCAAAGTCCAAACAAAATAAACCCTGCATGTTTTCCTAAATGACGAATCGTTGTTCCTTCCCCTACAATATATTGTAAATTCGTACTTGCAGAATAAACAGGAAAAAGAGAAAAATAGATATTGCGATGATAATATACCACAATACCTTATCTCCTTTTAAAAAATTTCTTTTTGTGTTTTATTTTGAGTCATTTATAAGTTTCTTTTTACTTAAAAACTTCCGTTTTAAATTTTCTTCCCCTATCCTCTATAGTTATCAAAACAAGTCAAAACTCGCACAACATGGAGAAAGTAGCACAGCATCTCCATTTTGAGCTAATTTCTTGGCTGTACGGACTGCCTCTTCCATGCTCGATGTATCATAAATATCTTCCTTTTATCCCTTGGAAAAACTGATAATCTTAGAGTTATCTAGCCCCATACAGATAACGGCCTTCACTTTTTCTTCACCAAATCTGCTATTTCGGAGTAGTCATTCCCTTTATCCACTCCTCCCACTATCCAAATCACTGGTCGCTTCATACTTTCCAATGCGTAATATGTGGCATTTACATTGGTGGGCCTTACTGTCATTGATGTATTTCACGCCGTCTCTCTCCGCCACTTCTTCCAATCTATGCTCCACCGCCTGAAAAGTCATCAACGAATTTCTAATACTTTTCGTTACTGATATTCAACAACTTACCTGCAATACTCGCAGCAAGGCTGTTCGCCACATTGTGCTTTCCTACGAGAGCCAAATCTTCTATTTTCATAGAAAATTCTTCGCGAAGTTTAATAACCAAATTTTCATCCACAGAATAACCTCCCTCATCAAGTTTTTCCTTCATGGAAAACGGAATTTTTTCACTCTCAGATTCAGTTCTTGAAGGAGTTTCATGCTCATTTCATCATCTTTATTGTAAATGAAATAATTATCATTTTCCTGATTTTCGGCAATTCGGAATTTTGCTAATGCATATTCTTCGTAATTATAATTATATTGATCCAAATGGTCTGGCGACAGGTTTAAAAAGCAAACTAATATATGGTCTAAAATGCTGAATATCATCCAGCTGGAAACTACTGATTTCCAACACATAATATTCAAAAATTTTCTGTAGCCACCTGCATCGCAAAAACTTTTACCGATGTTTCCGCCCAGCCCTACATTTAATCCGCTGTTTTTCAGAATGTGATAAATCAGTGATGTGGTAGTCGTTTTGCCATTACTTCCTGTCACTGCCACGATTTTGGCATCGGTAAATTCTGCCGCAAATTCTATCTCTGATGACGAGGCGAATTCCTTTTTCTTTAATCTTTTGAATTAAAAGGTGCTTTCTTTGGTATCCCTGAGCGATTTAATAACCCAGTCTGCGGCTAAAAATCCGTTCTTCGCTATGCGTCCCTTCTTCAAAATCTATCCCTTCCTCCTGCAACTGCTGTTTATAATGCTCATAATAACGCCACGATCCGAAAGAAAAAAACTTCCAGTCCTTTCTTCTTTACTAAAAACAGCTGCTCCTACGCCACTTTCACCGCCACCTAATATTATTATTTTCATTTTTCTATATTAACAAATCATGAACATTTCATTTATCTTTTTGCTCTCCGTTTCCAGAAACTCTGTTTTTGCTGGCTTCAATAGGGAAAAATCACATAGCTGTCGCTATCTATATACATCTGCATCAGATAAACACCACGCCCATGCCAAGCGGTATTGATAGTGCTTATCCAGCCATAGACATCTTGTTTGTCTTCAGCTAATGGAGGAAGTTCCAGAGCGTAAAGCCTTTAAAATGATTTTTAACTCTGTCAACAAAAACTCAAAACTCTCCAATTCACATTTCCAATCAAACTCCTCTGCATAACCATTACTAATCAAAAATATCCGCAAAGCCCATCCAAATAAGCCTTGATTTTTCCATTTATCTAGGTCTATTCCTCTATTTTCATAGAACTCTTTATTCTTTGAAATAAATGCATCTGTATTAGTAATCAGTTCTTTAACCTCTGATAAAAACTTTTTGTCATCAAGGCTAATCAATTTAGCAAACTCCAAATAAATATTGAAATCTATTTCATCCTCATCTTTGCCTCCAAACAATTTTTGAAAAGAATCCATTTTAATTAAATTTTTATCTTATTTTCAAGGTTATTAAACAAATTACGCCAAAATCACTCCTATGATAATCATTCTATTCACGATTTTTACTTTCGTGGTAACCGCTTTTCTGATAATGGTGGTGCAAAGGCGACATTTTTAAATAGTCGGTTATTCTGTGCGTATTCCAGCCCATGTTTTTCTTTCTGTATTTGAAAACCAACACCTGCAAAACCACCGAAAGATTTTCCACCAAAAGATTCCACAAAGAACAGGAATCAATAATTCTTTTCTGAGAATAATCGCCAAAACCGCGATTACTCCGCCCAGCATCAGACTTCCCTGTATCTCCCATAAATACTTGCGCTGGATAGGGTATTATACCAAAAAATCCGATAACTGCTCCTACAAGTGCTATCGTGAAAATAGTCGTTTCGCCCGTGTCTGGGATAAACATTATGTTGAGATAATCCGCAAAAATGATATTCCCTGAAACATACGCGAAAAACGCCAAAGTAAGCAGTATCACTGCACTTGTCCCCGCCGCGAGACCATCTATCCCATCGGTGATATTTTGCTCCGTTGAAACGGCCGTTACAATGAAAATAACCACAGGAATGAAAAACTATCCAAGACCATTTCTGAGCTTCCTGCTCATCCATCCAGAAAAAGAACTTTACTGTAATCAAATTCATTATTTTTAACGAAAGGAACTGTAGAAATTATCGCTTTTTTTCTTCAGCAGAGAATTTTTCTACCACGCTGTGCTGTGCTGCCTGTGGCAGGTCTGGAACTTCTCGTTTAATAACCACTCCTTCATGGAAATACATCATCACTCCCTACAATAAGCCCTAAACCTACTTTTGACCCAATCACCTTTGAATTTACCACTCAGGCCATCTTTGTTCTTTTTGATTTTCTTGAGATAATCATCAATAAAAACCAATCGTCCCCATCCAAAAGCACCGAAACCACAAGGAGAACGATATAAACATTATTCAGTTTTGTGAATAATAGAACGGGAATCAGTGTAGAAATAATGATAATCAGACCACCCATTGTCGGCGTTCCTTCTTTTTGTTTCTGTCCTTCTAATCCGAGGTCTCTCACGAGTTCTCCCATCTGTCTTCTTCGGAGGAAGTTAATGATCTTCTTCCCAGTAAACAAGAGCTATCCACAAGGACAAAAGTACAGACATCCCTGCACGAAATGAAATATATCGCAAACAAATTTAACCCTGGATATGGATTCCTTGACTCGTTAAATATTCATATAAGTAGTATAGCATTTTATTCGTCCGTTTTTATTGGTTACTTTCCCATAAGGGTTAATAATTCTTTTTATCACTTCTTTATCATCAAAATGATGCCTCACACCATTGATTTCTTGGTAAGTCTCGTGTCCTTTTCCTGCAACGAGGATGATGTCTTTTGGTTCAGCAAATTTTATCGCCATTTTTATTGCTTCTTTTTCGGTCTGGAATGGAAGTATACTTGCTGAAATTCTGTGGTTCTACGCCTGCTTCTATTTCTTTAATTATCTCCAAAAGGCTCTTCTGTTCTCGGGTTATCAGAAGTAATGATAGCCAGTGTGGATTTCGCGGAAGCTACATTTCCCATTTTAGGGCGTTTTTCCTTTATCTCTATCTCCTCCACAGCCGAAAACGGTAATCAGCCTTTCATTTTTCGTCTGAATTTCATTGATGCTGTCCAATACATTTTCCAAAGCATCAGGGCGTGTGGGCATAATCTACAATGAAGAAAAATACCGCTGTCAGATTTCATGGTTTCAAATCTTCCATTCACTCTTTTCAGCTTAGAAATCGCCTGTAAAATTTCATTTTCTTCAAATCCTAATTCCGAAGCGATGGCGAAAACTAGCAGCAGATTATAAACATTAAACTTCCCTGTCAAAGTTGTCCAAAAATTCCTTTCCATTGAAATTCAGCAGCATCCCATCAAAATCAACTTCCAAGATTTTTCGCTTGATAGTCTGCCATAGTTTTTCAAGGCGTAAGTTTTCTTTTTGCCTTGGTACTCTGGAGCATTACATTTCCGTTTTTATCATCGATATTGGTAATAGCAACGGCAGTTTCTGGCAGTTCATCAAAAAAATCTTTTCTTCACATTCAAATATTCCAAAAAGGTTTTGTGATAATCCAAATGATCATGCGTGATGTTCGTAAAAACCAGCGATTTTAAAAGTTCAGCCCTTCTATTCTATCCTGATGAATTCCATGCGAACTAACTTCCATGAAAGCGTATTCACAGCCTTTTTCCACTGCTTTTTGCCAGCATCTGATTGAGCCTTACGACATCTGGCGTGGTGTGGGTAGATGGGATAATCTCTTCACCTATTCTATATTCCACCGTAGAAATCAGCGCCGAAGAAAATCCTAAATTCTGGAAAAACATCAAACAGCAGAGTCGCCGTAGAAGTTTTACCATTGGTTCCTGTAATTCCTATGAGATTAAGCTTTTCCGATGGATTTCCATAGAAATTACTCGCTATTTTTCCCCAAAAGTTTTGGAGGCGTTTTTTTACTTTGATGTAAGTAACGGCTTCATTTATTTTCTCTGGAAAAATCTTCACAAACAATCACACTCGCTCCGTTTTTATCGCAGAATCTATATACAGATGCCCATCCGAAACGCTGCCTTTCAGTGCTGCATAAAGAGCATTTTTTCACAACTTTTTCTGCTGTCAAAAACTATCTCAGAAACCTCCTTTTCCAAACTTCCGAGGTTTTCCAAAATAGATACTCTACTCAATATTTGACTTAAAATCATTCTTTTTTATTTCTTTTATATTCTGCCCATTCTTTTCGGACTATATTCAATAATTCTTCTTGGTCTATTTTTAAATTTTCAGTGTGTATCATCACTGGCGTTCCATATTGTTTAAGGTTAAAATTCAACCATTTTTGTTTAAAAATTAAACTTTTCTATGTATTTTTCTAGGGTTTTCTAATAAAATCAAAAATATAATCTTGCTTTTTGAATTCTTACTTTTCTAAAACCTACCACATCCTCCCATTCTATCATCCCAAAGGATACATTATCACAAATTCCTTTTTCTGAAATACTTACCGCAGGTTTGGTGCTTAGTATTGTCTTCAAACAAATCCATACACCGAAACCAAAAAGACAATCGCTGCAATAAAACAGCATCATGAAACACCGGCACATATCTCCTGCTTTCTCTAAGTCCTGTTCCCAAAAATGGGAGAAATCCCTAACACTACAAAAGTATAGAAAGGCTAAACATCAAAAACTTCTCCTCTTATTCGCCTCTTTATTTCGTACTTCATTTTAATTCTGCATTCTTAGATAAATTTTTGGTCTTTCTTCATCACTGTTCCTGCTTCTGGGAAACTGTTCTAATATTTTCCCAACTCCTTTATAACTAACACGATACCCCCAAGTTCTCCAACTGAGGAATCACATTTTTCCCTGCTAATCCTTTCAGACTTGGCATTTTTCTGCCCACTATGTTTATTTTTAGGATTAGGAGTGATTAGTTTATTTAAATTTACTTTTTATCATCCAGCATTTCTTCGCCTATATTAAGTGGCGTTTTTAGGAATGTTTTCCCTGCAATTTCTTTAAACACAGGCGCTGCCACTACTCCTCCATAATAATTCCCTTGTGGCTGGTTAATCATCACAATGCAAGTATATTTAGGGTCATCCGCTGGATAAAATCCTGCGAATGAAGCTTGGTATTTTCCGCCTCCTTTCCAATATTCAAAACGAGTAGTTCTGCTTTTCCCTGCCATCTTCAGATTAGGTGTAAAGATACTCTTGGCTGTTCCTTTTTCTACGGCTTTGGTGAGGGCTTCTGTCATCATCTGGATAGCCTTAGGAGATGCCATTTTTTTCTACCATGACCTGCGGAGTCGCAGTATGTCACCTGTACCATCTTTCATGATTTTATCGATGAAAAGCGGTTTCACCATTTTACCATCATTAGCTATTCCATTATAAAAAGTAGCAAGCTGCAACAGACTGAATGCCGAAGCATAGCCATAAGACATTGATGCAAGTGTCGCCTTGTTCCATCTTTTGCTCTCTGGCGTTACAATCATAGGGTTTAGCTGCACTGGAGTTCTATATCCAGCTTATCAAACATTTTCCATCTTCTAAGATGATTGATAAATATCTGTGGATTAGACGAATATGATTTTACTATCAATTTAGCTGAACCTACATTACTTGACAATGCTAATATTTTGACTAATGTCATAAGTTCCTCCCATGTGGCTATCAGTTATCCGCTGTCCATTATATTCCCAAATACCGCCGCCTCGTATTTACAGTTGTATTTTTATCTATAAAGCCATCATCCATCGCCGCCAAAAGAGAAACCACCTGCAAAGTAGACCCTGGCTCTGTAGCATCCCTTAGGGCATAATTATATGCATCTACATACCTACCTTGCTCATTTTTACGGAGATTCACCATCGCTCGGATTTTTCCCAGTCGCAGTCTCCATGACCAAAAACACTTCCATGATGAGCACTAAATGCATAAAGCTGTTTTTCCAAAGCAGAATGGGCAATATCTTGTATCCTCAAATCTAGTGTAGTATAGACATCCTGTCCATCGATAGGTTCTCTTATTTCCCAAAAATCAATAGGCTTCCACTGTTTAGAATTCACCTCTGCACCCATCTTCTACCATCTTTCCCAGAAAGATACTGACTAAAAAGCTCCTTCAAAGCCTGATTTTCCTCGTTCATCATCAATCCCGATAGTTCCTGCTCCGATTTGTTAGTCGCCAAAATCCTTTTGTATTTTTGGTTCTATTATCAGGCATCTTTCTTTTTATAAGTCTTTTGTTTTTCGCATTATATTTTCCGAATATAGGAAATCTTTTAAGCCCTATTAACTTGCTCAAAATCAAGATTTAATGCCAATGTATAGTATTGTTTTGTCTTCTTTTTGTTGTTTCAAAGAACTTCTAAACTCTTGTTTGGTTTTCCCAAACATCTTATGTAGAGAATCTGACAAAATCCCCACCTTCTTATCAAAAACAGAATCTTTTATAATTTTAAAATCGACAAAACATTATATTTTATAACCGTGGTTGCTAGAATAGAGCCATCGGCAGCATATAGATTTCCTCTCCTGCTTTTTATGGTATCTGCTCTATAATTCGCCTGAATGGTTCTCTGTATGTCATCCACATTTGAATTATTTTGCAAATAGACAATTCTAACCCCAAAAATTATAAACAGAATCGCTGCTACGATTACAAAAAGGTAGCCCCCACTGAAGTGTTTTTCGCTCGTTTTTATCATTTGATTCTGCCATAGTCCAAACTATCCATTTTTACTAATATCTTCAAAGGGATGAGATTCCAATGCCTGCAAAGAATCCTCAAAAACCTCCTTGCTGAGTTCTGACTCCAGTTTTATTTTTTTATCAATTTGCTCTGTGTATAGGCGTTCTGAGACTTGTATTCTTCCACCTGACTTTTCAGAGCATTCACTTCTCCTATATTTACCAAATCATTGGTAAAAATCATAATCATCAAAAAGTGTGAAACAAAACAAAATATATTTATAATGTTGCTTCACCTCTTCCTTATTCAGAAAGTTTCCTTTCAGAAGATCCATCAGAGTGAATTTCCTTGAAGGATGATGATGTTTTCTTTTTGCCATTTCTTTATTTAAAAGTTTTATCCCAACACGCATTTTTCGCGCTTCGTGCTCGTGAGTTATCTTCTATTTCTTCTTCCGTAGGAACTATTAGCTTTCCTTTGTGGTAGCTCAAATTTCTTTTCATAGTTTCCATAAATATCCCGCTCTGGCTCCCCTTCAAACATCTGGTATTTTTAAAAAACATCTTAACCAATCTATCCTCCAAAGAATGATAAGATATAACCACTAATCTCCTCCTTTCCGCAATATTCTACAAGACTGAACTAGTAGTTCCTGTGAGTGCTTCTAGCTCTTGGTTTACCTCTATCCTTATCGCTTGGAAAAACTTGTGCAAAAATTTATTACTCTTATGAGCTGGTATGTATGAAAAACTTTTTTAAATCTTCTGTGGTTACTATTCTTGTTTCCTTTCTATAGCGAACGATTTCTCTTGCTAATTTCCTTTGCCTCTCTTAGCTCTCCCATAATAATAAAAATATATCCGCCAAAGCTCTTCTTCATAATCATTGACTACACTTTGAGCATCAAGGCTTTGCATATTGTTCATACGCATATCCAAAGGGGCATCACTTCTGATGGAAAAATCCTCTTTCCGCTTTATCAAACTGATGAGAAGAAACTCCCAAATCTCCCAAAACTCCATCCACCTGAGTGACACCATACATCAACAGTGAATTTTCTAAAACCTAAAAATTTTGGTTAATTAAAGTAAATCTAGAATCTTCTATCGCATTATTTAGCGCATCTGAATCTTGGTCAAAAACTAAACAACCTGCCCTTTTCGGAAAGTCTGGACAAAATCTCACGAGAATGCCCTCCGCCACCAAAGGTAACATCCACATACACGCCATCAGGATTATTTACCAAAGGCATCTACACTTTCTGCAAGTAAAACAGGTTTATGATACATTTCTAACTTACTTTTGATATACTATAAGTTTACAAAAATTATATATATTTTTAAAAACAAATCTAATTTTATCTTTCATGTGGATAAGTTATATCTTATGATAAAAATGATTTTTGGTAGTAAATATTCATTTTTTTACGGTAAAAACTATTTTTACATTTTTATTTAATATCTTTGCGATTACTTTTGTGAGTATTGGTATGATTTTTTTAAGACAAAAGATAAAAAGTATCACTTCATAGAGAAAGGAGAAGGCCATCCTATGGTTCTTCTGCATGGGCTTATGGGAGGACTCAGCAATTTTGAGGAGATGACTGAATTTTTTTCGCATGACAAAGGGTTTTAAAGTATATGTTCCACAGCTGCCTATCTATGATTTACCCGTGCTAAATACCAACCTCACAGCCATCTCAAAAATTCGTAGGAAAAATTCATCAAACAGCAATTGGAAAACCTGTTACTGTGGTAGGGAAACTCCATGGGAGGGACATATAGGACTTATACTTACTCTAGCTCGTCCAGAATATGTACATTCTCTTTGTCCTTACAGGAAGTTCAGGGCTTTATGAGCGTTCTTTCGGGAGATAGTTTCCCTAGAAAAAGTGACAAAGAATACATCAAAAAGAAAAACCCAAGAAGTTTTTTTATAATCCTGATGTAGCTACAGATGAGCTTGTAGATGAAGTTTTCGGTATCGTAAATGACCGAATGAAAGGCATAAAAACAGTAATGTTGGCAAGAAGCGCCATTAAACACAATATGCAGAATGAGCTGCCTAACATCAAATGTCCTACCTGCATCATTTGGGGAAAACAAGATAATGTAACTCCGCCAGATGTGGCTATAGAAATGAATAGGCTGATTCCTAATTCTGAGCTGTTCTGGATAGACCAATGTGGGCACGCTGCAATGATGGAAAAACCAGAGGAATTTAATGAATTCTCACAACTGGTTAAAAGATAAAAGTTTAACAAATGGAAGTTAGTTACTAGCTTCCATTTTTTTCAAATACTAAAATTTAGAAATGAAAATAAAATTGGTTTCCTTCGTAAAAAGCAGCCAAAAATGGCAGGACTGCCCAGCACCAAATCTCCCAGAATACGCTTTCATCGGGCGAAGTAATGTAGGAAAATCTCTCTGATAAAATGCCCTGATGAACCAAAAAGACTTAGCGAAAAACCTCGCAGACACCAGGGAAAAACACAGCTTATCAATCATTTTTAGTCAATGAAGAATGGTACCTTACCGACCTGCTCTGCTACGCTACGCAAGGGTTTCTAAATCACAGAGAAAAGATTTTGAAAAAGCTGATTACTAACTATATTCTCAACAGAGAAAAACCTCGTTCATTTGTTTGTTTTGGTGGATATCCGCCACCGCCACAGAAAATAGATTTGAGTTTATAGAATGGTGCGGAGAAAACCAAATTTCTTTTTCCATCATCTTCACTAAATCAGACAAGATGAAAACCCTAAGCTGCCGCAGAAAAAGCGTTGCAGAATACAAAAAAATTCTTTTTGGAAACTTGGGAAGAACTACCCAATATTTTTTTGTCACTTCAGCAGAGAAAAACTAGGGGAGAGCAGATTTTGATTTTCATAGAAGAAACCAACAAAATCATTTCTGCTAAAATGAAATTCATGGAAATTCTTTTATTGGCTGTTGATTGCTTTATGCCCAATAATAGCGACCAGTATTATCAGTTTCTTCATATGGAACTTATCCAAGTCTTTATTATGGTGCATCATTACTGAAGGATGTGGGATTTTAGCGGGAATATATTTAGCAGAATACATTAGGATATGGTTGTTCTAATTTCTACTCCAAACTAATGAACACCCTCAGATTTAGATGAAAAATAATATAACTAAATATGTCATTATAGGATTAGGACTATTAGCCGCAGGTATATTTTTGAAAAATTTATTCAAAGATAATTCTGAACAAAATGAAGCTGATTATCAATGACTGAAAAAAGACCAAAAACGATGCTGTCTAAAACTAAGAACAAAGAAACTCGCTATTGAACTAATAGCAAAACACAACCTAGACCACTCTTCAAAAGAAAAATTTATCAATGTTTTTGGAGAACCCAATGAAAAAATTTATCAATGATGCAGAAGTATTAGTCTATTACTTTGATACTTTTATGCGATGCCCAAGAGCAAGATAAATGCTATGCTGAATTCTATTTCAAAAGTGGATTATTAACTTCAACAGAAATTTCTATGTGAATGAAAAACAGAAAATTATTACTTCTATCTTTTGGTATAAGTCTAATATATGTGCTATCTGGGAACTATAGGAGTTTGTGCTCGTAAGTTTTTCCTAAATTCCAGACATTTGGCTTCAGCCACGAACACCCTCTTTGGCTGCCTTTTGGTTATATTTACCCTACCTGTGGAATATACTTCTATTTGGTTTAGCAATGATAGATTTATCTTTTCTTCGATTTTTATATTACAAACCATTGTATTTCGATTTTGCTGGGGAGTAATTCATCTAATGATAAAAATATTATTAAATAAAAGAAATAAAACATAAAATATTTTTTTATTCCCTACTTCTTCTCAAAAACATGAAAATCTCTCGTAAGTTGTAGATATTCATCCGAGTAGCATCGTGGCAAAACTTCTAAAACAAGTTCTTCTTCCTGAACTTCTCCTCACAAAAAGAAAAACTCCAGCACACAGCGTTTTTGCTTCTGCTTGTGGAGTGCCGCGCACTACCACTCTTCGCCTAAGTTTCAGCGCAAAAATCTGCACATTTTCTATAAAAAGCCTCTGATGATTTTGGGATAATCACCGAAAACAATCCGTTTTCCGAAAGTAATGCCGAAGAATTCTGTATCAGCTGTTCAAAAATTAAGCTCCACCTGCTGCCGCGCCAAAACATCTTTTGGGAGGAGTTCATCTGCTCAAAAATAAGGCGGATTGGAGAGAATTAAATCAAATTTTTTTCTTCGGAAATATAATTTTTAAAGTCAAAATGTTCGGCTCTCAGCCTATCCCTAAATGGAGAATTGCTAAAATTCTGCCCTGCAAGCTCCACCGCTTTTTCATTAATATCAAGCACTAAAATCTCGGCTCTGGGATTTCGCTGGGCTGTCATCAGAGAAATCAGCCCCTGTCCTCGCACTCCACTTCCAGCACCCTTGAAGCTGCCTCACAAGCCGCCAATGCTCCAAGCAAAACGCCATCTGTTCCCACTCGAACACATTTTTGTCCTGCAAAATGCTGAATTTTTAAAATGGAAAGGTTTCATCCTTTTGAACCATTTAGAATATTTCATAAAGCCGTTCACTGCCCATAGACAGGTGTAATACAAGGGACTTTACCACCGAAAATCCCATAAATTTCCTATAAACCAAATATTGGTCTTTTATGATGTCTTTTTCTTTCGGGAAACGCTGCCTTTCGCGCATTCTATATTTAGCCAAAGTCTTTTCCACAGGATATCCCTAGGGAATTATTTCTTTAATAAATTTAGCCACATCACATGGTCTTCTCGCTTACTTTTTACGTGAAATAAAAACTTTACCCACTCTTTTCGTATCATAAATGGTAGAAACAGGAGCTAGTCTACAGGTTTCCAATAAATTAGAAAAAGTGACAACTGTATCCGCTTTTGAAATCCTTTTAGAATTGGCTCCATTGTATGTTCATCACATCTTGAATAGCTACAATAGGCTAATTCCACATTTTTTCTTCCATAAAACCTATCATAGTTTCCAGATATTCTGGATACCAAAGATCATCAGAGTCAAGAAATGCAATATATCTTCCAGATGCTCTTTCAAGGCTTTTTATTCCGTGCGTTTCCTGCACCGCCATTTTTGTTTGAGGACTTGCAGTTTTATTCTTGGGTCGTTATATTTTTGATGATTTCAGCAGTGTTATCACTTGATTTATCATCAGTAATCAGCCACTCCCAATCTTGAAAAAGTCTGGTCAAGAACAGATTTTTATGGTTTCTTCTATAAATTCAGAAGAGTTGTAGCTCGGAGTAATGATGGAAACTTTCGGTGTCATTTATTTTTCAAACATTTGTCTTGTGATAAAAATCTTTTTCTAAACTCCAGTTCCTCGCTGGAGAATATTCTCTTCCATAGGAAATAATCTGCAAATGTAGTTTATTCCAATCTTTCTGAGGGAAAAGTTTTTGGCATCGGCTTCTGGTTTGACCACATTTTTGCCTTCTGTCAATTTCCAAAGTTTCATCAGCTGATGAATATGCGTGTCCACGGAAACGCTGGAAAACCAAACCACTGGCTCATCACCACAGAGGCGGTTTTGTGCCCTACACCTGGGAGTTTTTCTAATTCCTCAAAAGTCTGCGGCACCACGCCTTCATAATCCCTGAGCAGCATTTCTGCCATGCCTTTTCAGGTTTTTTTGGCTTTGGTGTTTGAGAGGCCGATTTCTTTTATTAAATCCTTTATTTCTGCTACTTCCAGCCTTGCCATGGCTTGGGGCGTTCCTGCAACTCGGAAAAGTTCAGGAGTGATTTCGTTCACTTTTTATCTGTAGTCTGCGCTGAAAGAGCCACCGCTACCAACAGCGTATAGGCATCCGTATGGTGCAGAAAAATAGGAACTTTGGGATAGAGTTTGTCCAGCTCTTTTCCTCACAAAAATCGGCTCTTTGTTTTTTTGGTCATTATCAAAAGATTTGTGGCAAAAATAATGAATTAATAATATTTTTGATAAAAATGACATTTCTATTATAGAAAATCACTATATTTGTTATAACTTTTTAAATACTATTTATTATGGGTATTGTCTGTTTTGGAGTTTCTCTGGAAGAAGACCTTTTGGAGGCATTAGATAAATATGCAGAAGAGAATTTGTTTAAAAATCGTTCTCAAGCCATCAGATATCTGATTAACAAGAGTTTAGTCTCAGAAAAATGGGACAATGATGCCATAGTGGCTGGTTCTATTACTTTGGTGTTTGACTCACCACAGAAGGGAGTTGGTAAATAAACTGACCAACATCCAGCATAGATATCATGACAACATTTTGTCTCTCTACACTTCCATTTGGAACATGATTTGTGCATGGAGATTATCGCTGTGAAAGGAAAATCTTCTACTTTGATAGAACTTGCCAACAGCCTAATTTCTGTGAAAGGAATAGAACATGGAAAACTTACAGCTACAAAAGCTGATTAGTAAAATATTTTAAAGATAAAAAAGCAGAAACATAGATTTCTGCTTTTTGGTTTTAGTTTCTCTTTCCATCTACTCTTTAGATGGTGGAGGCGGCATTCTCCTTTCATCCGTTCTCTTTGGGTGGCTGGACTGCCATTTTTCATACTGCTCAGGTATCAGGATTTTGAGTTTTCGCTGATGCTTCTCATGAAGTTTTTCCTTTTTCTGCTCTGTGCTCTTTGTGGAGTTCTTCCAGCTGTTTTGTTTGTTTTTTTCAGAAAGATTGAGTTCTTCTAATCTTTTTCCTCTGCCTTCTTTACCTCTTTCCATTTTTCTTTGTTCTGGACTGATGGCAGTCATGTTCCCTTGGAGCTTCTTGTGCTGATGCAAAACCAAATGCTCCGACTAATGCTAAACTTAAAACTAACTTTTTTCATAATGTTCAATTTTTTTACGATTTTCTATTTGTTGATCTCGTTTTTGGTCAAGGTTAAACCCATGAAAAGTTAAACTTATATTAAGTTTTTCTTAAATTTCTTCTAAAGAATCATTATCTTTGGACAACTTTTCTAAAATTTATCTAAAATGAAGATTTTATATCAAAAACTAATCTCTTGTGTCGTTTTTAGTGTCTTTACGCTGAACTCTGCGCAGGAAATCACTTTAAACAAAAATTCACTCAGGTTATTACAGAACTGATTTTATCTATGGGATAAACTCCATGAACGATGGAGAACACTACACCATTTTGGAAAAAGAGGGAATCGTAAAATATTCCTACAAAACAGGATAGAAACCATCTTAGAGACTAAGATACAGGACTATACATTTTCTAACGATGAGAGTAAAGTACTGGTTCTGAACGAACAACAGCCCATCTACCGCCATTCTTTCCTAGGAAAATACCATGTGGTAAATCTCAGTAAAAATGGAAAAATAATCGCCCTAAACAACGGAAAACTGGATTCAGGAGCCTAAATTCTTCCTGATGGAAGATTCGTTGCTTTTATCTCTGGGAATAATCTTTATTACCAAGACCTCGGCTCTGAAAAAATCACCCAAATCACTTTCTGATGGTGAGAAAAAATAAAATCATCAACGGACTGGCAGACTGGGTGTATGAGGAGGAATTCGGGCATGCAGATATGTACCAATGGACAAAAACAGCGAAAGTCTGGTTTTTCGTGAAAATTTGATGAAAGCCAAGTAAAAGAAATGAACATGCAGGTTTTCAATGGAAATCTGTATCCGCAGGATTTTTCGTTTCAAATATCCGAAAGCAGGAGAAGAAAACTCAAAAGTTTCGGTATACGCCTCATGATTTAAAACTAAATAAATCCACACAAATCAATCTTGCTAACTTTGAAACTTATTATATTCCACAGGTTTTCCAAACTTCACTGCCAAATGAAATTGCGATAGCGACTTCCAACAGACACCAGAACAAGTTGGAAATCATCAAAATAAATACTAAAAACTATTCTACCAAGAAAATCCTAACCGAAACGGATGCTGCTTGGATAGAAACGGACAATCTTTCTTTGGAATTTTTTTGGAAGATAATTCCTTCCTTTGGGCTTCAGAAAGAGATGGTTTCAGACATTTTTACTCGGTACACACCTGATGGAAAAACTCAAAAACAAAATCACCAAAGGCAACTGGGAAATCACTGACTACTATGGTTTTTAGCCCAAAAATTCTGAAATCTTGGTGCAGACTACTGAAAAAGGCAGCACCAACAGAGTGGTGAGCAAAAATAAACATCAAAACAGGAAAAAGCAGATAGTTTCTGAATCAAACGGAACCAATAACGCTAATTTCAGTAAATCTTTCCAATATTTTATCAACACGCATTCTTCCGCAGAACAGCCGAATACTTATACTTTTGAGGGATTTTAACGGGAAAACTCTACGAGAATTACAGAATAATAATTCAGCTCTGAAAAACTACAGTCGGATGGTTTCGCAGCCAAAGAATTTTTCCAAATTCCAAAACAAAAACGGTGACCAAATGAACGCTTGGATGATAAAACCCAAAAGACTTCTCGCCTAATAAAAATATCCTGTGCTGATGTACCAAGATTCTGGCCCTCAGCTCGCAACAAGTAAGCAACGCTTGGGACGGCAGAAACACAATTTGGTTTAACCTTTTGGCTCAAAAAGGATACATTGTACTTTGTGTAGATGGGCGCGGAACGGGCTATCGTGAACGAAATACAAAAAGCGACTTACAAGAATTTAGGAAAAATACGAGATAGAGGACCAAATCGCTGCTGCACAATGGATTGGCTCACAGAGCTTTTGTAGATGCTGAGCGAATTGGAATATTCGGATGGAGTTTCGGAGGATATATGGCAAGTCTGGCAATGACCAAAGGAGCAGATGTTTTCAAGGTAGGAATCGCCGTAGCACCAGTAAACTCACTTGGCGTTATTATGATACTATCTATACGGAAAGATATCTACAAACCCACAAGAAAACCCACAAGGGATACGATGAAAAACTCGCCTATCAATTTCGCTGATTTAATGAAAGGAAAATACCTGCTAATCCACGGAACAGCGGATGACAATGTCCATTATCAAAATGCTGTAGAAATGACGGAAGCTCTTATTCAGAAAAACAAAGAATTTGAGTTCATGACCTATCCAGACAAAAACCATGGAATATATGGTGGAAATACAAGACTACACCTATACCAAAAATGACAGATTTTATTCTAAATAATCTATAATTATGAAAAACAAACATCCAAAAGGTTTGCTCCTATCTCTTCTTCACAGAAATGTGGGAAAGATTCGGTTATTATTTGATTTTAGGAATCTTCGTGTTGTATATGATTGATGCTGACAAGGGCGGTCTTGTTTTTGATAGCAAACATGCTGATGACATCTTCGGGACATTCATTGCTCCTTACCTACCTTACACCGTTTCTTGGCGGGTTTCTTGCAGACAGACTGCTGGGATACATCAAGGCGATTTACATCGGTGGGGCACTTATGGGGACTGGGATACATTGGGTTAGGACTTTTCAAAGATGTGTCCATGTTCTATGTGTCAATGGGGCTGATAATCGTGGGTAACGGATTCTTTAAACCGAGTATCTCCACGCTTTTAGGAAATCTCTATTCTGATGACAAGTATAAAGCCAATAAAGACGCAGGATACAACATCTTCTACATGGGGATAAATATCGGGGCTTTTTGTATGTAATATCATCGCGGCTTATATGAGAAATAAATACGGCTGAGGGCGAGGCTTTCGTAACGGCTGGGGTAGGAATGTTTTTAGGGCTGATTATTTTCTCTATTGGTAAAAACATGTCGTTCATGCCAATGTAATGAAACCTGTCCCAAGAGGGCGATACCACTATCAGTTCCATCTTGGTAAAAAGTGTTCCTTCCTGCCATCATTGCGGGAGCTATCGGCTGGGTAATTCTGGGAATATCTTTTGGGTCAGACTCTACGGATGCCTTTATATTTGCGTGTATTCCTATTATTTTGTTTTATATTTTTATTTACATCAGTGCAAACGCAGAGGACAAGAAACCTATCGGAGCCTTGTTGGCGATATTCGCTGTGAGTATGATGTTTTGGGCTGTATTTAAACAAAAACGGAACTGCCCTTACCCTGTTGGGCAAATTACTACACGGACAGAAGTGTTCCTGCGGCTTTAGAAAAGCCTTTGGAAAGCATCTATTTGGTGGATACAAAGGACTACAATACAAAGGAAGTTGCTGTTCATGACAATCAGTTCCAAACTGTAAAAGGCGAAGATGGAAAAACCTAAAAAGAACAAGGAAAAGATATTTATTTCAAAAAATATAAGCAAGGAACAAAGAGCCGAGCTGGAAGCCAATCCAGACAAGAAAGTATACCTCTATAATACTGAGCTGTTCCAGTCTATCAATCCTTTTCTGGGTTATCGCCCCTTACACCTGTAGTGGTAGGCTTCTTTATGATGCTTCGTAGAAAAGACAAAGAACCTTCCACTCCTACAAAGATCGTTTTGGGATTATTCCTATCGGCTCTCAGCTGCCTCGTGATGGTAGCTGCTGTATATGCAGGAGACAACGGCGCTTACAAAGTATCACCACTTTGGTTGTTTGCTGCTTATGGAATCATCACAGTAGGCGAACTTTGCCTTTCTCCCTATGGGACTTTCTTTGGTTTCTAAACTTTCTCCACCGAGAATTACAGCGCTGATGATGGAGGATTTTTTTCCTTTCTACATCGATAGGGAACAAACTCTCTGGTATACTAGCAAGTATGTGGTACAGCTACGAAGACAAAGCCAATTTCTTCTGGGTAAATTTCGCCCTGCTACTCATCGCCACGCTACTGGGAGTAGCCATCCTAAAACCACTAAATAAAGCAATGAAAGAAAAAGGCGTGAATAAACCGAAACAAAAATACCACTTATTGAGTGGTATTTTTTATTTTCTATCCGAAATGTATGCTACAATAAACACTGTGGATAATATAAACGCAAATCCTATCGCATCCAAAAAGGAAAAAGGATTCCCTAAAAACACTACAGAGCATATCGTAGCTACCACAGGTTCTATACAGTGCTATCATACTTGCTCTTCGTAGGTCCTATAATTCCTACACCTGACAGATAAAAACAGAAACGCAAAAATACTTCCCAAAAGGACAATCAGCAATAAAAAAATACAATTACTACAATATCTACCTTCACGGGCTGTTCCCATGGCTTCGCTGTGATAGAAAGTGCGATTCCTCCGATAAACATTCCCATGCGATGACCACTGCTGTTCCATATTTCTTTAAAAATCTCTGCTGGCTGCACTGTGATATATAACCAAAGTAATCGCCGAGAGCATTCCCAAAACAGAGCCACAGAAGAAACCTTCAATGTGTTCATATCTCCATGCGTAGCCAAAATAAACACACCCAAAAGAGATAAAAACAAACGACCACCTCATAGGGCTTTTGGTTTTCTTTTTCTTTAAAACAAACATAAAAGCAAAATAAGCGTAGGCCCAAAAATACTGAAGCACTCGTGGCAATGCTCTGCATTAGAATGCTGTATCGTAGTGAAATAGGTATATTGTGTCCCCAGCATACCAAAAACCCCGAAAACGAACACCCTTATCAAATCTTTAGTATTTCTAAAAATATCAAAGATTTTATTCTTATCCTTTGCATAAAGATAAACCAGCAAAAACACCCGCCAGCAAAAAGCCTGTAAGGTGTCAGCCAGTCAGAAGTTACCCCTTTCTGCAAAAACAAAAACTCCGCAAAAGCCCCATTTATCCCCACAGCGTAGCACCAATAGTTGTATAGATAAACTTTTTCTGATTGATTCATTTTATTTATTGTCCTCTTTATTTATCTCTTTGAGGTTTATCTGCATTTTAAACTGCCAGCTAGGATCTAAATATTGTATCTTAGATGAATTCTTTTTCTTGAGGTCTTCATACTTTTCCATTGCCTCGTTTAATGTTTTCAGACTTATCTACATTAGTATTGAAGTCCGTTTGTTTAGTGTAGTGTTTTATCACCTGATAAAATAATCTTCTATCTTTTGAACTCATTTGGATTCAGCGGAGTTAAATTTACTCCAGCCACAACAACTCCCATCTGCCCTTTAGCATTTATAACATATACGCCATTAGGCTCTAGGTCAGCTTCTATAAAAATCTCTATTTTCTGATGCTGCCCAAAATAAATGTTTCCCTGGCTCACACTCATATACCATATAGCTAAATCCATTCAACGCACCCAAGAACTTATCTCCATCATATATTCTAAAATTTATAAGGTATCCCTGCTCCTGATTTAACAATATAAACTAATGACTTCCCCTCAGATGGTTTGGCTATTTCTTGTGTCACCACTTTTTGAGAGAATAAACTTCTGCTCCTAACACAAGGGATAAAAATCAATAAAAATTTTCCAATGGTTTTCTATATTATAACTATTTATTAAATTAATTAATCTAAAAATCTATATGCCACGATTTTTAAAAATCAAAACTCACGGTCTGAGGCTCACAGATAATCTACTCTAGATATTTTTGTGATGAGTATTCTCCACTAGTTCGCTATTTTCATTATAATTAAAATTATTATTGGGAAGTTTGATAGAGGCTATCATTTCTCCTTTGTGCATTCCTTCTACCCAGCCTTTTTCGTCGTCTAGTTCTATTTCGGACAGCAGGTCAGTTATGCCCTGCTTTAGTGTTGTATTCTATGTATTCTTTCATTTTAGTTTAGCTTTTGAACAAGTTTTGTAAATTCTTCTTCGCAGTCTTCGTAAAGGATTTTATAAATATGCTGCACGATAGAGCATCTATCTTATAGTTTTTAATAATCTGATAAATTCCGTTAGTAGTAGTAGCCCTCGGCCACCATGCTCATAGACTGGATAGCAGATTTCACGGTGTAGCCCTTCCCGATGTAGTTCCCAAAACATTCTGTTTCTACTAAACAACGAGTAAGCCGTAACGAGCAAATCCCTCAATGTATGAACTTTCATTGACATCTCTTGGCTCTGGATATACCGCATCTAGAATTCTTTCCAGCTCTCGAACTGCATTAGAAATATATACCGCTTGGAAATTATCTCCATAGCCCAGCCCATTGGCCATTCCTGCGCCTATGGCATAGATATTTTGAGGACTGCGCTGTATTCATTACCCAAAATATCATTACTTTGGTTAATTCTGATATATCGTGAAGACAACAAGTCACTCAGCATCTGAGTAGTTTCCTTGCTGGCAGCCGCCACTGTGAGGAAAGACAATCGCTCCATGGCTACTTCTTCCAGCGTGGCACGGCCCTGCAAGAACTGCTTGGCTTCTGTATCCTATATTAAAAGTATCACGGAGATAATTCGCTACAATATCATTATGCTTTTGGAACAATTCTAATCACCGAAGCAAATATTTTCCTGAATAATCACAAGTCATCTTCCTATGGTATCCGCCAAATAGATGGATGGCGTTGCTAGAATAATCACATCGCAAGCTGTCACCAGCTCATTGATATCCATTGTCAAAAACCAATCGGTCTGGGTTAAATTTCACTGCCGTGAGATAGTGCGGGTTGCTCCCTGTGAAACCAGAGCCTCCCTTTGTGCCATCATTACGAAGCAGCCAATGAACTTTTTTCGCAGTTTTTCCATCAGTATTTTTACTACTGCAGTGGCGAAACTACCACTCCCGATAACCCCTGACTTTTGGTAAATTTTTGTTCTCAGTCATATCGTTTTTCATTTAAACCACAAGTAGAAGATCCTTCAAAATTGAAGGATTTTATTTTTCGATTTACAATTTAAAAATAACCATTTAGACCCGCCATAAGGATTCTATGAAAAAGATCAATAACAAGGTTGGATTATTCAGCAGGTCTAAATGGTCTTTATAACATTATAACTATTACTCTGCAGGTCTGAAAACCAAATTGTTATCAAAACAATCTACTGTCACTCTCTCGCCTTCTTTTTATATTTCCAGCCAAAATCTCTTTTGAGAGTTTATTCAGAACTTCCTGCTGTACTACTCGTTTCAGCGGTCTAGCTCCAAAATGCTGGGTCGTAGCCTTTTTCAGAATGAAGTTCATCGCTTCCTGCGTTGCAGTCAAGATGATATTTCTGCTTTCCAGCATTTTTGTTGATTCCTCTTAGTTGAACTGAACAATTTTTCCGATTTCATTGCTAATTCAATGGTTGGAACAGCACTGTTTCATCTATTCTGTTGAGAAACTCTGGTCGTAGAGTTTGTTTCATAGTCAAATACTTTCTTTCTTTGGTTTTTCAACAATTTCAGTTAAATTACTTTTCATTAATTTTCTCAAAATTCTCTGAATAATATGAGAACCAAGGTTGGAAGTCATGATGATAATGGTATTTTTAAAATTCACCACGCGCCCTTTTGTTGTCGGTCAATCGCCCGTCATCCAGCACTTGAAGCAAGGTATTAAACACATCTGGATGCGCTTTTTCCACCTCATCTAGAAGCACCACAGAATATGGTCTTCTTCTCACGGCCTCAGTCAGCTGTCCGCCCCTCACTCATAGCCCACATACCCTGGAGGCGCTCCTACCAATCTAGAAACGGAGTGTTTCCTCGATATCTCGGACATATCGATACGGGTCAGTATTATTTTCATCATCGAATAAGAACTCCGCCAAGGCTTTCGCTAATTCAGTTTCACCAACTCGTAGTTCCGAGGAAAAGGAAAGACCCGATAGGTTTTTCTCATCATTCAGTCCCGCTCTGTTTCTACGGATGGCATCGGCTACGGATTGTATCGCTTCCTCTCTGTCCTACTACTCTTTGTGGAGTTCATCTTCCAAAATGAAGCAGTTTTTCTCTTTCGACTGAAGTAGTTTAGTCACTGGAATCTCCTGTCCATTCTCGCCACCACTTCAGAGAGATATTTTCTGCGGTAACTTCCTCTTTTACAAGCTCATTCTGCTGATTCTGCATTGCCAATTCCAGTTTTTGAAGCTCATCCTCCTTTTCGCGGAGTTTTCCATATTGTATCTCCGAAACTTTTTGCATAATCACCCATACGCTGAGCTCTTTCTGCTTCCAATTTCAGGCTCTCAATATCTTTTTAATCTGAGTCAAATCCTCGGATTTCTGCTTTTCACTGAGCCATTTTGCGTTGATTTGTTTGCGCTGCCTCAGTGATTTTTGCAATATCTTCTTCTCAGATGGTCTATCTTGGTCTGGTTGCCTCTCTGGAAATCGCCGCCAGCTCTATTTCCATCTGCATAAGTTTTCTGTCTAAAACATCCAGTTCCTCTGGTTTGGAATTGATTTCCATTCTTAATTTTGCAGAAGCTTCATCGATTAGGTCAATAGCTTTGTCTGGTAAAAATCTATCCGAAATATATCAGCTGGGACATTTCTATCATGGCTATGATGGCTTCTATCTTTTATTCTAATCTTGTGGTGGAACTCATATTTGTCTTTGATTCCACGAAGAATAGAAATCGCTGATTCTGTGTCTGGCCTTCCACCATCACTTTTTGGAAACGGCGTTCCAGAGCCTTGTCTTTCTCAAAGTATTTTTGATACTCGTTAAGTGTTGTCGCACCGATGGAACGAAGCTCTCCTCCGCCAAAGCTGGTTTCAGGATATTCGCAGCATCCATCGCTCCCTCGCCGCCGCCTGCACCCCACAAGGTGTGAATTTCATCGATGAAAAGGATAATCTGTCCATCGGATTTTATCACTTCATTTACTACGGATTTTAGTCTTTCTCGAACTCTCCTTTGTATTTCGCACCTGCAATCAATGCCCCCATGTCAAGTGAATAGGAGCGTTTTTGTCCATCAAGTTTTTCTGGAACATCTCCACTGATGATTCTATGGGCTATTCCTTTCAGCGATGGGCAGTTTTACCAACACCCGCTCACTGATGAGAATAGGATTATTCTTGGTTCTCTCGCGAAAGAATCTGCAGCACTCTTCGGATTTCTTCATCTCGCCCGATTACTGGGTCTAATTTCCTCTGCTGCCAGCTCATTGAAGCTTTTTAGCGTATTTATTAAGCGATTGGTAAGTCTCTTCTGAACTCGCTGAAGTCGCCTCTTGAACCTTTCTAAGTTCTTTGATTCCTCCTTCCAAAAGGGGATTTGGTCACGCCCATGTCTTTCAACATCTGCGAAACGGAAGAACTTACCTCTAATAACGCTAGCCAGATATGCTCCAAAGTCACATACTCATCGCCCATTCTTTTTAGCGATATTAGGTGCTTCCAGAAGAACTTTGCTGCCACTTTGAGAAAGATAAATGTTTCCGCCTTCTACCTTTGGAAGGCTTTCCAAAGACTCTCTGTTTCTTTGTCTTATCAGGTTAAGGTCGGCTTCTGCTTTTTCTCATTAGAAAAACTGAGATATTCTCATCCACTTGGAAAAATTCCTTCCAATAGATGCTGAGGTTCTATACTCTGGTTGCCAAAATCCAAAGCAATCTGTTGTGCTTTTTGATGGCTTCTTGTGATTTTACAGTATATTGATTTAGATTCATAATTCTTTATTTTGTAAAAGTTATCTGAAATCTAAATTGCAAAAACCATTCTATCACATAAAACAAGACAAAATTTCCGAAAACGATTTGGAATTGATATTTTTGATGTGACAAAATTTCCTGATTCTGCTTTTTACGAGCAAAAATCAGGAACTTTATTCATCTCTTTTTAGCTGTTAAATGCTCCCAAAACTGCTTTCGCCTTGGATTTTCCTAAAATTTCTTCCAGAGTTTCCAGCGAGGCTTCTTTTATTCTTTTTACAGATTTTAATTTAGATAAAAGCTGCTGAATGGTTTTCTCGCTCTACACCGTGGATTTCCTCCAATTCTGATTTTTATTGTAGAATTTTTCTTCTCGTGCGGTGGATGCTTTTACACCAAAACGGTGCGACTCTGTCCCGAACCCGCTGGAGAACCTCTGCAAGGTTTCCGATTTTTATCTAAATACAATGGAACTGGATCTTCAGGAAAGAAGATTTCTTCCAATCTTTTCGCTATTCCGATGATGGAAATTTTTCCCATACAGCCCAAGGAGTTTCAGGCTTTTCACTGCGGAACTGAGCTGACCTTTTCCGCCGTCTATCAAAAATGAGCTGCGGCAGTGGTTCGCCCTCATCCAAAAAGTCTGCTGTATCGGCGATAGATGACTTCTTCCATCGTAGCAAAAATCATTCGGCCCTTCCACGGTTTTCACATGAAAAATCCGATAATCTGCCTTGCTGGGTTTCCCATCTTTGAAAAACCACACACGCCGAAACGGGATTTGTCCTTGAATATTAGAATTATCAAAACCTTCTATATGGCGCGGCTCTTCGGGAAGTCTGAGGAGTTTTTCATCTCCGCCATGATGCGGTTGGTATGTCTTTCTGGATCTACTATCTGCACCTGCTTTAGTTTTTCCACGCGGTATTCCATTGCGTTTTTCTCGGAAAGCTCTACGATACGCTTTTTGTCGCCCAATTTAGGGACTATCAGCTTCACATGTGGAATTTCTATATTGAGATGAAATGGAAGGAAAATTTCTGTAGAAGTAGAATTAAATTTTATTCCTAATCTCTATCAGCGCTTCTTCCAATATTTCTTCATCAGTTTCATCCAGCATTTTTGATTTCTGTAGTGTAGGACTGAATAATAGAACCGTTTTTAATTTTGAAATAATTACATAAGCTGCTGCTTCATCGCTGATAATCACTGGAAGACATCCACATCGTTTATATTGGAACTCACGATAGTGGTATGAGTCTGGTAATTTTCTAAAATCTGTAATTTTTCCTTGCTCTGCTGGGCATTTTCAAATTCCAGTTTTGCGGCGTAGTTGTACATTTCAGCTTCTAAATATTCCCGCGCCGCCTTGAATTCACTCTTGATAATCCCACGAATAGCGTTTAGCTTTTTAGGGCGTATTCTTCTTCGGTTTCCAGCCCCTTCACAAGGGCCGGCACAGTTTTTAATGTGATATTCCAGACAGACTTTATATTTCCTTCTTTTTATCTTTTCGGGAGCGAGATTTAGGGCTGCAAGTTCTGAGTTTATAGATGTTTTGATAACTTCTATCATGCGTTTTTGCTCGCTTTTTACTTTCGCATAAGGTCCGTAGTATTCCGAGCCGTCTTTGATGACATTTCTCGTTAAAAATCCGAGGAAAAGGCTCTTTTGATGCAAATCCATGGATAGGACTTTATCATCTTTCAGCAGAATATTATAAAAAGGCTGATATTCTTTTATGAGGTTGTTTTCTAGAAGAAGCGCATCATATTCACTATTAACCACGGTGGTTTCCAGCCTTACAATTTTAGAAACCATCATTCGGGTTTTGTAGCCGATCTGACTTTTATTAAAATAAGATAGAAACCCTCGTTTGTCAGGTTTTTAGCCTTCCCCATACAAAATTTCACCCTTTTTATCGTAATAACGATAAACACCAGTGCTCGAAGGCAATGTTTTTAGCTGAAGTTCTAATTCTGAATGCACATAGCAAAAAGTAAAGAATAATTTTCTAAATAAGCAAAAACCAAGCATTATGATGTATACAATTTTAATTCAGAAAAGCCATTAAATTAATCATTGAATGAAAAAGCAATCCCTAGACAAAACCTAATTTCAGCCCTCTGCACAGAACAAACATACCCTGGAAATCATTTGCGGAAGAGCATACACGTGGATAGAGCAGCGCCAGTTCCCAATGCAGATTTTCTATGTTAGCAATATGCAACAACCCAAAAAGAACAACAGAGAGCATTGTGATTATTTTCTGTCTTTTCCCTATGGCTGTTTCTATTTCAGGGTTTCTGTTTCAGCAAATTAAAAACAAGAAAAAGAGAGCAGTCCTGAGTATTACCAAAGACACCAGCAAAAAGCCAGTCTATTTTGATAATATAATAAGTTTTATTCAATACCAAGAACGAAAAACAAAAGTAAATATCGTGATATTTCTACGCTTAGGGACTAAAATCAACCTAAAAATAAGCTCTTCTACCAGAGGCCCTAAAATCACAACCATGAAAAATGCCATAATATCCTTTTTATTTTCTTTTGGCTTTCCATCATTAATTTAAAAACGGAAGTAAAACCCATTTTCTTTATCAAGAAATCATCCACCAAAAACATCAGCAATAAAGCACAATCTGCAATACAAAATACAATAATATGCCCTTTGTAAAATATTTTTTATTTTCTCGATTAAAGGATATTGGTGTCTCATAATCTATCTCTGATAGTGAGTAAAACTTAAAGCAGGTCTTTCATATTTCATTAAAATAGCAGCGTGAATTTAATTATTTGTCGTTTTAAAGACAATTTTAATAATAGAAATTCGTATTTTTATGGCTTTTAATTTTTAATAAAATCATAAAAATGAGCGTAGTTTTTAACTCTATATTAGACAACGATTTTTACAAATTCACCATGCAATGCGCTGTGGTAAAGCTCTTTCCAGATGCGAGAGTAAAATATGTATTCATCAACTGAGGGAAACATTCCTTCCCAGGAAAGGCTTTGATGATGCCCTCAGAAAAGCTATCAACGAAATGGCAAAACTCCAGCTACCAAAGCAGAAAAGAATTTTTAAAGAAAAACTGTCCGTATCTCAACTCTGCCTTTATTTAGACTTTTTAGAAGGATACCACTACGACCCTTCCGAAGTGAAAAATCAGCCAAATAGGGAAACGATTTAGAAGTGACCGTAGAAGGTCTTTGCACAGAAACCATACTTTGGGAAGTGCTGCTGCTATCGCTCATCAGTGAGCTTTATTACAAAATGAACGATATGGAGCGCCAAAGTGATGATGAAATCACCTGAAAAACTTTAGAAAAAGCTAAAAACCCTCATTGAACTAGAAAAAGTTAATTTCGCAGAGTTTGGAACACGAAGAAGACACTCCTATAAGGTTCATGATGTGTGATGAAAGCCCTTTCACCCAAGATTCCAACAGCTATTTCATTGGTTCTTCCAATGTCCATTTTTGCGATGAAATACGGCGTGAAACCTATTGGAACCCACGCCCACGAGTGGTTTATGTTCCATGGTGCGCAGTATGGCTTTTGGTGATGGCAAATGCTCTTTCTTTGAGCATTGGGTGGATGTTTATCGTGGCGATTTGGGAGTTGCCCTTTCGGATACTCTATACTACGGATGTGTTTTTCCAGCAGTTTGATAAAAATTCGCTAAACTTTTGATGGAGTAAGCACGACAGCGGCGACCCAATAGCTTTTCGCCGAGAAAACCATCAAACATTACGAAAAAGCACGGCATCAACTTTGTTTAAATACATTATTTTCTCTGATAATCTGAATTTGAGAAAAATCTCCGAAATCACATGTGCCTGCTGAGGAAAAGTTTGGACTTTCCTTTGAATTGGGACAAATCTAACTAACGATGTAGGACTCCACTCTGATGAACATCGTAATGAAACTCACAGGAGTTTTGGGCGCAAAATGATGAATGGATACCAACCGTGAAATTTTTCTGATGAAAAAGGAAAACAAACAAAGGACCCAAAAATGATAGAACTCGTGAAAGAATTCTAAGAATAAAATAAACCACACTTTATGTGGTTTTATCAAATAAATGTAACAAATCCTAAATTTTAATACTAATTAACTAAAAATCAATCAATGTCTTCATTAGAGCAGGAATTTTTGAGAGAATAGAAAAGCATAAAAGGCGTGCTTTTTCAAAATTTCCAAGATGTATATGGACGAGCCTGAAGACCAGAGTGATTTGTTTCAGGAAATCACTTATCAGCTGTGGAAAGCCTACCCAAGTTTTGAGGAAAAGAGCAAATTTTCTACTTGATGTACTCGTGTAGCCCTGAATACTGCGATAGTTTTTCTGAAATCCGAAAAGAAAAGAGGGTTTATCTCTCGGGAGGAGGAAATTCAGAATTTTGACATTAAAAATGAAGAAACCACCGAAGAAGAGTACAAAGTAAAAATAATGTACGATGCCATCCACCTGCTGGAGCCCGATAGACAAGGCATTGATTTTCTATTATTTAGAAGACTATTCTGGGAAAGAAATGGCAGAACAGCTAGGAATAACGGAAGGAAAACTGCTGTGTAAAACTAAACCGCGCCAAACAGAAACTGAGTGATTTAGTAAACGAATTGATAAACAGAGAATTATAAAAATAATTTAATAAAAATTTAATGGATTTAGAAAACTTAAAACAAGTGTGGGATGAGGAAAAATAGAATCCATTCCTGAAATTTCCTTGAAAAAACAAAAAAGAGATTCATACGCCTCTGGAAATGATTCGGAAGAATATGCGGACAGAATTTTTGGACAAGTATTGTTTTTCTTTTATGGGCTGTGTCCTCCTTCTCAGGGATGGATACTACACACTCTATCTCCTTTGTTATTCTGACATTTATAGCATCTATCATTATAGTATATCATTATCTAAAATTTATACTTTTTATAAAAACTGAATACCCAAAATCTTAATACCTATCATAGCATTTTTGGATTTAAGGTATGAATTGGTTTTAAAACTCAGAACTTTATAAATCTTTTTATATAGCATCCATTCCTTTATATTGGATTTTTATTATGTTTTATATGTAGGTAACGAGGATATTGACCTCACTTTTCTTTAGCATAATATCATTATCATTCTGTGTGCTTATATATTTTGTAGGAAAATACTGGCTGTATGAGAATTACGGAAAATACTTCAGAAAATTTCTAAAAATCGTAGCTGAAATCACAGACGAAGAAGATGGTTTTGAATACGATAGAAGTTTCCTAAAAATCCAAAAAGAATCGGTTTTTCTTACAAAGATGAGAAATTTGTGCAATGAAAAATTCGGAAAGTATGGTCAAACAGCCTATATTATATTTCTTCTAATTTTAGTGTCGTTAATCTCGTTTTTAGTAGGAATTTGTGTTGTGATTTTACATGTTATATTAACAAATTACCTCCACTAAATCAGCGCATTAAACAATTAAAGAAAGAAAACTAATCTTTTCTGTAACAATTTCTAATCTAAAGACACTAATTGTAAAAATCCATTCATATATTATAACCTGTCAAAGTCTCTAAACCATAGTTTTAGGGATTTTTGTTTTTCTCCCAAAAATCAGCGTTTTTAATGTTCAGTTTTTAGCATCAAAAGTTGGTTTTGTTATACCATTTTCCTTTTGTGTTTTTATAGTCTTTCCATACTTTCAGTGCGGTGTTTCCCAGCAATAAAATTGCTATAATGTTCACCCATGCCATCATTCCAGATCCTACATCTGCTATTATCCACGCCATTTTAGCCTCTCGCACACTTCCCATATACACCCCTATGAGAAAAACGATTCTTAAAACAAAAATAGCCAAGTGATGGTATTTAGAACAAATAATAAAGGCTCAGATTGGTCTCTGCGTAGTAGTAATAAGCCATTATGGTAGTAAAAGCGAAGAAAAATAACGCTACCGCCACAAACTCATTCCCAAACGAAGGAAAAATGAGAAGAAATCGCAGCCTGCGTAAAACCTCGTATAATCTACATCTTTTATATGTTCTACCACCATCATTTTAGTCTGCTCATCCATCACATGATACTGATTCGTAAACAAAATCATAAATGCCGTAGTAGTACAAACAAAAAGAGTATCTATATACACAGAAAACGCCTGTACCAGCCCTTGCTCCACTGGATGGATCACCTCTGATGCTGCTGCTGCGTGAGGCCCTGTTCCCTGTCCTGCTTCATTGGAATAAATTCCTTTTCACTCCCCAAGCAATGGCACTTCCTAAAAATCCCCCAAAAACAGCATCCTGTCCAAAAAGCCGAAGAAATAATTGTAGAAAATACTTCTGGAATTCTATGAAAATTAAGAATAATGATAATCAGCCCCACCAAAAATATAAGCTCCCGCCATCAAGGGAACTATCGTTTCCGAAGCATGTCCCAGCCTCTTAACTCCTCCAAAATATTATCACCACTAAAAGCCCTACAACTATAACCCCAAAAGATATTCATAGGAATAAAATAATCTGTCTGAGTAACTATCCCAAAAGCATTATTCATAGACTGTGCTATACTATTGCTCTGAACCCCCGGCAAAAGAAATCCACAGCACACCACCGCAATCACAGCGAAAAGAACAGCATACCACTTTTATTCCCAGCCCTTTTTCTATGTAATAAGCTGGTCCTCCGCGGTATTCTCCGTCTATTTCTCTTTTATAAACCTGCCCTAATGTAGATTCTACAAATGCCGATGCAGAACCCAAAAATCGCTATCAGCCACATCCAAAATATAGACCCCGGCCCTCCCATAGCTATCGCCGTGGCAACTCCCACAATATTCCCCGTTCCTACACGCCCTGAAATAGCCAAAAGAAAACGCCTGAAAAGAAGACAACCCCTTCTCTGATTCTTTCTCCTGAAAAAGTAACCTCAGCATTTCCCTTACTTGGGTAAACTGAGGAAAACCGAGTCTAATAGAGAAGTAAATTCCGTGAAAAACACATAATACGATAAAGACATCGGACCAAATAAGCCCAGCTATCTTTTCTACCAATTGTTCCATAGTTGTATTAATTTTATCTTGCTAATATCGTAATAATTTCGTTAAAAACCAATAAAAACACGATTTTTTTAACGAAATTATTGAAAATTTACACAACTATTCTCAAACAATATTCTATTTTCCTCCTTGGTAAAGAACTTTATTTAATCTGATGATAAAATCCATTTCTTACCCCGTGTGAAACATCCGCAAAATTCACTTCATAAATCTGATTATCTCTTCACCGCGTTGATATCCTTCAAGATAGGGTGATTTTTGATGAAATTCGCTTTTTCTTCTGGTGTCATGTTTCTAGACTGTATCCGTGATGAAAATCACATCTGGATTTCTATGCACCACACTTTCAAAAGATACGAATTCATACGCCGTTCCTGCATCTTCGTAAATATTGACACCTCCCGCCTGACGAACCAAATCCGCCGCCAAAGAAGAGAAAACCCAAATCCCATTGTTAATAGAAGAAAGTATCATTACTTTTTCTTTTCATTTTCAGGTTTAACTACGAATGTTTTTAGCCTCGGCAAGTTTGGATTTCATTCCTCTACTACTTCCTTCGCTTTGTCATTTACATTAAAGATTTTTCCCAGCATATAGAAATCCTCGTATACAGTTTCTATCGTAGCGTTTGAGTTTGGATGGTTTTTGGCGTAAATGGCGCTATTCCCTGAGCCAAAAAGCTCCTCTGGCGAACCTGTGGATTCTGAGCTAAGGTCTCCATCACTTGACACAAAAATCTGGCTCTCTGAGAAGGAATGCCTCTTTGGTCATTTTAAAACTATGTCCTATGAATTTATATTCATCTGGGACTTTCTCATATTCCTTTTTCAAACTGCTTGGAAACAGGTCCTTCCCGTAGTTCCCACCACTATTCTATCACCCAGCCCTAAAGCCAAAAAGCATCTCTGTCATATGAGGCGTAAAAAGAGCTGCACGCTGTGGTGGTGTGGTGATGGTTACTTTTAAATCCCTAGTTCCATCGTGATAGATGTATTCCACTTTTTCCATTTTCGGAGCGTTAGTTTGCGTCTTATTACTCCCCTGATTCTTTCTTCCTGAGCAAGACAAAAACACTGTTCCCTAGTGCAACTGAACAAAATATTTTATGCATAATTTAAATTTAATTTCTATATTTATTTAACGGCTATAATTCTAAACATCGGTGCATAGGCATTGATTTCCTGATGTTCCTTGTCATAGACCTCATCATTGATATTATAATCAAAAGCCATTTTTAGAAAACCCTAAATCCAAAAGACAATTAACATCCCATGCAGGTCTTCTCTCCTTGGAAAGAGGAAGCGTTTTTACGATGTTCTCCATTCGTGCTTCCATTCCATCTGGCAGGACTTCTTGGAGTTTTTTTGTCTGGATGTTCTTCGTGGTATTTATGTAGATTTTCATCAAAAAGATAAGAATACCAATTGGAATCAAAATTTATCATTTTTCCTCCCTTTTTCAGTACTCTTTTTCCATTCTTTGTAAGCATCTTTTGGGTGAGGAAGATTCCATGTGACATTTCTAGTGACAATGACATCAAAAGTATCATCCTCAAAAGGCAGCTGTTGTGCATCCAACAGCTGGAAATTCACCTTCGCTCCGAATTTCTGTGCATTCTGCGTCGCCTGTTCTATCATCCCTTTGCTGGAATCTACTGCGGATACTTCAAAAATTCGGATTTCTCCCAGCAGCACCGCAAACATCCCTGGCCCTGCTCCGATGTCTAATATCTTCAAATTCTGGTTTTTATCAATATCTCCGTAGAGAATATTTTTCCCAGTTCTGGGCATTATCTCCATAAAGCTCCTGCAATGTGGAGTCGCTGTATGTTTTGGAGCGTTCTGTCCAAGAATCTCTAATCATTTCGCTTATTTCAGCCATTTTTCTTTTATTTAGTGTTAAAAAGTATATTTTGTTAGCAAAATTAACAATAAAAACCATACGAAGATGATTTCAAGTGCTGATATTTATCACAAAGTTTTTATAAAATATATGTTTATAATAAAAATTCCTCTCAGCTTTTCGGCTAAGAGGAATTGGGTAAAATTTATAATTTTAATTAAAGAGAAACTCTTACGAATCTTACTACTTCAAGATCTGGGTTTACAGATTTCACATATTGAGAAACTTTCATGTTCCGTCTTTGATATAGTTTTGGTCAAGCAATGCTTTTTCTTGGTCTAGAGAAGTGTTATCACTGATGAATCTCTTGAACTTTACTGTGTAAGATTTTATCCCAGATTTGTTCTGGCTTACCTTCAGCTTTCAATTCAGCTTTTTGCATCTTCCTCTGCTTGTTTTTAGAACTTGCTCTGTCAACTGTGCATAAGAAACATATTTAGGAAACATTTTTTCAATGGTTTTCCAAGTCTTACAAGCTCCTCGTTATCTTTCCGATAGCTGCAATTTTTGCATCTGTTTCTGCTGCTATGAACTCAGGAGAAAAATCTTTGTAAGAAAGAACTTCTGGGCTCATAGATGCTACCTGCATACTAATGTTTCTCGCTGCCTCTGCTGCTCCATCTACTTTAGCAGACAATGCTGTGATAGCTGCGATTTTGTTTCCTGCGTGGATATAAGCTGCCAAGAAAGGTCCTTCCAATTCTCAAATGCACCGATTTCTATTTTCTCCGATAACCTCTGCTTTGCTCGATTAGTTTTTCAGCAACTGTAATTCCGTGAAATCAGAAGCCAAGAACCTTCTTTAGAAGCATAGTTCATTGCTTTGTTCTGCTAATTCGTAAGCCAATTCTACGAAAGCATCATTTTTAGCAACAGAAGTCCGTTTCTGCAGTTTAGAGAGATGATAGCACCTAGTGTGTTATCTTCGTTTACTCTTTGCGATTACAGCACCTTCAGTAGATTCTCTATCTGCTCTATTTGCTGCGATTTTTGTCCTTTTTCTATGATTCTTGATAGCTTTTTCAAAATCCCTTCAGCTTCTACCAAAGCCTTTTTGCAGTCCATCATTCCTGCACCTGTTGTGTTTCTTAGTTTAGCTATCCCATCTGCTGCCTGGTGTATACATAATTATAATATTTTTATATTTTTGTAGATAATTAGTTGGCAAAGATACAAATTTTATAAAGATGAAAAACGATTTTACTTCTTTTTAGATTTATGTCTGCTGGTATATTCGCTCAGTCCCAACATACCATAGAAATGACAGAAAAAGTCCAATGACCCAAAGGTGGTGCAAATTTCATAGTAAACTACCTAGCCACCCTAAAACTCCTGAGTTTAAAGAAAGTTAGCCCGTTTAGAAACAGTAGTTCTTCAGCACAGACCTCGACTTCTCACCAATCCAACAACCATAGAAGTCACCAAGAGACTAGCTGAGGAAGCTACCAGAATACTTAATTGAAGCAACACGGAAACAGTGCATATGTAACTATGAAGAATCTGTCAAAATGCCCTATTGTAGTAAATTTTACAGGGAAAAAGCAGCTATAATATCAGTGTTCCTGCAAACTCTAGAGGAAGAATGTCTTTAAACAAAGGTTCATACACTATTTCTTCCGTGGTATGTGGAGGAAAATACCAACAATCAAGAACCATCAATGCTGATTATCAACTAACATTAGTGTAAGATAAAAATAAAAAGCTGGAAAAATTTTCCAGCTTTTTTTATTTAATTATCCTTTGTATTGTCCCATTGCTACAAATTCTTGTCTTTGTGTAGCAAGTTCATCTTCAGTAAAGCCTTTATATGCTTTTTATATTCTTTAAAATTGTATCTTTCACATTAGCAAATGCTTCTGTTGGGTCGTAGTGTGCTCCTCCAAGCGGTTCAGTGATGATGCTGTCTATTAACTTTTCTTTCAGCATATCTTGTGCTGTAAGTTTTAGTGTATCAGCAGCAGTTTCTTTGTACTCCCAGCTTCTCCAAAGAATAGAAGAACAAGACTCTGAGAAATCACTGAATACCAAGTATTTTCCATCATATAGACCTTATTCCTCACACCTATCCCTAGAGCTCCTCCACTAGCTCCCCTCACCGATAACAATAGCAATCATGTGAACTTTCAGAAGGCCTCATTTCAAAATATTTCTTGCAAATAGCCTCACCTTGTCCTCTTCCTCAGCCTCAAGGCCAGATAAGCACCAGGAGTGTCTATCATGAGTCACGATGAGGCATGATCATCTCTCTGCCAACTTCATCAATCTCAATGCCTTACGATATCCATCAGGATCAGGGACATCCGAATCTTCTGTATTGTCTTTCTTCGTAGTTCTTCCCTTTTGTCCTGATAACCATCACGCTTTTGACCATTTATCTTTATCATCGCTCCCTATCATCGTCAGTCGTCACCAAAACATCTATCGCCATCAGGCTCGACAACACTGCCCTCATCCGCTATTCCGTGGATATAGTCCAATGTATAGGGTCTGTCTGGATGACGGGAGCTGCACTTCTGCCATGGCGTAAGGTTGCCATAGATTTTCTTTTTAGTCTTGATGATTTTTCTTCTATCTGTTTGCAAGTTGCTGAAACATCCACGCCACTCTCTCGCCTACAATAGCGCATTTTTCATATTGTTCCATCAACTCTTTTTATCGGCTGTTCAAAAATCCAAGTATTCCATATTTCTAATTTTGAATAATATTTGAGTTTTCAAAAATACTAATAAATTTAAAAATCAAATATTAATTTATGAGTTTCTATCAATTTCTCGATCTCGTTCTATAGTCTTTTCCCTATAATATTCATAATATCAGGAACATCTGGCCCTTTCAGTTCTCCCACCAAAGCCAAACGCAGCGGCATCATCACTTTGCCCATTCCTAATTTTTTCGGCAGCGAAATCATGAATAAGATTTTTGAGAATTTCTGATTGGAAATCCACATTTTCTAATTTCTGTGCAAACTCCGCAAGGAGTTCTCCCGTGGTATCTGCCCATGCTTTTGATAGCTTTTTCATCATAATTCGCTGGCGCGAGAAGAAAAACCGCCCTTTGTTCATAGATATCTTTCACGAAAAACCGCTCTTTTCTTTCATCAGCTCAATAATCGTAATCAGCTTATCATCGCTGACCCAGAGTTTTTCACCGCTTCTATCTCTTTGAGTAAAACTAGCAACTCTTCATCTGTTTTCATTTTAAGATATTGGCTGTTAAACCATTCTGCTTTTTCTTTGCTGAATCTCGCCCAGATTTATGAACTTTGTGCAGATTAAACTCTTGAACCATCTCTTCTAATGACAAGATTTCTTTATCATCAGACGGCGACCAGCCCAAAGTGCCAAGAAATTCACAAATGCTTCTGGGAAGATAGGCTTCTCACGATATCCTTTTGGATACAGCACCTGCTTTTATCAGTAAAATTCAACGGAAATACAGGAAACCCGAATTTATCACCGTCTCTTTTGCTGAGTTTTCCTTTTCCTTCTGGTTTTAGTATCAGTGGCAAATGCGCAAATTCTGGTGCTTTCCAGCCCATGGCTTCGTATAACAATACATGCAGAGCCATCTGATGGCAGCCACTCTTCTCTCCACGGATTACATTGGTAATCTGCATCTCGTGGTCATCGATGATATTTGCGAAATGATAAGTCGGCATTCCATCTTGTTTCACCAAACCTTATCATCCAGAGTATCCGTATTTACGCTGAAATTCTCACGGATAATATCACTAAGCTCCATCACTCGGTTTTCTGGCATTTTAAACCGAACCACGAAAGGAACTTTTTCAGCCACAAGCTTTTCTACCTCATCTTTCGAAGTGCATGCTGTTTCTCAGGCTGTTTCTGTAACATTATTATAAGAAAACTTCTCCTTTGGCTTCGTATTCCAGTCTGATTTTTATCAAGCTCTCTGGAGTATCAAACGCCAAGTAGGCATAATCCGTTTTAGAATCTGCTCAGTATATTTATCAGCAGATTTCTCTCCCTTTCAGACTGTCTGTATGGCGCAGATGGCCCTCCTTTTTCGGCTTTCCACAGGCTGTATTCCCAGCCAATCCAGCGCCTCCATGATGTAGTCTTCGCTCCATCCACATAGCGGGCAGTATCCGTATCTTCTATTCTTAAAATAAAATCTCCTCCTTGGCTTTTAGCAAAAAGGTAATTGTATAATGCTGTTCTACTCCACCAAGATGCAGAGGACCCGTAGGACTGGTGCAAAACGAATCTTAATTTTACTCATCTTTTAAAAACTTTGGGCGCAAAGATAAGAATTTACCCATAAAAAATAACCACTCTTTTTAGAAGTGGCTATTCTATGATAAACAATAAAATCTATTTTTGTGGATTTACAGTGATGTTCCTCCTTTTATCCTCTGATTCCTTTTGTTTTGGCTGTTCTTTATCCACTGAAGGATGACTTCCGCTTTCATGAGCAACAGGAACAGCATGTTCTGCTTCGATTAGGGCTGAGCTGATTTCTTAGGGTGATTGTTTAGCCGTTTTCTTTAGAAGGCTCAGCTTTCTTTTTGATGGAGTAGACTGTGCGTTTACTACGAATGTTCCTAACGCAAGGAATAAACTTGCAAAACTAACTTTTTCATAATTTTAAAAATTTAATTGGTTACTAATATCAAAAACGAGCTTTTAGTAATGATATTGTACTAAATTTATATTTTTAACTAAATTTTCATAATTTAATATTATTTAACTAATTAAATTTGGTTTTTATTGAAAAAGTTAAATTCTAAAGTGTTTTATTCAAAAAGTATACTTGTGTCTTGTAAACAGACACTATCCCATCTTCACAACGGATAGGCCTGCCCCGGAAATTTTGTATCAAATGATAATCATGCAGCCATCAGCACTGCACACCTCTCCTCAGACACTTGTCTTAGCAAAGTCATGATGTCATTAGAAGTCTCTGGGTCTAGGTTTCCCGTAGGCTCGTCCGCCAGAATAAGCTCGGGATGATTCAGTAAACAGCTCTTGCTATGGCAACACGCTGCTGCTCTCCACCAGACAATTCGTGAGGCATTTTTGTGCTTTTTAGTTTTCATCTTCACACTACTGAGAACATCTCTATTCTCTCCTCCATCAGGTTTTTATCCTTCCAGCCGTAGCTTCTAAAAACGAACAGAAGATCTACTGTTCTATCCATAAGCAACTGAAATCTTGGAAAATAATTCCCCAGCTTTTTCTTCTCAAATCAGGAATGCGGGATACTTTCAGTTTTGTCAAATCAAATCCAACCACCTCCTTCTCTCCCTGCGGAGTGGAAGATGCCCATAAAGAACCTTTGAGAAGGCTACTTTTTCCAGAACCTGTTTTCCCAATGAGATAATTAAACTTACCTTTTTATGGTCAGATTAACATTAGAAAGAACTGTAAAGTTCTTCTGAACTATTTTTACATCTCTCAGAGAGATGACATTGTCGCTGTATGTGCTGTGACATAATATTTTAAGAAAATTCAATCCACTAAAATAAAAACTTCCTCCATTGTAATGACAATAGAGGTTAAACTTTTGTTAAAATTCCTCAAAAAGAACTAGAAACCACTACATTTCCTTCCTTTGAAATTTTTCTAATTTCACTCTTCTCATTTTATTCACGGACTTTTCGTCATATGGTTTTTGAACTCTGACATAGTTATCCGTAAAGCCAAACATCATTCCGTTTTTCTCTTCATGCTCCCAAAGAACAGGCAGAATTTTACCTAATTGCGTTTGGTAGAAAGTTATCTTCCTCAGAGAATTCTGAGCATTTTATTCCTTCTCTTTCTCTCCGAAATAGGAACCACACCTCCATACTAACCGCCTCCGTATTGTCCCTTTCAGAATATGTAAATACATGCAGGTAGCTGATTGGCAACTCTGCTAAAAAGTTATAAGTTTCAAGAATTTCTCCTCAGTCCACTGGAAACCCTACGATTACATCCACACCGATAGCTGCATCAGGCAGAATTTCCCTTATCTTATTCACTCTGCTCGTATAAAGAGCCGTGAGATAACTATGTTTCATTTTTCAAAATTTCATCTGAACCCGACTGCAATGGAATATGAAAATGTGGCACAAAAACTCTGCTCTTCGCCACAAGTTCTATGGTTTCATCTTTTTAGCAAATTAGGCTCTATAGAAGAAATTCGGATCTCGTTCTGATGCCATCCACTTCATTCAGCGCTGTCACTAAATCCAAAAATGTATGTTCATGCTATCTCCAAATTCACCCTTTCCGTAATCACCAATATTCACTCCCCGTCAGGACAATTTCCTTAATATCCTGCTGGGCAATCTGCTGGGCATTTTTGACAATATTTTTCTATCGTATCAGAACGGGAAATTCTCTCTCGCCATCGGAATTGTACAATAAGTACATTTGTAATCACATCCATCCTGAACTTTCAGAAAGCACGAGTCCTGTCCCCACTAGAATAAGAACCTCATGAAGAAATCCGCATCTTCTATTTCACAGAGGAACCTGCAGAACTTTCGGATTTCCTCAAATCATCAAGGAAATTAAGCAAATTAAATTTCTCCTTCGCTCCTAAAACCAAATCCACACCTTCTATTGCGGAAATTTCTTCTGGTTTCAGCTGCGCATAGCATCCCAAAACTACCACCAGCCCATCTGGATTGGCTTTCACCGCTCTTTTCACATGAAACTTGCAATCTTTGTCGGCATTATCTCGTTACCGAGCATGTATTGATTACTAGACTTGCGCAGGGTCATCAAACTCCACTTTCTCATATCCAGCCCCTATAAGCTGGCGCGCAATAGTAGATGTTTCTGCAAAATTGCTTACACCCTGAGTGTATGAAATGCTACTGTTTTCGGACTTGTATTTGTCATAAATAATCTGAAAACCGCAAAGGTATGAAATTTATCTAATATTGTAGGAGAGCTTCATGGTGATGTTGGCTGTCTTTTTAGAAGAGTATTGAACGAACCTCCCCAAGAATAGTCCTCTGAAGAATTCTGTGCAATAATCTGAAAACACCTCATTTCAGATCAAATCACCGAGTTTTTGCTCCTGCGTTTTCTGCGATTTTTCGGCATGAAGTTTTGCGTCTTTGGTGGCTTCAGCTATCATTTTTAGTTTTAGCTCGGCTAATTTAGTATAGTAATATTCTGGCTGCTCAGAGTACAGCTCCACACCAGAATTGATAAGCTTCGGTAACTTGGCGTGAAATGTTTTCTATTTTTCCACTTCTTTGCTCTCCACCTGCACATTTTGTTTCAGTGTGTATCCTGCAGAATACTTCTGAACGAACATTCTGATACTCATCATAGGTTCTATCAAAATCTTTTAGAAATTCCCACCGAAGAAAAACACGATTTCTTTTTCTTTCACACCTTTAGACAATAGATAATTTTTGAGAGCCTCTGTCTTTCTCTAATGAAGCATAGGCAGTTTTCAAATCCGTGCTTTTCTTCGTAAAAGAACTATTCCACACGATAAGGTCAGACTCAAAAATCCTTACTCCCAAGCCCCAGACATTGATAGTGTCATTATTTGAGTTTCTATTTTTAAAGCATTAGCAGCCAAAAAGTAGAAAAACTATTGCTACTGAAACGACAATCAGCCCAATGTGATATTTTGTCCATAATTATAAAGTCTATTTTTACATTTGATAAAGTTATTAAATATTATTTAATGTGAAATATTTTTCTCATCTAAAAATATGTATATCTTTGTCCCTGCATTTTTAAAAATTTAAATTTTATTTTTATGAAAAAGATTTTAGCATGTGCATCTTTTATTTTTGCTGTAGCTACAGCATCTGCACAAGGATTAGAAAAACAAAGTACAAATTAATGGAGGCGTAGGTCTTTCTGGATGGGGAGTACCTGTGTATTTAGGGTTAGATTATGGAATAGCTAGAGACTTCACTATTGGAGCAGAGGCTTCTATAGTTCTATAAGTGAAGGTTATCTTGAAAGCAAGTACTCAATTTTTCACATTTGGTGTTAATGGAAACTATTATTTTGATAGATTACTAAAACTTCCAAATGAATTTAATCTATATGCAGGGGCTACATTGGGTTATGCTAATGTTTCAGAGATCACTACTGGCCCTTCTGCTTTACTACCTTACCATACTAGTTTTGCAGTTTCAGGTATTGACTTAGGATTACAAATTGGAAGATATTTCTTTACTAAAAACCTTGGTTTTGAACCTTCAACTTGGTGGTGGAATTCAACTTTTGGAGGAAGACTTGGTTCACTTATAAATTCTAAGAAAATAAAAACCAACATAAAGGAGATAGAAATTTCTATCTCCTTTTTGAGTTATTTTATAAATTCTTTTTATTTTTAGACCCTAAAATCATAAATAATGTCAAAAGGAAAAATTTATAGCAGAAACTACGCCTCGCTACACTACAAAAGGACATTTCTTTTACTCTAGGAAAGGGGATTTTGGATGAGAAGTCATCCTGAAGTAGATGTAAATATCCTCTGCGAACCATCAATAGACATGGTCTCATCGCTGGAGCAACAGGAGCAGGAAAAACCAAACACTACAAGCCTTCGTAGAGCAGCTCTCGCACCATGGCATATCTTCTTTGGTAATGGATATCAAGGAGACCTTTCTGGAATAGCAGCCACGAGGAGAAATGAGACAGCCGTATCCAAGAAAGATATGATAAAACCAAATTGCCATACCAGCCCAGGCTTTCCCCGTAGAACTAATGTCTCTCTCTGCGGAGAAAGGAATAAAACTTAGAGCTACCGTTACCGAGTTTGGACCTGTGCTTTTTGAGTAAAAATTCTAGGGCTAAACGATACACAGACCAGCATCATGTCTATAGTTTTCAAATATTGTGATGACAAAGGTCTTCCTCTGATAGATTTAGAGGATTTGAAAAAGTATTACAATATGTAACTGATAATGAACAAGGTAAAAGAACTTGCCGATGGATATGGCTCTATCGCTCCCTGCATCATTAGGCGCTATTCTAAGAAGCATCGTAGCACTAGAACAGCAAGGCGCTACACAAATCTTCGGAGAGCACTAGTTTCGATGTTTTAGACTTACTAAAACCAGAAATGAGAAGGGCGTGGTAAACATCCTTCGTGTGGTGGATATCCAAAAACAAACCTGCCTGTTTCTCTACTTTTTATTTTGTCGCTTTTTGCTGAGATATATTTGACCCTTCCAGAAGCGGGTGACTTGGATAAACCTAAATTGGCTGTTTTTATAGATGAAGCTCATTTAATCTTTAAAGATGCTCCAAAAGTACTTTTAGAACAAATAGAAACGATGGTAAAAACTTATTCGTTCCAAAGGTGTGGAATTTATTTCATCACGCAGGTGCACAGCGATATTCCAGAATCTGTTTTTGGAGTCAGCTGGGACTAAAAATACAGCACGCCCTAAGAGGATTCACCGCAAAAGACAAAAAGAAATCTCCAAAGCCGTGAAAACTACCCTATGAGTGCAGTTTTATAAAGCGAGTGAACTCATCCAGTCCCTCGGAATTGGGGAGCTTTCGTAACGGCATTAGACGAAGAATCTTTATCGCTGGTTCACACTTTATTTAATTTCGCCATGAAAGTAGAATGGATATCCTATCTCCAGAGGAAATTGACAATCTCGTAAACCAATCAGAATTAGTAAGAAAATACAACCAAACTGTTGACAAAGAGTCTGCCTACGAAATATTATGTATTAAGAATAGAATGAAGAGCAGGGAAATACTACAGATACAGAAACTACAAACCTCAGCAGAGCAAACCTGCCAAGGAAGAGCCTTCTATGTTTGAAAGCATCCTAGGAAGCCCTATGATACAGACTTTTGGGGAAAAACCCTAATGAGAGAAGGCGCAAAAGCCATCATGGGAATGATAGGACTGAAAAAGACCACCAAAGGTTCTAAAAATAATTTTATTTAAAAATTCCTTCGTTTTCGGGGGAATTTATTTTTAATAAAAGAACCTGCCAAAAATAAATCAGGGACAGGACTAAGCATTGACCATTTAGCATTAAAACTTTATCTTTGCAGCTTTGATTGATGGCAAATGTATTCGGTAATAGACATAGAAAGTAACGGCGCAGGTTTCAGAGAAGAATGCATCATAGAACTCGCTATTTTGTTTATGATGGACAGGTGGTAGACCGTTCATCACCTCATTAATCCCGAAGCCGAAAATTACCCAATATGTACAAAAACTCACTGGGATAACACCCAAAATGGTCAAAAGAGCACCAAAAATTCCACGAGATAGGAAACGAGTGATAGAAATAATCTGAAAACACCACTCTTGTGGGACACAATGTAGAGTTTGACTCACCGTATGCTCCTGCCAGTCCTTCCGAAGATTGGGATTTGATTTTAAAATCAATACCATAGACACCCTTCCATTAGCTAAAAACTGATTACCAATGTGAAAGCTACTCACTTGGGAAACTTTGTAAATCTGTGGGCATCCCGCTTTCAGATGCTCATCGTGCTGGTGGCGATGCCAGAGCGACATTGATTTGTTTAAACTTCTAATTTCAAAAAGACACTGAAAAGCCAGATTATTCAACAGCATCAAGAAGAAACACAATCCAAACTCTATATCAATAAAATCAACGAACTTACTGAAAAATCTACCTTCCGAAAAAGGGATTTTCTACCTACAAGATAAAGCAGGAAAATAATTTTCACGATTTCAGCGACAATATATACAAGTCCGCAAAGGGAATTTTAAATTCTAAATCCAAAAGAAACATTCAGTTTCAGAAAAATGTAGAGCAAATCTACTACGAATTTCACTGGCACGGACATCATTGCTCAGCTGATGCTGACAGAAAGAGTAAAGAAATACTTCTAAACCTTTCGCCATAAGATACAGCCCACAGACAGGCTCTTTTCTCCATTTCTTCATCTAAAAAGAATGAAAAATGAAACGGATTTGTTTAATTTCAAATATCCTTCTCAGGCAGAAAAAGTATTGGCTTTTCTACAAAAAGAAAATTTAGATTATAAAGCCTTGAAAAAGAAATTTCTTTCGCTGGAAGGAAACGAGCTATGGATAGGGCAAGGAGAAAACTCGGCGAGCATCTTTTTCTGGCTTTCAAAGGCGGGAAATTCATCGGCTATGGTTTCTATGAACTCTATCACCAGACGCTCTCTTGGGAGAAAAATCCTGAAACTCACCATTCCCGTTACTACACTTCCCAAAGAAATAAAACGAGATGCAGATAGCCTATCTCAAAGGAGAGTTTAAGGTTATCAAAATCAATTCGTAGGCTTACGGAGAATATCCAAAAACTCTATTTTAGGATTTCCCTCGCTCCAAGGCTTTCCAAATGCTCTGTATAGACCTGACAATCTATGAGTTGGTATTGATCAGCATTTTTCTACAACTGAATAAATCCTGCTTTGCTGGCATTACTCACTTTACTAAACATACTCTCGCCACAGAAAACATGCCCCATTTCCACACCGTAAAAACCTCCTACCAGCTCCCCATTTTCCCAGACTTCTATACTTTTTGGCTTTTCCCTGCTGATTTAGTTCCGTGTATGCTTTTATCATTTCCTCCGAAATCCAAGTTCCATCCTGCCCTCTTCGTGAAATATTTGCACGTTTCTCATCACTTGGAAACACGTTTTATTTTCAGAAAACAAATTTGCCATCTCTCAGGATTTTTGCATGGATTTAGAAATTTTTCCAGCTCTTCTGGAAAAAGCACAAACCGAGGATCTGACTCCACCAGAAAAATCTCATCACCTTCATTAAACCACGGAAAATCCCCAAAGAATAAGCCAAAAATCAACCGCCGAGCAGACAAATCTCCTCCTACGGCAACTATCTCACTTTCGGGATGATATTTGTACGGGTCTGGAAACCAAATTTCCGAATCTAATTGATACATTTATTAAAATTTACTTACCAAACAGCAGGATTTATTTTATAATAAGATTTTATTTTAAAATGGTAAATCATCATCCGACTCTTCATCGAGATGGATTGTCATTTACCGCAGAAGATTGTGATGCTGCAGGTGCCGTGTATGCAGGCTCATCAAAGCTGCCTCCTTCCGTTTTTCAATCTCCATGCTGTGATAGAGTTAAAATACTTCACCGTCCCTCTGGATTTGTCCATTCTCTTCCTCTGATATTGATTCCATCTTTACTTTATCTCCTTCTGACACTTGGTCTAAAAAGTGATATTTTCAGATAAAAAAACTCTATACTGATGGGCTGCGGATATTGCTCCTCTGTAAGTAATACCATCTCTCTTTTCTGAAAACCGCTTGGAAAAGTTTGAGTTTCAAATACTTTCTTTCACTGTTCCTTTGTAATTCCATAGAAATATAAATTTTAGCCGGTAAAGTTAAAAACTCTTTTAAAAAGGAAAAATATATATATTTATGCTTGTGGATTAAAAATAAGTTTGTATATTTGCAATCACAAAAGAACATAAGTAGTTCATTTTTCCGCGGATGTGGTGTAATTGGTAGCCACGCCAGACTTAGGATCTGGTGCCGAGAGGCGTGGGGTCTCGAGTCCCTTCATCCGCACAGTTGCGAAAAATAGCTCAGCTGGTAGAGCACAACCTGCAAGGTTGGGGTCGCGGGTTCGAATCCCTGCTTCTTTCGCTCCATTCCATGCCCCGTGGTGGAACTGGTAGACACGCAGGACTTAAAATCCTGTGCCTCCTTTGGCGTGCGGGTTCAAGTCCCGCCGTACTCTAAAACCTTGATAATCCACTGATTGCCAAGGTTTTTCTTTTTATAACTTTCCCTTTTATTAAAATTTTATATCCATTTAAAAATAGTTTTAAAAATAATTTTCTCATAAAATAAA
>BNJT01000192.1_pt1 | contig 126502 bp, 135 predicted proteins | sample 8540491 | NCBI WGS metagenome assembly BNJT01 (sample SAMD00202455, study PRJDB9452) | human saliva metagenome | host: Homo sapiens | reverse complement strand
CGCACGTCCGTTTGAAAGGGCATCGATGGTGGCATATTGTTGGAACAAACGGATGGGATCCATACTCGAGAGGATGCTGACAGCACTGGTCAAACGAATCTTCTTGGTATTCACCGCACCAGCTGCAAGGACAATCTCTGGCGCTGATACCGCAAAGTCCTCCCGATGATGCTCCCCAATGCCATACACATCCAAACCAACCTTATCAGCCAACTCTATCTCTGCCACCAACTGACGGATTCGTTCATCATGACTGTATACTTGTCCAGTCCCATTTAAGGCTGTTGTTTCACCAAATGTTGAAATTCCTAATTCTACCATACTGATTTACTCGTTTCATTATTAGTTATTTTGGGATTTTATCACTAATTAGTTATAATTGCAAAAAATTTGCTTATTAAAAAAAGGCTGGGACAAAAGTCCTAGCCTCTCAATTGTTTTTGGATTGTCGAGCAAGACGCAGTGGTTGAGTGGGCTCTACTACGCTGATTTCATCAGCTTTTACAGCCCTACTCAACTGTGCGGAGGTGGGACGACGAAATCGAATTCTATCGAATTACCGATTTCTGTCCCGCTCTCTCTTAGATTATTCTACTGTTACGGATTTAGCAAGGTTACGTGGCTTGTCTACATCAAGTCCACGGTGGAGGGTTGCAAAGTAAGCGACTAATTGTGTTGGTACGACCATTGAGATTGGTGAGAGGTAAGGGTGTACGGTCGTAAGAACGATATCGTCTGTATCTTTGGCAACATTTTCTTCTGCGATGGTGAGGACCTTAGCACCACGAGCTGCCACTTCTTGGATATTTCCACGAGTGTGGTTAGCAAGAACTGGGTCTGACAAGAGGGCCAAAACAGGTGTTCCATCCTCAATCAAGGCAATGGTTCCGTGCTTGAGCTCTCCAGCCGCAAAACCTTCACATTGGATGTAAGAAATCTCTTTGAGCTTGAGACTGGCTTCCATGGCTACATAATAATCTTGACCACGTCCGATGTAAAAGGCGTTGCGTGTTGTTTCAAGAAGGTCACGAACCTTAGCATCAATCAATTCTTTTTCTGAAAGGGTTGACTCGATAGATTGAGCCACGATAGACAACTCATGAACCAAGTCAAAGGCTTTGGCTTTTTCGTTGCCATTTGCTTCACCGACTGCTTTTGCAAGGAAGGCAAGGGCTGCGATTTGTGCTGTATAAGCCTTGGTTGATGCTACGGCAATTTCAGGACCTGCATGAAGCAACATAGTATGGTTAGCTTCACGTGACAGAGTTGATCCTGGCACATTTGTCACTGTCAAGCTTGGAATCCCCATTTCATTGGCCTTAACCAAAACCTGACGGCTATCAGCTGTTTCACCAGATTGACTGATAAAGATGAAAGTGGTTTCTGGCTGAGAAGAGGCATCCCGTAACCCCACTCAGAAGAGATACCCAGTTCAACTGGTGTATCTGTCAATTCTTCCAACATCTTCTTAGAAGCAAATCCTGCATGGTAAGAAGTTCCAGCTGCAAGAATGTAGATGCGGTCTGCGTCTTGAACAGCCTTGATGATAGCTGGGTCTACGACTACTTGACCAACTTCATCTGTGTAGGCTTGGATCAGCTTACGCATCACCGTTGGTTGCTCATCGATTTCCTTGAGCATGTAGTAAGGATAAGTTCCCTTTCCGATATCAGACAAGTCAAGCTCAGCAGTATAGCTAGCACGCTCACGGCTGTTGCCATCGTAGTCTTGCACTTCAACGCTATCAGCTTTCACAATTACCAACTCTTGGTCATGGATTTCCATATATTGGTTGGTCTCACGAATCATGGCCATAGCATCTGAGCAGACCATGTTGTAGCCATCACCAAGACCAATCAAAAGTGGTGATTTGTTCTTAGCTACATAGATGACATCTGGGTTTTCAGAGTCAATCAAGGCAAAGGCATAAGATCCACGGATGATGTGAAGGGATTTTTTGAAGGCTTCAAGTACTGACAAGCCGTCTTCTTCCGCAAATTTACCAATCAAGTGAACAGCGATTTCTGTATCTGTTTGTCCCTTGAAGTGGTGACCTGCCAGGTATTCTTCTTTGATTTCGAGATAGTTTTCAATCACACCATTGTGCACCAAGACAAAACGTCCTGTCTCAGAGCGGTGCGGGTGAGCATTATCTTCTGTTGGTTTCCCGTGAGTGGCCCAACGAGTATGTCCGATACCAGTTGTTCCCTCCACTCCAGCTGTCTTGGCAGACAATTCTGCAATACGACCAACCGCTTTCACCAAATGGTTCTCAGCACCACCTAGGACAAAAATCCCCGCAGAATCATAACCACGGTATTCGAGCTTTTCAAGCCCTTGAATCAAAATATCCGTTGCATTTGTATTTCCAACAACACCAACAATTCCACACATAGTATATACGACACAGACAAGCTGTGCTTTCTCCTTCTATAAAAATGAAAGAAAATAGGTATCCGTACTTGAGTTCCCTTATTTTCTTAGCCAATTTATAAAATTGGTCTAGTCTGATTCGATAGAAAAATTATCAGCGGAGTCAGTATACAATGCTTTTTTCTGTTTGTCAACCTTCAAAATATCAAAAATTGGTCTAGTTAAGAAAGGATTAAGAAAAACCTACCAACTTTTTTAGTGATAGGTTGGGATGATTGGCTTATTTTAAGATTGTCATTGATGCCAACTTATCTAAATGCCTATCCAATAATTGCATAAGTTTTACTTCATTTTTTTGATCTTTTTAATCATCAAATCAACTCCCAGCAAAACAACTATAATAATCGAAAGATAAGCAAGCATGAAGTGATTCGATAGATGTTCCCCACTCGCATTTTGCAAGATAATCCCATAAGATTCTTTGTAGTTCGTAATTACTGTAGACGGTGCATGATCAAAGACTTTACTAATTGCATCTTTCATTAAAATCTGTTTCAAGAGCGCATTTACCTGTGTAAGAGGGAACCAGGTCATGACCTGTTGCAAGCTTCCTCCTACAGAACCAATCGAAAGATAAACACCTGAAATGAATCCGATAAAAGTTCCAACTATTGTACTCAAAGTTGTAAATGCTGAACTGGTTCGAATAAAAGCTAGGATTGGCAGAATAATAGTTGCAGACAACATCGTTCCCATTGTGACAACTCCTAAAATAGATAAGTAGTCCATCATAGAATAGTCAAGAAGAGCACTAAAACCATTAAACATACCAATTGCAAAGATACAAGAGAACAGAGTCATAATAATCCCAAATAATATCGCAAAGATCGCATACGATAGTTCAATTTTAAAGTTAGAAACTGGACTGACTTTAAAGTCCTCACTCAACTTCTTTTCTCTATCCGAAACCATCACTCCAAATGCACCAAGAGTACTGGTCATTGAGATAATGGTCGTTAAACCTGAGATTAACCAATAATTGACCATCTGAATGGTGTCCGTAGAGGCGGTATCACTATTCAAAGCTTCCTTGATGGCATCAATCTGAATTTGTCCTAAAAAGACTTGATAAACCAAGATCAAGATGATGACCGATAAGAAGGACATAAAGAAAGCTAAGCGATCTCTTGTATAGACTTTCCGATTTCTAGAAATTAATTCAAGCATTCCCTTCTCCTCCTTTAGATCTTAGTAAGTTCAAATAAGCTGCTTCTAAATTTGAATATTCTACATTAAATGTTTCAATAATTGATTTTCCTTGATTTTCTGCAATAATTTCCATCATCTCTTCAACGGAAACATCCTTACATACGACTTCTGCCTCCGAAAGGATCTGACACTTATTAGCAAACTTAGAGACAGATAACGAATTGACTGGTTTACCAGGTTTTAACGTAAGATTCAGGTTAGTGGTTGAATGCTGTTTAATAAAATTAACAATATCTCCTGAATAGTACAAGTTCCCTTCAATTAAGACATTTAAGACATCACAAGCAGCCATCTCTTCTAAATAGTGTGTAATTAGAACGACTGTCATATTTTCTTTTTTGTTCAGATAATTAATCGCTTCCCATAAATCATGACGAGATTGTGGATCTAAACCAGTTGTTGGCTCATCTAATAACAGCAAAGACGGTTGTGGCAATAAAGCTCGGGTAATATCTACTTTTCGTTTTTGTCCTCCTGATAAACTGCCATAGTTTTTCTTTTTAAGAGTAGCTACATCCAAATAGGATTGCAGATCTTTAATACGCTTTTGTACTTGTGATTTTGATAATCCATACAAGGCTCCTCGAGAAATCAGGTTTTCCTCTACCGTTAAATGATCATCTAGACGATTGCTTTGAAATACAATACCGATATGTCGATAAAAATCTTTCGTTGACAAGGATTTTCCATCTACTTCCCAAAAAATCTCTCCTGAACTTGGCTTGAAATTCTGAATCAACAAATTAAAAAGCGTTGTTTTCCCAGCCCCATTCGGTCCAAGAAGTCCATAAAATTTCCCCTCCTCAAGAACTAAATCAATTCCTTTCAAAGCCTCAAAGGAACCATAGCTTTTCTTTACATTGTGTAATCTAATTTCCATTTTCTGACATCAAGATCCTTTCTTCTTTCCTTGTATTCCCAGTATATCCAATTTCTATCCTCTAACGTGAGGACATTCATGTCCAGTATAGCCATCATTTTCACCAAAAAAACCTGTGAAACTTCACAGGTGTTCGAGAATGGAGACAAACTATTGTTTTACATAAAACAGTTAGATGATTATCAAAAAATGACTTTTATTTTTTAGTTATTTAAGAAGAACAAAAACTTTCCGCTGTGAGAAAAATGCCTGAAACATAATTGTTTCAGGCATTCGGAATTATTGAGACCTTAGGCTCAATAATTAGTCATGGAACTTTGAAAAAGTTCGCTGACGTCCGTACTCACCTAAGGAAAGTTTTTCAGAAGACTTTATCTTCAATCTGAAACACCTGTGAAGATTCACAGGTGTTCAATATTCATTTTATATTTTTTTGAGAACAACAGACGAAAGGATAAATACTTCTCTATACCTCAGTGTAGTTTAGACCTTTTTTGGCAAGGTCCTCTTTCCACTCTTCTTGCATGTTTCTCTTCACTAGATCCTCAGATAACAAATCAGCCATCAAGCATACTTTTTGATAATCATTTTTTGCTTTTTCTAAGTCATCTTCTATAAATAAAGCAACTTTCCAATTTAAAGCATAAACAAAAATATTATCCTGAAAATCATGTCTCTTTGTCATAATATCATTTAAGGCTTTAACAATGTCTGGCAATCTGTCGTATATCCCATAATGGGCTAACACACCTGCAGCTGAGATAAGAGTGTTTTGTAGTATTTCCAACTCTGATAAGGGGAAATAATCTATCGCAAGTAGGATTTTTTCTACTAAGTGTATAAATTCATCTTGATCAAAGGCTCCCAAAGCCAAAGAAAGCAAGCGCAATTTGATAATCTCCACATCGTTGAGACTTAACTCTTTTTTCTTCATGGCTTGCTCTAGATACTCATCTAATAAACCTTGATCAAAAGAAGGATTTTTGGATCCAATCATATCAACCGTGGCTTGGGCGACCTGGACAGACAGTTTTTCTTCCTCTGGCAGGTTATCAAAATAGTTTTCGTAAATATCCTCAATAATTTCTTCATGCCGATGAAGACGATCTTGATCTCCATAATGGTATAACGTCCGTAGTTGATATTTCAGGTCCATATATTCTGCAGGCAATTCCAAACTAGTTTGATTCGTTAGCGTATCTAGGGAGACACCTAGTTGCTCAGCAATATACTTCGCTGTTGCTATCGTTGGTAAAGACTGACCCTTTTCGATTCGCTGGAGTTGGCGCGTCGTTAATAGGTCCTCAATACCACAGATTGCTTGTCTACTTAATCCCTTACTTTCACGTAGAGTTTGTACTTTTTTTCCTAATTCTGTTTTAAAATCCATCATACAAGCTCCTTTTCTTCTGGTTTTATTATAGCACATATTAAAGTTGAAGGGTTTTTAACCTTTTCCAGCACTAAATGAAAAATCGGAAATGAAGAATGCCGTCAGAAACATATGCATCTGATGGAGTTCCACACTTCCGAAAATAAAACTAGTCAGTCATTTACTGAAATGAACGGCCTATCGTACTTAGATAACAGAATCCTCAAAAACTTATTCTTCAAATCCATTCTGCTGGCTCAATTCACGGAACCAATGACCAGATTTTTTTAGGCGTCTTTCTTGAGTGGCTAGGTCTAATTCGACAAGGCCATAGCGGTTTTTATAGCCATTGAGCCAAGACCAGCAGTCGATAAAGGTCCACATAAGGTAGCCCTTACAGTTGGCCCCATCTTGGATAGCTCGGTGCAATTCACGCAGGTGGTCTTTGACGAAGTCAATCCGATAGTCATCTTGAATTTCCCCGTTTTGACGGAATTTTTCTTCCCCTTCAACTCCCATCCCATTCTCTGTTAGGAGCCATTCGATGTTGCCGTAATTTTCCTTGATATTTTGGGCAATATCGTACAAGCCCTGCTCATAGATTTCCCAACCTCTATGTGGGTTGATCTTTCTTCCTGGCATGACATAGGGTTCGTAGAACTGCTCGACCAACATAGGAGACTCTGGGTTTGGTGCATAACGGGGCGCAGAGACCCGCATTGGCTGGTAATAGTTGACTCCTAGGAAGTCAACTGTATGTTCTTTGATCAGCTCCAAGTCACTTGGATCCACCTCTGGCAAGAGAGCACGCTCCCGCAAATCTCTACCAACTCTGGTGGGTAAGTCCCAAGAACAGACGGATCAAGGAAGGATTTGGCTTGGAAGAGCTCAGCGATTCGTGCCGCCTTGACATCTGCTGGATGCTGACTCCGCGGATAGGCTGGCGTCAAGTTCAAGACCACTCCGATTCGATAGTTTGGATCCACCTCATGACAGACCTGAACAGCAAGGCTACTTGCCAACTGAGTATGGTAGGCAACTTTAACCGCTGCAGCCGCATCTACCTTATGTGGGTAATGGGCATCATAAAAGTAACCAAACTCTACAGGAACAATGGGTTCATTAAAGGTGATCCACTGATCAACCAAGTCCCCATAGGTTTCAAAGCAGAAACGAGCATAGTCGCGATAGGCGTAGACCGTCTCCTTATTTTCCCAGCCATCTCCTTGTTCTTGCAAGGCAAAAGGAAGGTCAAAGTGATAAAGATTGACCATCAAATGAATGCCTTTGGACTTGATGCGTTCAAACACTTGGCGGTAAAAAGCCACTCCTACTGGATTGACTTCTCCACGTCCTTTAGGGAAAATCCGAGACCATTGGATAGAAGTCCGAAAGGCAGTATGCCCTGTCTCGACTAGAAGCTCAATGTCTTCTTCCCAATTTTCATAAAAGGTCGAAGTTAAGCCGGGTCCTTCTTTGAAGCGAAAGCGATGAGGCTCTACCTGGTACCAGTAGTCCCAGAGGTTGTCCCCCTTACCATCTCCTGTAAAGCGCCCTTCTGTTTGTGGACCAGATGTCGAAGTCCCCCATAAAAAATCTTGTGGAAAGTTGATCATGTGTTTATCCTCTCTCATTGTCTTCCTCTCTATTATACTCCCTTTCAGCCCTCTTCCTAGAGACTATTTTCAGTCATTTTTACGCAGATTATAGAAAAAACACGCTAGCTATCAGAAGACCCGATTTCTAACGTGTTTTGTTTCTATTATAGTTGATTGACGACATAATCAAAGAGAGCCTTGTCTCCTTCACTTATTTGATAACGCAGTTCTGGATGCCACTGCACCCCGAGAAAGGCTGTCCCGTGGGATGATTGCACCGCTTCGATGATCTGATCTTCAGAGCTAAGAGCAATCACTTCTAGATGAGGGGCTAAATCCTTGATCGCTTGATGGTGGTAGGAATTGATCTGACCAACCTCCCCGAACAAGTCTCGCAAAACAGTCCCTTCAACTGTTTCGATTGAATGACTGGCCTCGCTGGCAGGATTTTCCTGCCAGTGATGATCGATATCTTGGTAAAGCGTCCCGCCCATGGCTACATTGTAGAGCTGCATGCCTCGGCAAACCGTGAAGATAGGCTTCTTAACGGCTACTGCTTCCTTGATCAAGGCCAATTCAAAAAGGTCGCGCTCAAGCAAGTAATCGTCACTGACAATTTCCTTTTCTGCTCCATAAAACTGAGGAGAGACATGCTGACCACCTGTGATGATCAGCTTGTCAATCAAGGAAATATAGTGCTCAGCCGTTGCTGGGTCTCCAATCGGAAGGATGAGGGGGATGCCCCCCGCTTCTTGAACCCCCTGGACAAAGCCTGTCGGTGTATAACTGAGGTACATTCCATCTACTTCACGGAAAGGGCGTTGATTGCCCGTAATCCCAATCACTGGTTTCTTCATCGCTCATTCTCCAATCTCTTCATAGCTAATATAGTTCCTTATTTTATCATACTCTGAAGGTGACTTTCAACTTTTTTCTAGATTTTTCAAATAAGGAGAAGTTTTCTAGAATTTTTACGAATAGTATAGATGAAGAAGCAATTTTCTTCAAAGAAAGGAGAAGATAGATGAACACAATTTCTATTCATTCTGATGACATACTATCAGATCATGAACTAGCCACTATTCAAGGGGGATTTATCCCAGCTGTAGTTGCAGGGGTAGCTACATGGAAAATTGCCACAGCTGCTGTCGGTAGTATCGGACTAGTTTTTGCTGCTGGAGCAGGTCTAGGATATCTAGCCAACCGTCCATAGGTATGAATGATGAAAAAAAGACGCATATTCCATATCATCACGATATCTACTTTACTTTTTTCTAGAATCTTTTTAGCAGTTCTACAAATCTTACACGACCTTCACTATCTCACACTCCCATTTGAAACTTATGGAGTGAGTGATTTACTTTCTGGGATTCTTGTTATTTGGATCCTCATCATTGCATATCGGGGAATCAGAAAGGAGAAAAGCAATGAACAATTTACAACTTTTAACAACTGAAGAATTAGAAAACACAAAGGGCGGTGTCGGCCTAGCTGAAATCGTTGCGATTTCAGGAGTTGCGAACTTTTTCGTATCCGTCTTTAATGCAGGGTATAAATTCGGAGCTGACTTAGCCCGACGTCATTAATATAGAAAAACAGTTGAAATAATTTTCAACTGTTTTTTATTGGTTATTTCACAACAATGTTGACAAGCTTGTTCGGTACACTAATTACTTTCACAATTTCCTTGCCATCGATCTCGGCCTTGACTTTTTCGTCAGCCAGAGCAACTTCTTGCAATTCTTCGCGTGACAAGTCTTTAGCGACCATGAGTTTAGCACGGACTTTACCTTTGATTTGGACGACGATTTCAATTTCGTCTTCAACCAATTTGCTTTCGTCCCATGTTGGCCAAGCTACATAAGAGATAGACTCACCTGTTGCTGCCACTATTTGCCAGAGTTCTTCTGCCAAGTGAGGCGCAACTGGGGCAAGCAATTGGATAAATCCTTTGGCATAATCCACATAGAGTTTGTCTTCCTTATTAGCAGCATTGACAAAGACCATGAGTTGGGCAATGTCTGTATTAAACTTCATCGACTCGATTTGCTCTGTGACAGATTTAACAGTTTCGTTATAAACCTTGTCAAGAGCACCATTGTTTTCCGCAACGATTTCTTGCTTGTAATCAAACGGTAAACACGGTCGAGGAATTTACGGCTTCCTTCCAAGCCTTCTTCTGACCAAGCGATCGAAGCGTCAAGTGGTCCCATGAACATTTCATAGACACGAAGGGTATCGGCACCGTATTGTTCCACCACATCGTCTGGGTTAACCACGTTCTTGAGGGATTTCGACATCTTAGCTGGTGCTTGCTCCAACTCTTCTCCTGTTTCCACATGGAAGAAGGAACCGTCGCGTTTTTCAACCTTGTCAGTCGCTACAAGAGCCCCACGGTGGTCACGGTAGCTAGTCCCCAAGATCATACCTTGGTTAAAGAGTTTTTGGAATGGCTCTTTCGTTGGAACGACACCGATATCATAGAGGAATTTATGCCAGAAACGAGCGTAAAGCAAGTGAAGAACGGCGTGTTCTGCACCACCCACGTAGATATCTACTGGCAACCATTGTTTAAGGAGATCTTCGTCAGCCAATTTTTCTGTGTTATGTGGGTCGATATAGCGGAGGTAGTACCAGCTTGAACCTGCCCATTGTGGCATGGTGTTGGTCTCGCGACGGCCTTTCACGCCATCTTCACGAGTCACTTCAAGCCAGTCAGTCAAGTTAGCTAGTGGACTCTCCCCAGTACCTGAAGGACGGATATCCTTGGTTACAGGCAAGACAAGTGGCAATTCATTTTCAGGAACAGCCGTTGAAGTCCCATCTTCCCAATGAATGATTGGGATTGGTTCACCCCAGTAACGTTGACGGCTAAAGAGCCAGTCACGAAGACGGTAAGTGATTTTTTCTTGACCACAGCCTTTTTCTTCCAACCAAGCCACAATCTTAGCAATCGCTTCTTCTTTGTTAAGCCCGTTCAAGAAGTCTGAGTTGACGTGAAGACCATCTTCTGTGTAAGCTGCTTCTTCAACGTTTCCACCTTCCAACACTTCTACGATTGGAAGACCAAACTGTTTAGCAAATTCCCAGTCACGCTCATCGTGGGCAGGTACGGCCATAACAGCACCTGTTCCGTAGCTAGCAAGAACATAGTCGGCAATCCAGATTGGGATTTCTTTGCCATTGACAGGGTTGATGGCATAAGCACCAGTCCAAACCCCTGTTTTTTCCTTGGCAAGGTCTGTACGAGCCAAGTCTGACTTGAGGCTTGCTTGGTGTTTGTAGTCAGCTACAGCCTCTGCTTGTTCCGGAATTGTGATGGCATCTACCAAGTCATGCTCAGGAGCCAAAACAGTGAAGGTCGCACCAAAAAGGGTATCTGGACGTGTTGTAAAGACGGTGAATTCCTTGTCTGTTCCTTTCACCTTGAAAGTGACATTGGCACCAGTTGATTTCCCAATCCAGTTGCGTTGCATGTCCTTGATAGATTCTGGCCAATCCAGGTCATCCAAGTCATTGAGCAAGCGCTCCGCATAGGCAGTGATCTTGAGCATCCATTGGCGCATTGGTTTGCGGACAACTGGATAGCCACCACGCTCAGATGTTCCATCTGGAAGGACTTCTTCGTTAGCGATGGCTGTTCCTAGTTCCTCAACCCAGTTTACTGGCACTTCAGCTTCATAAGCCAAACCTTTTTCGTAAAGTTTAGTGAAGATCCATTGCGTCCACTTGTAGTAGTTCGGATCTGTCGTATTGACTTCACGGTCCCAGTCGTAAGAGAAGCCAAGCGCATTGATTTGGCGTTTGAAGTTGGCAATATTTTCTGCTGTGAATTCTGCTGGGTCATTCCCTGTATCCATGGCATATTGCTCAGCAGGCAAACCAAAGCATCCCATCCCATTGGGTGAAGGACATTGTAGCCTTGGGCACGTTTGAAACGGCTAAGGATATCTGTTGCCGTATAACCTTCTGGGTGTCCTACGTGAAGACCCGCTCCAGATGGGTAAGGGAACATGTCAAGCGCATAAAACTTAGGTTTTGAAGCGTCTGTTCCTGTCTTAAAGGTGTGATGGTCAGCCCAGTGTTTCTGCCACTTAGGCTCGATTTCTTTATGATTGTAAAAACTCATGCTGTCTCTCCAATTTTCGTGATGCTCCTATTATACCATTTTTAGGGGATTTTTAAAGGTTCTATCCACCAAAAAGAGGCTGGGACAAAGTCCTAGCCTCTCAATTGTCTGCGGAGGTGGGACGACGAAATCAAATTCTAACGAATTACCGATTTCTGTCCCACTCTCTTCCCTGTTCAATATACAATCGCTCTTAAACTCCTAGTCTTCTACGTGACTTTCTAGTTCTTTTTGAGCTTTCTTATTGGATTCTTCTTTTTCTTTCTTCCATTGTTCACGCGCTTCATCGTACTCCTTGGTTGTCAAAACTTTGTCTTGCAATTCCAAGTACTTGTAGTTGAAGGTTTGACCCTTGTGTCCTGTCCAAGCAAAGGCAGCTGTGTATGGAACTGTCTTACGAACACCTGGAGAGGCACCATCTGAATGAATCGGGATTAAGAGGGCACTATCAGTCAACCAAGCCTGAGCCTTAGCATATTTTTCATAGCGTTCGTTGACATCTTTTGTTTCATTGTGCGCGTCTTCGATCAGTTGATCGTATTCATCAAAACCAGCTTCTTTAGCAGCTGCGTTATTCGTTCCCGCATCAAATCCAAAGTAGGAATTGGCATTTTCACCATTCTTAGAGTTTGTGATATCTAGGTAAGAAGATGGATCAGTATAGTCTGGTCCCCAACCTAAGTTGTTGTTCAAATCCCAGTCTTGTTGGGAAGCATTTCAGCAAAGTAGGTCACTCGATTAAGATCGTCCTCAGATACCATGTTCAAGTCGATTACGACATTTTCTGCTCCTAGGGTAGATTCGATCGACTGTTTAAAGGATTGAGCTTGCTTGACTCCTTCTGTATAGGTTGATGAAACAGGGAGGTCCAGATGAATCGGGAACTCTACTCCTTGGGCCTGAAGAGCTTCTTTAGCCTTAGCAAACTCTTCCTTGGCCTTGGTTGGATTGTAAAGGGTATCTTTTCCATCTTCGACAGAAACACCTTTCCATTCATCACCATATTCTTCTAAGTTTTTCTCTACAGACTCACCGAAATCTTTGCCATCAATTTGAACAAAGTTTGGAGGAGTGAAGGTGTTGCGGATGACCTTGTCTGCAGATGCTTCCCCATTGGCTTGCGCTACATAAGACTGGCGATTAAACGCAAACATAATGGCTTGACGGAAGTCTTTATTTAAGATTGCTTTCTTAGTTGAGCTCTTTTGGACATCCGTAGTTTTAGTCGTAATCTCATAAGCTTGACGGTCAATATTGAAGGACAAGTTATAAGTAGAGGATCCTTGATCACTGAAGACGATGTCATCTTTGTGTTTCTTCTCTACACTCTTATAGTTAGAACCATTTGGGAAGACACGAGCAATGGTATAGTCTCCGTTATCAAATCCACGGATCAAAGATTCTGAATCCTGTCCATCATAATAGGTCAGCTTAACCTTAGAAATTTTTACATTATCAGCATCCCAATAGGTTGGGTTCTTTTCAAGCGTCACAACAGATTTAGATGTGATGGCTTTGATCAAATAAGGGCCACAATAAAGAATACTAGAAGGGTTCGTGCCTTGACCGTAGCCATCTCCCTTAGAATCTAAGAATTCTTTATTGACTGGCATCAAAATGCCCATGGTGGTTTTTGAATTCCAGAAACTTTCTGGTTGGTTCAAGGTGTATTGAACCGTATAGTCATCGACAGCTTTGATACCAACTGTTGAGAAGTCTTGGTTTTCCCTGAGACATAATCATCCAACCCTTTGATAGATTGTTGGACGAGATAGAGGGCCGAAGATTTCTTGTCCGCTGCGTGCTGAAGCCCCGTCACAAAGTCTTGGGCCTTAACTTCTCCGAATTCTTCCCCTTCAGCGGTTACCCATTTAACCCCTTTACGAAGTTTATAGGTATAAGTCAGACCATCTTTTGAAACAGTCCAATCCTTAGCAAGAGATGGGATTAAGTTGCCGTATTTATCAACTTCTAATAAGCCATCCACAGCATTTCCTGTAAATTCTGAGGTTGACTTCTTGTTAGAGAGTGAATAATCCAAAGTATCCGGATCTTGCGTATAGACATAACTAAAGACCTGGTTGTCTGAACTTGAAGATTTCCCTCCTTGTGAGCAGGCTACCAGTGCGCTTACAGACAAGAGCAGAGCGCCGGTGGCTAAGAGTAGCTTCCCTTTTTTCATATGGATCACCTCTGTATAAAATGTTATTCTTCATATTAAATTATAGCACTTTGTAGAAAAATGTAAACGCTTAACCGTATAATATTTCAAAAGTTAAAAAAAATAATGGTTTTGACTGCATACAAAAAAGTCTGGGACAAAAGTCCTAGTCTCTCAATTGTCTTTGGATTGTCGAGCAAGACGCAGTGGTTGAGTGGGCTCTAATACGCTGATTTTATCAGCTTTAACAGCCCTACTCAACTGTGCGGAGGCGGGACGACGAAATCGAATTCTAACGAATGACCGATTTCTGTCCCACTCTCTTTGATGATGGATAAAAGCTTCTGCCATTCCTTCCCCTTACTTAAATCCCACTGACCAGGAGGGATACGAGGGTAAGGAAGCTATTCCAAGAGGCATGCTGAAGGATAGCCCAGTAAATCGATTTGGTATAACGCAAGACCGCACAAAATAGCAGGCCCGGTACCAAGTAGACGATAAAGCTTGGCAAATCCCAGCCATGCTGCCAGACATGCGAGAGGCTGAACAAGGAGGCCGAAACAAGCATATCCAGCTTATACTTCTGATAAGGTGCCAAAGCCGTCATGACCAAATCACGAAAAACTAGCTCTTCCACAATGGGAGCCAGCAAGCAGGCATAGACATAGCGTATCAACACCAAGGCCCAGCCTGACAAGTCCTCAGATATTTCTGCAAGGGCTATGGAATTCTTAGTGGGCGGAAATACCGCAGCAGAAAACATATCCCATAAAAAGTGAGCAAGAAAAACAAGCACAAAAACCGCAAAATAAGAAGCTTTAAAAGTAAATTTCCCGTACAAGTCCCAACGACGACTCTTTACCAAGAGTGTAACGGCTACCCCCCCAATCAATCCTATCAACAAGAGGAGCAAGCCATAATAAGAGTCATCCGATAGGTGGCCCACTAAATCCGTTGGGAGCCCCACGTTAAAAAGCGCAAAATTGATGCAGAGAATCCCTAGTGTCGCGAGTTGAAACGGTCTGTCTGTCTTTCTCATTGCATTCACCTTTCTATCTTACTTTCTTTTTCTACTAAATATTGGGGCAATTTGCTCCAGCCATCTAAAACCGCCACCTGAAGGCGACATCCCTTGATTTCCCCACCCAGGGTAAATTCCAGAGGTCCCCCATCCACCGCCACCATATGTGAGTTCAGGACTTCTGGTCGGACGGATCATTCCTCCAACAGTTTGTTCGAGGTCATTTGTCGTTAATTCTGTTTCTGCATAGATTTTCATTATTTTCTCCTATTCTTTCTATCTAGATTTCAAAACACCATGATCAAGGTCGCTATCATGTCTTAAATACGAGCGAGCGGTGGTCGCTTCACAAAGCCAGGACGACCGATCTCAATCTTATCTGGCTGACCTGGAACCACATTTGGGCGAGAACCACCTCCTCCTACAATCTGTGCCAATTCTTTTTGACTACATTCTGTCATTTCATTTCCTCCAATTTGTATTTGTAACGCTACCTCCTGAGTCTATCAAAGATTGGAACATTTTCCTTTTCTTTTTTCTATACGGTTGCATTTTTCAGCTATATGGGAGGGAAGACACTATCAGAATGGCAGAATCCTTAATAAGCACTTCAAAGTCTCTAACTCATAAATATAAGATTCTAAACAGTTAGTTGATTTGAATCCTAGCAAAAATGACACAGAAATCCTTGAAAAAGAGAGCTTATTTTATGATATAATACTGATAAATATTAATTCTAGGAGTAAGGTATGACTATTGAAGATAAAGATGCCGCATTAAAATTGAAAATCGGTAACAATATTCGAGGAGCTCGTCTGAACCAACATATGACTCAAGCAGATGTTTGTGGAGATGAATCTGAATTAACCATTCGTCAACTTGCTCGTATTGAAAACGGCCAAGTATTAGTATCTCTTTCTAAATTAATGTTTTTATCTCAGAGATTAAATTGTCCAATAGAGGACATCATAGATGTAGACAAAATAGAAATACCCAAGCGGTATCTGGAATTAAAAAATAAATTAGTACGAGCTCATAGTTATGGTGACGAAAAACGTATTGGCATTTTAGAAGAAATGTTTGATGAAATATATGAGAATTTTTATGACAATCTACCAGAAGAAGAACAACTACTAGTTGAAGTTTTACAAGTTCAATTAGATGTTTTTAGCAGTCGAGATGTTACGTATGGTTTGACATTGCTAGAGGAATATTTGCATCAAATTTTAAAGAAAAAAAAGTATAGTTATAATGATCTTCTAATAATCAATCTGTATTTCCTTTGTTGTGCTATTGGTCTAGAAGATAAAACTTATTTTGAAGAATTATCTAAAAAAGTTTTATTATATATTGATTATAGTGATAATGATCGTATCTATATACTTGAAAGAATATTGATAGGAATTTTAGTACAAGTAAAAACAGAGGATTACTTAATTTATACCAAAGTTTTACGCGAGATAACTGAGAGTACAAATAATTTTCAACATAAACCTGCTATATATGCTTTTGAAGCTAAATATTATTTGGAAGTAGAAAAAAATCATCATAAAGCAGAACAGTCCTATAATAAAGCCATTGAGTTTGCTAAGATGCTGAAAGACCAGGTTCTAGTGAATAACTTGACCAAAGAGAAAGAACGAGATTTAGGTAGGAATGAATCAACTATATAAGCAAAGAGAAGTTTACGAACTTCTTTTTTTATTTTGTCTACTCGACTTATAAGTAAACAGACTTGACTCTATCTATAACCCAGCCAATAGCTAACCTGACCTAGATGTCATGTTCTTTTTGTTTTCATTGAACTACAATAGAAGCATCAAAAGAGAGCACACAAAGAAAGGAAAAATCTGATGACATTTGCTAACATATTAAATCTATTTTGTGATGGGATGATGTATCTATGAATAAAGATTTAACATACGAGATATCTTCTCATTTTATCGAACAAAAAAGGATTACCATTACAAACCAATCAAAAACAAGACGTCTCTGTAAGGTGATGGTCAATCATATACTTTTTAAAATTCTATTATTAGCTCCTAATGAAAAAGAGACATTGGTCTATGAAAAACCGGGAGGCATTGAAATAATTGAAATGACTGATTTAACAGAAAGCGAGGAAAACGAATGACTTCAATGGTTGTTGCAAGAAATATCGTGAAAACATTTGGCAGGAAGAGAGCCTTAAATTCTATTAACTTTGAGATTAGAAAGGGAGAGATTTTCGGATTTCTGGGACCATCCGGATCTGGAAAAACAACGATGATCAATATTCTTACTGGGCAACTACTACCAGACAGTGGAATTACTCAATTGTTAGGAAAAGATTCTCAGGATCTACATCCGACAGATTTAGAAAAAATTGGGATTGTTAGTGACCAAAGTGGGTTCTATGAAAAACTATCCTTAGAAAAAAATCTCCTTCTATATGCAAAGCTCTATGGCGTTAATTTGAATAGAGTAGATGAGTTACTTGATAAGGTAGGGCTGTTAGCTAGCAAAAAGGTATTAGCAGAGCAATTATCTACTGGAATGAAGCAACGGATGTTACTGGCTCGTGCTTTAATCAATCAACCTAAAATTCTATTTTTGGATGAGCCAACAAGTGGTTTGGACCCAACAACTTCAAAATCGATTCATGAGTTGTTAGTTCAATTAAAAGAAAGTGGAGCCACAATCTTTCTAACCACTCATGATATGAATGAAGCTACTTTATTATGTGATCATTTGGCCTTGTTAAATAAAGGAAAACTCATTGAACAAGGTAATCCAGCAGATATCATTCAAAAATATAACACAAATAAACGGATAAAAGTTATTTACAAAAATCGCCAAGAAAGAATCTTTGATTTTTCAGAATTATCGACATTAGCTACAAATGATCTTATTTCTATCCACTCATGTGAACCAACTTTGGAAGAAATCTTTATAGAATTAACGGGGGAAAAATTAAATGTTTAATCGAATGAAAGCATTGGTATGGTTAAGAAACCAAACTATTATTGCAAATAAAAATTTATTGGTCCAAGTGTTGATGCCCTACGGGTTACTAGTTCTCTATAAAAATTTCATGAATTTAGGGGAAGACAAAGGCCTTGACTTAATGTTCCTCTGCTTATCCACAGCGATTGCCATGTCTGTCGGCAGTACAGTTTCTACTATCATTGCTGAAGAAAAGGAAAAGAAGAATCTTAAAACGCTTTTACTAAGTGGTGTACGACCATATGAATATCTCATCTCAGTTTTAATACACCCAGCCATCATTACTATTTTGAATATGGTTTTGTTCCCTATTATTGCAGGTGCCGATCTTTCTAGAATTTATTTAGAGTATGGTTTGGTAGTCATGTTGACAGCTATGGCTGTTATTCTCATCAATCTATGTATTGCTGCAATTTCTTCGACACAATCAAAAGCTCAAATGAATGGTTTACCTATTATGTTGATTGTTGCAATGGGACCTAACTTGTCTCAAATGAATCCTGATATTGCCAATTTTATTAAATATACTTTTCTTGGAGCTTATACTGAATTATTCACAAAAACAGAGTTTAGTTTAACGAGTCATTCTTTTCAAGTATTAGTCGCTTGGATGATCGGTTTGTTCATTCTTACATCCTTGTCATTCAAGTTTCATAAACATTCAAAACCTCGAAATACCTTACTCAAAGAGCGTACTGTGAAAACTGAATGTGTTTAAACACAAAGGAAATTCCTATTTTACATACACCTTCTAAAATGACGATCGGATCCAACTTGTACTTCATTTAAACTATCTTATGATAGCTAAGCTCGATTTATCTCCCGAACTCTTAAATATTCAGATCACAGAAAAAAAAACAACCATCAAAAAAACCATCGCCAACAGACGATGGTTTCTATATTTCTTTGATTAGCCTAAGGACTTGACATAAGCATCAACTGCTACAATGGCTTGGGCAATATCAGATGCTTGGACCTTGAATGGCATTTGATGGATGGTTTCTCCTTCAATGGTTGCTTGTTGGCCAACCTTGAGAAGATCTTCGTAGCTTGCATTTTCAAGATGCATTTCTTTCAGAGTCGTTGGCATGCCAATTTGTTGATAGAAACGAATGTATTTGTTCAATTCTTCTTTTGAACGGTTTTCCAAGAACAATTGAACCAAGGTTCCATAAGCTACTTTTTCACCGTGTGTCAAATGGTGGATGTCTCCAGTAAGGGCTGTAAAGCCATTATGGATGGCATGAGCTGCTGCCAAGCCACCACTTTCAAATCCAATCCCGCTGAGAAGGGTATTGGCTTCAATGATGTTTTCAAGAGCAGGCGTTACCACTTTGGCTTCACAAGCAGCCATGGCTTGAAGTCCGTCTGCAAATAAGATTTCTTCACAACGTTGCGCAATCGCGACACCAGCTAAAGTTTGGTGTTTGCCTAGCATGGTTTCCGTTAGCTTGCATCACTGCACGCGCTTCAACCCAAGTCGCTAATCCATCTGCGATACCAGAAGCGAGCAAACGTTTTGGTGCTTGAGAGATGACTTTGCTATCCACCAAGACCAATTCTGGGTTTTTAGAATAGAATATATAGCGAGCAAAAGCACCTTCATCCGTATAGATAACTGACAAGGCTGAAACCGGAGCATCTGTAGAGGCAATGGTCGGAGCAATGACAACTGGTGATTTTAGAAGATCGGCAATGGCTTTTGCACTATCGATGGTCTTTCCTCCACCAAGTCCGATGACTAAGTCACAGCCATTTTCTTCTGCCAGACTGACCACACGATTGATTTCATTATCAGAAGCTTCACCATTGAAGAATACTGGCAAGACTGTAAAGCCATACCGAAGGAGATACTTTTCAAAACGTTCCCCTACGATATCATAGACCACTGAATCACAGAGTAAAACAGGATGACTCCCCAGTTCTAAAATAGGTTTTGCATTTTCAAATAAAGCATTTTCCCCTTGAATGTAACGAGATGGGCTTGCAAAATTTCTCATACACTCCTCCTTTATCAAATTGTATTCTTATGATGAACGGCTGACCAATCTGCTTCGAAGTCATCTACTGCTTTTGCAATAGAAGGCATTCCAAAAGCTGCTTCAAATACATCTGCCCCTGCCGTAATTGCTTGTGTTCCTTCTTTAAATGCTCGATTAACTTGAGCCACATTTTTAAAGGAAGCTGCTAGAATTTTGCTTGATGAATGATCACGCTCTATGGCACTCGCTAACTGAGAAATAACCTGAGCTGAATCAATGTTTAAGTTTTCCATACGATTGTAATAAGGTGCTAAATAGTCGGCTCCTGCCTCAATCGCTAACAGCCCTTGAAAAACAGTATAGATTGCTGTTGCAGTAATTTTGTAACCCTCTGCTTTTAACACTTTAATTGCAGCAAGTCCTTCAGGTGTTACTGGGACTTTAATATAGGTGTTTTCATCGCATTGTTCGCGAATTTTAGCCGCATCTTTCAAAATTCCTTCATAATCTTTTGCAACAACTTGAACATGGATGGAAGGAGAGCCCCCAATGATTTCTCGCACCTTATGGATACGATCAAAAAAATCAATGTCCCCTTCTTTTTTTGCAATTGTTGGGTTCGAAGTTACCCCAGCAAGGGGTAACACTCGTGCCCATTTTTTTATCTCATCTAAATTTAAAGTATCAAGCATAAATTCCATATACATACCTCTTTACTATAGAGTATGCTCTGTCCGTCCAATAATATCATCTTGTGTAGCTCTTGATAGTACATTGAAGAAAGCTGAGTAGCCTGCAACACGTACAATTAAGTCACGGTGTTTTTCCGGATGTTTTTGAGCATCTAACAACGTTTCTCTAGAAACCACATTGTATTGAATATGGTATCCGTGTAGACGATTAAAGAACGTACGGAGTAAAGCAATAAGTTTTAATTTATCTTCTTCTTTGGCTAAAGTTTGTGGGTTTACTTTTTGGTTCAGTAAAACACCACCAACAATTTCATCTGTTGGCAATTTAGAAACAGATTTTAGAACAGATGTTGGGCCATGTTGGTCCATATTGTGGGATGGAGAGCATCCTTCTGCTAGTGGAGTTCCAGCATTACGACCGTCCGGAGTAGCTAATGTTCCACGACCTTGTCCTACATTGGCTGAAATAGAAGATGTACCTGAGTAACGGATACCACCGATTGGCCCACGTCCATAGCGAGTATTTGGATATTTAGCAATTTCATCCACATAAATATCGTATGCTTCTCGAACTAAGCTGTCCGCATAGTCATCATCGTTTCCATACTTCGGTGCATCATGGATAAGCATCTCTTGGATTTCTTTTCCACGTTCGCCCTCGTAATCGGTTTCCAGAGCATGCCATAGCTCTTGTGGCGTTAAGCGTCCTTCTTCGAATACCAGTTTCTTGATTGCTGCAAGTGAATCGGATAAGTTTGCAATACCCACTTGTAAACCAGAAATATAATCGTAGACAGCTCCACCTTCTTTTAGGTGTTTTCCACGTCCAATACAGTCATCTGTCAAAGCTGAACAGAGGATATCTGGCACTTCTCTTTCAAGAGATAGGTCGATCGAGTTTTCTACGATCACACTCATGCGGGTTAAGTGGCGCAAAGTCTTGTCCCAAGCAGTCTGCAATTCATCGAAGCTCTTCATGTCTTTAAAATGACCGAAGCTTGGTGCAAAGCGCTTACCAGAAGCAGGATCGATTCCGTCGTTCATCGTGATGAGCAAAACTTTAGGGAAGTTCATATAACTCATACCTGTACAGCGATATCCCCATTTACCTGGAACAGCTGTTTCTACACAACCAATTGCACTGTAATCATAAGCATCTTCTTCAAGAACACCTTTGAAATAAAGGATGGAATAATGATCTCATCATTATTGAAAGCAGGCATACCGAATCCGAGCTTCATAACTTCAATACATTCGTTCATGAAGCGGGCATCCAAACCAGCGTGGTAACGAACAGTTAAGTTTGGTTGAGGAAGGTGAGTTTGAGCAACAGACTTCAACACCAAATAAGACAATGGGTTGACGGCATCTTTCTTATCACGCGTTTGACCACCAATCGTAACGTTTTGATAAAGCGGACTACCTGCAGATGAGAAGGTATGTGCTTGACTACGTACTTTGTTAATTGTAATAGTCTTAATCCAAAGGTTGGTCAAGCGTTCAACAATACTCTCTTCAGTTTCCCGTCCACTTTCCAAATCAGCTTTAACGTATGGATACATATATTGGTCAAAACGGCCATATGAAAGTGAGTGTCCATTTGATTCAATCTGAAGAATACATTGGATAAACCAAACAGACTGAACAGCCTCTGCAAATGTACTTGCAGGCTCGTATGGAACTTTCGAGCAAATCTCTGCAATTTCAAGCAATTCCTTCTTACGTTCAGGAGTTGCTGTTTCAGCAAGTTGTTTAGCAAGTTCCACAAATCGTTGAGCATAGGTCTTAACAGCATCAACTACGATAAAGATTGAATCGTAAAAATGGTACTTATCAATGCTAGCTGGATCCGTTAGATCTAGGGCTGCTTTAGCTTGGCGAGCTCTTTCTTCAAAACCTTTCAAGCCATATTGCAATAATTTTTGATAATTGACTGCTAAGTGGGCATCTCCTGAATTCATCTTCCCTTCCATACCGAAGAATCCTGTTTCCATATAGACAGATACTTCTTCAGGTAGAAGAGCTCCAGCTCTTGCACGTAAGTTATTATTTTCCCAGAACGGTGCGATACTACGGAGCTGCTCTTTCGTTTCTTCCGTAATATAAAAGACGTCACCATCCCGCTTTTCAAAAAGATCCAATTCCTTCAGAACGAACTCTAAAGTATATTCTGGGAAGATCGGAGCATCTTTATTAGAGGATGCTTGGTTTCCAGCAATCATGGATTCATCCTCAATATAGATTGTCATATTTTCAAGAATCTCTTCAACATATAGGCACGTTTAAGAACATTTGGTTGTTCCTTATAACGATCATATGCCTTAGTTGCAAGAACGGCACGTTCAGCGTCGATATAAGGCTTCTTGTTTAAGACATCTTCACGATACTTATTCATGCGTTCAGTGAGGCTTCCAAAATATTCTGTTTTAATGCTTGTACTTGCTACTTCTACTTGTTTCATTTTTTCAAAACCTTTCTTTTGAAATTATTTTGTTTTCTTTCGTAACTATAGTAGCATTAAATTTTACGAATTTCAATGAATTATGGATAATACCTATAAATTCTATTCTAGTCGCACATCTGTGCATTCCTAATAAACGCACTATTTTTCAGCTTGTAATTCGTTGTTATAGGCAAGATTATCTTGGAATTTGAAGAATGGGAAATATACGACAGTCGAAGTTGCAAGAACTAGCACTTGAACGAAAGCACCTTGCCAACCTCCAACCATAAATCCAGAAATAATGGCTGGTGTACTCCAAGGAAGGGTCACACCTGAGAATGGATGCATGAACCCAATAGCAATTGAAGTATAAACAATTATCGCTGCTAAAATTGGAACGATAATAAATGGAAGGAACATCACTGGGTTCATTACAATTGGGAAGCCAAATACGACGGGTTCATTAACATTGAAGATTGCAGGAAAAGCTGCAACTTTCCCAAGTGCCTTATATTGTTTTGACTTAGCAGCAAATAACATAGCAATAACCAAACCAAAGGTTATACCTGATCCAGACAAAATAAGGAAACTATCTAGGAATTGTTGGGTTACAATGTGGGCACCATTTTCAACGGATAGCTTCCCAGCTGCTAACATTGATTTATTGGCATCCAGGTTAGAAAGTAGCAAGGCTGTTACTACACCATTGACAACTGATTGTCCGTGCACACCAAACCACCACAAGAACGAAATAAAGAAGGCAATTCCAATCGCTCCGTAAAGGGATCCTGTTAGACCTTGTAGAGGAACCTGAATGACATCATAAATCATTTCAATGAAGGTACCGCCACTTGTCACTACTTTTGATACGATATAGACAATCATTGATAGTAAGAAAATCACGAAAGCAGGAATCATCGCTTCAAATTGTTTGGCAATGGCTTGAGGTACTTGTTCTGGCATTTTAATAACAATATGTCTTTGGATAAACACAGTATAAATCGCACCAACTACCAGACCAATAATAATGGCACCAATAATCCCTTGACCACCAAACCATACTTTTGCAATGGCATCACCAATCGGTTCTCCCTTAGCTGGTACATAAGAAGATTTTAACAAGATAAAGAATGAAGACAGGGACAAAACTCCCGCTGGCAAGGGTTCTACTCCACTGTTTTTAGCATAAGAATACCCAATGGAGAAGCAAGAAATTAAGCCCATGATGGCGAATGTTCCTGAATAAACTTGCATAAATGGCTCTGTCCATGTATCGCCAAATACACTAGCAATAGCCTGATTAAGGCCTTCAAATGGTAATTGTCCAATAATCAGAAACAAACTACCAACTACCGTTAATGGAAGGATCGCTAACATCCCATCTTTAAGAGCAATAATTCCTTTCATGTTTACAAAACGCATGATTGGAGCGATAATTTTCTGAGAATTAAAATTAGACATGGGAAGCCTCCTTATTTCTCCTAGCAATTCTAGAGCTAGATTTAGTACCTTCTTACCATCTAACATCCCATAATCCGCCATAGGAATGACAGCAATAGGGATATGGTTTGCCTCACAAATCGCTTTTGATTTATCCAAAGTATAAGCTACTTGAGGCCCTAACAAAGCGACATCTATTTCTGGGGCAAAATCTGCTAATTTCGCTTGAGAATATGCCTCAATTTCAGCATCAATACCTAATTCCTGAGCCGCTACCTTCATATTATTTACCAACATTCCTGTTGAAAATCCTGCCGCACAAAACAATCCAATTTTCATCATCTTTTCCTCCTTATTGTTTCGCTGAAAGTTCTTTTCGTAAGTCAATCATTTCTTTAATCAAGTTAATCTCTGTGATTGAAGTCATTAAGTGATCTTGTGAGTGCACAAACAAAGCTGTAATCTCTGTCTTTGTCCCACTTGCTTCCTGGGCTAAAAATTGGGTTTGCAAGTTATGCGCTTCTAGCAATGCTGCATCTGCTTTTGCAATTTCGCCTTCAGAAGATGTAAAATCACCTTCCTTAGCATATGATAAAGCTTGGTAAACATGCTGTTTAGCATCACCCGCATTTAAAATTAAGCCCATAATAATTTGGTCTGCAACAATTATTTCCATGTGCACTACACTCCTTTGTCAATCTAATGAAAGCGCTTTTTCTATTGTCAATATACCATTTATATTTTTGCCGGTCAATAAAAAACTACAACATTTGATTATTGTTTTTAGTTTTTGCACATTTGTGCTATTTAACTCAAAAAAATAAGGACTGCATCCTCGCTGTCCTATTTTTTAGTAAATTGCTGATCACCATCTAATTCTAAAACTTTTAAGATCGTCGCTTCATCTGTGACTAAATGATTGATATAGTTGGCTTTCAAAACCGATAAAATTGCTTTTGCTTTTTGATCACCGTAGGCTAACGAGATGGTATTCGGAACCTTTCTCAATTCCTCCAATGTGATAGATATTGTTCTTTCCTGTAATTCAGGATAAACGGGGATACCTTCTTGATCAAAGAAACGACAGCAGACTTCTCCTACAGCATGTTCCGACTCCAATTTCTTAAAATCATTTGTTGTTAGCATATCAAACCACTGAGGATTCTTGCTATCTGCATGGCCACCAATCCCTACAGCAGCAACATCCAAACAACGCCAACTAGCTTTCAAGTCCTCGAAATACTTAGAAGATAAGATGCCTTCCGTTACCTCAGAATTTTCTTGAATGACACTCGCGTTTATAAAATGACATTCTCCATGAAATTTACTCGCCATACTGTAGATTAGAGTATTGACATGGTAGCGAGCATGGATATGACTGGGACCTCCAGCTAGGGGATAAAATTGAACACCATCCAAACGCTTAGTTCCAACTTGTTCCACCATTAATCTGAGAGACTTGCCCCATGAAAAACCAACTGTCATTCCATCTTCAATCAAATTTCGAAGCATGACAGCACTAGCTTGCGCTAGCCGCTTTTCAAGGCTTTCTCGTGGCTCATCAACTAGATTTGGTATAATCTCGATAGCTTTCAAGCCATATTTTTGTTTGATATAATTTTCTAAATGGAAGAGGCGAGTATCAAAATTTTCAATTTCAATTTTTACAACTCCCTCTTTTTTAGCCTCCGCTAACATTCTGCTGACAGTTGTACGGTAGATTCCAGTTTCTGCTGCGATTTGCGATTGACTTTTGTCTTCAACATAGTATAGATAGGCTAATTTAGCAAGTAACTTTTTCCGTTCATCTTTCAATTGACTTCTCCTTCTTATACTAAGTTTAAAATCGTTTGCGAATCCTCAAGTTTTTCTTTCGCTTCTTGAGATATATTCTTATCCGTTATGACTCTAGAAACTTGTGAAAGTGCAAATCGTCTGACAGTCCCACATTTCTCAAATTTACTTGAATCTGTCAAGACAATCACTTCTTTAGAAACATCGGACATAGCTTGAACAACTTCACTTCTCATCATATCTTTCCCAGTAAAGCCAAGTTCATCATCATATCCGTCAACCCCTACAAAAGCAAAGGGAACTCTAAACGAGCGAATTAATTCTTTCAAAAGCGGACCTACAGTCACTCTCGACTCTTTTTGAAACTCACCACCCAGTAATATGATTTTACAGGAATCATATTCCTGAATATAATCTGCAATAAAATAAGAATTTGTCACAATCTTGACATTCTTTTTTGTTTGGCAAATTTCTTCCGCTAGTAGGGCACACGTAGAGCCTGATTCAATCAGAACCGTGTCGTTATCCTTAATTAATTTAGCGGCCTCCCGGGCTATTCTTTTCTTGGTATCATATTGAAAGGACAATCGCACATTGATATCATCTCCACTGTTTAAAACTGCATAGCCATGCTCCCTATGCAATAATCCTTTTGATTCTAGCTTGTCCAAATCCTTTCGAATGGTTACTTTAGAGACTTGTAATTTCTCCGACAAGCTATTGACATCTATCTTTTCAAACTCCGATACTAATTTCAATATTTCATCTAAACGTTGCATTGTTTTTACCTCTTCTCTATTTTAGCAAATTTCTGAGTGAATTCAAAACAAAATAAACTTTCGTTCGTAATTGAATTAGTTTCTTAAATAATGTATAATAGATTTACTAGATTGATAGGAGAGCAAAATATGGAACAAAATCGTGGCATTATCTTTAACATCCAACACTTTAGTATCCATGATGGCCCTGGCATCCGAACTACTGTATTTCTAAAAGGATGTCCCCTACGTTGTCCATGGTGCTCCAATCCTGAATCCCAGCGTGCAAATCCTGAAAAAATGTTAGATGCTGTTACTAAAAAGGAAACTATCGCGGGAGAAGAAAAAACAGTCACAGAAATCATAGACGATGTCTTAAAAGACGTTGATTTCTATGAAGAATCTGGTGGTGGCCTTACCCTGTCTGGTGGAGAAATCTTTGCTCAATTTGAATTTGCCAAATCTATCTTAAAAGCTGCGAAAGAAGTTGGACTTCATACTGCAATCGAAACGACAGCTTTTGTTGAACATGAAAAATTTGTCGATCTCATTCAGTATGTCGATTTTATTTATACAGACCTTAAACATTACAATACACTTAAACATAAGAGGGTTGTCGGAGTCAACAATCATCTGATTATTAAAAATATTCATTATGCCTTTGCTCAAAACAAAACAATCGTTTTACGTATTCCAGTCATTCCTAATTTCAATGACTCTTTAAACGATGCTGAAGAATTTGCTTCTCTTTTTAATTCTCTCAACATCGATGAAGTACAGCTTCTCCCATTTCACCAGTTTGGAGAAAACAAATACAAGCTTTTAGGACGTCGCTATGAAATGGAAGGAATAAAGGCTCTGCATCCAGAAGATTTATATGACTACCAGCAAGTTTTTTTAGATCATGACATTCACTGTTATTTCTAATACACTCAAAAATCCCCAAAGCTAGTTTCAGTCAGCTGAAACTTGGCTTCGGGGATTTTTATTTTTTTTCACGAGCGATCAAGAAAATCAATCAATTGCTTAACTGAAGTCGAGACTACCAAATAATTACACGATCCTCTGGTGCGCGCCACATGCCATCTCCTTCTTTGACATCAAAGGTTTCAAAGAATTCGTCAAAGTTTGGCAATTGAACATTGGTACGGAGTTTTCCTGGTGCGTGGACATCAACACTGGCGAGAAGTTGCATGTACTCTGTCCGAGCTTTCATGCGCCAGATGCGAGCAAAGTTGGTGAAGAATTCTTCTGCTGAGAAGTCTACTTCTTTCTTCGCCGCTTCAAGGGCTGCAGCAATACCTCCAAGGTCTGCCACGTTTTCAGAAACGGTCAATTTCCCGTTGATCTTGGCACCGTATGAGTCTTGACCTTCGAACTGATCGATAACTTTTTGAGTCCGAGCGGTAAAGGCTTCATAATCTTCTGGCTTCCACCAGTCTTTCAAGCTACCGTGCTCGTCAAAGGAAGCACCATTGGTGTCAAAGGCGTGGGAGATTTCATGGGCAATGACTGCACCGATTCCGCCATAGTTAGCTGATGATGATTGGTGAAGGTCATAGAAAGGTGCTTGGAGAATCGCTGCTGGGAAGACGATTTGGTTCTGTTGCGGATCATAGTAGGCATTGACCATATTAGCTGGCATGTGCCACTCGCTCCGATCGACTGGTTGGTTCCACTTGCTCCAGACATGCTCGATGGAAATTTGAGCCAATTTTTGAGCATTTTCCACCAAGGTCTTGCTCTCGTCGATGATCTTTTTGGCATACGTTTCTGGTAATTTTTCAGGGTAGCCGATATGTGGTGTGATGACATTGAGCTTGACAATGGCTTTTTCACGAGTTTCAGGAGCGAGCCAATCCGCTTTTTCTAAGCGATCCTTGTAAACCTCAATCATGGTCGCTACTTTATGCTCTACGTCTGCTTTCGCTTCTGGTGAGAATTTTTCGCCCGCATACCAGAGTCCAAGCGCTTGGCTATAAGGCCCTTCCGCCAAGGCCAGAGCGGCTTTTTCTTTCGGACGTGCTTCTGGTGTCCCTGTAATCGTACGGCTATACTCACCAGATAAGACACGGATTTCTTCAGTCAAGAAAGACGTCCAAGAAAGAGCTGCACTGAGTTTCAACTTGGCATGAAGGGTTTCCCAGTTGGCTGCTGAGTAGAATTTGGCGCAAATTCCTTCCAGAAGCGCTCTTCTGGAACAATGATAGTATCTGGCGTTTGCCCGATCACTTCTGTAAAGAAGGTATCGAGTGGCAATTCTGGAACCAAGGCCTTGAAATCTGCCCACTCATAAGGATGGTAGAGTTTGTTGTACTCGGATTTTTCTTCGTTTGACAAGACATATTTGGCCAATTCTGCATCGGCCGCAATCACCTTATCCAGGATATCTTTGATTTCTTCCTCTGAGAAATCAAATTTTGCTAAAAGCTTTTCAACCATTTGACGCCAAACAGCCAATAACTCTGGGCCTTTTTCATTGCCTTCTTCATAATAGGTCGTATCAGGCAAGATCAAACCGAGTGCTTCTCCCCACAAGACATTCATTTGGGCATTCATAAAGTCTGGTGATACGCTAAATGGCAAGAGATTTGGTTTGCCAGCTAGTTCATAGGTGCCTAACTTGCTGGTATAGTCTTCAAAGGAAGAAAGGGCCTTAATTTCATTGATCAAAGGCATAGCTGGAGCCACACCGGCTGCTTCCCGCGCATCAAAATCTGCCACCATTTTGTGGTATTTGACGAAGTTTTGCAGAATGCTGTCTTCAGGTAGCTCTTCTCCCCGTTGCCATTTTCCGGTAATATCCAACATCAAGTTTTCGATGTCTTGGATCAAGTCCATAAAACCACCGGTTGACGGTTTGTCATCAGGAATCACTGCTGTCTCAGCCCATTTCCCATTGACGTAATCATAAAAATCATCTTGTAAACGTACCATGATCTTCTCGCTTTCATTCTTTTCTAATAACCTTATCAAAAATAGGTCTATTTTTCAATGATTACAAGAGATTTAACCTAAATTATTTTAAAAATTAACTTGACTTAATTTTTTTATTTATGTATATTAATGGTAAAGGAGTAAAATCATGATTCAAATTGAACATCTAAGTGTTGCCTACCAGCAAACACTGGCCTTGGAGGATCTTTCCCTCACCATCCAGGGTCCAACTATCCTAGGAATTCTTGGGCCCAACGGAGCTGGGAAATCAACCCTAATCAAGGCCATGCTAGGACTTCTCCCCCATTCGGGAAAGGTCCAGCTCGATCAAAAGGACCTCGGCCAAGTTCTTCAACGAGTGGCCTACGTCGAACAGAAATCCGCTATTGATTTCCACTTCCCCATCACGGTGCGGGAGTGTGTCTCACTGGGCCTCTACCCCCATCTTTCTATCTTCAAGAGAAAAGGCAAAGAGGATCTGAAAAAAGTAGAAAATGCCTTGAAACTTGTCAATCTTCTTGATCTAGCGGATCGCCAGATCGGCCAGCTTTCGGGAGGGCAATTCCAACGGGTCCTGATCGCCCGCTGCTTGGTCCAAGAAGCGGATGTCATCTTTTTGGATGAGCCCTTCGCAGGGATTGACTCTGTCAGCGAAGACATCATTATGCAGACCCTTCAGACCTTGAAAAAAGAAGGCAAGACCATTCTGATCGTCCATCATGACCTCAGCAAGGTTCCAGCTTACTTTGACCAAGTCCTCCTCCTTCATCGCAAACTGATTGCTTTTGGGAAAACAGAGGAAACCTTTACCAAAGAGAATCTGCATGCAGCCTACGGGCATGAACTCTTTATAGGAGGTGAAATCAGATGATTGCAGAATTTATCGATGGATTACAACAATTTCATTTCCTCCAAAACGCTCTCATTACAGCTATTGCCATCGGGATCGTCGCCGGTGCGGTCGGATGTTTCATCATTCTGCGAGGCTTGTCTCTCATGGGGGACGCTATTTCGCACGCAGTCCTTCCAGGGGTGGCTTTGTCCTTTATCTTAGGTATCAACTTTTTTATTGGCGCCATCATCTTTGGCCTCTTAGCTTCCATCCTGATCACCTATATCAAGAGCAACTCCATCATCAAGAGCGACACTGCGATTGGGATTACCTTTTCTTCTTTCCTCGCCTTAGGGGTCATCTTGATTGGAGTCGCTAAAAGTTCCACTGACCTCTTCCACATCCTCTTTGGGAATATCTTGGCCGTGCAAGACCAGGATATGTGGATGACCATTGGTATTGGTGTGGCTGTCTTACTGGCGATTTGCCTGCTCTTTCGACCCTTGCTACTTACTTCCTTCGACCCTGTCCTCGCTCAATCCATGGGCGTTCGGGTCAAGGTCTATCACTACCTTCTCATGGTGCTCTTGACCTTGGTTTCTGTCACTGCTATGCAGAGTGTCGGGACCATTCTCATCGTCGCCATGCTCATCACACCTGCTGCGACGGCCTATCTCTATGCCAATAGCCTCTGGTCCATGATGCTCCTTTCATCCGGATTAGGTGCTCTTGCATCCATCCTAGGACTTTTTATTGGTTATAGCTTCAACATCGCTGTCGGATCTTGTATTGTCATCACTTCTGCCGTCTTCTTTCTCATTAGCTTCTTTATCGCTCCCAAGCAGAGAAAGAACAGACATTCCCCTTCGTACTAAGATTAATCTCATAAAGGAGAAAAAAATGAAAAAACTAACTTCCGTCTTAGCCCTCTTTGTGGCTCTCTTATTTGGTTTACTGGCTTGTAGCAAAGACTCTTCTTCCAAGTCCTCATCCGATAAATTGAAAGTGGTCACCACCAACTCCATCCTCGCAGATATGACAAAAAATATCGCTGGAGATAAAATCGAGCTACACAGTATTGTCCCTGTCGGCCAAGATCCCCATGAATACGAACCACTCCCAGAAGATGTCAAAAAAACTTCACAAGCAGACCTGATCTTCTACAATGGAATCAACCTCGAAACGGGTGGCAATGCTTGGTTTACCAAGTTGGTCAAAAATGCTAATAAAGTAGAAAACAAGGACTATTTCGCTGCCAGCGATGGCGTAGAGGTCATCTACCTAGAAGGCCAAAACCAAGCTGGAAAAGAAGACCCTCACGCTTGGCTCAATCTCGAAAACGGGATCATCTATGCTAAAAACATTGCTAAACAATTGATCGCCAAAGATCCAAAAAATAAGGACTTCTACGAAAAAAATCTAGCAGCCTATACTGAAAAACTGAGCAAGCTGGATCAAGAAGCCAAGCAAGCATTCAATAACATCCCAGCAGAGAAGAAGATGATCGTAACCAGTGAGGGTTGCTTCAAGTACTTCTCCAAAGCCTACGGCGTCCCATCTGCCTATATCTGGGAAATCAACACTGAAGAAGAAGGGACACCTGAACAAATCAAAACGCTGCTAGAGAAATTGCGTCAAACCAAAGTACCGTCCCTCTTTGTCGAATCCAGTGTCGATGAGCGTCCTATGAAAACTGTGTCTAAGGATAGCAATATCCCTATCTTTGCAAAGATCTTTACTGACTCGATCGCCAAAGAAGGCGAAGAAGGCGACAGCTACTACAGCATGATGAAATGGAATTTGGAGAAAATCGCAGAAGGTTTGAACAAATAAGATTCCAAACTGATTAGATTCTCAAACAAATCAGTGGCTCTTCCCCCTTCATTAATGTACAATGAAAAGAAAAAAGGAGTCTTTGCTATGACAACATTTTTAGGAAACCCTGTTACCTTTACCGGATCTCAACTTCAAGTTGGCGATACTGCTCATGACTTTTCACTGACTACACCAAACTTAGAGAAAAAATCTTTGGCTGATTTTGCTGGGAAGAAAAAAGTCCTCAGCGTGATCCCATCTATTGACACAGGTATCTGTTCCACCCAAACACGTCACTTCAACCAGGCCCTCTCTGACATGGAGGACACTGTGGTCTTGACGGTTTCCGTCGACCTTCCTTTCGCTCAAGGTAAATGGTGTGCTGCTGAAGGGATCGAAAATGCCATCATGCTCTCAGACTACTTCGACCATTCCTTCGGAAAAGCCTATGGCCTCTTGATCAATGAATGGCATTTGCTCGCACGCGCTGTCTTGGTCCTAGATGCGGACAACAAGGTCACTTACGTCGAATACCTAGACAACATCAACAGCGAACCCAATTACGACGCGGCAATCGAAGCCGTCAAAGCACTTGATTAAATAAAAAAGAGGTCTACGACCTCTTTTTTATATCTACAAAATTCGTTCAGAGACTTTCCTTAAGAGAATTTCTAAGAGTCCTTTTTCTTCAATCCGAAAGAGGACTACTATAAAAACCGATGGAGTCCATTCTGAAGGAGGACTCGCCAGCGTAAGCGTGGGATGCCTCTGAGGAAACTCCGCACACGCTTTGCTACCTGTTGCTTGTAGCTCTTGCCTCCTTGTGCAAAGGTTCCCTTCCGGCTCCAATAGCCCTGCTCTCCACGATCATTCTTCGGAGCTAGATAGCGAACACCTTGCTGATAGAGGACCTTCTTACGAAAAGGTGGATCCCACGATTTGACGGGATCGATATCCAAGTCCTTATGAGTCCGGCCTCTGGCTAAACCATAGTTGAAACTGGCTCCATTGACAATGCCATTTTCAGAAATCTGATTCGGGTCCACTTCGTTGAGAAACTGGCCACCCTGATCCAGGATATACTCAGTATGAAAGTTGAGCAAGACCTTAAAATTCAACTGGGCCTGAGCACGCGATGGGAAGGCGAGCTGGCCGTTTTGATCCACATAGACCTTATTGTGAAGACGAGCCGCCTCATAGGCATCAATCTTAATTCCTTTTGTCTCCTGTAAGTAAGCTTGTAGCGCCTCTTCATCAGTCTGTCCAGTTTTGGCATAATGCTCCCGAATCCACTGGGTCTGGTAGGCAGAGAGCAGATAGCGGAACTGGTGGATCTGGCGTTTTAAGAGCTGATCTCCTGCTTTGCTGGCTAATGAATCCAGAGCAAAAGCTACTTGGACCACTCTTGAAAAAGAAGACCAAAAAGGTGAATGAGGGGGACAATCTGGCCAGAACCGCTTCAGTAAGAAGGCGGTCTCCTCACAGGTTCCCGATAAATCCCGTGGCATGAGACAGAGATGCATAACCCCTTTTAAGAGGGCCTGGGCACGACCTGCCGTCAATCCTTGCAGTTCTCTCTGCCACATCTCTTGGAAAAGAGGGCTGGCAAAGACAAAGACAGAGCGGTAACAGTCTTGCCTTCTTGCTTCATCTTCGCAAGACTGCAGTCGTTTTTCTAAGTAGCTGAGACCTCTGGTCGTCCAGCCCAGTTTTTCCAATTCCTGTCGCTGCATTTGCACCCTCCTTTCCACATTGCTCTTGTTTTATGCTTCTATACTATCATCTTTCTCCCTCCCAGACAATTCCTATCCACTGGCCAAGCCATTTTTGCGCTTTTTTTGATATACTAAAAGGAGCGAAGAAAAGAGGACCCTATGACACCAAATAAAGAAGATTACCTCAAGTGCATCTATGAAATCGGCACGCAACATGAAAAAATTAGTAACAAAGAGATTGCGGCCCGGATGCAGGTTTCGCCTCCAGCTGTGACTGAGATGGTCAAGCGCATGATCTCGGAGAATCTCCTCATCAAGGACAAGACCCACGGCTATCTGCTCACCGAGCTCGGCCTTCAAACGGTTTCCGATCTCTTTCGCAAGCACCGCTTGATTGAAGTGTTCTTGCTCAAAAAACTGGGCTATACAACTGAAGAAGTCCATGAAGAGGCTGAGGTACTCGAGCATACTGTCTCCGACCGCTTTATCGATAAACTTAACCAGATGTTAGACACTCCTAAGACCTGCCCCCACGGAGGAACTATTCCCCAAAAAGGTCAACTTCTCATCGAAGCTTACCAGAACCGTTTGAGCGATGTCAGCGAACTGGGAACCTATCGTTTGCGAAGAGTCCAGGATAGCTTTGAATTGCTGAATTTTTTAGACCAGATCCAGCTGACCATTGGAGATGTCATTCTCTTCAAAGGCTACGACGATTACACTGGCCTCTATCAGCTCCAGATCAAAGACCAAGACATCCAGATCAATCATCTGATTGCCCAACAACTTTACATAGAAAAACATGCCCTTTAATTAAGAGCATGTCAGATTGAAGAAATAGTATTCCTAGAAACTTTCCTTAGGTGAGTACGGACGTCAGCGAACTTCTACGAAGTTCCATGACTTAGTTTTGAACCTAAGGTTTCAAAACTCCCGAGTGCTTGAAACAACAATGTTTCAAGCATTTTTCTCACGGCGGAAAGTTTCGGATTTACTTCGACAACTCAAAGTAATATAAGGATTTTTTTGAAAAATTATTCAGCTATCCTAAGTAAAAAGTAATTTGTCTACATTCAAACAAGCCCTTTAATCAAGGGCTTGTTTTTCTATGTATTTTTCGTATCGAGGATGATGGTCACCGGGCCATCATTGATGAGTTCGATTGCCATATCTGCAGCGAAGACCCCTCGTTTGACAGGGACTTCCTTTTCTAACAAATCATTAAAATCATCGTAGAGCTGGCTGGCCATCTCTGGATTGGCTGCCCCGATAAGGCTGGACGATTGCCTTTTTTTGTCTGGGCAAAGAGGGTAAACTGCGAAACAGAAAGGATCTCCCCTTGAATATCCTTGACAGACAAATTCATCTTCCCTTCTTCATCCGAGAAGATCCGCATTTGGGTGACCTTGCGCACCGCATACTCCAAATCCTTCTGGTCATCCTCAGGCCCCACTCCCACTAGGAGCAGAAGCCCATCCTGAATCTGACTATAGACTTGACCATCAATAGAAACCGAGGCCCTTTTGACCCGTTGAATTACTAATTTCATCTTATTATCCTATTATACAATCTATTGGGCTCACCACTAAGCTTCAAAGAACATCGACTTCAAACAAGGCGATGAAAAGCAGGCAGACTATCCGAAAACCAAAGGCTGTTCAGTTGCTTTTAGGGCAAGGCAGCGAGACGAAGACAGTACTGGAGTACGGCGAGGCGAGCTAACGAAGCAATAAAAGATAACTGAGCAGCCGACTAGCCGTTGGTACGCTTAACAGAGTACACCTCCGGCACACTCTTAATCTTATCCACAACCGTTGTCAACATAGACAGGTTTGGAATCCCGAAGGAAATGTGGATATTGGCAAATTTCATATCTTTGGTTGGTTGGGCATTGACAGTTGAGATCATCTTAGCCGTGTTGGAGAGGACTTGAAGGACATCATTGAGGAGGCCTGCACGGTTGAGGCCGTAAATATCGATATGGGCGATGTAGTCCTTGGTCGTGTTATTGTCTTCCCACTCGACATCGATCAAACGTTGCTCGTAGTTTTCTTGGGCCCGCAGGTTCATACAATCTTGACGGTGAATAGCAACCCCACGTCCTTTGGTAATGTAGCCGACAATTGTATCTCCTGGCACGGGATTGCAACATTTAGCAATCCGGATCAAGAGACCAGAAGCTCCTTGGATGACCACGCCACCTTCATGACGGACCTTGAGGGTGTCTTTTTTATTTTCAACCTTGACTTCGCCACCCTTGACCAGCTCTTCTGCTTCCGCACGCGCCTTGGCTTTCCTCTTCGCGGCGCTCTTCTTCCGTCAAACGGTTAAAGACAGAGATGGCTCCCACTTCTCCAAAACCGATGGCCGCAAATAAGGCATCTTCGGTCTTGTAGCTGGTCTTTTGCAAGACCTTGTCCATGTGCTTCTTGTCCATGAACTTGTTGGCAATCATATCATGCTCATGGAATTGAGCCATGAGCAACTCTCGTCCACGGTTGATCGAGAGTTCCTTGTCTTGGTTCTTAAAGAATTGGCGGATCTTATTACGCGCCTTGCTAGTCTTGACGATATTGAGCCAGTCACGACTTGGACCAAAGGAGTTGGCATTGGTGATAATCTCCACCTGATCCCCTGTCCGTAGCTTGGTATTGAGAGGCACCATCCGGCCATTGACCTTGGCTCCGACAGCCTTTTCCCCTACCTTGGTATGGATCTCATAGGCAAAATCGATCGGTCCAGAATCCTTTGGAAGGGAACGGACAGTTCCATCTGGGGTAAAGACATAAATCTCTTCAGCCAGATAGTTTTCCTTGACCGTATCGACAAATTCCTTGGCATCATCCGCCTGGTCTTGGAGTTCCATCATCTCCTTGATCCAGTTCATCCCAATAGCTGATTCTTTGCTATTGACTTGGCCCTTGATCCCTTTCTTATAGGCCCAGTGGGCCGCAACCCCGTACTCAGCAACCTCGTGCATTTCCTTGGTACGGATCTGGAACTCGATGGGACCTTTTGGTCCGTAAACAGTGGTATGGATGGACTGGTAACCATTGGCCTTGCGATTGGCGATGTAGTCCTTGAAACGGCCTGGCATAGGCTTCCACAACTCGTGGATATAGCCCAGCATGGCATAGACGTCACTTGGTGATTCTAGGATACAGCGAATGGCAATCAAATCATAGATTTCATCAAAGCGCTTCTTCTTATCCTGCATCTTGCGGTAGATGGAGTAGATATGCTTAGGACGACCATAGATTTTCCCATAGAGGTGGCGTTCTGCCGCATAGGACTCGATCTTTTGGACAACTTCTTCTACCAAGGCTTCCCGCTCGCGACGCTTCTCCTTCATCATATGGGAAATTTTATAGAACTCGACTTCATTCAGATAACGGAAGGATAGATCTTCCAATTCCCACTTGACGCTAGAAATCCCGAGACGGTGGGCTAGCGGCGCATAGATTTCCATGGTCTCCTGGGAAATCCGTTCTTGCTTGTCCTTGCGTAAATGCTTCAAAGTCCGCATGTTGTGCAAGCGGTCTGCTAGCTTGACCAAGATGACACGGATATCCTGAGACATGGCCATGAGCATCTTGCGGTGGTTCTCTGCCAGCTGCTCTTCATGGGACTTGTATTTGACCTTCCCGAGCTTGGTCACTCCATCAACAATCACTCGGACATCGTACCCAAATTCACGTTCTAAATCATCTAGGGTCGCGTTTGTATCCTCGACAACGTCGTGCAAAAAACCACAGGCAACCGTCACAGCATCCAACTTCAATTTTGCCAAAATGCCGGCAACTTGAATAGGGTGGATGATATAGGGTTCACCTGATTTACGGAATTGCCCACTATGGCAGTCGACTGCATAAAGGAGAGCTTTTTCTACAAATGCAACATCCTCTCCCGACAAGTATTTTTTGGTAAGGGCAATAACCTGGCCCCCTGTTAAAGGTTCTTCTTTCGGCATCTAGTTTTCTCCACTTTCTTGCCTTCTATTCTATCACTTTTAGCTCTATATGAAAACTAGTCCGATTGACTTTCATGCTATTTGAAGAGCTTTCCAGCACTATCAGCCAGAAATCCCGAACTTAGGTTCCCTTTTTATACAAATACTCCATTTTTTATAAAAAATTCATTAATTTGTAATATATAAAAAATAATAAAACGAATAAATTCTGAACAAAATAAGATATAAAAGAAACGCGTGAAGATCTACCTTCACGCGTTTTTCATTAATTCTGTGACAACACTCACTGCGCTGAGGGCATAGAGTGGTGCGGTTTCTGCTCGTAGGATACGAGGCCCAAGGCCTGCAAGGACTGCTCCTTTAGCTTCAAAACTTTCAATTTCAGCAGGTGAGAGACCTCCTTCTGGACCAAAGATAAAGAGAACCTTGCTCCCTTTTTCAAGACCACTTACAGCTTGTACAAGAGCAGCGCTTTCGCCTTCTTTGGCCGACTCTTCATAGGCCACCACGATGCGGTCAAACTGGTCGAGTTGGGCTAGAAAGTCTGCCTTTTTCTCAAAAAGGGTAATGCTTGGGACAAGATTCCGCTTGCTTTGCTCTGCTGCTCCAAGGGCGATTTTTTCTAGTTTTTCAACCTTTTTACCCAATTTCTTGCCATCCCACTTGGCAACTGACCAATCTGCAGGGAAGGCCCAGATCTGGCTAGCACCCAGTTCCGTCACCTTTGAGTGATAAACTCCAGCTTGTCCCCCTTGGGAAAGCCTGATGCGATGGTCACTTGAATTGGCAATTCCACATTGTCGGCTAATTCCTCGATTATCTCCAACTGACGCGCCTCTACATTGACCACGCGTGCTAAGCGTTTAATCCCATCATCAAAGACTAGAGTCACCTCATCATCTTCTTTCAAACGCATGACCTGAAACATGTGCTTGCTGGTTTCCTTGTCCTCGATAGTAACAGGTGAGCTAGCCAAGCCTTTTACAAAATATTGTTGCATGCTAGCCTCCAATCACACCAGAGATATCCTTGGTCTTCTTGAAGACGCAGGCATTCCATTCCCCTTGGATCATGTGGGTTTCAAGGAAAAATCCAGCCGACTCAGCTGACTCACGCACCATGTCCCACTTGTCCTTGATAATGCCACTCATGATCAGGTAGCCTTCGTCCTTGACCAAACGATAAGCATCATCCGTTAGATGGATAAGGATATCCGCCAAGATGTTGGCCACGATGACATCTGCCTCAATCTCCACGCCTTTCAGCAAATCGCCTGGGGCTACATGGATGTTTTCCATGCCCGGATTGAGCTCAATATTTTCCTGAGCGACGCGAACCGCCACATCATCTAGGTCATAGGCAAAGATTTCCTTGGCACCCAGAAGCGAGCTAGCAATAGAAAGAACACCTGAACCAGTTCCTACATCCAGCACCGTTTCCCCACCACGAAGGACCTGCTCCAAGGCAAAAAGACTCATCTTGGTCGTCGGGTGTGTTCCGGTCCCAAAGGCCATCCCTGGATCTAGCTTGATAATCTTCTCGCCAGCTGTCGCTTCATATTCTGTCCATGACGGAACGATGGTCAAGTCATGGGTGATACGAGCTGGTTCATAGTATTTCTTCCAATTATCTGCCCAGTCTTCCTCAGCCAAAGCAGTCGTGCCAATCTTGACCTCACCCAAATCCATAAAGTCTGTCAATTCTGCCAGGCGAGCCTGCAAGTCTGCCTCAACCACTGCCACATCAACAGTATCAGGATAGTAGGCGGTCACTACGATTTCTTCTTGCTGTTCGACCTCTGGGAAAATCTCGCCAAAGCGATCGACATTTCCCACATAGTCCATGCTATCTTCAATTGCTACCCCTTGGGCGCCCAGCTCAATCAAGAGATTGGAAACTAATTCCTCTCCCTCACGCTTCACTGTAACTTTTAACTCTTGCCATGTTTCCATTTTATTAATACTCCTCGTCATATTCTAATCCAAGTTCCTGAAATATGTAGAAACGTAATACCTCTTGACACAATGTACGAAGGTCATACATTTCATTGAAGTCTGTCACTAGATTTTTATATTTTGATTTCTCATCTCCATGAATATAGTAGTTACGACTGTCATACAACTTTTGAACAATACTAGAAATGGAGGCCTCAGTAAGTTTATTCTTCCCTATTTTTCCTGGGACATTAGTAAATAAATCCAGTAATTTCTTTCTCAAGTCATTATCCTGTCTCTGATATTTTAACCTATGTCTTTTCGCAAAATAAACCGTAAACTCATCGTTTACATAATCTGCAACATAGCGAAGATTAGGCGGGTTTTCCTCACCGCTTAATATCCAAGGATGGAAGCAAAAGGTTTTCTCCCACCTCTTCTGAGTATAACCGAGATTCTTGGCATACTGAGGGATAGGTTGTTGCATCTCACTTTCCAAATGGGACTGAATGGCATTGTCAAAACTATTCAAACTAGCTAATAGTTGCTGAAACTGCTCTTCTTCCTCCGTATTAAAACCAACTAGAAATTCAAATTCCGCAAAGTCTTCAGGAAATTCAAGTTCTGTGACTGTACCATCTTCTGCATAGCGCCCCTCCTCATCGACAAGTCGACGAGTTCCAGACTTCAATATTCGCTCGAAATCAAGATCCGCAAAGCGATTTCGAGGAAGGATCGACTCACGCTCTTGAGATTTTTTTGGGATTTTTTTACTAAATAACCGCTTAAATATCTGAAGCATCGTACAGCTCTCTTTCCTTTTCTCAGTTCACCTGGGTCTCTTCTTCCTGTATGGCTTGTTCCAACTCATCTAACCACTGCTGGTAATAGGCTTTCTCATCCCGCAACATGCGACTCACATCCATCTTCTGTCTGGCAATCTTGATCGCCTTGTGGGTCTGGGGCCAAATCCTTCTTGACGGTAAATTGATACCAGGCTTGGACCGCCTGTATATTGGTCAATTTCATCGACAAAAAAGACTTGACTCGTCGAATGGTCGCGTACTCCTCTGCTTTATCATCATCTCCTTCCAGCAAGGCGATATGCAGTAGGGATAACTGAGCAGCCGTTTGAATCATCGGATTATCTGCCCTCTCCAGTAAAGCCTGAAACTGCTCCTTAGCCGCCTCGCGATTGCCCTCTAGAATCAAGACTTCTCCTTGAAGGGCTAAGACACCCTCCACAAAGCCTCCTTGCGCCTCCTCAGGAACAGGTCTAACAAAATCTTTTAGATCGTAATCTTCTGGTGCTAGCAGGGTCTGAGCAGAATGGCGCAATCCTAGATAAGCATAGGGTACATTTTCAGGATGGTGCATCAATTCTAAAATTTTAGCTCCATCTGTAATCCCAAGGGGGAGAGCATTGGCCAAAATGAAGGAGAGATTGAGACAAATCCAAGTGCCTGCAAAATACCAACTCTGTGTCAGAACTCCAAAAAGGATGGATACGATAAGTAAAGTCAAATGAACCAGCAAACCACCGGAGAGCATCAAGATCATTCGTTGGTCACTTTCATCCTCTTTTAGTCCAATATACTGGGCGCCGACATTTTTCAGAACGGCCGTGCGACTAAGACGAAACTTCCCTGCTTTTTTAGTCAGGAGAAAACTTCCCAAGCCTAAAGCGACGAGCCGATAGCCCGTCAGATAGCCACAAAAAGCATGCCCCAGTTCATGGAGAATGAAAATGAGATACATGCTAGAAAAAGTGAAGAGATACCCCGGTACAAAAACCAGTTGAAAACCTAACTCCGTAAAGGCGATCGTCCCCAAGGCAAAAGCCCCCATCAAGAGAAGAAAGGACAGGCCGTAAACCAGGTAGGTCCCAAGTTTTTTCATCAACTCACCCACTCGTTTCTAATATCTCGGATAAGGGTAAAAGGTGCTTTCTTCCAGGCCGACTTTGCCTTCTTCAAAAACTTCTTGGTTCCAGACGATCTCAAAGCTCTCTGCTTCTTCGTCTGCTAAGAAATCCATGAGGTCATCCAAGGCCAGCTCGGCTGTATCCTTTAGGAAGGTCGCAAAATAAGCTAGAAACTCCCGAGACAAGCCTTTTTTAGGCTCATACGGAATCGCCGTTAAATAGGCATCTTCTTCCACATGCGACTTGGCTGGATTGTAGAAGATGACGGCTTCTTCAAAGAAGATATCCTCGTCAGACTCTTCCCCCGACTCATCGACCAAGGCAACTCCTCCTGTGTTTTGCACTTCCAAGAGAAAAGCCACTTCTACCGCATGATTTCTTATCCCAATTGATCTCAAAGTCAAAGGGAAAGACCTTGTCCATTTCCTCTTCTAAAACATCCAAAAATCCATATTTAGGCATCGTGTCCTCTTTCTAATTTCCCACTCTTAGAGCGGAATATGATACAATAGTTACTACAATCTTACCATAAAAACTGCCTCTTTTAAAGGAGACAAAGCTAGAAAGGAGACCCTCATGCCCGACAATCTCGCCCTGCGCATGCGTCCCAAAACCATCGATCAGGTCATCGGACAAGAACACCTGGTCGGCCCAGGGAAAATCATCCGTCGCATGGTGGAGGCCAATCGTCTCTCGTCCATGATTCTCTTTGGCCCACCAGGGATTGGCAAGACCAGTATTGCTTCTGCCATCGCGGGCACGACCAAGTATGCCTTTCGGACCTTCAATGCAACTATCGACAGTAAAAAACGCCTGCAAGAGATTGCAGAAGAAGCTAAGTTTTCAGGTGGCCTAGTCCTGCTTTTGGACGAGATCCATCGCTTGGACAAGACCAAACAAGATTTTCTCCTGCCTTTGCTCGAAAGCGGTCTGGTCATCATGATCGGCGCAACGACTGAGAACCCTTTCTTCTCCGTGACGCCTGCCATTCGCAGTCGGGTACAGATTTTTGAGTTGGAACCCTTGACCAATGAACAGGTCAAAGAGGCTATCCAGTTGGCACTGAGCGACCCTGAGCGGGGCTTTGACTTCCCTGTTACCCTCGATGAGGAAGCCTTGGATTTCATCGCCACTTCGACCAATGGAGACCTGCGTTCTGCCTATAATTCTCTCGATTTGGCTGTTCTCTCTACCAAGGAAGGGGAGGATGGCGTTCGCCACATCAGTCTCGACATCATGGAAAACAGCCTCCAGCGCAGCTATATCACCATGGACAAGGACGGAGACGGTCACTACGATGTCCTCTCTGCTCTGCAAAAGTCCATCCGCGGATCCGATGTCGATGCTAGTCTCCACTACGCCGCACGTTTGATCGAAGCGGGCGATCTACCCAGCTTAGCCCGTCGCTTGACGGTCATTGCCTACGAAGATATCGGCCTGGCCAATCCAGATGCGCAGATCCATACGGTGACAGCCCTTCAGGCAGCGGAGCGCATCGGCTTCCCCGAAGCCCGCATCCTCATCGCCAACATCGTCATCGACCTGTCTCTTTCGCCTAAGTCCAACTCGGCCTACGTCGCCATGGACAAAGCCTTATCTGACCTCCGGAAGTCGGGTAATCTTCCTATCCCCCGCCATTTACGGGATGGTCACTATGCCGGAAGCAAGACCTTGGGAAATGCCCAAGACTACAAGTATCCCCACAATTATCCTGGCAATTGGGTCCAACAGGACTATCTACCAGACAAGCTTAAGGGGGCCTCTTATTTCACTCCCAATGAAAATGGCAAATACGAGCGAGCCCTAGGGGCGACAAAAGAGAAGATTGATCAACTCAAGAAAAGGTGATATCGGTTCCAAAAAATTGAGATTTTCCCTTGAAATTTTTTTGAAATATGGTATCATATACATATAGAAACGCTGTGGTGTACGACTTCACACTTAAGTGTTGACCGACTATTTTTTGTATTATTAGGGAAACAAAGGACTTCTAACAGCATGCAGGCCGTATCACGCGGAAGCAGCTTCAGTTAGAGCAAGTTGCCCACCTGCTTAATTGCGCGGGTTCAATACAAACCGTGAAGTTTCGGCACCAATACAGCTTTTTTTTGCCTCCTTAGCTCAGTTGGTAGAGCAGTAGACTCTTAATCTATGGGTCGCAGGTTCGAGCCCTGCAGGGGGCATCTAAATCAACAGGAAAAAGCCTTGATTTATAAGGCTTTTTTGCTTGTCTATAACTGATTTGCCCCATCATTTGCCCCACATTTTTTTATGAGCAATCTTTCCAGACATCTCTGATTACGAAAAACAAAAAAGCTATCCTACCTTTGCAAATTTAGATAAGATAGCAGAATATTTTAATGCAACTCCAACTCAACTTTTTGGAACTAGTAAAGAGATTGAATTAGAAAAGAGTGTTCTTGAATCGAATGAATACTCTGATAAAGTAAGTGAGATCTTAAAGGCTGTCAAATACATCGAACATTTTCTAGAAACTGATGGACAGTACTTAGAGGATTTACTTTACTTAACAAGAGGCAACCAACTATACACAGAAGCTGGAGATGAGTTGTATATTGATCCAACTTCTCAGAAAAGAACACTTCATAACCAATATGAACCTGGTTTTATTGAAGCAAGGGATAAATCTCCACTAGAACTCTTAATTGAAAATAAGGAATTGTTTGATAAATAGAAAAAGCGAGGATAACCTCGCTTCAGATTGAAGTTAAAATCTTTAGAAGACACTTTTATAAGGACTTTGTCTTCAATCTGTGAAAAGGAGTGAAAACTCCTTTTCTTTTTGTAAGTCAGACTGAAACTTCCAAATTGTTTATTTATTTTATTGACATTTTCTATAAAAATAAGTACAATAGTTTTATTAGCAAACTATACTATATAGGGGGTATTGAAATGAAATTTTCTAATCGTTTACTGCTATTCCTTGCAGGAGTTGTTTTTGTCCTTTTAGGACTTTTCCTATTTACAAACCCAGTAGCTAATCTTGTTGCTTACAGCTGGTGGATTTCATTTGGTTTACTGGTTTCTTCTATAGCAGCTATTTTAGGCTATTTCTCTGCACCAAAAGAGCTTCGCTCACCTGTTTATCTTTTCCAAGGATTTGTTAGTCTTCTCTTAGCTCTTTACCTCGTTGCTTATGGCTTTGTGACCCTGCCGGTCGTCATTCCGACCATTGTAGGAATTTGGTTAATTGTAGAAGCCATTATTGCTTTCTTTAAAGGCAATCGTCTAAGATTGATTTTCCCTATTATTGGTAGCAATATCACGTGGGTAGCCTTGCTTGAATTTTTACTAGGTCTAGTGATTCTGTTCAATCCAGTGGCTACAGGTGTCTTTGTCGTTTATGTCATTGCCTTTTCATTTTTAGTTACTGGCTTCACCTACATTATTGAGGCCTTTCGTAAATAGTCTAGTTGCTATTTCTATCGCATTCAAAAAAGCTGGGAAATCATATTCTCAGCTTTTTCGTCTCTTTAATTATCACTTTTTCGCATTCCATTCTACGTAGAAATTTGTTTTTCCATTTTATTCTCCAATTTGATCTCGCACTGACATTTATTTATAACAAAACTATATATCTAGAATAGCATAATCATTAGGTATTATAGGTTTTCAAACAAAATACGAGTCATTCGTTTTTGCCCCGCTTTTGCCCCATTTTTAAATCCTGACATTGAAAATACCTAAAAGTATTTCCCTAAAATCAGCTATATTTCAACATTTGTTTATTTTCAATATGAAAAGTTCTTACAAATCCATGTAGGGGGTATCTAAATCAACAGGAAAAAGCCTTGAAATCAGGGCTTTTTTTGCTTGTCTATAGCATATCTCTTTTTTGTATACATTAACATTTAATAATTGAGAAATAAATTGAACACAGTAAACAAATCCGATTCCTTCACACTCCCCCAAACACCATCCCCATATTATCCCTCCACTTGTGGTATGATGGTAGAGTATGTTTAGGTGCCAAGCTACTTGAGCACCTCCGTGCTAAAAGGAGAACGAATATGAAAATCGCATGGAATGAAATTAAATACCAGCCCAAGAAGTTTATCCTGATTGAACTCCTCATTACCATTCTCATGTTTATGGTGGTGTTCTTGTCCGGTCTGACAAATGGACTGGGGCGGTCGGTATCGGCCCAAATCGATAACTATGAGGCCCTGCACTACATCCTTTCGACAGATTCAGAAGGGATTATCCCCTTTTCAACCATTACGACGAAAGATTTAGATGAGATTAACAAGATAGAAGGGATGGACTATTCTGGCTTGTCGATCCAGCGGGCAACTATCTCAAAAACAGAGGATTCCAATACTCTGGACATCACCTACTTCGCAACCGACCACAATGAAGAAGAGATCCTCAATCCAATCATGGAAGATACAGACCTCAAGATCTCCGACTTAAAGAAAAACGAGGTCATTCTGGACCATTCTTTCAAAGAGGATGAGGGAATCCAAGTCGGCGATCAAGTGATCGATAAAACTTCTAAGCAAAAACTCAAGGTCGTGGCCTTCGCGAAAAATGCCAAATACGGCTACAGCGAGATTGGTTTTATCAGCTCGGATACCTACACAGGCATGCGACAAAAAACAGATCCAAGCTATCAATGGCAAGCCCAAACCCTTGTGACTAAGAAAAACATCCCTTCTAACGATCTAGCCAGCAACTTAATGGTGGCGGATAAGAAGCAAGTGATCGATAAAATCCCTGGCTACAAGGCTCAAAACCTGACGCTACGGATGATTACGTGGGTGCTCTTACTCGCTTCTTCTGCTATCCTTGGGGTCTTCTTCTATATCCTCACCCTGCAGAAGTTGAAACAGTTCGGTGTCTTGAAGGCTATTGGCATGTCCATGAGCCAGATTACCTATGTCCAACTATCCCAGCTCACCATCATCTCCCTCATCGGAGTGCTATTGGGGCTTGGCTTGGCAACTATGATGGCTCCATTTACCTAATAGCGTCCCTTCCTTTATGACCCTGAAAGACAACCTCACCATCTCGATTAGCTTTATCCTGACCTCTATTTTGTGTGGTGCCTTGTCCCTTGTCAAAATCAAAAAAGTAGATCCAATCGAAGTCATTGGTGGAAATGGAGAATAAGATGGCCATTATCGAATTAGAAAATATCAGAAAATCCTACGCCGATGGCAACCAGATGCACCATGTCCTCAACCAGCTGAATTTAAGCGTCGAACCCAACGAATTCGTCGCCATCTTGGGCCCTTCAGGATCTGGCAAGTCCACGCTTTTAGCCATCGCTGGCTTGCTTTTATCAGCGGATGAGGGGAGGATTCGCATCGCAGGCCAAGACTTGACTGGTCTCAACCAAAGTCAGTGGACGCAAAAACGGCTGGAATTGCTCGGCTTTATCTTTCAAGACCACCAGCTCCTCTCCTATATGAAAATCGGTGACCAGTTAGAACTGGTGGCCAAATTAAAAGGGGAAAAGGACAAGAAAAAACGCCAAGAGGAAGTCAAAGCCTTGTTGACAGATCTTGGCATCGAAGCTTGTTACCACCAATACCCGAATCAGATGTCCGGTGGACAAAAGCAACGGGCAGCCATCTCTCGGGCCTTTATCGGAAATCCGCAGGTCATCTTAGCCGATGAACCAACAGCTAGCCTAGACCCAGATCGAGGGCAAGAAATCGCCCAATTGATCCAAAAAGAAGTCAAATCTAAAAACAAGAGCGCCATCATGGTGACCCATGACCGCTCCATCCTGACCTATGTAGATACCATTTATGAATTAAAACATGGCCAATTGCTAAAGGTAGAAAAGGTTGATTAAATACAAGAGAGTGGGACAGAAATCGGTAATTCGTTAGAATTCGATTTCGTCGTCCCACCTCCGCACAGTTGAGTAGGGCTGTAAAAGCTGATGAAATCAGCGTAGTAGAGCCCACTCAACCACTGCGTCTTGCTCGACAATCCAAAAATAATTGAGAGGCTAGGACTTTTGTCCCAGCCTCATAATTTTGAGAAATATTAGTAAAATCCATTTGATGTCGAGAAAGAGAATGACAAACAAGTGATTGTCTTGTCTGAAGAGACGAAAGAACGGATAACGGGTGATTTGTTTGAGGGACTTTATCGGAAACGACAGATTGGATTTGGCAAACTCTTCAAGACTATCAAGAAAGAATTAGACTTAGATGATGTCGAAGATGGTAATCTTGTTCAGACTGGAGAGGATAGTCAAGAAGTATCGCGAGGTCAGGAAATTGTAGCCGTTTGGAATTGGCAGAGAAAGAATTATTTTTTACAGTAACTAAGAAATATGTTAGTCAGTTTTATTATTAGGTGTATTTAATTTGCTGTAGTAATTGACAATTACGGCTGATAAGCATCCAAAAAAATAAGTCCATATACAGTTAAAAAGACGCTAGTAATACGTCCGATTAGAGTAGTAGCTAGTATATCTCCGTAACCTACTGTTGTTGATGTGACAAAAGCATACCATAGTCCATCCCAGTAATTACTTATTTGAGGTTCAACTAATAAAAGTATTCCTCCTGAAATAAAAATAAAACTTACAAAACTTATCAAAAATTGATTAAATCCTGTAACTTTTATAATATGAAATAGAGTATTTAAACGTTTCATTTGGTTCTCCTTTGTTATAGTGTTAATGAAAATTATAGCATAAAAAAGTGTCTAAATATGTATTTTAGACACTTTTTATATTAATTTTTATTATGTTTTCTTGATAGTAAGCCTCTATCGTTACAAGCTCGTTTGTGGTAAGATGAGTATAGGTCATTTATGTTAGTTCCTTTCAGACAAATGTGGTGTTTATCTGAGCCTAACATAGGCTTTTTCTGTCTAGCTTAATTTTACAAATTGGGTTATTTATTCTTCATAAGATTTGAAGGGTTGATCTTTTTTAGGGTATCGTGTCGGTGTGATTGACAGTCCCATCTTGTCTTTTTCGTGTAGCAATTCAATGACTAGGGAAACCATGATCAGTACCATGATGAGTGAAAATGGAAAGGCTACGATAATCAGCGTATTTTGCAAGGCTACTAAGCCCCCTGAAAGAAGTAAGACGATGGCAATAGTCGCAAGGAGTACGCCCCAGAAGATTTTAAGGTTATTCTTTGGTTTGAGATTCCCATCATCAGAGAGCATAGCTAGCACATAGGTCGCAGAGTCTGCTGACGTGATAAAGAAGGTAATGATCAAGATGATGGCAACAACGGAGGCAATAAAACCAAATGGCAGTTGACTGAAGGTTGCAAACAAGGTCTGCTCACTTGGAAACTGTGTTAAATCTACATTTCCAAGTGATTGAACATGCGTTGAAAGTGTTCCAAAGGTAGAAAACCATAAAAAGCTTAATACAGTCGGTGCTAATAAGACGATGGATAGAAATTGTCTGATACTACGTCCTTTAGAAATTCTGGCAATAAAAACTCCCACGAATGGTGACCAAGAAATCCACCAAGCCCAATAGAAAATCGTCCAAGTATTGATCCAGTCACGATTGTATTGACCAAAGGAACCAGCACTGAAACTCATACGGAAGAAATTGGAAATATACAGTCCGATACTATCGGTCAAGGTATTAAAAATCTGGACTGTGGGACCGATGATTATGGTGATGGCGAGTAGTCCAACCGCTAAAATAAGATTGGTGTTTGATAAGATTTTTACCCCTTTTCCAAGACCAGAAAGGGCTGAAATGGTAAAGAGGATGGTTGTGATAATTATGATAATAACTTGCACAAGGGCATTGTTTGGAATACCAAAGAGGTAGTTGAGTCCCCCATTGATTTGGGCTGCCCCAAAACCAAGAGTGGTTGCCACCCCGATAACAGTAGCGACCACTGTAATCGTATCTACGATCTTACCAAGGCTACCGTTTGTTTTTTTACCAAACAAGGGCTTTAAGGTAACCGATAAAAGATATTTCTCTTTTTTTCGGAAACCAAAGTAGGCAAGGGCCAGGGCGATTAAAGCATATATTGCCCAGGCATGGATGCCCCAGTGAAAGAAAGTGTAACGGAAAGCATCGGCTAAGGCTTCCTGCGACCCTGGGGTAGCTCGTACCGTTGAAATGGCATAATGGGATAAGGGCTCTGCGGCACCGTAGAAGACAAGGCCGATTCCCATTCCAGCAGAAATATCATGGCAATCCAAGAGATAGTAGAGTGTTCAGGCACCGAATTGGGTTCCCCCAGTTTGATTTGCCCAACGGGACTAACCAGGAAAAAGCCACAAAGTAGAACGATTGACGTGACCAGTAATAAGTAAAACCAGCCAAGTTTATCTGAAATAACTTCCCTTAGTTGTTCTGACCAAACTTGGTAGCCGTCAGGCATAACAATACCAAGAAGGACCAGGATAGCCAGTAGCACAAAAGAGGTTTTTAAGACCGGCGTTAAATTTTTAGTTGACATAAAATCTCCTTTCATTCTCTACCATTATATCAAAAATGATAATAACTTAAAAATGAGGGGAGATTAGATAACACCCAGCTAGTTATAATTTTTAGTTGATTAACTAGAGACGTTTAAGAACCTAAATTGTCAAATTAAGTTAGACTTTTCAAGTAACTCAGAAAAACTTGGTAGGGTGATTGATAATTCAATGATTTCCTAGGAATTCTATTTCTTGAGAGTGGGACAGAAATCGGTAATTCGTTAGAATTCGATTTCGTCGTCCCACCTCCGCACAGTTGAGTAGGGCTGTAAAAGCTGATGAAATCAGCGTAGTAGAGCCCACTCAACCACTGCGTCTTGCTCGACAATCCAAAAATAATTGAGAGGCTAGGACTTTTGTCCTAGCCTCTTTTTATTCTTGAGGAGCTTTGGGCAGTTCCATACGGAAGCGTAAGCCCATAGCCGTTTTATCAAATTGGTAGGCCAGTTCTTCATGGTCTAGCAAGTGTTGGACCACGAAGAGTCCCAAGCCGCCTTCCTTCTTCTGACGGCTAGCGGTCATTGGCATTTCAGCGGTCTCTACCATTTCCTGGCTGGTATTTTCAACCGCCAAGTGCGTCCCTTCCTCTTCGAGGCGGAGCTGGATCTCTCCACCGGCATCCGAATGCTTGACGGCATTACTAATGACATTTGAGAGGACCAATTTCAGAATGGCTGGGTCCATATAAACTCCTTTGTCAGGGATTTGATTGTCAATCGTGAGCGCGCGAGATTGAGCCAAGACCTTGTACTGGTCGAGGATCTGCTCTAAGACCTGATTCAGCTGGATCCACTCCTTGTCTCCAGCCAATTCTTGGACAGAGGACAGGGACAGGATTTCTAGGACGATCTGGTTCATCTCATCGACGATATCGAGGGAGACCGACAGGTAGCGGTCCCGATCCTTGTAGCGGCCGATCTTATCCCGCATATTTTCTAGGATAATCTTCAAGCTGGCTAGAGGCGTCTTGAGCTCATGCGAGGCTCCCCGTAGGAATTCCACCTTCATCTGCTCCAACTTCAGATTTTCCTGTTTCTGCTGCTCTAGATTGTCGATCACTTCTAGGAGATGGTGATAAAGGTCGTTGATCTGTTGCTTAAGAACGCCAATCTCATCCTGCGAATGAATGGGGAGATTAGCTGTCCGATCCAAGCGCTTCATCCGCTTGGTCATCTGCTTGATCTCAAGGATCGGAGCAGAAATCAGGCGGGCATAGAGATAGGAGGCAAGCAATGACAGAACAAAGGAAGCCAGAAGACTATAGGGAAGAAAGCCCAGACTGATGTCCCGCGCTTCCTTTTGGGAATCGACAGTTGCTAAGAATTGCAAGGTCAAGTCCTTCCCCTCTTTTGTCTGGATTTTTCGCTCTTCAATGACTAGGGAATTATTCTGGCTGTCAGGGTTCACGAGCAAGTCATCCTTGACCTCTAGGGCATTTTGTTTTTCCTTGTCCTTGATCGAGACCTTGATATCATTGGTCTTGGAATATAGGTCGATGACCGACTCAATGGTTCCTTCTTCTTGACCTTGGAAACTCTTGGACAGGGCCTGTGATTTCTTCAAAATCGTCTGGCGCTGGGACTCGATATAGGTCGACGGGAAAATAAAGTAAACCGAAGCGTGTAGAAGGATGACTAAGCCACTAAAAAGGGCAAAGGTGATCAGAAAAATCTTTGCAAAGATACTCCGTTTGGTCATGGTCTCTCCAATTTATAGCCGACATTGCGCACCGTAACGATACAGTCCAGCTCTAGTTTTTTTCGTAGTTCCTTGATATAGACATCAATCACCCGGTCAAAAGGAATCTCCTCCGTCTCCTTCCAGACGGCATCGAGGATCTGAGAGCGGGTCCGGGCCTTGCCTTCATGCTGGAGCAAGTATTCCAAGATTTCCAACTCCTTGGCATTCATGGAGATGGCTTGCCCAGCTAGGCTGGCTGTATAGCTCTCAAAATCCACCCGTGCCTCTCCATAGGTGAAGACCCGGGAAGGCTGGAGCTTTTTAAAAATAGCTTCGATGCGGACCTTCAAGAGGGACAAGGAGAAGGGTTTTTCCAGATAGCCATCCGCCAACTCTCCAAAAGCCGTCAACTTATAGTCCTCGTCATGGAAGGCCGTCAGCATGAGGACAGGGACTGAGCTGGTCTTCCGGATGGTCTTGAGCACTTCCAAGCCATTGAGGATAGGGAGCTGGATATCCAGCAAGACCAGATCTGGCGCTTCTCTGTGAAAGAGGTCCAGGGCCTCCTGCCCATCGCCTGCTTCAAAGACCTCATAGCCACATTCCATGAGATAGTCGCTCATCCCTTCGCGAATCAGGACTTCATCTTCTACGATTAGTATCTTCATACACTTTCCTTTATCTAAGAACTTCTTCTACCTCCTATTATACCCTATTTCTATTTTAGGAAACAATCTCTTATTCGACATCCACCAAGAGTTCCTTTGGTTTCTTATGCAAGAGCCATTGTGAAGAAAGGATGGATACCAGGATCAAGAGCAACCCACCGACCAAGACAATCACCAACAATTGGCTCGGTTGGATATCCATATGGATATCAGTCAGGGTCTTACTGAAGCTTTCTGCCTCAGCTCCTCCACCAAGGTTGGCTGCAGAGGATTCTTGAGCCATTTGTTTAGCAATGCCACTGGTTACGTTCTTAAGCACCGTATCTCCGACTCCTTTGGCAAGAAGACCTGCGACTCCATAGGAGAGGAGGAAGGCTGGGATGGAAATCATGATTAATTCTGCCACGAATTGCCCCGCAATCTGCACCTTGGAGAGTCCTAGAGCCAGCAAGATACCAACTTCTCTGCGACGGGCATTGAGCCACAAGACGAGGAGAAGGGTGAGAAGCAAGCTAGCAAAGATGAGGCTACCGATAAACAAGTAGTTCGCCACTTGGAACATACTGCTGATCGATTTTTGCAAGGCTGGGTAGTTAGAAGAGCTCTTGACTAGGTCATAGTAATTCCATGGGATATCCAAGGCTTTGATTTTTTCGATTAATTTATCGAGGTCTTGATCCCCTTTGGCAAAGAAGGTCGCATCCTCATAAGTAGCTGTTTGAACAGTATTGCCATAGAGCTTGGCAGCTGTATCTAGGTCAGAAATGAGGGTATCTTCATACAATTCTTGGGCGTAAGTTAGAGGAGCTTGGTTCTTCCCTGAGAACAGACCTTTAATGGTTACTTCGACAGTTTCATTAGCCCCTTTTTCATTGTCAGCATCATAGAGATTGGACTTGAGGCGCACCTTATCGCCCACCTTGAGACCATTCTTTTTCGCCAAATCTTCGTGCATGAGGATTTGGTTTTTGTCCTTGTCTGTCAGGTGCTCTCCTTGGACCAGCTTGTAGGCTCCAGAGACAAACTTATCTTCTTTAGAAGAGTCATTGACCCCTGTCACCATCAAGGTATTCTTAAAGTGCTTGGCCCGCTCTGGAGATTGATTTTGCAGGGTTTCTTCAGTCTCAATAATCTCGTGGTCTAGGATATCTGCGATGGCATTGATCCGCTTGATGGAGGAGGTGATCCCCTCTACCTGGCTGATTTTTCGATATCTTCTCCTCTGATATTCCCAGCTCCCCGAGGGGTTCCTGGATTGGTCCTGCGGTTGATCTGCATGGAGAAGCTATTGGTGATGGATCCCAGGCTTTCCGATGAAGCTTGTTGGGTCGCTCCTTTCATAGAGAGTCCGATCAAGCTCAAGGTCCCCATGAGGAGAATGATGGCAAAGAGCAAGAGAGACTTGGGCCATTTACGTGTGATATAAGCAAAAGCATTTCGCAACATAGCATTCCCTCCTTACTTGCTCTTCTCAACGAGGCTACGGCGACTCAATTCCAAGACCACATCGGAGGCCTCTGCCACTTCCTTACTGTGGGTGACGACAATGACACATTTGGCGTTCCTTGGCCAACTTCTTCAAAATGGCAATAATGTCACCGGCTGTCTGTTCATCTAAGTTTCCTGTCGGCTCATCTGCCAAGATGACAGGTGCTTCTGAAACGAGCGCACGCGCAATGGCCACCCGCTGTTGTTGTCCTCCAGATAATTGCAGGACATTGCGTTTGATTTGCGTTTCGTCCAATCCCAATTCCAAGAGAATCTCTTTCCCAGCCTGTTTGTTAACCAGACGGACATTTTCCAGTGGCGTCAAATAATCGATTAGATTGTAATTCTGGAAGACCAGGGAGACATGGTGCTTGCGGTGGTAGCTAGACCCTTTGGTCTGGATGTCCTCCCCATCAAAGAGAACCTGACCCTTCTTGGGGTTGTCCAGACCAGCCAAGAGGGAGAGGAGGGTTGATTTCCCAGTTCCTGACTGACCAATAATACTGTAAAATGTCCCATTTTCGAACTGATAGTTCACATTTGAGAGGATATCTTCACTATAGCTTTGGTAACTATAGGCTACATTCTTGAGTTCTAACATATGTGTCATTTCTCCTTAACTCATTTTTGTTAATATTTCTTTTGGGGTCTTGCGCCAGATCATGCTAGTCGTTACACCGAGCGACAGAAGGATCAAGCACAAGAGGCTAGCATAGGCGATTCCTAAGGAAAGGCCTTGAGGGACTTGGTTGAGCAAGTCTAGGGTCTGCTGTTGACCCGTCTGTCCGACAAACTGCTCTAAGAAACGATGGCTGACCATCCGCCCGATGAGAAAGGCTGGGATCACTGCTAGTAAGGATACCAGCACCACTTCCAAAAGGAACTGTCTAAAGATCCGGCCCTTGCTCTTCCCAATGGATAAAGCACCCCGATTTCATGGATCCGCTCCCGTGTCCAGAGACTGAGTAAGAGCGATAGGGCACCGGCTCCCGTCACCAGGAGGACGATCATCATGATCCGCACCAGGCCTTCTAGGGTCTGAGAGGATTCCTTCATCTGGTCAAAGGCCTTGCGATCTTCGACCAAACGTAGAGACTGCCAATCCAGATCCAAGCTTTTAACTTGCTTCAAGAGGGCATCGATTTTCTCAGGATCTTTGACGCCAAAGGTGACCTGGGTCACTTCTTGCTGACTGAGACCTAGGAGCTTGGTCGCATCCTCATAAGGGAGGTAGACTTGGTTTTCACTCAGATCTGAGGTCATCCCTGTGAATTTTTCCTGTTTCTTACCCGAAAAGATGCCAACGATTTTAAAGGTTTGCTCTTTGGCAGGAGTCTCTCCCATCTGAAAGCTGGATAAGGTCAAGGAATCTCCGACCTTTAGCTTGTTCTTCTTAGCCAACTCTTGGTGGATCAAGATCTGGCCGCGAGCCTTGTCGGATAAGTGCTTGCCTTGCACCAGTTGGAAACTACCACTGCGGAAATCCAGGTGCTGGTCTGTCTTCTGGGTAAAGACAGCACCTAGCGCTTGCTTGGCTTCCTGACCCAAATCGTCTCGCTCCACCGACTGCTGCCCCGTCACCGCTTCTTTACCAAGAATGCGAACGGGACTTTCATATTGAGGAACCATGCCTCCCACCCCAGCTAGTCGCTGCACCTTTTCAGCCTCTTTCAGCGCAAAGGGAGTATTCCCCTGCTTACTGGTCAGGGCAAAACTGGTCCCAGCCGACTGTTTGATATGTTCCTCCAGCCTTCCTCCTACTTGCATCAGTGAAAAACAGAAATATAAGCAAGAGAGGATCAAGAGGAGAATCAGAAAGAGAACCAGATTCCTCGTTCTTTTTCGAGTAATATAGGCAATTGCCTGTTGTAAGAGCATGAACTCACCCTCCATTTCAAAGCCCATAGCAATGCAAAATGGGCGCTTTCATCATTTGTTATAGTTATTATAGAAAAGAAATGTGAAATGTTTATGAAATAGAAAAAAAACTCCCCCAGAAAAATCTGGAAGAGCCTTAGCAAGGGGTGGATGAAAAAGTTTAATATGAAAAAGGTCGATAAAAATTAAGAATCAAAAAGTTTTAATTTATTCGATCAAGTTTTTGTCTTTAGACATGTATGTGGGAAGTATTCCCCCCTTGCTCTAGTGTAGAACATTTATCTACTTCCTATATTTTAACGCATCTTTGTTACAAAATAAAGGAATTTGTATTGCATTTTTGTTCCAAATATCGAACAGGCAGGTTACTTCAAAATACCAACTATCTATCCACCTACTTCAAAGGTTATTCTTCCCGTGATTTCACTATATGTGAACAAAAACCCGCACCTCAAATAACTGCTATAATCCCCATCGGATTGATCTTAGTTTCTTCAATAAAGGAAACCGACCTGTAGAAAAGACCGGCTTCAGCCAAATTTATTTCACAAACTTTCGTAATATATATAAATATGCATCCTTCTGCCACAAAGAAAAGATTAGAATAATCAGTTCATCCAATGATCGATTGAGGATTGGAGACTTGCCAACCTCTTTGAGCTAGTAAGACGTTTAGCCAAACCGCCTGATAGCGGTTGGCGTCAAATGATTAGAAGCATAGCCTCAATCAAGCACACAGATTACGACAGAAAATAAAGAAGGCCGATAATGCCTTCTTTGTTTTCTTAGTAAGATGATTAGGTAGGCCGCAACAAAGCGGCTACCGTCCAATGATTCGGTGCTTTAGCACCAATCATTGGTATCAGATTACATCATCCCACCCATCATGCTTGGATCCATAGCCGGTGCTGCTGGAGCTGGTTCTGGTTTGTTGGCTACCACTGCTTCGGTCGTCAAGATAAGGCTCGCTACGGAAGCCGCATTTTGAAGGGCTGAACGGCTCACCTTCACTGGGTCGATAATTCCTGCTTCAATCATGTTGACCCATTCACCTGTTGCAGCATTGAAGCCTGTTCCGACTTCTGCATGTTTCAAGCGATCGATGACGATTGACCCTTCATATCCTGCATTGTGGGCGATTTGGCGTACAGGCTCTTCCAAGGCGCGAAGCACGATGTTGCGTCCTGTCGCTTCGTCCCCTTCCAATTCAAGGGTTTCAACTGCAGAAATAACATTGGCAAGGGCCGTACCACCACCGGCAACAATTCCTTCTTCAACCGCTGCGCGTGTCGCATTGAGGGCGTCTTCGATGCGGAGTTTCATTTCTTTCAACTCCGTTTCAGTTGCAGCTCCGACCTTGATGACTGCAACGCCACCAGACAATTTGGCCAAGCGTTCTTGGAGTTTTTCACGGTCAAATTCTGACGTTGTGGTTTCAATTTGTGATTTGATCACGGCCACACGGTTAGCGATAGCTTCAGGATTTCCTGCACCTTCTACAATGACTGTGCTATCTTTGTCCACTGTCACTTTACTTGCTTGACCGAGCGCCTCGATGGTCGCATCTTTCAACTCAAGACCGAGATCTTCTGTGATAACAGTACCACCTGTCAAGATCGCGATGTCTTCTAGCATAGCTTTGCGACGGTCTCCAAATCCAGGAGCCTTAACAGCTACGACATTGAAGGTTCCACGAATCTTGTTCAAGACAAGCGTTGGGAGAGCTTCTCCATCCACATCATCCGCAATAATCAAGAGCGGACGGTTGCTTTGAAGGATACTTTCAAGCAATGGCAGGATTTCCTGGATGTTTGACACCTTCTTGTCGGTGATCAAGATATAAGGATTTTCAAGGTCTGCCACCATTTTTTCATTATCAGTGACCATGTATTGAGAGAGGTAACCACGGTCAAACTGCATTCCTTCAACGACTTCCAACTCTGTTTCCATTCCACGAGATTCTTCAATCGTGATCACTCCGTCGTTGCCCACTTTTTCCATGGCTTCTGAGATGTATTCACCGACTTTTTCAGAGCGAGAAGAGACAGCCGCAACCTGGGCGATAGCTTCTTTATTAGCAACTGGAATGGCATTGTTTTTCAAGGCTTCAACAGCTGTTGCAACCGCTGCTTCAATCCCACGACGGATACCGATTGGATTCGCACCTGCTGTAACGTTCTTGATCCCTTCACGGACGATGGCTTGGGTCAAGACAGTCGCAGTGGTTGTTCCGTCTCCAGCGATATCATTGGTCTTCGAAGCAACTTCTGATACCAATTTGGCACCCATATTTTCGAAGTGGTCTTCCAATTCGATTTCTTGGCGATGGTCACCCCATCATTGGTGATCAATGGTGACCCAAATGATTTTTCAAGGACCACATTGCGACCTTTTGGTCCCAAGGTCACTTTCACAGTATCTGCTAGGATATCCACCCCACGGACCATGGCTGCACGAGCATCTGATGAAAATTTAATTTCTTTTGACATACATCTTTCTCCTTTCTGATTCTTTAGGCTTCAACAATGGCAAGAATACTTGCAGTCCCAACAATCGTGTACTTCTCATCGCCGTCTTTCACATCAACGCCTGCATGATTTTCCACCAAGACCGTATCACCGACTTTGACACTTGGTGCTACCAACTCGCCACTGAGGGTCCGAACTCCCTCACCTACAGCGATGACTTCTGCTGTTTTGGTTTCAGCTTGACTTGCTCCTGCGATGACAAAGCCACCGACTGTTTGCTCTTTTTCTTCTACTTTCAAGACCACGCGGTCTCCTAATGGTTTTAACATGTCATTCCTCCGTTCTTGTATTTTAGCACTCTTCAACATCGAGTGCTAACTCATGTTTCTATTGTATCACTTGGTCAAAAATAGTCAAGAAAAAAACACCTCAATCTCTTCGAAGTGTTTTCGATTTCTAGCCAACCAAATTTAGTTTTTGTTGGTAAGCTTGGATGACTTTTTGTAAGTTGGCTCGACCACGATACATCCCATACCCCACTAGCAACATCCCTGCTATTCCAATCAGGGCGACCAAGCTACCTAAGATCAAAAATAGGAGGGAAGTCTTGTGAAAGAAATAAATCAGCAGTCCACCAATACTGGCCATGAGAAAGAGCACACTAAACCAGCGACCCAAGTTTTCCAACATATGGCGTTGGTAGCGAATTTCCGTCTCATACCCTTTTATTAATTCTTGTCTGGTGTGCATAGATGCCTCCTTCAATAAAAATTGAGAATGAAGTATTCGTAAAGGAGGTCACGTACTTCATTCTCAATGCTCCGGTTGCAATAAACTGTTTCCAGTTTTCTCTTAGTATTTGAGACCTGGATCAAAGATTCCAAGAGCTACCCCAGCTAAGGCGATGATGACTAAGAGAAGCATGACCTTGTTTGGTGAGACTTTCTTCTTCGCCATGAGCCACCAGCAAAGCGTGATAAAGGCAGCAGTCAAGAGACCTGGATAGACGCCATCAATCTTTTCTTGGATTTTAAGGAAGGCTTCTCCGTCAGCATTTTTGAATTCGAGGGCTGTTGTAACAGAGACCCAAGTCGCTGCTACGGCACCGATGACCATACCACCGACCACACTAATCGCTTTACGAAGGGCTTGTCCTTTTGGTCCTACAAGGAATTCAACAGCCTTGTCCCCTAAGTGATACCCTTTGAAGAAGGCGAAACGCATGCCTAAGTAGACCAAGAGGTTCCAAACGACGATATAGAAGAGAGCCCCTGCAATGTTTCCGCCTTTAGAAAGACCAAGGGCAATCCCGAGAAGTACAGGGATTAAGGTCCCAACAACCAAGGAGTCCCCAATCCCAGCGATTGGACCCATCAAACCAGCACGCATCCCGTTGATGGTTTCGCCATCTACTGCTTCTCCATTGGCACGCGCTTCTTCCAAACCAGCTGTAATCCCTACAACAAGAGATCCTAGTTGGGGCTCAGTGTTGAAGAAGGCTGTATAGGTTTGCATGGCTTCTTTTTGTTCTTCTTTGGAATCATACATTTCTTCCACGATTGGAAGCATCGAAGTCAAATACCCAAAGGTTTGCATGTGTTCTTGAGAGAAACAGGTCAAGTGACCATAATACCAATGATGGAATGCTTTGGTTAGCGTTTTCTTTGAAATTTTCTTTTTATCAGCCATCTTAGATATCCTCCTCATCATCGTCAAAGTCATTTGCTCCAGCAGGGACGACTTTCATTGTTTTAATCACTTCAAGTTCATAGTAGATCACTGCAAAAATCAATGAAACTACCGCACTCGCTACCAAGTTCAAGCCAAGAGATTTGCCAAGGTAAATCCAACAAAGAATGGAATGAAGTCTCTCACTTCTGTAACGATTTGCTTCAAGAGGATGGCAATACCGACACATGGAAGAAGGGCACCGACTGTAAAGAGGGCTTTCATCCAGTAACCATCCATTGGAAGGTATTGTTTCATCAAATCCACCATGTTTTCACCGTATTTGGTGATAATCATCGTTGGAAGGAAGGAGAAGAGGAAGTGAGAAATCCATGGGTAAACCCAGTCAACTGCGTAGAGTTTTTTGAAGTTTCCTTCTTCAACGGCTTTCCAACCGATATGTTGCCAAAGCAAGTTCATGGTTGCAGTACCGTAGAAAAGAACGGTACCGATAGTCCCAACGGCTGCACCGATTGGGGCTGCTGCCGCTGCAATTGCTGCCTCACCAGTAATATTGTTGGCATGAACAAATAAGATGGAAAGAGGAATTCCGATATAAGAAATAGCCCGTACATCGGCAGATACAGTTCCACCAGGTGTTACCAAAGCGATATAAACGACCTGAAGGGCAACCCCGACCATGATACCGGTTGTCACATCTCCAAGGATTAACCCTGAGATCAACCCACCAACTAGGGGACGACCAAGTGTATAGTTCCCGATACTGGAACCACCCATACCAGGCATTGAAGACAAGCTGGCGAAAATACCAAGCAAGATTGCTTGAATCCATGAAATTGTCATAACAAACGCTCCTTTTGTTTGTAAGTATAGTTTAGTGACGAAGAGCTAGGATACTCCCCTCTCTAGAATCCGAATTTTGATTTAAAATCATCCCAGTAACCGATGGATACATCTGGAAGCAACTGGAATTTCACCTTGTAGCCTGCAGCCTGAATGGCTTCGATGGCTTCTGCTTCTTCCTGGGTGATGGATTGGTTGTTCCCCAATTTCACAGCACCCGGACGGTCATTTGCAGGACCGACAATGATTTCTTTGACATCGCCTGGGACAAACCCTTGGTCTACCAAAATTTCTTTCATATCGATGGGGTTCTTAGTAATCAAGAAATAGCAAGTTTCTGATTCCGTTACTTTTGCAGATTTTTCTTTGAAAGCTTCCTTGGTCCAGACAAAGGTTTTTTTATCTGAAGCCCCTTTATAGGCTTGGATCAAGACCTTATTAGAAGCTGCTGCGTCGTTGACAGCGATCAAGCCATCACAAGGCTTTTCTTTAGCCCATCGAGTTACTGTTTGACCGTGGATCATACGGTCGTCAATCCGTACAAATGATACTACCATTTTCTAACCTCCCTTAGTTAAATATCATCATCTTCTTCATCGTCACCCTCTACCGGGGCAAGGGCAAATTCTTGCAAGGCAGTGGAAGCTTCGGATAAATCACCTGGGCTAAATCAGCCCCCTCCATCATGTCCTTCATCACAACTGCTGTCAACGCCATGGTCAAGTTCATTCCACCTAAGATCAAGGCTGTACTCAGCTTTCCTTGCTCCTCTAGCACTGTCGCTGCCGTTGTCAAAGGACTGCCACCTACAATGTCTGCTAGAACTAAGACAGAGTCCTCATCTGTTAAATGGGAAATCGCCTGACGAAAATCATGAGCAAAATCATCTACCGATTTGCCTTCTTTCAGTCCGACCGCAATCACCTGATCTATCTTATCCCCAGCAAACATTGCCAGCGAACTTTTCAGACCTTCTGCCAGTCCACCATGACTGACTAATACCAGATACTTCATCCTTTCGCCTCCTTTATGATGACCTTATTGTATTGCTTTTGAAAGCGTTTTACTATTGTCATTTGTCACAAAGAAAAGTTGACATCTGTCAATAAAAAAATGACATCTGTCACTTGACAGATGCCTAGTTCTTCTTAACGAAACTTTTCCCGAAGCATTTCCTCAATAATCTTTTGAATTTGAGGCAATTGATTATCAATATCTTTTGCTTTAAGGGCATTATGAATGAGATAGTCCAATCGATCCCAGATATCAGTTGGCAGGTTCCCAGGAGTGCTTAGGACAGCTTTTTTCATAATTCGGTCCAGGGTCCGATTCGTCAGGGAGTCGGACCCAAAGTCATCCGCTTTAAGGAGGTCCCGACTTTCCGAACTATTGACCACCGAAGGGAGGACAGAGGTCCCCTGCGACTGCCGAAAGAGCTCCTGCTGGACCTGCTGGTCCTGGGTCAAAAATTCCATGAATTCCTTGGCCTCCTTGCTAGCACTGGCCCGAGAAGACAGAGCAAATAAGGACGTCTCCACTAAGGTTGATGGAGTAGAGCCAGAAGCCCCGGGCATAGGGATACAGGTCCAAGTGAAATTCGAATACTTGGCAACATGATAGGGATATGGTTTATAAGTTCTGTACTGGGCCAAGGTCATCGGATAAAAAGCGACCTTTCCTTCATCAAAATCCTTGGAAGTGACATTGAAGTTCCCATGAAGAGCTTCAAGTTTTTCGACAAATAGAGCGAGCGCTTCATTTCTTTACTCGTCAGACTAATGTTATCCTGGCGGAACAGCTGTCCCCCGTAGGCTGCCAAGGCCTCTCGCCAAGTATAATCTGTACTTCCAAACTGATCTAGCTCCCCATCTCCATCCGTATCCTTCGTCACTTTTTGACAAATAGCATAAAATTCCTCCAAGGTCCACCCCTCTTTCGGAATAGCAATCCCTTCCTTTTCCAATAAATCCTTATTGACACACATCAAAACAGGATTGCTCTCAAATGGGAGGGCATATTGACGATTCTTGTACTTGCCGGCTTCTAGAGCAACTGGATAAAAATGAGAAGGATCGACCTGTTTTTCCATCAAGGGGGTCAAATCTTCCACCGCCCCACGCGCCGCTAACACTGGCAACTCTGTACTGGATACCATATATAGATCTGGCTCCTGTCCATGGAGGATCTGATTGGCTAACCAGTTCGCATACTTATTCTTCGGAATCCCGCTTTCATAGACAATCTTTATCCCTGGATGCGTTTTTTCAAAACGAGCAATCGCTTGGTCCAAGACTTTTTCTTCTGTTTGGGTGGGTACATCCCAGCTAGATCCTGCGTAGACCCCCAAACGGACAATCCTTGGCTGACGCTCCCACCAAATCCCTCCAGCAAGCAGAAGAAGCAAGAAGATCCCTAGAAAAAATCTGGTACCTCGTATCTTACGTTTTTTCTTCATCGGCCATCACTTTCTGTTCCAAAATCCTTAGTGGTCACACCTTTTTGAACAGACCAAATAGCTAGCTGGGTCCGATCCCGCAGGTTCAACTTAGACAAAATTGTTGACAGGTAATTCCGAATCGTTCCCTCAGACAGGAAAAGTTTGGCTGCGATTTCCTTATTAGACTCCCCAAAACCAACCTGCTGGATGATCCGCCATTCAGTCAGGGATAAGTCGCTCACATATTCTTCAGAAACGGAGATTGTGTAATTGCTCTGAGCCATCTGAGAAAAAATCTGAAAAACCTTACTAGCAATATTAGGGTTTATCATGGCTCCCCCATGATAAACAATTTGAATGGCTTGGTAGAGCTCCTCTGTTGAAGCCCCTTTAAGCAAATACCCTGAAGCTCCATATTTCAAAGCACGAAAGATGAAATCATCATCGTCAAAGGTGGTCAGAATGATGATTTTAACCTCAGGGAAGCGTTCCTTGACTTCTTTTGTTGCCATCACACCATCCATCTTGGGCATACGAATATCCATCAATACGACATCTGGTCGATCTTGGGGGATTCGCTCTAGCACTTCGTGACCGTCCGCCACTGCAGAAGTCACCTGAATATCTTGATGGGCAGACAAAATAATTTGGAGCGACTCGCGAATCAGCGCTTGATCATCCGCAATCATTACTTTGATCATAAGATCTTTCCTCCTTTTTCTTTGGGCAATTCAATTCGTGTATAAAATCCATTTCGATTGGCAAATTCTATCCTTCCTCCCAAGATAGAGACCCGCTCTCGCATTTGTTTCAAGCCATAGCCGACCTGTAGTTGGTCAAAGCCGACCCCATTATCTTTGAGAATCATGACATAGGCATCTTCCACCAAAAAGGAAATCTGCATATGGCTAGCATGACCGTGGCGGACAGAATTGGTCATGGATTCCTGAATCACGCGAAAGACGGTATCCTCCACCATGACATCCAGATCAACCTCATCCCAGTCATAGGTGAGATCGACTTGCAGGTGGGAGATGACTTGGTATTCGTGAACCAATTTCAAACCGCATCCCTCAAGGTATGATCCTCTAGGGCACCTGGCCGAAGCTTGTTCAAAGAGCCCCGGACGTCCTTGATTCCATCCCGTACCACCGTAGAGACCGATTGCAGCTGGGTCTTGGCACGACCAGGGTCAATATCAATCAGAACCCCAACTGCATCAATCCCAGCAGAAATGCCTGTCAAGGCATGGCCTAGAGTATCATGAATTTCCCGTGCTATCCGCTTGCGCTCCCGGTCCTCCGCAATCTTTTCCGAAAGGGCCATGTAGCTATTTAATTCCGTATTAACTTGCGATACCATTTCTAACTCTTTTTCGATTCGATGGTGCTCTGCTACTACCGATAAAATGTAAAAGAGAAGAGAAATAATAAAGACAACCATATTTAAGGAAGCTAGCGCATTTTTAGCAAATAGAATAAGCATCCGAATCGATGAAGGATAAAAGGCGATATAGGTATCCAGCGAAGGCAACTGTACAACGAGAGAGAGAATGTCATAATTGGTCACAAGGAGGACTATGAAACTCAGAAGGATAAAGGCAAACCAGTAGCGCCTGTCCTTGGAACTACTAAACTCTTTAGAACCATAAAAGATATCAGCAAATACCAAGAGGATGATCCCATTGTAGGAGAAGCTGAGGGACATCATGACACCTAACATCAGCAATATTTCTAGGATATTCCACTTGTCAAAAACCGACCACTCCTGTGTCCCTGGGCGCATCCGATAAAAGGTAATGAGAAGAATCCCTCCAAAGAGAAGGATGGAGATCCAAAAATTCTGAGCTGGGGAACTCGGTATTTCTCTCAATTGCTCCAACAATTGATAGCCTTGCCCCTTGGCGATGATGTAATTGGTCGCATGTAAGTAGAGCGAACTACTAAATAAAATGGCGATGAAATTAATAATTTTCAATAAATCAAACTATAACGAATGCCACGAAGCTTGGTCATTACTGCCACCCGTTGACATCGTATCGGTCAACATTATCCTTATCAATCATCTCAACTGGAATCTTATATTGCTCCTTGTAGGATTTACCTGTCCTCATGCACTCAATCACTTGCATCACCTGTCTCCCCATTTTAAGAGGAGATTGGGCAACCGTCCCTTCGATATCATCCGTCGTTGAGAGCAATACCTTCATATCTGGAGAGCCATCGATTCCATAGATAGAAATCGGCATGGCTAGTTGGTTTTCCTTGATTGCCGCAAGGGCTCCGATGGCCGCTCGATCATTTAAGGCTACGACGGTATCAAATACCAGACCATCCTGAATGACCTGGGAAACAGCTGGCAAGGCCAATTCTGTTTGACCACGAGTCTCTTCTCTCCCAACAACCTGATAGGCAGGCTCCGACTGAATCGTATCTAAGAACCCTTGAATACGTTGCTCAGCCGACACTGTCCCCTTATGCTCTAAGAGTAGGATTTTCGCCCCATTTTTCTGCTTCATCAGGCGCTGGGCGACCAAGACCCCTGCCTGGTAATTATCCGACACCACACTGGCATCCACCGTGAAATGGCTGAGCTGACTATCCACTGCAATGATTTTAATCCCTGCTTGTTGGGCTCTCTTCAGGGAAGCAATGATTTTAGGACTATCTCCTTTTACAGGATTAATCACAATCACATTGACCTTTTGTTTACGAAAATAATCAATCTGTTGACTTTGTTTTTCTTCGTCTAACTCTGGATTACGAACTAGAAGCAAGTCCCCTTTTTCGTCAGCCACTCGTTCAATCTCTGCATTAAGCGTTTGATAGAATTCATTGTTCATGGTCATGTAAGTCACGCCAATCCGCATTTGACCAGGAACAGGCTTTAGTTGACTAGCATTCAAGTAGATGACCACTACCACAAAAATCAGGCTCCAAAATATCGCATAAATCATCGCTCGATTCCGTTTCTTTTGAACGATTTCCTCTTCTAATTCCATCTCTTCTCCTCTTAAAAACGGATTATTTTGCTACATCAAACATTTTCGTTCGCATTTAATACCTTTTATTATAGCATTTTTTACCAAGAGCTTGAAGGTCTCTCGGAAATGAATGCGTTTTACGTCTCTATCTAGATAATAACTTCTCCCTACAACTTCAGTAAGAAGTTTCGAAAAAGAAAAAACGACACAGCTTACCAACTGCACCGTTTTCTTCTTTTAAAATGGAAGTTCTTCCTCTTCCAGGATGAGATCTGCTAGATCCCCTCCTGCCCCATTGGCCCGCATCGCTCGTTGAGCACGACTTTCTAAGAGCTGGAAGCCTTGACAGAGCACTTCTGTCACATATTGGGTCGTCCCATTCTTCTCATAGCGTCTGGTTCGAAGCTCTCCATCCACAGAGAGCAGACTTCCCTTGTTGGCATAGGATACAAGGGTCTCTGCTAATTTCCCCCAGACCACTAGGGTGATAAAGTCCGCCTCACGGTCGCCATTTTGATCCTTGTAACGCCGATTAACAGCCAGCGTTGCGCGGGCAACGGACTTGTCTGTATTGGTCTTATGAAGCTCTGGGTCTGCCACAAGGCGCCCGATTAAAATTACTTTATTGTACATATTTCTTCCTCCTACTTATATAATTCGTAGTTTTTTAGCCATTTGAGGAAAAAAAAAGAGTGGGACAGAAATCGGTCATTCGTTAGAATTCGATTTCGTCGTCCCACCTCCGCACAGTTGAGTAGGGCTGTAAAAGCTGATGAAATCAGCGTAGTAGAGCCCACTCAACCACTGCGTCTTGCTCGACAATCCAAAGACAATTGAGAGGTTAGGACTTTTGTCCCACTCTCTTATCCTTGCCAGTGACGGGTGGGGTCAAATGGAGTTCCCACCTCTTCTGTATCTTGCAATTCAATAATCCCACGTTTTTGTGGAGCATTTGGTAAGTGCAATTCGCGTGGGCTACACATCATCCCAAAGCTCTTTTCTCCACGAAGGGCCCCTGGGAAAATCAAGCTTCCATCTGGCATCATCGCACCTGGTAGAGCCACGATTGTCTTGAGACCTTCACGCGCATTTGGCGCACCTGCTACGATCTGAACCGTCTTGTCTGGTCCGACAGCCACCTGGCAGATGTTGAGGTGGTCACTATCTGGATGAGCAACCATTTCAACGATTTGCCCCACGACAAACTTAGGCTCCTTGTCATTGACCAAGACTTCTGCAAATCCTTCCGCTTGCAATTCTTGATTGAGACGTGCAACTTGCTCATCACTCAAGAAAATTTGCCCCTTGCCATCAAGTGCAAAGAAAGTCGAAGCCTCAAAAATATTCCAGGCCACTGTTTCTTGCTTGTCTTCACGGTAGACACGGGCTACTTTGCCTTTGCGCTCTACTGCTAATTTGGCATCCCCACTGTTTTTCAAGGTGAGCATTAAGACATCGCCGACTTGTTCTTTATTATAGGTTACAATCATTCTTTCTCTTTCTCCTACTTCAATCCTGCTAAAAATTCTGAAATCTGAGCCTTGGTTTTGCGATCACGATTGACGAAACGCCCCAGTTCCCGATCCTTGTCTAGGACCACTAAACTCGGAATGCCATAGATATCCCAAAGCTTAGCCAGGTCTAGATACTGGTCTCGGTCAACCAAAATGAAGGTAAATTCAGGGTTTTCTGCTTCAATCTCTGGCAAAAAGGGCTGGATATACCGGCAATCGCCACACCAATCCGCTGAAAAGAAGAAAACCTTCTTTCCTTCTTGCTCGACGTAGCGGGCTAATTCCTCTAAGGACTGTGGAATGATCATAGTTTTTCCTCTTCATACTGAAGGAGACCCTCTTCATAGACAAAGCGATAGTGGCGCTCATCCTCAAATACGATCCCTCCTACCAAACGCTCTTCGCTTGATTCATAGAGTTCCACATAAAGGGTCGCAATCTTCCCCATATTCTCCATTTGCTCACGGACTTCTGCGACTAACTCTTCTTGCGTCCGTAGACGTTTTTGATCTTTGGCAATTTTATAGGCCCCAAGGGCAAGAGCACTTGCACTAGCTGCTGCAAGGCTGGATAAAATGATTTTTTTAGCTTTCATACCTCATATTGTAACACAAAATACAAGCTGGGACAACGAAGGAGAATAGTTCTCCCCATCATGACGATCTGCTTTCATTCCCGTCAACTGCCACTACCATCTCAACTAAAAAAGTGATAAAATAACAATCAGAAAGAAGGTAACTTATGACTGATTTATTTTCTAAAATCAAAGAAGTAACAGAACTTCCTGCCATCTCTGGCCACGAAGCGCCTGTTCGCGATTATCTACGCAAACAGATCACTCCACATGTGGATGAAGTGGTCACAGACGGCTTGGGAAGTATTTTTGGGGTATGCCACTCAGAAGTGGCTGATGCTCCTCGCATCATGGTCGCAGGCCATATGGATGAAGTTGGCTTTATGGTCAGTGAGATCAAGGCAGACGGCACCTTCCGCGTGGTGGAAATCGGTGGTTGGAACCCTATGGTGGTTAGCAGCCAACGTTTCACCCTTTTGACCCGCGATGGCCATTCCTACCCTGTCATTTCTGGATCTGTTCCTCCGCATTTGACACGGGGCGCAAACGGTCCTGCCCTTCCAGCAATCGGGGATATTGTCTTTGATGGTGGCTTTGCCAACAAAGAAGAAGCCGAGAGCTTTGGGATCCGTCCAGGTGACACCTTGGTCCCTGAAAGCACTGCAATCTTAACGGCCAATCAGAAAAACATCATCTCCAAAGCTTGGGACAACCGTTATGGGGTCTTGATGGTCAGCGAATTGGCACAAGCCCTCTCTGGACAAGCCCTAGCAAACGAGCTCTATGTCGGAGCAACTGTCCAAGAAGAAGTCGGACTGCGCGGTGCAGGGACTTCTGTGACCAAGTTTGATCCGGAAATCTTCCTAGCTGTTGACTGTTCTCCCGCTGCAGATGTCTACGGAGGGCAAGGAGCTATCGGCGAGGGAACCCTCCTTCGCATCTTTGACCCAGGTCACCTCATGTTGCCAAATATGAAGGACTTCCTCCTCACCACCGCTGAAGAAGCCGGCATCAAGTACCAATACTACTGTGGAAAAGGCGGAACGGATGCTGGAGTAGCCCACTTACGAAGCGGTGGAGTGCCATCTACTACCATCGGAGTCTGCGCACGCTACATCCACTCCCACCAGACCCTTTACGCTATGGATGACTTCCTTCAAGCCCAAGCCTTCCTTCAAGCCTTGGTCAAAAAATTGGATCGTTCAACCGTTGATTTAATTAAGAATTATTAATATTTTTCCAAAATAATTCTTTTAAACCCCCATTTTGGGGTTTTTTTGATATAATACTGAATGAATATTGCAACGGGTGTTCTTTTGCACTCCCCTTTCCCTATGTGAAAGGCGGAGCACCGCTAAAGATCACCCTCGCTTCTTTATTGGAGGTTTAAATGAAGAAACAAGCTTTTAGTTCCGAAAAGTATTTGAATTTGCAACGCGATCACATCCTCGAGCGCATCAACCAATTTGATGGCAAGCTCTACCTAGAGTTTGGAGGAAAAATGTTGGAAGATTTCCATGCAGCTCGTGTCCTTCCTGGTTATGAACCAGATAACAAAATTAAGCTTCTCCAAGAACTTCGTGACCAAGTGGAGATTGTGATTGCTATTAATGCCAATAACATTGAGCATTCAAAAGCGCGTGGTGACCTAGGAATCTCTTATGACCAAGAGGTCTTCCGCTTGATTGATAAATTCAATGAATTGGGCATCTATGTCGGGCTCTGTCGTCATCACTCAATATGCTGGTCAACCAGCTGCAGACCTTTTCCGCAAACAGTTGGAAAAGAACGGTATCGCCTCTTACCTCCACTACCCAATCAAGGGCTACCCAACGGATATGGACCACATCATTTCTCCTGAGGGAATGGGGAAAAACGACTACATTCAAACTAGCCGTAATCTCGTTGTCGTGACAGCTCCTGGTCCTGGTTCTGGTAAATTGGCGACTTGTATGTCCAACATGTACCATGACCAATTAAATGGCATCAAATCTGGTTATGCTAAATTTGAAACCTTCCCAGTTTGGAACCTGCCTTTGCATCACCCAGTGAATTTGGCCTATGAAGCTGCTACTGCAGACCTTGACGATGTCAATATGATTGACCCATTCCACCTCCAAACCTATGGCGAAACAACGGTCAACTACAACCGGGATATCGAAATCTTCCCTGTCTTGAAGCGGATGTTGGAACGCATCCTTGGAGAATCTCCTTACGCTTCCCCAACAGATATGGGTGTGAACATGGTCGGCTTTGCCATCGTGGACAATGACGCAGCGATTGAAGCCTCTAAGCAAGAAATTATCCGCCGTTACTACCAAACCATTCTAGATGTGAAGGCAGAGCGTGTCGGAAACGGAGCTATTAAGAAAATTGAACTCTTGATGAATGACTTAGGCATTTCACCAAAAGACCGCCAAGTCACCGTCCTTGCCCGTCAAAAAGAGGAAGAAACCGGTGAACCTGCCTTGGCACTGGAATTGCCGAACGGAGAAACCGTGACAGGTAAGACTTCTGACTTATTTGGTCCAACAGCAGCTGTTCTCATCAACGCCATCAAGAAATTGGCCCATATTGATAAAGAAACCAAGTTGATTGAGCCAGAATATGTGAAACCAATCCAAGGCTTGAAGATCAACCACTTGGGCAGTCGCAACCCTCGCCTCCACTCAAATGAAATCCTCATCGCCCTCGCCATTACCGCCATGAACCATCCAGAGGCAAATCTTGCCATGCAAGAATTGGGTCGATTGAAAGGGAGCGAAGCCCATTCAACAGTCATGTTGACAGACGAAGATAAGAACGTTCTTCGCAAACTGGGCATTCATGTGACCATGGATCCAGTTTACCAATACGATCGCTTGTACCGCAAATAAAGAAAGGCAAGGCTAGACCGTTGGTCCTAGCTCCATATACAAAAATTCCCCTGAGTGCCTGAACCAGTTGGCACCCAGGGGATTTTTCATAGTTTAATTGGATGGAGAGTTACCTCTCCTTAAAAAGATAGAGGCCCACAATCAGTATCGGGACAAGGAGAAGGGGATACGCTTCTTTTGGCAGTAAGTCCGTTTCCAAACTCAACCAAAGGAAAAAAACAGCCAAGACAATCGCGATCAACCATTTTACAAGATAAGATTTCATGACGCCCACCTACCCCTAATCTATTTATGCATAGTATACTCCTGCTCAGTCAACCTGTCAAGGTAAAAAAGGTAGTTGACCTAAGGGTCAACTACCTTATGTTTCTTTCACAGCCTCCCACAGTTGTCGGATCTGTTTTCTTTGGACAGGATCCACAAAGTAAGGAGCAATTTCATTTCAAGGATTCTAGGACAAATGCCCGTTCTGCCACATACGGATGAGGGAGAATCAAATCTGGACTATAGAGGATCAAATCCTCCATATAAAGGAGATCCAAATCGATGACCCGTGGTCCCCATTTGATCTCACGAATCCGGCCCATTTCTAGTTCGATTCCTAGCAAGGTCTCAATCAAGTCTTGGGGCGTAAACCAAGTTTCGACCTCTACGACTTGGTTGAGGAAGCTATCCTGCTCGACCCCTCCCCAAGGTGCTGTCTCAATCTGAGAAGAGGTTTGGAGAATCGTAAGCCCCTTTTCTTCTAGTCTAGATACAGCCGTCTCCAACTGTTGTCCCTTATCGCCCATATTGGTTCCCAGACCAATAAAGGCTCGTCTTTTTTCTCGTTCAATCGTGACCGAACAAGTATCCAAAGGTAGAGGAACTGGCGCCCAAGGTTTTTTCAGCTCCAGTCGAGCCTTTTTGACAAAGTCATAGGTTGCAAAAATCTTCTCCACAAGCTGAAAAGCTACTGTCTCAATCAAATCAATTTTCTCAGCTTGAACCCAATTTGTCAGTTGCTCTGCTAAGATTCCATAATGGATTGAAGCCGTCAAATCGCCCGTCCGAGCAGACTTTGTCATCTCATAATCGACACAGACATCCAGGACAAAGCGTTGCCCCAATTCCTTTTCAGCGGAAAACACACCATGATAAGCATAAATTTCCAAATCTTTGATCCGTAATTGATCCACCATCGTCACCTCAGTTTATCTAGGGATTAGTGTCCCATCAGTTTATAGGCTTCGTTTTTCAAGCCTTTATCTGTCTCGAACAAGCCACGCGCTGCTGTCGTTACAGTAGCTGTCCCTGGTTTGCGTACCCCACGCATGTTCATGCACATGTGCTCTGCTTCCACCCAGACAAGGGCTCCCTGCGCTCCCAGATACTCCATCAAGGCATCCGCGATTTCCACTGTCAAGCGCTCCTGGATTTGAGGCTTTTTGGCGTACACTTCCACTGTCCGAGCTAGCTTAGAGAGGCCCGCTACGCGCCCATTTGGGATATAGGCAATGTGGACCTTGCCATAGAAGGGCAAGAAATGGTGTTCACACATCGAGTGGAAGAAGATATCCTTTTCTACCACCATATTGTTGTCCACAATCTCAAAAGATTTTGATAGGTGGACTTCCGCAGTTTGGTTGAGACCTGCAAAAATCTCTTGGTACATCTTGGCAATGCGTTCTGGTGTTTCTTGCAAGCCCTCACGGCTTCCGTCTTCACCGACTGCGTCGATAATCATCTTCACGGCTTCTTGAATTTTCTTTGTATCCATGTTATCTCCTACTGATTTCTTCGATTAGAAAGGCTCTCACCTGAGCCAAAAAGTACAAGGATCCCGTCACTAAGAGGAGATCAGATTGTTGCAATTTTCTTTCTAGATATTGGGTTAAAAACACCTTCCATTCTTGATAAGGCAGGCCTTTTTGATGGGCTATTTCCTGCATGTCTCTCACGGAATAGGCGCGTGAATCCTCAAAGGTCGTCAAGGTTAATTGACTCTTTTCCAATCCGCTCCATAGTTCTAGCATCTCCTCAATCGCCTTAGTCTGGATACAGGTAAACAAGACTTGTTTGTCCAACTGTCCATACCGTTCTTTTATGGTGGCTACAAGAGGGGCTACTGCATGCGGATTATGGGCGCCATCTAGAATGATGAGGGGCTGGGTCGAAATAACCTCTAGGCGTCCCGGCCACTGGACCCCTTCCCAAGCTTGGAGGATTTCTTCTCGGCTTAAGAAAGAGCGCCCCTTTTCTTGACAGAAGGTATCGCAGAGAGCCAGGGCCAGTCCAGCATTGTCGACTTGATGAAGTCCCAAGAGCCCTGTCTTTAGTTGCATTTCTTCCCGATACTGGCTCTGATAGCCAAAAGACTTCCCCGTCTGCCAGTGACTCTTGGTAGCTAACTAAAAAGTCCTGACCTAACAGCTCTACTGGTGCCGATAAGCAGTTCGCCCGCTGCACAATGACTTCTTGGGCTTCCAGTTCCATCCGGCCTAGCAAGACCGGAATCTTTTCCTTGATGATTCCCGCCTTCTCTTGAGCAATGGAGGCCAAATCCGGCCCTAAGAGAGCCACATGGTCCAAGCCAATCGTCGTGATGGCTGTCAAAATAGGCTGACAAACATTGGTACTATCGAGACGACCACCCATGCCCACTTCCAAAATGACCACATCCGGCTTTTCTGCTGCAAAATAATCAAAAGCCAGGACGGTCAGCAACTCGAACTCGGTCAAGCCCAGCAAGGTCTGATCAGAACTGTTTTTTGCAAGTAAGTCCTGATAGAGGGACAGATAAGTTTCTAAATCCTGATCTGAGATGGGAAGCCCATTAATACTGATTTGCTCATGAAAGGAAACTAGATAGGGGGAGGAGAAAACACCAACCCGCAACCCTTTCGCCTCTAGTAAAGACCGTAAATGGGCTAGGGTCGATCCTTTTCCATTGGTCCCAGCTAGATGGATTACAGGACAGGCTAAGTGTGGGTTTCCCCTCAAGGCCAGCAGGGCTTCCATTCGCTCCAAGCCAAAATGGGGCTCGGAAGAACGATAAGTAGCTAACCAACTGAGATCTACTGTCATATCTCTTCTCTTTTCTTTAGCGATATTGTTTCAAATGAAGGTCCTGCGCTTGATCGGCTTGGTAGATCGCACTACCGATAGCTACCGCCATCTTATGGAGGGGGATATCATGCACACGCACAATTTCTACCCCTTGGCTGGCAGCCACACTCGTCAAATGACTGGATGCCAAATCCCGATTGTAGAATCCTTCTTTCGTTTCAGGGTCAGTCTCAAATCCCTCTTCTTCCAGAATATTAACCACAAAGCGCTTCCGAGAGACTCCTAAAAAGATTGGATACCCCTTAGCATGAATGGTTTTTAAGTCCTGCAAAAGTTGGAGGTTTTCCCGCTTGGTCAAGCCAAAACCAATCCCAGGATCTAAGAAGAGTTGATCCGGACTCAATCCCGCCTCCTCTGCTAGCTCAAGGCTCTTAGCAAAGAAGGTCCACATGCAGTCTTGGATAGAGAGACCTTCAAACTGCGCCAACTCCTCTGATGAAAAGGCCGGCTCAAAACCAAAGGTCGGAAAAATGACGGAACTTGGATGATGAGGACGAGCCATGACTGGATTAAACATAAGAATGGCTCCAGCCTGAGCTTCTGCAATCACCCCAGCCATTTGCGGATCTCCTAGCAGGCCTGTGATATCATTGACCAAGTCTGCGCCAGCTGCTAGGGCTGCACGAGCGACCTCTGACTTCCAAGTATCAACCGAAATCAAGATATCACTCTCTGCTCGAATCGCTTCAATGACGGGCACGACTCGCTGGATTTCTTCCTGAATTTCCACAAAATGACTCCCTGGACGTGTGGACTCCCCACCAATATCCAGTATGCTTGCCCCTTCTGCTATTAACTTTCGAGCTTGCTCGAGAGCTCTATCTACCGTTTGGTAACGCCCCCCATCTGAAAAGGAGTCGGGGGTGACATTGAGGATGCCACATAGAAGTGTCCTATCCTTGCCTAGTTGTCTCCATTCACTCTTTGACATATCTTCCTTCATCTTTCTACAGAAAAGCCAACCAAGCATAGAAAAGAGGTTAGAATCTTTCCAACCTCCGAGTTTGTCTCTATCTGCGCCTAGATGCTTCTTTGGTAGCTTACCAAAGCTTCTGAATAAAACCCATTGGTCCTATCATTCTACCATATTTTAAGCGGGAAGAAAAGAAACCAGAATAGTTATCAGAAAGGCAAAAGCATTCATGGTAAAGTGCAATAAAATCGAATATTCTACTCGTTTGTAGCGGTAAGCAACCCAAGTCAAGATGAGGGACATGCCCCCATAGATGATCCAGGAACCAAGATTACTTGGTGTGTGTAAATAGGCAAATACAAGAGCCCCAACCAAATAACCAATTTTTTCGTGCCCCTTAAAGATTAAGCGGGGAATCACAGCCCGACAGATAATTTCTTCTCCTAAAGGTGCCACTACAACAATGAGCAAACCCATTGCCAGCTGAGGGGCCAAGGAAGCCACCCCTTGGATGGTCTCTTGGTTAGCTGTCGTCGCCTCTCCCAACTGTCGAAGAAGGTTAACCCCAAGAGCATTATTGGCCAGCAACAGGAGAAAATAAAGGAAATTTCGCCCAATATCTCTGCCTTTGATTCGTGAAATCTAGTGAATCAAGTGGACTCCATTTCATAAACCACCAAAGCAAATAGACGAGGAGCATGGTGACCCCAAGGACCAAACTATTGATCGTCCAATTTGACCAAGCATTTTCAATCCCCAAGATCAAAGCGATCATGGGTAGTTGAGTCGCTATAAATAACGGTATTCCAATTAGTAACCACAGACCATTTGAAACCCATTTTTTCTCCATCCAATTTTCCATTATTTTACCTCGATTATCAAACTATTTTTCTAGTATAGCATAGATGAGCTACTGGGGCAAGCCCAAGTAGAAGTCACACAAGAGAAAAAAGAGGCGCTTCAAGTCAGCCTCTTCTCTCTTGTTTTTATAGAATAAAGTCTTATCCCTTGTTTTTAAAGCGTTCAACATCACGTGCAATGACTAATTCTTCGTCCGTTGGGATGACCAAGACTCTCACTTTAGCATCCGCTGTTGAAATATCGCCTTCTGCACCAAAGACATTCTTTTCTGGATCAAGCTCACAACCAAACCAAGTTAAGCCGTCAATGACTTGTCCACGGATCGTTTTAGAATTTTCCCCGATACCAGCTGTAAAGATGATGGCGTCTGCTCCATTCAAGACAGCAAAGTATTGACCGATGTATTTCTTAATACGGTCGACAAAAATGTCGTTGGCCAAAAGTGCCTTGTCGTTTCCACTGCGCATGGCTTCGTGGATATCGCGCATATCACTAGAAAGCTCAGACACCCCTAGAAGACCAGATTCACGGTTCAAGATACGACTAATATCTTCTGGACTGTTGAAGTCCTCTGTGTGCTCCATCAAGTAAGGAATAATAGCAGGGTCAATATCCCCTGTACGTGTTCCCATCATGATGCCACCAAGTGGTGTGAAGCCCATAGACGTATCGACAGAAATCCCTTTGTCTACCGCTGTAATAGAAGCTCCATTCCCAATGTGGCAGGTGATTAATTTCAACTCTTCGATTGGTTTTCCAAGAAGCTTCGCAGCTTCGTGGGCTACATACTCATGGCTGGTCCCGTGAGCCCCATATTTACGAACCTTGTTTTCTGTATAGTACTTAGTTGGAAGAGGATAACGATAAGCTTTTTCAGGCATTGTTGTATGGAAAGAGGTATCAAATACAACAACGCTGGTAATATCTGGTAACAATTCTTTAAAGGCACGGATCCCAGCAGCGTTGGCAGGGTTGTGCAATGGGGCCAACAAAGAAAGTTCCTCAACCTTTTGAATGACTTCTTCATCTACAAGAGCAGACTCTTTGAAGTACTCACCACCTGCAACGACACGGTGCCCTACTCCAGTGATTTCATCGTAGGAAGAAATAATATCGAAACGAATCAAATCATCGAGAAGGATTTTAACCGCTTGTGTGTGGTTCTCGATATCTAAAACCTGTTTTTCCGCTCGACCGTCAAATTTTACTGTCGAAATGGAATCTTTAAGTCCAATTCTCTCGATGAGCCCTTTTGCCAAAACTGTTTCTTCTGGCATTTGGTATAATTGCCATTTCAAACTTGAACTACCTGCATTAATTGCAATTGTTTTCGTCATTTTTTTACCTCTTTAAGCGTTTTCACTCCTATTATAGCAAAATTTTGTTTAAATTTCACTTTCTTTATTCCAGTTTTGAAAACTTTCACGGAATTTCATGAGGTCTTCCTGGTCTTGCAAATCAGTCAAAGGATAGACAAATGGTTGGACCACCGCTTCTTCTTGCTTGCGGAAAACAAAGATGGTTTTTGCTAGATTGGCTGATCGAAAGAGGTTCTCTGGCAAGGTCACCATGGCCAAGACCTGAGCATGATCCTGCATCCATTGTTTCAGCAGAGGACTCTGCTCGCTCGTCAAGAGATCATTCGGAGCTAGAAAAATAGCGACGCCACCTGGTTTTAAGTATTTTAGCGATTGTTCAATCAATAAATGATGGGCATAGGTGTGGCCCTGAGGGGAAGCGACCTGGTAACGACTCGCAATGGCATCATCTGGATAATAACCGACAGGTAAATCGCTGATAATCACATCGCTCTCTTTCAAAACTTGTGGACGAATGGCATCACCTTGGGCAAAATTCACATCCGCCTTCATCACTTCTGCCATACTAGCCGCAAGGTCAATCAAGAGATCATCAATTTCCAAGCCCAAATAATCTAAGGAACGCTGACAGTTGTTCATCAAGGTTTGGGCCAAGTTCCCTGTTCCACTCCCCATTTCTAGCACATCTACTTGATCGGAACTCGCCAACTGATCCACTAGGAAGACCAGAAGAAATCCAATCCCATCTGGCGTAAATTGGTGATTGGCCTGTAGGGGCTCTGTTTGGGCAGCCTTCATCAAAAGATACTGGAAGGAACGACGCCACTCTTCCTTGTTTAAGTTCAAGTCCTTCAGGCGCTGGTTGTTTTCCTTCACTAGAGTCAACTCTGTTTGCCCATCCAGATAGATGGCATTCTGCTCAACTAGAGCATCATAAAAGTTGGTCTGCAAATCATTTTGGATAGTTTGGGTATTCTCTAATAGGTAGCCGTAGGCTTTCTCAATTTTTTCGAAATTCATGCTTTCCTCCATCTCTTAATCATATCAAATTTTAAGAGTTTTCGCTATGCTTTTCGAAGGCCTGAGGCTTCTCTTCCTCAGTCGTGGTCGGGTGGTCTGTGGCCGAATCTGGAGCCTGCTTCTCCTTTTCCTTCTTGTCGGTTTTTTTCTTTTCACGAGGAGGTAGAGCAAAGGTGAAATGATAGCTTCCCCCATCTTGTAAGTGACTCGTTACGTTGGCAAAGCCCGATTTTTCTTCCAAATCGACTCGACCAGTTGAGAAGGTTATGGTTTTTTCTTCCCGATCCCAAGTATCAATCGCCAATTGAGCTTGCGCATAAGCCTGGATCCGGTGCTGACTAGCAAGGAGGATCCGTCTCTCTGCCACTTGTCTGTTCAGGTAAAACTGAAGCAAGAGACTAAAAACCGCCGACATAAAAAGGGCATAAAGAAGGATCCCGGCCTCAATCTGCTTCTTTTTTATCCTTTTCCACCACACGGTAGACCACCTCCCTTTCTAACCCTTCTTCAAAGCGCAGTTGAATAGACACCAGATCTCCTCTTTTTTCAATCCTGGCGGATTCAACTCCATCTATCATCGGTTGATAGCCACGGCCAGTCGCATCTGTCTTTCGGATATCTCCCCCCTTAGCCAGTCCAATGGCTATGGGTTTTTGATCCTGAACAAGATAGAATTTGTTATCTCTGACCTCTTCAAATTGGCTACGAGACAATTCAATGTCCAGCTGGTCCTGAAAGAGCAACCATTCCTCTTGCTTGATGTGACTTTGGTACTGGAGTTCTTGACGCAAAAGGCTTGTCAATCCTTGAAACACCAATAAACCACCGCTGATGACGAGCAGGGCAACCAAGGCCTCCAGTAAAGTAAAGGCTGGCAGTTTAGTTCTTTTCAACAGCAATCACAACCTTTCCTTCATGATAGACCTTTAAGGACTTGGCAGACCTCTCCACCTGGACACTGACCTGATTGATGCTCAATTGATCCTGCCTGGTCTGGATCGCCATTTTTGCGACTCGCAAGACTTCTCCTTGTCTCAACTCTTCTAAGCGCTGCTGTCGCGAGTCCCCTAGCTCTCCCAGCACAAGGGTCGTGAGGACACCAAACATCGCTAAGGCAATCAGTCCTTCTAACAAAAGACTAGCGGGGAGCCGTCGATTTTTTAATTTTTCCATTCCCAATTGCCAACTGATAAGTCACCACCTCTTTCTCTGTCTGAAATTGAATCTTGGTCAGGCTTGAATTGCCTCCTGCTGGATCAAAGGTCAGTTGCTTCTCTCTGACCACTTCCACCCCTTTTGGAAGCGGTAATTCTTGATAGGGACTATGAACCCCACCGTGGTCGATGGAAAGAAGAGCTCTCTCCTCTTTTGCAATACTCATCTTTTGTGTCTCCTGATAGACCCGTTCAAATTCCGAGAAAAACAATGTTTCTTCCACCTGCCCAAAGGCTTGATGGACTGACCCAGCTAGCAGCCAACATAGAAGACTGACGATACCTAGAGTTAGTAAGCTCTCTAGAAGGGTGAAAGCTTTAATCTGCAACCGCACGGTGATCACCTGCATTCTTCACATAGTGAGCACGGTAGGCTTCTGCTTGTTTTTGAGTGATTTGTCCTTCTGCGACTAGCTTAGAAAGACTAGCTTTTTCATTCTGATGATTGAGTTCATAGAGCTCAGCCTGGCTCTCCACGACTTTGACGACTGCTCGATTTCCTGTATCTGTTACCGAATCTTTCTGCTTGGTCAAGTTCGGAACAAAGAGCAAGAGAAGAACGCTGATAATGAGCAAAACAACTAACATTTCAATCAGAGTAAAAGCTTTTACCTTGAGTGTGCGCAATGATTTCATAAAGGAACCTCCAAATTTTCATAAATCGGCAGCAACATGGCTGCATAGAGCAAAACAATCATAAGAGCAACAAAGACAAAGACCAGTGGTTGAACGACATTCATGGCCTTGTTCAAACGATGGAAAAAGCCTGCCCAGGTCTTGTCTGCATAGATCTCCAGCTCACTACCGAGCTTGGATTTGGCTTCCCCATATTCAATCATGAGGGCCAGCTCTCGTTTAAAGAAAGGATAGGTCTGAATATGGTCAGAAAAAGACCTGCCACGAGCCAATGCCCGCTCTAAATCCTGTCCAATCTCTCGAAAGAGACGGGAACGTTGCCCCTGCATCATAGGAAAGATTTGATTCAGCTCCAACCCTTGGGCAATCATACTTCCCCATTCTCGAGCATAAAAAGCGGTCAGATAATCCTGTAAGAAGGGGCGAAGAAAAGGAAATCTAGCCAAACATGAAACCAGGGCCAGCCGTTTGGCACGACGGCCTAGGAAAAGGAGCATCAAAACTCCAATCGTCAGCAACACACTCCCTAACAAAACATACTGGGGAAAGATACTAATCAGTCGTGTCGCCCCATTTTGATTCTCCAACTGGGGCAAGAGATAATTTTTCAGCCCCAGCATAATCAAGATCAAAAATCCCAACAAGAGCACGGGATAGGTCGCCACCTCAACTAGTTTCTTTCGAACCTGGGTCAGATTTTCCAAGTAGCTACGGATCTTTTCTAAACTTAAGGTAACATTTCCATGCTGCTCCGCCAGTGCCAATTGAGTCGTTACCTGATCGGAGAAACCTAGATCAGAGAGAATGGCTGACAGGGGCTTCCCGTTGGCAAGTCCGACCTGCATCCTCTCGACAAAATCTGCCTCTACCAATTGACTGCGCCGAAGAAAGTCGATGACCTCTGATAGATGAAAGCCACTGCTGTAGAGATTGTGAAAGAGTTCAATGACATGTTCTTGCTTAGCAATCGATAATTTTTCGGCTTGCGCCTGATCCAACTCAATATGTCCCGCTTCATAAAGTGCATCAATTTGCTGGTTCCACTTTTGACTGGAATGGTTTTGGTAATCTTGGATGACAAAGTCAGTGACACCTCCTCCCTTTATCAAACGCTGGTAACAGATCCCTTGAAGGACAATCCGTAACTCCTCCTCACTCACCCCCAACTCCAATAGGCGTTCGTACACCCCAGGGATGCTCTTGGCATGGATGGTGGAAAAGACTGTCACACCTGTCAGACTAGCCCGAATAACTGCACGAGCTGTCTCCGTGTCGCGTATTTCTCCGATGAGGAGAAGATCCGGACGATGGCGCAGAGAAAGTTTAATCAAGCTATCATAGGTCATGCCAATCGCTTCATTGAGTTGCAATTGCAACATTTCTTCTTGCTTAATTTCTACCGGATCTTCAATCGACATGACTTGTTGCCCCGAAAATTTTTTCTTGGCTAGGGCATGCATCAGTGTCGTCTTCCCCGATCCGACTGGACCCGCAAATAAGTAGAGCCCCCGCTTACTCACCTTCTCTTCTAGCTCTTGCAGTTGGTCAAACCAGAAACGGAGCTCCCGGTCCTCATTGTGGAGCAGGCGAATGACCAAACTTTCATATCCCCTATAGTCCCCCACTGTGGACAAGCGTAAGGACAGGACCTTATCTCCTAGAGAATAGTCACAGGAACCTAGCTGACTCCTCCGCCTCTCCCCCACGTTCATCCCTGCCATAAATTTAAAATGGCTGATGATCGCTACCATTTGTTCTTGCGAATAAGTCTCAATAAACCGTCGCTCATCCCCAACCCTTAGAAAGAGCTGATAGTCTGACGCTCGAGGAACAAAATAAATATCCTGAGCTTCGGCACTCGAGGCCATTCGAATAATGGATTGTGCAATTTCTTGAACCATATTTCCTCCTTTCACTATATAATTCGCAAATAAATAGCCAACTAGCACCGGATTTGGAAAAAAAGTAAAAAAAAGAAACTCAACTACATATTGAATTTCTCTTACTATAACTGATTTGACTCGTTGTCTAGCTTACAAGAGCGATGAGCCGTGTGAGCATTCTCCTTTTCGTAGCCTGGACGACGCTTGCTTCTCGGAATCTGCTGGTCATTCTCCAATAGGGCAACCGAATGGTACTGCTGCACAAACTCTGCACATTCTTCACACCAGCGGCGATCCTCAGGATCCCAAAAAATTGTCATTAAATCACTTCTACTTTTAAATAATGGAGATTGCTCTCTTAAAAGTAACCATTGGCGTTTGTAATATTTTAGGGCTTCATAATAGTCATCAAATCTTTGACTAGCGACAATGTCCTTCTCCCAATCTTCTAAAAACCACCAGGGTTCGAAATCCCCATACATTTCAATCACTTGATACATGTTTCTCTCCGTCCTTTGTATCCAATATTATATATAAAATCCTTTGATAACAAAAGAATTCTGCTCATGAAAGGAAAAAGTGGTAAATTTCCCGAACGTTTTCACGATTTTCTTTCAAAATCTCCCCTTATAGAGGAGAGACAGGCCATTTTTTGATAAGAAAAAGAGGCTGGGACAAAAGTCCTAGCCTCTCAATTGTCTTTGAATTGTCGAGCAAGACGCAGTGGTTGAGTGGGCTCTACTACACTGATTTCATCAGCTTTTACAGCTCTACTCAACTGTGCGGAGGTGGGACGACGAAAACGAATTCTAACGAATGACCGATTTCTGTCCCACTCTCTTTTCAAGCGATGATCGATTAGAACAATTGAAGGGCAATCATGGTTGTCATGGTTGCATCGTAATAATTATCTGTTGATAGATCTTGCATAAAGATAAACTTGTTCTGTTGCACTAACTTAAGATAGCCATCTCCATTTTCAGCCGCATAAGATACCGGAGCAATGAAGCTAGCTGCCTGATACTGATGGAGGGCATTGCCTTTAAGATCATAGCCTGCATAAATTTTTCGTTGCTTCATGAAGAAGTCCAGCATCTTCTTGACCAATTTTTGACTGGTCTTATCTTGGCTTTGAGCCAAGTTGTATGGCAGGCGACAAGCGTTGTAAGAATAGGCGCCATCGTACTTGGATTCGATAGTATCCGGGTCCGCCACACGCGCCCCTTGTTCATCTACCCACATAAAGTCTGGCAGAAGCCCTGTCTTACTTTGCGAACTAATAGCATCAAGCTGTGCCAACATCTTCTCTTTGATACTCAACCATCGTTCATTACCAGTCAACTCATAGAAGGATTGGAAAAAGGATGGAAGGGTATCAGAGGTTCTCATCAAGTGATAGAATTCGGAATTCTGATCAGCCCAATTCCCAACTGTCAAGACACCCGTTTTCTCATTGTAGTTGTACTTGAGGATGTCTTCCAAGATAGCCTTGGCTTGCTTTTGATAGACATCACCTTTCTCAGGCCACTGTTTTGCGGCCTCCATCAAGGCATAGGCAATATATAGATCGCCGTCCGTCGCATTTTGATGCTCAGATGACAGCTTCCCTTTTTTGATGATTTGTTTCCAGGCCATCAATTGGGTGTCATCAAAGCGATTGTTTTGATAATAACGATACAGACGGTCAAAATCCTCTTGATTGGCTAAGTCTTTCTTAGCAGCCTCTACTGTGATCAGCATGCCATAACCTTGTGCTTCTGATAAGACAACCGTTTCTTGGTCGCTGTTTGTTGTACGAACATAGGACTGTTTTCCATCCGTCACGAGGTAGTGTTCCGTCCATTGCCGATAGAGGCGATTCCGCATCTCCACCTTACTTCTTGACCGAGCCAAAAAGAGAGTCAAACAAAAGACTGCCAGGATGACCACAAACCATAAATATTTCATTTTTTTTGTTCTCATAAGTCCTCCTAACCAGCAAACCGTTTCGTTTTCACCCACTTGGTTCCCTCGCGGTGAAGCAATTTATCCATGATGATCGATGAAATCGAATCAATCGAAACAATGATAAAGAGTTGGGAATAGCTAAAGTAGGCTGCTAGGGCCAACCAAATCTGTTTCACTGTCGCCTGACCAAATTGAGAAGCCATGGCAATATTGATTTGCAACAAATACAAACCAATCATCAGCACCCAGTTAAAGAGCATCAATTGGGCAATGTAGATATTTTCCGAGTCAAAAGCAAACGGAATCTGTACTCCAGGAGCAAAAAGATGGATAAACATGGCAGCGACATTGGCAAAGAAAATCAAGTCTGATAAGACAATCGCTGCATTAAACCAGAAGAAAATACATGAATAGTTGAAGACCTCTAATTTTACCCGCCAGTTTGCTTTTCCGAATAAGTGTTTAAAGTTAGAAAGTACAACCTCATAGTTTCCTTTTGCCCAACGTTTCCGTTGCATATAGTAAGTTTTTAAGGTCTCTGGCTCTTGTTGGAAGGCTTCCGAGTTGTAGGCTAAAGCGATCAACTTTCCGCTTTGCATGATTTTGAAGGAAATATCCGTATCTTCCGTCAAGGCACCATTCTTCCAACCACCAATACTTTTGACAAATTCTGTTTGAATAATAAAGTTGGTTCCTGGAATCCGTCCAATTTTGAAAAGATTCCACATACCGACGTGATGAACCCGCTGGGTCACGACGATTTCTTGGTTGATACAACGCGTCAAAAAGTTCTGGTTAGCATTTCTCGTCTTGTTGCGTCCAAATGAAGCCACATGGCGTTCTGGATCTTTAAGAACTTCCTTAACCAAGAAATAAAGAGCATTTTTCTCAGGCATAGCATCCGCATCATAGACGCAGATATAATCTCCTGTCGCCATCTTCAAGGCATCATTCAAGACCCCAGCTTTTCCACCTGTACCAGTACGATCAATAATGGTCACATCCCGTCCAGCGTATTCAGGAAGGGCTTTGACAGCCAGACACTCCTCATAGGTACGATCTGAGCAGTTATCGGCAAAGAGAAGCAATTCCACACGATCATGAGGGTAATTCATATCCAAAATAGCCTTAGCAGTTTGAGCAATGACCACATCTTCGTTATGAGCGGGTACCACAATGGTTACTTTTGGATAATAGAGAAGCGGGCTCGTATCCACACGGAAATCACTGTGTTTCAACCAGAATTGAACTGCTGAAATCAGGATCACCAAGCCCCAGGCTAGAGATAGCCAGATAGAAATCAAGGTGAAAATCATTAAAATTTGACTAATCATGGTCCACCGCCTTAAAGTTTTTGTTTACCCGATGGTAGATGACCAAATAGGCAATAAATAATGCACAAAAGCATACAGCAAAGAATAGACTAATCCCTAGGGCCAGCCCAAAAAATAGGTTTGTAAGAGTCATCGGTCCCTCCTAATATTCCACAATAATATCCGTTTCAAGTTGACGTTTCAAGTTACTAATGGCTTCCTGGTAGCTATGGAATTTCGTCCGATTGGTCGAATCCACCACCAAGTAGCCTTTTTGGAATTGAATGGCTTGATTACCATCTTCTCCCTTAAAGACCAGAGATTCTAATTGATTTTTAAATACAACTGATAATATTCTTGCAAATTTCGTTGCTGACTATTGGTGAGCACTAGGAAATTGCCGTCTGAAACATAATAAAGTCTCTCATCTTGAATCAGATGGTGGCCAATCAGATAATGAATTTGGTTCAGCGTTCGATTGTGCTCACGAGGATGGATTTGATAGAAGAGTTCCTCATGAGACCAATGGATCAATAGGGCTTGTAATTTCTGCTCCTGTTGAAAGCCAGAACTTTCAAGTAAAGATCGGTAGGCGACTTCCGCTTCCTCTTCTTGGTTTTGAACCTTAGCAACCTCTTTAAACAGGTAGTAGCGAATTTTCGACAGAATTCCAACAAGAATCGGGAAAGAGAAAAGCAATAACAGTGCTTGGCTTGCAGGGATATACACGACCCCTGCTACCAGAAAGACAATTCCTAAACCGACTGAAATTAAAATCGTCCAGGTAAGTAGCAAATTGGATAAGACCAGAGAAGCAAACAAGGCTAAGACGAGAAAGAGAGCTTCCTCAATGATAATTTCACGTGCAAAGAATAGACAGTACAGCAGGACGGCCAATTCAAAACCGACCAAAATAAGCATCCAGTCTCCTAAATGATTCCTTCTTTTCATTCCTAATTCTCTCCCTCTATAAATTCAGACACCACTTCAACGAGTCCATAATAGTGCTGAATGGCTTGAACAATCCGCTCAGATGCCTTCCCATCTCCATATGGATTTCGAGCCGAAGCCATTTTTTGATACAGATCTGGGTCCGTCAACAGAGCAGTCATTTCTTCCTTCACTCTCTCAGGATCCGTTCCGACCAATTTTAAAGTTCCAGCTTTGACACCTTCTGGACGTTCGGTCGTATCCCGAAGGACTAAGACCGGCTTGCCTAAGGAAGGTGCCTCCTCCTGAACTCCTCCCGAATCAGACATAATAAAGTAACTTCTCGATGCTAGGTTATGAAAGTCAAAGACGTCCAAAGGAGCAATCAAATGAATACGGTCGTGATCTCCTAAGATCTCCTTGGCCGCCTCTTGAACAGCCGGACTGAGGTGGACTGGATAAACAACTTCCAACTCCGGATGTGCATCTACCATTTCTCTCAAGGCAGCAAAGACAGCTCGCATCGGTTGACCTTGGTTTTCCCGACGGTGCATGGTCACTAGGACCAGTTTCTTCTGTGGATCTAACTGATCAAGCACCTGGTGGTGATAATCCTCTTGCACGGTTAATCGCAGGGCATCAATCGCCGTATTCCCCGTAATGAAAATGGACGACTCTGGATGATGTTCCATGAGAAGATTGGCCTTGCTTTCACTGGTTGGAGCAAAATAGAGATCTGCTAGGTTATCCGTCATTTGACGGTTCATTTCCTCAGGGAAAGGCGAATACTTATCGAAGGTTCTGAGACCCGCCTCTACATGACCAATACGGACTTGATTATAAAAAGCAACAAGACTGGCTGCAAAAGTCGTCGTTGTGTCCCCATGGACCAAAATCATATCTGGTTGCACTTCTTTCACGACTGGGTCAAATTTTTCAAGGATTTTAGCCGTAATATCTAGAAGAGATTGGTTTTTCCCCATAATATCTAGATCATAATCCGGTTGAATACGGAAGGTCTCTAGCACTTGATCTAACATTTGACGATGCTGAGCAGTCACCACTGTAATCGTTTCAATGGTCTCACTTTGCTTTTGGAGCTCTAAAACCAGGGGAGCCATTTTAATAGCTTCTGGGCGCGTTCCAAAAACAACCATCACTTTAATCTTTTTCATCATCTCACCTTTTTAACCTTGTGAATTTTTTAACAAAATCGACAACACTTTTCCCATCCATTCTACCTTCAATAGCTTCAAAAGTCAAACTATCTCAATGCTTTCGTAATACATTTAATCGAATTTTAATAATCTGTAATTTATATGTAACATTCTAATCTTTCGAGCCCTTAAAACCCTTGAAATAGCTGGTTTTTATACTATTTTTTTTTAACATCCAAACGTTTATAAAGTTTCATTTTCATTACTAAAGTATTCATTATTTTAAATATATATTTATTTTTGCGCATATTTTTAAACTGATATTATAGGAAAAAGCGGTGCCTATATGGTTATTTTTAGGCATAAAAAGAAGCCTTACTGAAGATCAGTAAAGCTTCTTTTAGGGTTAATTTTCTTCCACTACAATTGGTTCAACAGTTTCAGTTGCTTCTTCTGTAACAGGAACTTCTTCGATAATTTCGACTTCATTGACTGCTTGTGGTTCCAAGTTACGGTAACGAGCCATACCTGTACCAGCAGGAATAATCTTACCAATGATAACATTTTCCTTGAGTCCAAGGAGATGGTCTTTCTTACCACGAATCGCTGCGTCAGTGAGGACACGAGTTGTTTCCTGGAAGGAAGCCGCTGACAAGAAACTGTTGGTTTCAAGAGAGGCCTTGGTGATCCCCATAAGGACTGGACGAGCCGTTGCAGGAACCCCACCAGAAATGACCACATCACGGTTAGCATCTGTAAAGTCTGTAATATCCATGAGGGTACCCATGAGAAGGTCTGTATCTCCTGGATCCATAACACGAACCTTACGGATCATTTGACGCACCATTACCTCGATGTGTTTGTCACCGATTTCTACCCCTTGGCTACGGTATACTTTTTGTACTTCCGCAAGGAGGTAAGTTTCAACAGACAAGACATCACGAACGGCAAGGAGACGTTTTGGTTGGATAGACCCTTCTGTCAATGCCGCACCACGAGATACTTGATCTCCCACTTCGACTTTCATGCGGGCTGTATAAGGGACAACGTATTCTCCCTCACCTGTCGCACCACGAACAAAGACTTTCTTGGTCCGTGTAGAAGCATCTTCTTCAATGGCTGTGACTTCCCCTTTGACCTCAGTGATGACCGCTTCCCCTTTTGGATTGCGGGCTTCAAAGATTTCTTGGACACGAGGAAGACCTTGCGTGATATCGGTATTTGAGGCAACCCCACCCGTGTGGAAGGTACGCATTGTAAGCTGTGTACCAGGTTCCCCGATAGATTGGGCTGCGATGGTTCCGACTGCTTCACCCACTTCAACTGCATCACCAGTCGCCAAGTTGATGCCGTAACAGTGACGGCAGACACCATGGCGGGTGTTACATGTAAAGACAGAACGGATAGTGACTTCTTCAACACCAGCATTGACAATTTCACGTGCTAGGTCTTCTGAAATCAAAGTATCTGGACCAACAATGACTGCACCTGTTTCAGGATGTTTGACAGATTTCTTCGTATAACGACCTGTTAAACGCTCTTCCAATGGTTCAATCATTTCTTTGCCATCGGTAATCGCACGGATCACGAGTCCACGGTCAGTTCCACAGTCATCCTCACGGATAATGACGTCTTGGGCAACATCAACCAAACGACGTGTCAAGTAACCTGAGTCGGCTGTCTTGAGGGCCGTATCGGTCATCCCTTTACGAGCACCGTGAGTAGAGAAGAACATTTCGAGTACTGACAAACCTTCGCGGAAGTTTGAAAGGATCGGCAATTCCATAATCCGTCCGTTTGGAGCAGCCATCAAACCACGCATACCGGCAAGCTGTGAGAAGTTTGAGATGTTCCCACGAGCTCCAGAGTCCATCATCATAACGATTGGGTTCTTCGGATCTTGGTTATCTACCAAGCGTTTTTCCAATTTCTCACGGGCTGCACGCCATTCAGCTGTAACGGCATTGTAACGCTCATCATCTGTAATCATCCCTTTACGGAACTGTTTGGTGATTTGTTCTACACGTTTGTGAGATTCTTCAATGATTTCAGCCTTATCTTCAACAACTGGAATATCGGCAATTCCCACTGTCAAACCAGCAAGGGTTGAGTGGTGGTAACCTAAGTCTTTCAAACGGTCCAAGAAAGCAGATGTTTCTGTTGTACGGAAGCGTTTGAAGATTTCTGCGATGATATTTCCAAGATTTTTCTTCTTGAATGGAACGTTTAATTCCAATTGCTCAATCGCCACTTTGACATCTTGACCAGGCTCCAAGAAGTACTTAGCTGGAACACCTTCTGTCAAGTTGGCATTATTTGGCTCTTGGAGGTATGGAAGTTCTGCAGGCATGATATCGTTAAAGAGAATCTTACCAACCGTTGTCAAGAGAATCTTGTGTTGTTGATCTTCTGTCCATGGTTTGTTCAAGCTATCCGTCGCAATTCCGACACGTGTATGCAAGTGAACATAACCATTGCGAAGGGCCATGACCGCTTCATCACGGTCTTTGAAGACCATTCCTTCGCCTTCACGACCAGCTTCTTCCATAGTAAGGTAGTAGTTCCCCAAGACCATATCCTGAGATGGGGTAACAACTGGTTTACCATCTTTCGGGTTCAAGATGTGCTCAGCAGCCAGCATCAAGATACGGGCTTCTGCTTGAGCTTCTTCCGAAAGCGGTACGTGGATGGCCATTTGGTCACCGTCAAAGTCGGCATTGTAGGCTTCACAGACAAGTGGGTGCAAGCGAAGAGCTTTCCCGTCAATCAAGACTGGCTCGAAGGCTTGGATCCCCAAGCGGTGGAGGGTCGGTGCGCGGTTCAAGAGAACTGGATGTTCTTTGATGACTTCTTCTAGGATATCCCAGATACGCTCATCTCCACGTTCCACCAAGCGTTTAGCGGCTTTGACGTTTTGCACGATATCACGCGCAACGATTTCACGCATGACAAATGGTTTGAAGAGCTCGATAGCCATTTCACGTGGCACACCACATTGGTACATCTTAAGGGTTGGACCAACGGCGATAACGGAACGTCCTGAGAAGTCAACCCGTTTACCGAGCAAGTTTTGACGGAAGCGTCCTTGTTTCCCTTTGAGCATGTGGCTCAAAGATTTAAGTGGACGGCTACCTGGTCCTGTGATTGGACGACCACGACGACCGTTGTCGATCAAAGCGTCAACCGCTTCTTGAAGCATCCGTTTTTCGTTTTGCACGATGATACCAGGAGCATTCAACTCAAGCAAACGAGCCAAACGGTTGTTCCGGTTGATCACACGACGGTAAAGGTCGTTCAAGTCAGAAGCGCAAAAACGGCCACCATCCAATTGGACCATCGGACGTAAAGATCTGGTGGAATAACGGGAAGGATGTTGAGAACCATCCATTCTGGCTTTGTTTGCCAGATTTGTAGAAGGCATCTAAGACATCCAAACGGCGAACAGCCTTTGACACGTTTTTTTGACCAGTTGCAGTCTTCAATTCTTCTTTCAAGACAGGGCAATCTCAGCTTCCAGATCCACTTGTTTCAAGAGGTCTTGGATCGCTTCTGCCCCCATCTTGGCAACAAAGGAACCTGGTCCGTATTCACGCAAGCGTTCACGGTATTCGCGTTCTGTCATGATGGATTTGTGCTCAAGCGGTGTATCTTTTGGATCGATAACCACGTAAGCTGCGAAGTAGATGACTTCTTCAAGGGCACGAGGACTCATGTCCAAGGTCAATCCCATACGAGAAGGGATTCCTTTGAAGTACCAGATGTGTGATACAGGAGCTTTCAACTCGATATGCCCCATTCGTTCACGACGAACCTTGGCACGTGTTACTTCCACACCACAGCGGTCACAAACAATCCCTTTGTAACGGATTCGTTTGTATTTTCCACACGCACATTCCCAGTCTTTTGTAGGACCAAAGATGACTTCATCAAAGAGACCTTCACGTTCTGGTTTCAATGTACGGTAGTTGATTGTTTCAGGTTTCTTGACCTCTCCATAAGACCATGAACGGACCTTGCTTGGAGAAGCTAGGGTGATTTGCATACTTTTAAAACGATTTACATCAACCACTATTTCTTACCTTTCTTTATGTTCATTATCGATTGTATGTTCTTTTGCTTTTTGTGAAGGAGAGAAGGAATTTTCTTCACACCTTCAACTCTAAAGCTTCGAGATAGACAACCTTCTCAGGTTTTCTACTCTCTTGAACTACATATTTTATTAATCTTCTTTCCCTTCAGCTTCGAAAGCTGCGCGAGCTTCCTTAGCTGCTTTTTCACGTGCTTTTTCTAGATCATCTACGTGGATAACATCGTCGTCTTCCCCTTCGTCAAGGTCGCGAAGTTCAACTTCTTTGTCATCTTCATCTAGAACACGCATATCCAATCCAAGTGATTGCAATTCTTTCACGAGTACTCGGAAGGACTCTGGCACACCTGGTTTTGGAATTGGTTTTCCTTTGGTAATCGCTTCATAAGCTTTCAAACGTCCGTTGACATCATCTGACTTGTAGGTCAAGATTTCTTGAAGGACATTAGACGCACCATAAGCCTCAAGGGCCCAAACTTCCATTTCCCCGAAACGTTGTCCACCAAACTGAGCTTTACCTCCGAGTGGTTGTTGGGTAACCATTGAGTATGGTCCGACAGAACGAGCGTGGAGTTTATCATCAACCATGTGGTGAAGCTTGATCATGTACATGACACCGACAGAAACACGGTTGTCAAATGGCTCACCTGTACGGCCATCGTAAAGAATGGTCTTAGCATCGCTATCCATACCTGCTTCACGAACAGTATCCCAGAGGTCTTCTGAGCTTGCTCCGTCAAAGACTGGTGTTGCGATGTGGATACCCAAGTTACGAGCCGCCATACCAAGGTGAAGTTCCATAACCTGACCGATATTCATACGTGATGGCACCCCAAGTGGGTTCAACATGATATCAACCGGTGTGCCATCTGGAAGGTATGGCATGTCTTCAACAGGAACAATACGAGAAACAACCCCTTTGTTTCCGTGACGACCGGCCATCTTATCTCCGACGCGGATCTTACGTTTTTGTGCGATGTAAACACGAACCAACATGTTCACACCAGATTGCAATTCATCTCCGTTTGCACGCGTAAAGATCTTGACATCGCGAACGACTCCATCTCCACCGTGAGGAACACGAAGGGATGTATCACGCACTTCACGAGATTTATCTCCAAAGATGGCGTGGAGGAGACGTTCTTCGGCAGAAAGGTCTTTCTCACCCTTCGGTGTGACCTTACCAACTAAGATATCGCCTTCTTTCACTTCCGCACCAATACGGATAATTCCCATTTCATCAAGGTTTCTGAGAGCATCTTCCCCAACGTTTGGAATTTCACGAGTGATTTCTTCAGGGCCTAACTTAGTGTCGCGCGTTTCTGATTCGAATTCTTCCAAGTGAACAGATGTGTAGACATCTTCTTTCACCAAGCGTTCGCTCATGATAACGGCATCCTCGAAGTTGTAACCTTCCCATGTCATGTAGGCAACGATTGGGTTTTGACCAAGGGCCATTTCCCCTTTTTCCATCGATGGACCGTCTGCGATAAAGTCACCTTTTTCAACGACATCGCCAACTTTCACAAGGGTACGTTGGTTGTAAGCAGTACCTGAGTTTGAACGACGGAATTTTTGGATGTGGTAAACATCAAGGGATCCATCTTCCCGACGAACTTCTACCTTGTCAGCATCGGCATAAGTAACCTTCCCATCATGTTGCGCAATGACTGCAGCTCCTGAGTCATGGGCTGCTTGGTATTCCATACCAGTACCCACATAAGGCGCTTTTGGATCGATCAATGGCACAGCCTGACGTTGCATGTTGGCACCCATGAGGGCACGGTTGGAGTCATCGTTTTCCAAGAAAGGAATACATGCTGTCGCAACGGCAACTACTTGTTTTGGAGACACGTCCATGTAGTCAACTTGATCAGATGGGAACTCTTGGTTGTTACCACGGTGACGTCCCATAACGATTGGCTCGGCAAAACCACCTTTTTCATTCAACTTAGAGTTGGACTGTGCTACGATGTACTCATCTTCTTCATCAGCTGTCAACCAAACGATTTCGTTAGTCACCACACCTTTTTCACGGTCTACTTTACGGTATGGTGTTTGGATGAAACCATACTTGTTCAAGTGTCCATATGAAGACAAGTTATTAATCAAACCGATGTTTGGTCCTTCAGGTGTTTCGATTGGACACATACGACCATAGTGAGTGTAGTGCACGTCACGGACTTCATATCCAGCGCGGTCACGTGTCAAACCACCAGGCCCTAAGGCTGACAAACGACGTTTGTGGGACAACTCAGAAAGTGGGTTGTGTTGGTCCATGAACTGGGACAATTGTGAAGAACCAAAAAATTCTTTAATCGCTGCAGTCACTGGACGAATGTTGATGATTTGTTGCGGTGTTAATACTTCGTTATCTTGAACAGACATGCGTTCACGGACATTACGTTCCATCCGTGAAAGTCCAAGACGCACTTGGTTAGCAAGCAATTCACCAACCGCACGGATCCGACGGTTTCCAAGGTGGTCGATATCATCGACACGGCCAAGACCTTCAGCCAAGTTAAGGAAGTAGCTCATCTCAGCAAGGATATCGGCTGGAGTGATGGTACGAACCTTATCATCTGGATTAGCATTGCCGATGATAGTGACAACGCGTTCTGGATCAGTAGGCGCCACAACTTTGAATTTTTGAAGAACGACTGGTTCTGTCAAGACTGCTGAATCATTTGGAGTGTAGACAATCTTGTTCAAGTCACCGTCCAAATGTTCTGAGATGCTGTCGATGACATCGCGCGTCATCACGGTACCAGCTTCTACAAGGATTTCGCCTGTTTCAGCATCTACCAATGGTTCTGCAATTGTTTGGTTCAACAAGCGGTTCTTGATATTGAGTTTCTTATTGATCTTGTAGCGACCAACTGGTGCCAAGTCATAACGACGTGGGTCAAAGAAACGGGCTACCAACAAGCTACGTGAGCTTTCCGCTGTTTTTGGCTCACCTGGACGAAGACGCTCATAAATTTCTTTGAGGGCTTCATCTGTTCGTGAATCCATTGGGTTCTTATGAATATCTTTCTCAACAGTGTTGCGAACCAATTCGCTATCCCCAAAGATATCAAAAATCTCATCATCACCAGAGAAACCAAGGGCACGAACCAAGGTCGTAAATGGAATCTTACGCGTACGGTCGATACGAGTGTAAGCAATATCTTTTGAGTCTGTTTCAAGCTCTAGCCAAGCTCCACGGTTCGGAATAACCGTTGATCCATAGCCAACCTTACCATTCTTGTCCACTTTATCATTGAAGTAGACACCTGGTGAACGAACGAGCTGGGATACGATGATCCGCTCTCCACCATTGATGATAAAGGTCCCCATCTCAGTCATGATTGGGAAATCACCAAAGAAAACTTCTTGAGTTTTGATTTCTCCTGTTTCCTTGTTGACCAAGCGGAAGGTTACAAAGATTGGAGCAGAATAGCTCGCATCATGGATACGTGCTTCTTCCAAGGTATACTTTGGTTCTCTGATTTCATAGCCGACAAATTCCAACTCCATTGTGTCGGTGAAGTTCGAAATTGGCAATACATCTTCGAAAACTTCTTTCAAACCATGATCCAGAAAATCTTTAAATGAATCCGTTTGGATTTCAATCAAATTTGGTAAATCAAGAACTTCTTTGATTCTTGAAAAACTACGACGGGTCCGATGTTTCCCGTATTGAACGTCATGTCCTGCCAAAGTTTTAACTCCTTTTTCTATACTAGGATACCAGCTAGGGGAAGCCCCTCTCTGAAGATCCGGTTTCTAGATCGCTTTTGACTACATCAGAATAGTTCTCATCCAGTCGAAACGATGTTATGAAGGGGGTGTGATCTACATCACGTGAGAAGAAATCTCCTCCGTATCATTTATCCTTTTTGGAATTTTTTTAGAAAAGATTAAGTTTGTGTGACAAAACCAGTTTTTTCTAAAAATAGGCACAAAAAGAGCAGCTAAATCGACTTTTATAAAGTTTGATTTAACTGCTGTAAGCTTCTATTTGGACAATATTTCAAATAAAGCGCACGACAAATTACTTGTTCTTATTATATCGTATTTTCACAAAAAACACAAGGTTTTCTCTAGACATGAAAACGATTTTATGGTATTGCCCAACTGTATTTTTTCATCGGTTTTGTCCACTAGATGATGAACTAGCTTGTCGTGTTCGAACTACTTGTCGTGTTTGAACTACTTGTCGTGTTGCCACTTGAGCTATGTCCGAAGTCGATGTCGATTTCAATTGGAAGTCCCCCCTGAACCGCCTAAGATTCCAGCCCAGGCACTAGCATAATCACTATCTGATCCACCAATCGCGAACCGATAGGTCGTTTGTGGAGCGCCATTTTTAGCCCAATAGCTCGTAACCGTTGCACCTGACACATCGATATCACGACCATTGACATTGACACGACCAGGTCGTTGTCCAGTAGATTTCAAAACAGTAGATGAAATGACACTGCTATCTAGAGTGAAGCGGTCTTGCACTCCCCAAGCATTTGGATCCGCCTGATAGATGGCATTTGCTAAATAGGCCATGTAACTTGCGTTATTATTGTATCCTGTCAACGGAGCCATGGAAGCATTGTTATCGTGTCCAATCCAGCCACCTAAGGTGAGATTTGGAGTAGAAAGCATGAGCCACATATCTCCATTCTCATTGGTAGTTCCGGTTTTTCCAATCCAATCAGCGTTTGCAAGGGTTGGATTGACCTGGCTGATCCGGCTCTTAAAGGTTGTAGTCGCACCAGAACTGATGACCCCTCTTAACAGATCTTGCATGATGGTCGCAGCCGCTGCTGAATAAACCCGTGTTGGCTTGCTTTCGTGCTGGTAAACAACTTTTCCATCTCGATCCATGATTTTTTCAATCATGTAGCGCTTTTGGTAATTCCCATTATTGGCAAGGGTTTGATAACCATTTGTATGTTGAGCAACGCTTACTTCGATTCCGCCTCCCATTGGCAGACTTTCAATCCCATACTCAGCGATGTCGTAGCCCATTTTTTCCATATAGCCTGGGACATCGACACCCTTTTCACGAAGAGTACGATAGGTCCAATAAGCTGGGATATTCCATGAGGTGTTGAGGGCCTCTCGGAGGTCCATCATCCCAGTCCCTCGGTTATCCACGTGCATAATTGGCTCTCCACTAGAGAAGTTGGTTGGGTAATTGGAGAGGATACTATTGCTTCCCATCAAGCCTTGGTCAATGGCAATTCCATAGGCCAGCAAGGGTTTAATGGTAGACCCTGGAGAACGCTCCGTGTCAAAAGCATGGTTATTTTGATTCCCGTCAAAATTCCGTCCCCCAACAAAGCCAAGAATAGCCCCTGTTCGGTTGTCCATAAGGACATTCCCTACCTCTACCGTACCCGTTCCATCGTCCAAGATACCTCCATAATTGGCAACTGCTTCTTGCATGGCATTGTAGATAGCTTTGTTAATAGTGGTTTGGACCGTATAGCCACCCTCTCTCAATTCTTTCTTCGCCAACTCTTGATAAGATTTAACGGTCGAATTGTTTTTAGGTCGTGACTAGAGACGTTGTCTCTCTTGATTAAATACTCATACATGGCTTCTTCCGCTTCACTGACGGCTTGGAAATACAAGTAGTCGTGTGGCGTCTTCTCGATGCCATTTGACGGAAGGAAATCCTTACTTAAATCATATTGACTATATTGGTCGTACTCTTCCTTAGTGATAGCCCCTGTCCGATACATATTGTACAAGACATCCTTTGCCCGATCCAAGCCTAAAGCTTGATTTTCTGGAGTTTTGAGACTTCCATCAGAAGCATAAGGTGAGTAGACAATTGGGCTCTGTGGCAAACCAGCAATAAAGGCCGCCTGTGGAATGGTCAAGTCTTTGGCAGAAACTCCAAAGATCCCTTGAGCTGCCGCTTCTACTCCAGCAATATTTTGTCCACGGTTGTTTCGACCAAATGGAGATACATTGAGGTAGGTCGTTAAAATTTCGTCCTTATCCATTACCCGCTCAAGAGCAAGGGCATCGATAATCTCCGCAGCTTTCCGTGAGAAGGTCGGTGCATCTCCCACAACTTGTTGTTTGATCAACTGTTGGGTCAAAGTTGAACCCCCACTTGAGGAACCTACTCCGGCAACTGAACCTAAAGTCGCCCGGATTACTGCTTTTGGAACAACCCCGTTATGGCTATTGAAATTTTCATCCTCTGTGGCAATGACAGCCTTTTTAACATTGTCCGAAATCGCATCCTTTTGAACAGGAATCCGAATGAGGTCACTATCAATATCAGAAATGACACTCCCGTCTGAGTAGGAAATCTTTGAAACACTGGAAATATTTCGTACTTGTTGAACCAGCTGTGTTGGATCCGGTGTTTCTGTCGCATTAAATAGACTGGCCGCATAGCCAATCGCAATCCCTGCTCCAAACAAGAGGCCACCTAAAGCAAACACCAATAACACATCCCAAAGGAGCTTCATGGTTCGGAGAACTGTCGCTACGAAATCTCCTAGTGACCAGCCCTCCTTGTCTTCTTTCTCATTGACTTCAACAGTCATTTTGGCAAAGAAGTCTTTTATTTTCTTCCCGCACTTTGTAAAAAATTCTCTCATTTGACTCACTCTATTTCTCCTTGTCCTTCCTATTATACCAAATGGACTACTTTCTTTTCAATTCCTAAAGTTGAGAACACTGTTTCCAATTGGATTTTTTTCGTCCATTCATTGCTATTTCAAGTCATTATGGTAAAATAGAGAGAAACCATACAGATACTGGACTGTTTTCATCGATCCGGCCAGTAGCTTAGAAAAGGAGAGAACGATGCACATTTTTGATGAGCTAAAAGAACGTGGTTTGATTTTCCAAACGACTGACGAAGATGCTTTGCGTAAAGCCCTAGAAGAAGGACAAGTATCGTATTATACTGGCTACGATCCAACTGCTGATAGTTTAGCACCTTGGGCACCTTGTTGCAATCTTGACCAGTCGTCGCTTACAATTGGCAGGCCACAAACCTTATGCGCTTGTCGGTGGTGCGACCGGACTCATTGGAGACCCTTCTTTCAAAGATGCCGAGCGCAGTTTACAAACTAAGGAGACTGTAGACGGTTGGGTCACTTCTATCCAAGGGCAATTGTCTCGTTTCTTAGATTTTGAAAATGGGGAAAATAAGGCTGTCATGGTCAATAACTACGACTGGTTTGGCAGCATCAGCTTCATTGACTTCCTTCGCGACATCGGAAAATACTTTACTGTCAACTACATGATGAGCAAGGAATCTGTGAAGAAACGGATTGAAACAGGGATTTCTTACACTGAATTTGCCTACCAAATCATGCAAGGCTACGACTTCTTTGTCCTGAACCAAGAGCACAATGTCACTCTGCAAATCGGTGGTTCTGACCAGTGGGGAAATATGACAGCTGGTACCGAATTGTTGCGTCGGAAGGCTGACAAGACTGGTCACGTAATCACTGTGCCCCTCATCACAGATGCAACTGGTAAGAAATTTGGTAAATCTGAAGGGAATGCGGTTTGGCTCAACCCTGAAAAGACTTCTCCATACGAAATGTACCAATTCTGGATGAATGTCATGGACGCTGACGCTGTTCGCTTCTTGAAAATCTTTACCTTCTTGTCTCTTGATGAGATTGAAGAGATCCGCAAACAGTTTGAAGCTGCGCCACACGAACGCTTGGCTCAAAAAGTCTTGGCGCGTGAAGTGGTTACCCTTGTCCACGGTGAAGAAGCTTACAAAGAAGCCCTCAACATCACGGAACAACTCTTTGCAGGAAACATCAAAAACCTTTCTGTCAAAGAACTCAAACAAGGACTTCGTGGTGTGCCAAACTACCAAGTACAAGCAGACGAAAACCTCAACATCGTAGAATTGCTTGTATCATCTGGCGTGGTCAACTCAAAACGCCAAGCCCGTGAAGATGTTCAAAACGGAGCTATCTACGTCAATGGCGACCGCATCCAAGACCTTGACTATGTCTTAGGAGATGAAGATAAGTTAGAGAATGAGCTGACTGTTATCCGTCGTGGAAAGAAAAAATATTTTGTATTGACTTACTAAACTGTTCAACATTTACCTATAAAAAAAGGAGTTAACCTCGAGAAAGGTAACTCCTTTTTGTTGTTGATAACCACATCTATCTAGCCTTAATAGACAGGCTACGCAGGACTATGCGTAAGGTTGTTAGATTATGTAAGATAGAGAGATTTGAAGGACTGAGCCAATTAAACAAGCCAAAGCCAATCAAACTACTATTTACGACAACGGTATCTTGAATATTCTTCTTGATGAGTGTTTGTAAAGATGATGATAGCCAATCCAACTCTCGGAAGAAATCCAAGCGATTATCTAACAATAAGATATCACTCATCTGCTTAGAAATATCTGCACTCTCATTCATCACTACACCGATATCTGATAGGGTTAGAGCAGCTGAGTCATTCAACCCATCCCCAACCATCAAAATAGTGTGACCTGCTTTCTGTAGTTCCTCTACTAACTCAAATTTTCCATCAGGTTTCAAGTCTGTATAGACCTGATCAAAGGGCAAATCTTTGACTAACTCCTCTGTCCTAACCAAGGTGTCCCCTGTTGCCAGAATCAATTTTTTCCCTTGTGCCTTAAGTTTCTCCAAGGCTGCTTTTGCTTCTTTTCTCAAAGGAGTATGAATGCAGAACATTCCAATCAATTCATTCTGATAAGCCAAGAATAAGAGATTGTAGTGACTCATGTACTCTTCAATTAAAGCATTTTGTTCTGAACTGATATGAATCTGCTCATCCTGCATCAAGACATAATTCCCAATAAGAACTGGTTGGCCATCTATATGAGATTTGATCCCCTTGCTTGCGATATATTGGAGTTTCCCATGCATTTCCTCATGTTCAACTCCCTCTATCTCGGCTTGCTTGACGATGGCATTAGCAATAGGATGATAAATGTGTTCCTCAAGACAGGCACTGATTCTGAGAATATCTTCCTCACTATAGTCCCCAAAAGGTAACACCTTTTCAACTATAGGATAACTAGTTGTGATTGTTCCCGTCTTATCAAACAAGAAAGTATCAACTTCCAGATATTTCTCCAGAACATCCCCATCCTTAATCACCATTTCACGATTCAACCCCTCCTTGATAGCTGTCAAATAAGCTACAGGAGTAGAAATTTTCAAAGCGCAGGAGAAATCGACCAATAGGAAAGAAATAGCCTTAGAAAAAAAGAACCTGTCAATAGGTAAGTCAGACCAGCACCCAAGAAATTATATTTGACGACCTTATCCGCCATTTTGATGAAATAGCGTTGTTTCGTTTTCTTATTTTCTTCAGATTTCTTCATCAACTCAATCAGCTGTAAAATACGGCTGTTCATCTGATTATCGGTTACACGAATGCGCAACTCTCCAGTTTCTAATACTGTATTTGCACAAACCAAATCAGACTCTCTTTTTTTCAACTGGAAAAACTCTCTCCCGTCAAGGAGCTTTCGTTGACCATACCTAAACCTGAAAACTACTTGTCCATCAAACAGAATTTCATTTCCTTGAGATAGGACCAAGACATCTCCTATTTGAACATCGGAACTCTTGATACTAACAACCGTATCGCCCTGTACTAGGAATACATCGCTCTCTTTTTGCAAGAAGGCTTTTGTTCTAAATCTGTTGCAGTTTTTTCAAGGACCACTGATCTAAATGATTCCCCAAATCAAGCATAAACATGATATTGCTAGCTGTCTTGGATTGGTTCATAAACAAGGACAATAAAAATCGCCGAACAGTCCAAGACCTCCATCGTTAGTTCCTTACGCGCTAGTGTTTGATAGGCTTCTCTAATATAACCCAAAGCCTGATAACAAGTCCATATATAGCGAATAGGATACGGCACAAAAACTACGAAAAAAAGTATACGCTTAATCAGCGCACCTGAAACAATAGAATAAGCACTCTCTTCTCTACGAATGGGAAGAGTCATCAACTCAGAAACTTTCCCTTTATCAATTCTTTTTTTAAAAAGGCTTCTGCATTATCTAATACAGAAAAGCCTTCTTTTTATACGTAGAGTAAAGTGCTGTTGATCCATGTAAAACTGGATAGACTCAATCCCTTTTCATCTCTCGCCAAGGAACGAAGATAGTCTTGAATATCCAAGGTGAGTGAAAAAAAGAAGACGATAGTCGGATATGTTGGTATCCTCTATATAGCACTTTAAAAAGACATATTATTCTCCTATAAGGCTATCTAATTGCTCTTCTTTTTTTCTCTTGCTCGTACAAATATTTGGCATCTTGCAAGACATCATCTCCATGTTGCTTCACAACAGAAACAGATGCATCTAGCTCGTCTTTTAACTTATAAGCCTTAGCCAAAGCTTTAGAATAACCTTTTTAGCTTCCTTACTTGCCAAGATTTTTCAAACCAAGGGTACCAAATGCGACACCACCCAAAAAGAGTGATGATTTTTTCGCAACTTTTGCGACGCTTAATACTTCTTTTAACATACTTATTTCCTCCTTATCATTATTATATAGCAATTTAGATATTAAAGCAATTTCATTCTATAAATTGGAGAATTAGTTTCATTTCTACTGAATCTCCCATTTACTTATTCCTAAAAGTTGCTTTCATTTGCCTCTTTTGATACACTTAAACTATGAATACAAACCTCAAACCCAAACTTCAGCGTTTTTGCTTCTGCAACGGCTTTTTGCCTGTCCCATCTGTCAAGAAGCCCTCAACCTGGTCCAACAAAGCTTGGCTTGTCCCAACCGCCACTCCTTTGACTTGTCTAAGTTTGGCTATGTGAACTTGGCGCCACAAGTGAAGGCCTCCAAGGACTATGACAAGGAAAATTTCCAAAACCGGCAACTCGTTCTAGAGAATGGTTTCTACGACCATATCCTCACTACCCTGTCAGAATGCTTGTCCCCACTGGACCATCCAGCCAACATTTTAGATATTGGTTGCGGGGAGGGCTACTATTCTCGGATCTTGCAAGAACGCTATCCCGATCATTCCTTTTACGCCTTTGATTTATCTAAAGAATCAATCCAACTGGCTGCTAAGAGTGACCAAGAATGGAAGGTTAAGTGGTTTGTCGGAGATCTAGCTCGTCTCCCTCTTTTAGACCAGAGCATGGACCTCCTCTTAGACATCTTTTCGCCAGCAAATTATCAAGAGTTTAAACGAGTCCTGGCCCCAGACGGTCTCCTTGTCAAGGTCATCCCAACTGCTGCCCATCTGCAAGAGATTCGTCAGAAGGTGAAGGACCACCTGGATCAGGCTGATTATTCCAATGAGCAGATTATTCAACATTTTTCTGATCATTTTACGATTGAAAACACCATCCATTGCCAGGAAACCTTCGAACTCACACCAGCATTGCGGGAGGCTCTTTTGAGCATGACGCCTCTCCTCTTTCACGTCGATCCATCTCAAATTGACTGGACCAATCTGACTCAAGTCACGATTTCTGCCACGATTTTGATCGGAAGAAGCAACTAAAAATACCCTCCATTGATTAAAAATGGAGGGTATTTTTCATGTTTACAGATTAATCACTTTCCACTACGCCGATTTGTTGACGGTAGGCTTTTAGGGAGACTTGCCACACAACTTGCGGAAAACCTTGTAAAAGTAACCGACATTGCTGTAGCCGACCTCATAGCAAATATCTTCAATACTTTCCGTTGTGGATAGAAGCAACTGTTGGGCAGCTTTGATCCGTTGTTTATTCAAGAGTTCTGCAAAGGTGGAATTGGTCTCACGTTTGATCAATTGCCCTAAATAAACGGGATTGATATAGAGATCTTTGCTGATATCCTTGAGCGACAGTTCCTTCCGATAGTCGCGTCCAATTACTTCTAGGACGGTCGCCACATTATTGTTCATCCGATATTGAGAGAAGAAACTCTCCAATTGGTTCCGAACGCAGGTAACAAGATCCTCGAAAGTCGTTGTATCATGAACGGCTTTCACAATTTCTGTCAGGTCATCACCGTGCAGGTGTTCAAATAAATGAAAGACATCCATAATGAACTGAATAAAGAGTTGCTTGGCTATCGCCACTTTTGGAGTATGATTTTTCACGGTTTCTTCTAACCAGTTTAACTCCTCCAAAATTTGCTGGATATTCCCCTGAATGATGACACGGTAGATGGGTTCATAGTAATTAAAGACACCATCTTCTTCCTCCAATGGGAGATCCCCATAAAACAGACTTCGTTCAACAAGCTCTTTAAATTGTTGAAAATGTTCCTTATAAGGTGCTTGGAAACGGCGCTGTAGGAAAGCCCCTTCATCCTCATCGGAAAGATAGAGTTGAAGATTTTTTCCTAAGACCTGATAAGATGAACTGGCAAAGCCCTTCCTTTCCTTATCCACTCCAATCCAGAGTTGTTTTCTTCCTCGGATGGCTTGTTCGAACTCTTCTTCTGACCAATCTTCATGAAGGAGCCGATTGGCCGTCTCTTGATCTGGTTTTTTCAGAGTTTGGGATAATTTTTCTAGGATATTCCCCAGCTCCACCTTATTGACAGGCTTTAACAGATAGTCTGCTACCCGGAGGTTTAAGGCTTTTTTTACATAAGCAAAATCTTGGTAACCTGACATAATGATATAAGCTGCATGGGGAAGCATGGACTGCATTTGATCAATCATTTCCAGACCAGTTTTTCCTGGCATATTGACATCTGTAATCACGATATCCACTGGATAATCCGCAACATAGGCCAAGGCTTGATCTGCATCCTCTGCTGTGTAAACAACCTCCATGTCCCATTTTTCAAAGGGAATCAGTTTTTTCAACCCCTCAGTAATCATATATTCATCGTCAACCAATAAGACTTTATACACGATTCTTTCCTCTTAAGTGTCCTCGATGGTAATCGTATAGAGAACACCTTTTCCTTTTTCTGATGTAATTTGAATGTGGTAACGATCCCCAAAGTAGAGAAGGAAACGCTCGTGGACATTGATAATCCCAATCGATTGTCGCCCCTTACTCTCTTCTACTTCTTCTCGTGGATCCCTATGACTCAATATTTGTTGGATCCGTTGCAGTTGGCTCGGTTCCAGTCCTCTCCCATTGTCTTGAACCCGAATTTCCACAGCTCCTCCAACATGACGGACTTTGATACTAATGACATTGTCCTTGCGCTTGTGATCAACTCCATGAACAAAGTAATTTTCCACTAGTGGCTGAAGAGTAAACTTCGGAATAATCATCTCTTCTAGACCGGGTTCAATTTTAAAGCCATAAGCAATCGATTTTGGATAACGCACCATACAGAGATAGCTGTATTTTCTACAAAATTCCAACTCATTTTCTATGGTCGTTTCTTTCTCCTCTGAAATATTGTTTCGAAGGAGACTACTAAATTCGTAAATAATATCAGCTAATTCTTCTTGATCCTGCATAACTGCATACATGCGAATAAACTCCATGGTATTATACATAAAATGCGGATTAATCTGCGCTTGCAAGGCCTTCAAATTGGCATCTTTTTGGCTCAGTTGTAGCTGATAGATATCACGGATAGACTTGTCCATATTGTCTAACATGGTATTGGTCGTTTCTGCAACTAAAAGGAGCTCCTGCTCTTTGGTATCCACATTGATCCGTCGCTCAGAATCCCCCTGGCTGATGGCTTCCATGGTATCTACCAAATCCAAAACTTGTTTTTGGTAATTACGGAAAATTCGTTGCATCAAGAGATACAAGACCAAGACCAGGATTAAGGCGACCGAAATCATCCAGGTAAAACTAAACAAGGCTGTTCGAACCGTGTAAGAGGTCGGAATCCCAACCCAGATTTGATAGCCGTAAGCAGTATCTCGAACAATCCACTGACTATGATCTTCCGGATTGATGTCTCCTCTGTGGTAAAAAATCTTTCCCAAGGGATTATAAATCTGGACGGCAACGGGAATGGTGTCTTGGATATTGTCGACAACAGAATCCAAAAGCGCTGGATTGACTTTAATGTAGGCTAGTCCAATATTTTCGCCAGTCGTCACATCCGTCAAGGAGACTGGGATTGCTTGTGAACTAGCTATGTATTGATCCGCTGGAACTTGTTGCCCTCCTTTTTTATTTTTACTGGAGACAAACACAGTCGTATAGTCATTTAACACCAAATCAATTTGATCAATAACATCGTGTTCCAAATACAGAGTTTCAACATTACGGTGCAGCGAAACTTGAATATAATTGGAGAAAAAAATTATCCAATCGCCAGCTTTCGTATTCAGAAGGCGTCATTGAAAAAAATACTTGTAGACTCCTTCGAGCTTGGCAGGGATTCTCTACCAGACTCTTTCCCCCATTGAGAAGATCTCTTATAAATATCCTCTACCTCAGCAGTCAAGCGCGAGGAAATCAACTGAGCGATTCGATCTGTCTCTGCTTTCTGATTATGCCAATAGACCAAAGATACCGTCACACCTAAAGTCGTGATGATCCCCACCATGATATAGGCATAGAATTTCAAAAGTGTTGCTAACCATATTTTTTTTCATAATTAAGAAACCACTTTAGAGCGAATTGTTTCATAGACGGGTTGAAAAAAATATCATTGACAAAGAAATGCCACAAGCCCAGTAAAACAAAGAAAAAAATAAAGCCGGAACGAAATGGGTAACAACTCCTAGAAGAAAGGTCCCCAAGAGAAACTTGGTCACTGCACGAATATCCAGAAAAAGCACCAATAAAAGCTCAGCTTCAAGCTGTTGAGGTAGGACAAGTCAAAAATGGACTTGAAGCTTGAGATAGACTGCAAAAAGTCAGGGGAGCCACCAATAAGAAAAATCAAATTAACCAATAAGATAAAAAAATCTGAAACAGGGACAAGTGGGGCAATTGAATCATCAGATACATGCCATAAACAAGAATGGCTTCGATCAAAAAATGTATAGAAAAACCTGGTTGGCCCGACGGAAATTTTTCTTTATAGAGCGACCAAGCTTCAGACCAAGCATATTGTTTGTAATCAGATCCATGTTCGGCATATAGACTCATAATCGTTGCACTAGCCGGCCCAAATCCAAATAGGATACCTCCACAAAAGGTTAGCGCCCAAAAGATTCCTGTTGCCAGCATGGCTAAATAGACCCTTGTAAAAATAAATTCAATCATTCTTCCCATATTTCGTCTCCATATTCATTTGCTGTAGAGGGGAACTTCAATCAAGTTAGTATAGTTTCCCTAGTACAACTGATGATTATACCCTATATTATAGCACATTTCCTCTGATGGTTTCGATTTCGAAATCATCAACAGAAAAGACTTTGAAGTGCGAAGACCTCAAAGTCTTTTGATAGACTTAAGCAAGTAATGCTAGCTTATTTCTTAGCAGCAAGGTACTCATCGTATTGTTTTTGGATTTCATCCAATACTTTTTGGTAGGCACCTTCTGATTTCAATTTTTCAAGCATCTTAGGAATTTCAACTTCAGGATCTACTGTACCTGTATTGATGGCACTTGTGAATTGGTTCAAAGTGTTTGTAAGGGCAGTGATTTCTGATTTCACGTTTTCAGTGTTGAAGATGAATCCAAGTGCTGGAGATTCTTTTGCAGTTTCTAAGTCTTTCTTAGATTGTTCAATTTGCTCATCCGTTACGTTTTCGTTGATGTAAAGAATCCAGTTGTTACCTGTATTCCATCCAGACATGTGAGTGTTTCCGTTGTAGCCATCCAAGACTTTCACACGGTTTTCTTTACCTTCAACTTTTTCCCAGTTCTTGCCTTCTGGTCCGTAAACAAGACCGTTCAAGAGTTCTGGGTTTGTATTCAAGAGGTTCAATACTTCCATTGCTTTTTCTTTGTTCTTAGAGTTGTTTGAGATAACAAAGTTTGCAACTTGAGTAGTGTTGTTCTTCTTGTAAAGTTGAGTGAATGGTTTAATATCAATCTTACGGTTTTGCTACACGAGTAAAGCAAGCTGTTACCGTAGTCAGCAGGTCCTACTGTTTCTTCACGTACCAACCAAGTATCTTGAGAAAGGTCATATCCAGTATCGCTTGTAGCTACGTCTTTTGGAATGTATCCTGCTTCATAGTATTTATGAAGAGTCTTCAAGTTTTCAACATAACGTGGGATCGTGTAACGGTCAACGATCTTAGTTGTGTCACCTTGCAAATCGACAACGAATGGAAGTCCATCTACTGCGATGTAATCGAAGTCATCAGAAGGTCCACCATAGCTCTTGTTCATTGCGAATGGAACAACGTTTGGATCTTTTTCTTTGATCGCTTTCAAGACTGGTTCAAGAGAAGCATAGTCTTTTACGTTTGAGATGTCGATACCATATTTTTCAAGAAGTGGTCCGTTGAAGGCAAAGTTTTGTGAAGATGCCACGTTGGCTGCAACTGGAACAGCATAGATCTTGCCGTTTACAGTATTCCCTTTGATATAAGCTGGGTCAAGTGCTTCATAAAGCTCTTTCCCTTCTTTCTTGTACAAGTCTGTCAAGTCAGCATAAGCACCTTTTTGAGCGTTGATGACATAGTTGTTTGCGAAAGCAATATCGTAGCTTTCACCAGATGAAATGATAACGTTCATCTTCTTGTCGTAGTCACCCCAACCAAGGTATTGGATGTCTAATTTAACACCAGCTTTTTCTTCGATGATCTTGTTAGCATTTTCTAACAAGGTATCCAAGTTATCAGGTTTGTCACCGATTTGGTACATTTTGATAACTGTTTTGCCATCTTCACTCTTAGATGATTTTTGGTTATCACCTGTCAAGTTGCCACAAGCAGCAAGAGTTGCTCCAAGTGCGAGAACGCTAGCAGAAGCTAAAGCATATTTTTTCCAATTTTTCATGAGAAAAACTCCTTTTTTATTTTTCTTTATTAACATTATGAAGGGTGGGTGAGAAAGGTTTGCTTACTCTTTCACACCACCGATGGTCAATCCTTTTACAAAGTAACGTTGGAAGAATGGATAGAGGATAGCGATTGGAACTGTTGCCACCACCACCATGGCCATCCGTCCAGTTTCCTTAGGAAGGGATTGGACCGCACCAGCGATTTGACTAGATGCACCGACTGATTTAGAAATGTAATCCATGTTATTTTGGATTTGCATCAGCAAGTATTGAAGAGGATAGAGGTTTTCACTCTTGATATAGAGAAGGGCGTTGAACCAGTCATTCCAGAAGCCAAGGGCTGTGAAGAGACTGATGGTCGCAATCCCTGGGAGAGAAAGTGGCAAACAGATCTGGAAGAAGATCCGTGTCTCACTGGCTCCATCTATCCGAGCAGACTCGAGAATTGCTTCTGGGATTGTCCGTTTGAAGAAGGTCCGCATCAAAATAATATTGAAGGGACTCAATAACATCGGAATGATGAGGGCTCCAACCGTATCTCCTAAATGAAGCAACTGAGTGGTAACGATGTAACCTGGTACCATCCCTGCACTAAAGAGCATGCTCAAGAGGGCAAAGACAGTAAAGAAGTTTCTGTACTTAAAGGTTCTACGAGAGATTGCGTAGGCGTAGGTCGTTGTAATGAAGACATTACATGCTGTCCCTACAATCGTCACAAACAAGGTAATAAAGAGGGCTTGAAGAATCTTATCCTTAAATTGAACAAGGAAAAGATAGCCATCTGCACCAAACTTAGCAGGCCAAAATTGGAAGCCGTGAATCGCTAAACTTTGTTCATCTGTCAAGGAAATCATGACAACAAAGATGAAGGGCAAAATACAGGATAGAGCAATCAAGCCAACAATGCTACTAAAGAAGAGGTCTGCTTTCTTACTGAAGGAGTGGATCCCAACATTATCAACTTTTTCTTTTTTAATTTTTGATTTTGCCATGGTATCCTCCTTCTAGAAGAGCGCTGCATTCTTATCAATCCGACGTGCTACAATATTAGAAAGTAAAACGAGAATCAATCCGACAACTGATTGGTAAAGACCAGCCGCTGCGGCCATCGCAATATCTCCTGATTTAGCAAGTCCATTGTAGACATAGACATCAATTACGTTTGTCACACTATAAAGGGCACCTGAGTTATGTGGGATTTGGTAGAACAATCCAAAGTCAGCACGGAAGATATTTCCGATGGCAAGGATGGTCAAGACCGTAATCAAGGAAGCCAACTGAGGAATGGTAATGTGGCGGATTCGCTGCCACTTAGATGCTCCATCCACTGTTGCTCGCTTCGTAGAAGGTTGGATCAATTCCCATGATGGTTGCATAGTACATAACACTGCTATAACCAAAACCTTTCCAGATTCCTAAGAAGAGGAGAAGTGCTGGCCAAATGGCAACCTCTGTATAGAAGTTGATTCCTTTCATCCCAAGTGATGTTAAGATGTGGTTAATCAAGCCTTTATCGACGTTTAAGAAGGCATCTGTAAAGAAGCTGATGATAACCCATGACAAGAAATAGGGGAACAACATTGATGTTTGAAACACTTTAACCAACCGTTTGGAACGCATCTCACTAAAGATAATGGCAATCCCAACAGAAACAATCAAGCCCAAGAAAATAAAGGCTAGGTTGTAAAGGACGGTATTTCTTGTAATGATATAAGCATCTTTAGAACTAAAGAGGAATTTGAAGTTATCAAATCCTACCCACTTACTCTTCATTACACTATCAATAAATCCCTCTCCGGTGATATGATAGTCTTTAAATGCGACAACGTTTCCCAAAACAGGTATGTAGAAGAATAAAATCAACCACGCTGCACCTGGTAAAACCATTAAGAAGAAAATAAGATTTTCTCTCAAGGTCTTAACAAACTTTTTCATCTGACTCCCCCCTTTGTCATTTTATTTTTGGTAACGTTTACATTTTTTATTATAAAACTCTATGAAAACTTTTTCAAACTCCTAATTATAGAAAAAATTCTACAAATTTATGACATAGCCTTAAAAATGGAGAAAAAAAGAGAAGAAATGTCTCCATTCATCGGACATCCTTCTCCTCCTTCAATATCATTGTCTTGAAATACAAGGCTTTCTATTAGGTCGTATAGATGGTTGAGGCTGTTGCAATGGTATGCCATTGATTAGCCGTTGTGGCTGCGAAGTCCTTATCTCCGTAGAAATCGTTGAATGGCAAAATCTCTACTTCCAACTCATCGATACGTGAGATAGAACCAGCTAGATAGTCCTCCATACGGCCTTCTGCTCGCTTGATTCGTTGCAAGAGCCCTCCCATACGGATATCTACTGTATCCAAACCAAAGACCTTGTTTTCTTTCAACCATTGCTGGCTAAAGAGGCTATGGAAGGTTTCAATCTGGCTTCTGAGTTTTGGCAATTCTTCTCTGGCGATTTGTTGCAAGCTCTCTTTATCACCTGCTTGATAGGCTTGACGGATGCGTCGGCCCACATCCACCTTGCCACTTAAAATAGCATTCAACTGGGCCTGAGTTTCAAAAAGATAAGCGTATACTCCAGCTTTTTCTTTAATGTCAGACAGAGTCTCAGCTGCCTGGGCAAAGTGAGGCTTGTCCTGTTCAGGTGTCATGTGCTTATCAAGAATTGGGCAAAGAACATCCTGGTAAAAGACATAGCGGTTGGGATTGATACCACTTAGATTTCCTGGTAAATCTGGTAAAAGGTTGGCCAAATCAAGCTGCATAAAGTCCTCAACCGATAGACCTGTATTGGTCTTGAAATGAGCTGACAAACGCTCTAAATCATTTCGATAGCTGAGTTCTGCCCAGATTTGTAGACTTGGCAGAATAGAGAACTGAGCTGTTTCACCACCATTATCTCCCCAACCAGTTACAATGACTTCTTTGATCTGATTGGCACGGCAGGCTTTGTTTGCTTCGATAGCGATGAGACGACTGAAATGGTTGTGTGGTGTGAAAGCCAATCCACTTCCAAGCACCACCTGCAAAGGCAAATATCCTGGCTAATCTTGTGGTGGTTATTAAAGTTGCGGTTGTATTTTTCTTCGCTATCCTGATAATAATCCCAGTAAACCAAGGTCACACGGTCTTTTAGACGGTCAAGATAAACACGAGTTTCTTCTGGAATTTCGACATCACGGTCGTACTGGCCATCTGCTGACATGAGTTTGAAGAACATATCGCTCCACATCTGGCAGTGGAAACCATACTTGTCTGCGATATCCAGCACGCGCTCCAAATGTTGGCACATGAGGAGGCTACGGTCCACAACACCGTTTAAGATGAGATAGCGTCCCAAACCAACCAGGTGGGCTTCGTCCATGCCGATATTGACCTTGCGTGTCTGCAGTTTAGACAGAGTGGCAAACATGCCGTCGATTAGGTCGTAAACTTTTTCTTCGCCGATGAGGAGAATATCCTCTACATCACGAAGTTGCTGGACTTCTTTGACACCCCATTTGACAAAGGCTGATAAGTGAGCCAAGGTCTGGATACATGGTACAAAGGTCATATCAAACTGCTGGGCGTAAGCTTCGATTTCCTGTAATTCTTCAGCTGAGTATGCTCCACGGAAATAGCCAAAGTAAGGTTGCCCTTCAATCTGATAGGTGTCTTCCATATAGAGCTCAAAGGTTGAATAACCCATCAGAGCCAAGACTTCAATCATCTGCTTGGCAGATGCAACATTTAGAACTGCATTTCGCGAACAATCCGCCATGTAGGCTAAATCTTCATAAGCCGCTTGTTCTTCAATCTCTATCTTGTCACCTTCTGCTAATGCTGTTGCGAGAATCGATAAGGCACGGTAAAGCTGATGAGGTTTGCGATAAGTCAATTGATATTCTCCGCCCTCACCCTTGATAGAGATAGAAGCTTGGTCAGACTGAGCGACTGCCACTTCTACATCTGGTAGAGAAATGTGCTTTTGAAGTAAGTCTATAGCTTGCTGTTGTTTACTGCTAATTCCGATAAAACTTACCATTGCTTTTCCTCCTGTAACCAGTTGACAAGGGCACCGTAGAGATTGGCATCTGCCTGATAGGTGCAAGCTTGGATGACTGGCGCAATTGTATATTCTTCATATTTTTCCACAAAAGCGTCTACTGCTTTTTGCACCCCTTCGATAAAATCTGGGTTCTGACTGATAGAGCCACCTAGGCTGATGACATCTGGGTCGATCAGGTACTGAATATTGAGTAGTCCTTGAGCTAGATTACGATTCATCCGCTCAATGGCTTCTTGACAAAGGGCATTGCCTGTTGCAGCCTCTTGGTAAACCTTTCGGCCATCCCAATCGGTTTGACCAGATTTTTCGATGACATAGCGAACCATGCTTCCTGTAGAAGCTAATAGTGACCAGTTGTTGAGTTTTTCTGCTGGTTCAATAGTTGTCATGTAACCAAACTCTCCACCCAAGCCATGGCGACCACGGTGAAGTTTTCCATTGATAATCATGGCCCCACCAATCCCTGTGCCAATGACAACACAGGCTGCATTTTCAATCTCAGGATGAGCTAGCAGTTCACTAAGTCCAACACAGTTGGCATCATTTTCTAGATGGACAGGTAGCTGGTGATGAGCAAGGGCCTCATACCATGAAAATCCATGAATGTAAGGAATGGCACTAATCCCCTCAATCACTCCTGTTTCTTGATTGACCGCTCCTGGAACACTCATAGCAATCCCACGATAGTCCTGTTCTGACAAGCGTTGGTCCAACCAAGCCAACAAATCTTCTAAAGTTTCTGGAGTTGGGGTGCTGGTCTTATCTAAAATCTTTCCATCAGGAGTTAGACTAGCAAACTTAATGCCAGTCCCTCCGATATCAATCGTTGCAATGGTCATTACTTTCACCTGCAAAAAGGAGCGAATCAGCAGTTGGTTCTTACTTTTTCGCTCCTCCTTTCTGTTTATGTTTTCTTTTTGAAATTAAATTTCTTCTTTTTTGATCAATTCTGTACGAATTTCTTGTGGTGCTAATAGTCCTGAATGGACTGGGTATGGGCGTTCCAACAAGTCAAGAATGGTTTGTTGTTTTTCAGACACACGAACATTTTCTTGACTCATGTTGTAGTAACGAAGGACATAACCCTCTTCATTCTCAGCCACCTTAAAGGCTGTTGGGCATACTTGTGGCAAGTTCAGTGCCGGATGGTTAAAGAGACTTCCCGTTGCTGCAACGCTACCCTCTTGTTTTGCAACTTGAAGAGCTGTAAATGGCACCTGGAAGGCTTTGGCACGACGGAAAGCTGAAAAACGATCCTGAGCTTGGTGGCACTCTACTGCAAACTCAACTTCGATAGCTCGCAAGCACTGAGCTTCCGGTGTTGGGAAGTAGCCCCAATCACCGAGTTCTCCTGAGGCACGCAGAAGGGTTACTGCGATTGTGTCGTCTCCAAGAATTTCGTATTCGTGCAATCCTTTGTTAGCTACTGTCACTCCTTTGACATCATCATACAAGCTGACAAAGGCTTGTTGGTGTTGTGGATTTTCAGGATTTTCCCAAGAAGCTGCTGGTTTATTTGGCCGTGTCACAACTTCATAGATGCTTTCCGAGTCATTGCTTGGACGAGTATTATGAGTTTTCACCAAGAGACGAATACGGTGATCCTTAGCAGTATTGGTAAAGCTCGTCTTGAAGCGAATTTGCGGGTCATCCACAAAGACGGTCATCACTGTTTCAAGAGGGATGGTTGTCACCTCTTCTGAACGACCTGCGTCTCGGTTCATAAACTCAATAATGCCTCTTTGCTCCGCATCCAATTTTTTTCATCTGCACTGACTGGGATGGTTAAGTCATGCTTGAGCAAGATTTTGGCATAACGAGCATTGTTTTCCAAGATCTCATGGCTTTTTCAGCTCCGCATAGATTGGCTCGGTTCCTTTTGGTTGGAAGTAAATATACTCATTTCCAATATCCCCACGATCCTCGAATTGGATGAAGTCTTCGTAAGCTTCGTTAGTCGTCTTATCGTAAAGGGTCAAGCCATCATCAATACTGAGGGTTACGAATGGTGTATCGATCACCCCATTTTGGTAAATCCCATCATGATGGGAAGCTTTTCCTTCCAGAAGCTGGAAGGTGGTCCAAGAAAGAGGTGATAGGTGAACTGGAACCGTCACGCGCACTTGACGCGCAATATAGGGTTGGCGGAATTTATCCTTTGGTAAGGTATAGCCAAAACTTGCCCCCAAGTCTTCAATCTCAGCTTCTACAAGATGCCCATCTAAATCCTCTACATGATAGTCTGGCAAGGTCAAAGCGGCCATTTTCTTGAAGCCTTCTGTCGGGTGCAATTCCTTAAATGGACAAACCGCTACATCGACAATCGTACTGACGGTATCCACCTTGCCATGCAAGCCAGTGTTCATAACCGTAAAGAGATGCTCACTCTGGGATTTCTGAGTCGCGAGTTTCTCTTTCCATTCGTTCAAAAGGTTGGTTTTGACAAAGTTTCCGACTTGATTGACCTTGGCAAAACGAACTTCCATTTCACGGTGAACTTCGTCAATACTACAACCACAGATACTATCATGAGGTGCATTTTGTAAGAGCGTCTTCCAGGCATAGGTCAATTGATCCTTGTGGTGATGTCCACCAGTGATGATGGTCAAAGGTTCCACCACTTGCTCTAGCAAATTGCTGTTCTCTTGAAAGGCTTGTTTGAGGTAAACGCGTGAAGAAGAGGTATTCGCCAGAGTATACCAACCATCCGTTTCCTGACTGGTCAACTCACCTGTGACGGTTGATAATTGTTCAGGAAGGGCACTTTCTACTGCTTGCACGTAGTCATCAAAGGAACTGTGAATAAAGGTCACGTCAGGGAAGAGTTCATTGGCGACGCGAATGGCTTCACTCAAGTTTCGTTGAACGGGTTGGTGGTCACAGCCGTTCATCATCAACCATTGGTTGGTCGATGCATAGTCACGGACATCCGCCAATTTTTGTTTCCAGAAAGTCAAAGCTTCGTCTTTATCCACTGGAATTTCATTCCCATTACTGTACCAGTTGGCAAAGAGAATGCCCAGCACACGACTACCATCTGCCCCTTGCCAGTACATCTCAGAAAATTGAGAAGTGAATTGCTCATCTTCGAGGACTTGGTTGTCAAATCCGATTGGTTTGACACCGCGACCAAAGGCTGCTACGTGAATGCCTGATTTGAAGGATTTGAGGAGCTTGTCCCATATTTCCAAAGGTATCTGGGAAATAACCGATCTGCGTAGATTTGCCCCATTTGGCACATTCCGCTTGTCCAATCAAGGTATTGCGGACGTTAGCTTCACTGGAAATCAAGTAATCATCCTGCAAGATATAGAAGGGTCCAATCTTGAGTTTGCCTTCGTCGATATAACGCTGCACCTTGTCACGGTTTTCAGGGCGAATTTCTAAATAGTCATCAAGGACGATCGTTTGGCCATCCAAGTGGAAGCTCTTGAATTCAGGATCATTTTCAAAAAGATCAAAGAGATTGTCAAACAGTTCCACCAATTGCATGCGGTGGCTTTCAAAAGGTAGATACCACTCACGATCCCAGTGGCTGTGAGAGATGATATGTACAACAACATTTTCCATGAGTAAAACCTCATTCTAACTTAAATTTAAAAATGTATTTGTGATTCTTTGCAAGAATCTATTGAGCTAAGGCTCATTAGCGAATATCTAGGTAATCCAAGACCAATTCGCAGAACATCATGTTGGCCCATGAGAACCATTCACGCGAGTATTTAGTCGGATCATCTACGTGGAAGCTTTCGTGCATGACACCCGTGCCACCATCACAAGCAACCAACTGATCCAGCAAGAATTTCTTCTCAGCTTTATCTGTAGCTGTTAAACCTTGGATCGACAGGGCAATCGGCCAGATATAGCGGTAGAAAGTATGAGAACTTCCTAGCCCACTAGCGTATTCTCCTTGGTAGAAGTAGGGATTTTCAGGGCTGAGAATGGTGCGACGAGTTGCTTGATAGACCTCATCGTTCACATCACAGTAACCAAGATAGGGAGCAGCTAACAAACTTGGTACGTTAGGGTCATCCATGATGCTAGCATTTCCTAAACCGTCCACTTCAAAGGCATAGATCTTCTCGCCCTTGCTGTTAGTCGTGTAGGCGTAATTTTCGATCCCTTCTTGGATTTCAGCCTGCAGACGTTTGGCATCTGCAACGATACTCTCACTATCGGCTAGATTCAATTCTGCAAAGATTTCTTGGATATAACCTAAGACGACGACCGCAAACATATTTGACGGAATCAAGTAGCTATACTGACAGCAGTCATCACTCGGACGAAAGGCTGACCAGGTCATGCCTGTTACAGCAAAGTCAGGTCCAAAACCATCATTAACCAAAGTGTCTTCCTTACGGTCGGTATCACGAACAAAGCGATATGGTGAGTTCTTGTGGTCTTGCTCCACCGTCCAGAGATGAAGGATCTCCTTGGTCGCCGTAACAAAAGTTTCATCAAATTGGCTAGTCTCACCAGTTTCTTTCCAAAGGAGATAAGCCAATTGCAAGGGATAGCAAAGCGAATCCACTTCATACTTGCGTTCCCAAATCCAGCCATTGAGATCTGTATGGTCTGTTTCGTGGTGACCCTTCCAGTTTTCCTTAATATTAAAAGAGTTGGCATAGGGATCCTTGAGAATCAAAGTCATCTGGCGTTTAACCAAACCAGCAATGGTCTGGCGCAAACGAGGATCTCTTTAGCCACATGAAGATAAGGTCTCAATTGAGCCGTTGAGTCACGCAACCACATAGCTGGGATATCTCCCGTCAGTACAAAAGTTGAGTCATCTTCTAAGATTTCAACTGTATTGTCTAAAGTGTCTGTATAGCAACGCTCAAAGACATCCACCCATTCAGGGTAATCCTTAGCACGTTCTGCTACTTGATCCAACCATTCTCTAACGATTTCTTTTGAATAGGTCATTTGTTTTCCTCACACTCGTCGATTCTTTCCTATTCAGTATAAAAGATTTCAAAGGGGAAATACATACGCAAATTATAGCCCTTTTTCTACAAACTTTTCTAGTTTTGAAAAAGACTTTCCGATTTGAGTAGCTTCTGCTAAAATAAAGAAAGAAAAGGTCTTGAAGACTCTAGTATGAAACAGGAGGTCCCGCATGAAGACCGATATTACTCGCATTGATACCCGCTTAGGAACAGACAATCACTCAGCTTATTCCAACGGCAACACCCTCCCTTACACAGGAGTTCCTTTTGGGATGAATTATTTTCTCCCACAGACGACACATGAACAGGGTGCTTGGTTTTTCAACCCCAACCTTCCAATCTTTCAAGGCATCCGCTTGACCCATCAGCCTAGCCCTTGGATTGGGGATTTTTCTTGGTGTCTCCTTACCCCACTAACAGACATTCCGAGTCAAGAAGACCTCTATTATAGACAGAGCAGTTACCGGATCCAAGAAGCTATCTTTCAGCCCCATTATTTAGCCCTCACCTCAGAGCGCTATCAAATCCACTCAGAGGTGACGCCAAGCCTTTATGGATCCTTCCTTCGCTTTAAAGGGCCATCTACACTAGCGCTTGCCTTGCACTGTCCAAATGGACTAACTGAGGTGAAATTTGGAGAAACGGATCTTCACTTCCACATCCTAGACCAAAATCACACAGACCAACAAGACTTTCCTTTCTATCTTCATTTCGAATTCGACCACCCTATCACCCGAACTCACTGGCTGGGTCAAGATTTGATCCTAGAGTTTGACAGCCCCACGCTGGAAGCTCGATTAGGCACTTCCTTTATTAACTCTGAGTTGGCCAAATCTCACCTCCCTAAAGCTAGCTTTGAAGAGATAAAAGAAGAAGCCAGCCACCAGTGGCAAGAGCTAATGGACCGATTTGAAATTTTAGATACAGGTGGAGAGGATCGAACCTTTTTCGATCACTGTCTTTACCGTAGTCTGCTCTTTCCTCAGACTTGTTATGAAGTGACCCCTGAGGGGAAAGCAGTCCATCGCGACTTCGCTCACAACCGCATTCAAGAAGGAAAATACTTCACTAGTTTGGGCTTCTGGGACCTCTTCCGGACCACCTTCCCTCTCTATAGCCTAGTCTATCCCGAGCTCTATCAGGAATTTCTCGAAGGCTTCCTCAGCCATTACCGGGATACCGGTTTCCTCCCTAAATGGCTAGCGCCGGACGAAAGAGGCATGATGCCTGGAACCCTCATTGACGGGGTCATTGCAGATGCTATTCAGAAAAGCCTAGCCCCCGACCTCCACACGGAGCTTTTTGAAGCCATGTTGGATACAGCTAGGAAAGAGGATCCAGATGGTCATTATGGTCGACGAGGAGCTAAAGAATATCAGGAGTTAGGCTATCTATCCACCGACTATCACGAAAGCGTGAGTCACACCATTGACTTCTCCTATAGCGACTTTTGTATTGCCCAAACTGCCCAGCTACTTGGCAAGGAAGAGTTGGCCAAAGAATATGCCCAGTCTAGTCTTTCCTATCGAACCCTCTTTGATCCAGAAACAGGTTATATTCGGGCCAAAGATAAGAAAGGTCATTTTAGACCAGACTTCTCGCCCATCAGTTGGGGACGCGACTATGCAGAGTGCTCTGCCATTCAGGCAACCTTAGGCGCCCTTCACGACATCGAGGGCCTCAAGCAACTTTTTGGTGGAGAAGAAGGCTTCACCCACTATTTAACTCGACTAGCCACTCAAGCACCGCATTATGAGGTGACGGGCTATGGCTACGAAATTCATGAAATGAGTGAGATGGCCCAAGCTCCTTTTGGGCAAATTGCCATTTCGAACCAACCTAGCTTTCACATTCCTTATCTCTTTCGCTATAGCCAACACCCGGAATACACTAGCGTCCTGATCCAAGCCCTTCGCAAAGAAGCCTTCCAGCCAAGCTTCCAAGCCTATCCAGGAGATGAAGATAATGGCAGTCTATCTTCTTGGTATATCTGGTCGGTTTTGGGACTCTATCCAACTTGTCCAGGCAAGCCAGTCTATGACCTAGGGATTCCTCTCTTCAAACACTTGCGTCTCTATCTCCCTCAAGAGAAAAAATGGCTGCATATCCATAGCACAGCCCACACAGCCCAGGCACACTTTCTTCAAGATGTTTCCCTTGATGGAAAAAGAATCGACAGAGTGAGGCACCAAGATCTCTTAAAAGCAGAGAAGTTAGACTTCCACCTTTCTTGGCTCCCTAAAATCTAAAAAAGAATGAAGAGTAGGACACTCTTCATTCTTTTTCATTACACATATACTAGCTAGTCCCCGACCTTATAGAGGAAAGAACCTTGTTCCGTAAAACTGTACATTCCAGTTCCGGTCCAGAGACGGTCCTTGCTAGCATCAGAATCATCATGGAAGACGACCTCTCCATTTTCGTCCGTTTGATCATCAATCGTAAGCCCAGCAGGGATGAATTCCATCAGAAATCCACCTGTGATTCCTCCGTAGACTCCTCCTGAAACAGTCCCATAATCCGTCAAGGAGAGACCGTAAGACTCATATTCGTTAGAGACCAAACCATTTTTGATTGAAGACTAGTTTATTTCCCTTATCATCTTGCCAGACACCAGCTACACTACTATAATCCCCTTGAGCGATTGCTTCAATATCCATCTTTGTTTTTTTTCTTTCTTATCACTAGAGCTCTCAACTTTCTTTGTTTCACTAGTAGTGCGCTATCCTTCGATTGACGAACTGTACTTTCTTTACTTTTCAGATCCTGTCTCCTGCTTTTTATCACCACAGGCTCCAAGGAAAAAAACAGTAGAGCAGAAAGCAACAATAGCAAACGGTACTTTTTCATCATGAATCTCCCACATTCAATCTATTCTATAAGCCTTATTTTTATCCTTTTTTTCTAGCAAATTGACAAGTTTCTGTTACTATCAAAAAAAGGAACCAGCTGGTTCCTTCTCTATTTGATTAATGGGCTAACATTTCCTGTGCAATTTCAAATCCTGTCAAGTCACTTGGGTAGTAAGTAGGCCAATTTTTCTAATTCCTTATAAAGAGCCTCTTGACTTTCCCCACCGAAGAAAAATATGGAAGTGAGCTGCCTTATTAGGAGCAATTTGGTGGTCACTGAATTGAACATATTTGAATTCACCCGCATTTGGATCAGTTGCTTCAAAGAGATAACGCACTCCACGATTCCCTTTTGTATAGGTTAGTGTATGCTTCCCAGCATAGTGGTATTCGAACTTCTTCTCTTCCCCATTCTTATAGAAGGTCATGGTTTTGTCTGTAATGACAATCCGTTCGACATCTGTTTTATAACCTGTGGTGTAGTAAGCTTTATACTCCTCAGCTGTTTTGGACTTAGTTAGTTTAGCTTTGTAGTCAAAGACTTGATCCAAGGTTCCATCTTTTAGATAAGGATACACAGACTGCCAGTCTCCCGCATAGTCTGAAAGAGTTCGGTCCTTAATAGCACTGTCTTCAAAATAGCCATTGGCTACTGTTTTGGTGTCTTCTTCCTCTTCTGGAGCAATTTCTTTTCCGGCTTGAGCCGTTGTTAACTCCAAAGATTTGAGGTTAGCTCCCATGATAGAGATGTAGTCTTCACCATCTTTCATCTGCTCATCTGTCAAGCTCTCTAATGGATTCAAAACAGCTAGATCCACACCGGTTTCAGCAGATAAGGTTTTCGATAAGGATTTAGAAGCATTTTCTTCAAAGTAGATGACCTTGATGTCGTTCTTCTTGATATACTCTGTCAATTCACTCAAACGAGTAGCAGACGGTTCACTATCTGGTGACAAACCTGAAATAGAGACTTGATTCAAGCCATAATCCAAGGCCAAATAACGGAAAGCTGCGTGTTGAGTGACAAAATTTTTCTGTTTCGCTTCAGATAAGCTCTTCGTATAACTGTCATCCAATTTTTTCAACTTGGCAATATAGGCATCCGCATTTGCTGTAAAGCTAGCCTTTTTATCTGGGTACTGTTTCACCAGTTGATCACGAATCGTTTCCACCATTTTAATGGCTCTCTGTGGAGAAAGCCAGACATGGGGATCGTACTCATGATGGTGTTCTTCCCCTCCCTCATGGTCATGCTCTTCTTCACCACCTGGTAAAAGAAGCATATTCTCCGTCGCTTTGACAACCTTTGTTTTCTTGCCATCCATTGATTTCAACAACTGAGGTACCCAAGTTTCCATATTCTCGTTCTCATAGACAAAGACATCTGACTCTTGGATTTTTGCGCGACCCTTGGCAGACAATTCAAAATCATGGGGTTCCGAACCAGAGCCAATCAAGAGCTCCACATCTCCCTCGTCTCCAACGACTTGCTTAGTAAATTCATAGACAGGATAGAAAGTCGTCATGACTTTCAATTTCCCTGACTGATTTTGACCACCACTACAAGCTACTAAAAGAAGACTACAAAAGGCTAACACGAGCCATACAAGTTTTTTCATAAGATCACCTATTTTCTAAATTTAACAAAAAGATTTGAGAGCAAAAAGAAGGATACAAATAAGAGAGTAATGGTCGCACTAACCGGTGTATCCGGGTAATAAGAAAGAATGAGACCACTGACCATCCCCACAAAACCAATGACCACTGCCAGAAGCATAACCGAACGGAAGGTCTTTCCTAGCTTTAAAGCAATACTAGCTGGTAAGACCATAATAGTAGATACCAACAAGGAACCTGCAGCCGGAATCATCAAGGCAATAGCCACCCCTGTCACAATATTAAACAAGATAGACATGAGACGCACGGGTAAACCATCTACATAAGCTGTATCCTCATCAAATGTAAGGATATACATGGGACGAATAAAGAGAATCGTTAAAACTAAAACAATGGCTGCAATGATAAACAAAGCAAGCACTTGCTCATCCGTAATGGTCAAGGTAGAGCCAAATAGGTACTGGTCCAAACTCATGGAACTTTTACCGCCACCCTTCATAATCACCAAAGCCAAGGCTAAGCCGGTCGACATGAGAATCGCTGTCCCAATTTCCATAAAATCTTTATAGACTGTTCGTAAGTACTCTAGAAATACCGCAGCTATGATGACCACAATGACTGTAGAAATAGTTGGAGAGAAACCAAGGAAGAGGCCAAAAGCAACCCCTGATAGAGAGACGTGGCTCAGTGTATCACTCATTAAGCTCTGACGACGCAAAATCAAAAATACACCTAAGATAGGGGAGAAGAGACTCATGGCAACCATCGCTAACAAGGCCCGTTGCATAAAGTCATATTGAAATAAACTAAGCAAGCTCCTCACCTCCATCTTTCTCATGGACATTAAAGCAACGCCATGGAGAATTTTGTTTTCTCACCAAATGGATATTGCGATCGGCAAAATGACTCACTTCTTCAGGATCATGCGTGATCATTAAAACAGCCTTTCCGTGGTGATGGGCACTATGGTGCATCAATTCATAAAACTCATCCTTGCTACCAGCATCCATCCCTGTAGTTGGTTCATCCAACACAAAAATATCTGGATCTGACGCAAACATTCTTGCAATGACAGCCCGTTGCTTCTGACCACCTGATAGAGCTCCTAAAGATTTATCTCGATGCTCTAACATTCCAACAGCCGTTAAACTAGCTAAAATATGTTCCTCATCATGATGATTCAAGTGTCGAAACCATCCTTTGCGAGGATAACGACCTGATTTAACAAACTCATAAACAGAACTGGGAAAACCTGCATTGAAGCTAGCAATCTGTTGCGGAAGATAGGCAATACGTAATTTCTTTCCAGCTACATTCTCCTTGGAAATTTCGACAGTTCCCATCTTAGGTTTCAAAATACCAAGACTTGCCTTAATCAAAGTAGATTTGGCTGCACCATTCTCACCAGTCAGCGTCACAAACTCACCACTGTCCAAGTAGTAATTAACTCCCTCAAGAACAGGCTCACGATCATAATAAAAAGAAAGATCTTTAACAGTAATATAACGCATTAACGAAGATCCTCCAATAATCGAGTAAGAAAAGAGGAAATCACAAGTTGTTCATCCTCAGAAAAATTACTTAATACCTGATTATAGACTTCTAAGGTATGGTCGTGATGATGGGAATGTTCTTCAGCAACAGGACGCCCTAAATCTGTTAACCGATACAAAACAATACGAGCATCATTCTCATCTTTCAAAGCTTCCAGCATGCCAAAAGAAAGTAATTGTTTAACTGCTTTGGTCACAGCAGCTTGACTGACATTTAGTAATTTAGCAAGCTCAGAATTTGAATAATTATCCTTTGAAAGTAACATTAAAATATGCTCTTGCGTATTGGTTAAAGAAAAACCACTCGTACAAGAACCAATCAAAACTTCATGCTGATTCTCAGAAATAAGTAAAATAGAATTTAAACTCATCAATTTGATTAGCCACTTTCATACGTTTATCCTCTCTATTAATCAAAAATTACTTTACCGGTTAATTATAACACAGTAAAGGAAAATAGTCAAAGTGTTTTCAGAAAACAATGACAAAAATATTAGTAATAAATTAGTAACTGAACGTTAACAATTTAACAAATAAAAGAAAAAGACAAGGTCCGAAAACCTTGTCTTTAATACTATACCGGCGGCCGGGGTCGAACCGGCACGTCCTTGCGGACACTGGATTTTGAGTTCTATGAACCCATTTTTTAAATCTTATAACCTTGATTTAATAGGGTTTTAGAACTTTTGAATCTTGCAAAATAGACTCATTTTTTAAATTTTAGTAACTTTTTGGTAACTCATCTTTCTCTCTTAAATAACTACTTCCATAAATAGTGAGTCAATAATCTTATTTCTCAGTCGTTGATTTCCTTGCCCCATTTGGTCCTAGAATCGCATTAAACGTTCCCTTTTCAAACTGTAGGTGAATATGATCAACCACTAGATGATTTCCATACCGTTTACTGATGTTTTTAGCTGGTAATATCATGTTTCTCTCCTTTTTGACAGTATCAGTCTAGCAAAAAAGCCGTTTAAAAAACGGCCTTTTGGGATAAGCGGTCAAAATGAGAACCTAAGTGGCAAGATGAAAGTGACAAAAAGAAGAAGAAAATTTAATGCAACCATTCTTTCCCCCATTGATTCAAGTCCTTTAAAATCGGCATCAGCGATTTCCCTTTTCCTGTCAGCTCATATTCTGTATGCTCTGTCATGACTTATAACGCACGTTTTTATATCCTTTTGGCTATCTGTGCGATTTTTTCGAGTTCTTCTTTCCGTTGACGATCACTCATATACTCCACTCGTGTAACTTGTGTCATTTTAACCGGTTTAATACCACAGGGTTTCAAGATTTGAGATTTTAGAACCTTTGCGTAGTCTTGAGAAAAAGGAAGAAAAATTTTTGGCGTATTATGCGTCGTAATGATCCACGCTTTTCCATCTAGTTGCCCCACCGGACCTCGAGGTCCATTCTGATAAGCAAAACCTGCAACAAAAACACGATCAATAAAACCTTTTAAAATAGCTGGCATTCCACTCCACCAAGTAGGGAAAATAAAAATCAACTGATCTGCCCAAATCAATAAATCTCTATATGGTTTCATGTCTTCATTATGCTGTAAATCTCTCCTTTTATGCATTTCATCAAAACGTAAAACCGGGTCAAAGTTTTCTTTATATAAGTCTATTATTTTAACTCTATGCTCTGGTGCTAAATGCTTTTGCACAGTTTGAAGGATTGACGCATTATAACTTGTTTCATTCGGATGTGAATAGATTATTAAAACATTCATCAGCTATCTCCTTTTATATAAATATCAAGCATCGTTCTGACGGTCTTTTGAACATCATTTTCTTTAAAGTTTTCTCCAACAGGACTCCTTACCAATAGAGCCAAACCAGCAATAAAACTCCAAAAATTGATCAATATTTCTGCGTCACTACTAGAAAGATTTTCCTCATCTTTAAGTCTTAACGCTACCGACTTAAAATGTTCAAATCCTGGTAAAGAGGAGTTGACTGAAATAGTTTCCTGGGATAACTCCATATAGTTATATGGAAATTTGATAAATAATGCTTCAAATAGATAGGTTTCCTCTTGGGCAAACCTTACAAAGTTACAGCCCATCAGAGTTAGTTGAGTTCTTGCATCTATGGAAGTATCAATCCCAAGTATCATATTTTTCAAAAAGAACATTGATAAGTGTTCCATAACAACTTGAATATATTTATCTTTACTTCCAAAATGCTTATAGGGAGCTCCATGAGTCACCCCACATTTTTGAGCTATTGTACGCATAGACATCCGGTCAATCCCGTTAGTTCTGATTTCTTCAATGCCGACCGAAATTAACTTTTCTTTCAGTTCTTCCGTATTCCGTTTCATTTGACCACCTTTCCTTATCGAAGTATACGTTGTCTACTTTTATAAAGTATACACCGTCTACTTATATTTGTCAAATAAAAAAATACTCAAAACTTAGCTTCAGAGTCCCTAACCTTCTGTTATGTACTCTCCTAAGGAAAGTTTCTAAGAAGATTTTATCTTCAATTAAAAGGCTGAGACTACTGTCCCAGCCTTTTAATCATCCTTATTGACATTGAAACAAAAGCAATACTAAAACGAAAAGGACAAGGATAAAAAACCTTGTCTTTTTTTAACACTAACAACTTAGACTAACATAGTTTCAAAGCAAAAACAAACTAATGGCAAAATCTAAATGTCAAATCATTC
>BNJT01002336.1_pt1 | contig 126895 bp, 138 predicted proteins | sample 8540491 | NCBI WGS metagenome assembly BNJT01 (sample SAMD00202455, study PRJDB9452) | human saliva metagenome | host: Homo sapiens | reverse complement strand
CTAGTCATCTAAATACAAAAGCTCCACTCAGTTTGACCTGCACCCCAAAAAGTTAGACAGAAAAACTCTAACTTTTGGGGGATTTTATTATGAAATTGAATTATAAAGATAAAGTTCATATCTATGAACTAAGAAAGCAAGGACAAAGCTTCAAACAGTTTTCAAAAAGATTTGGAGTGGATATTGCTGGCCTAAAATATATGGTGACATTAATTGACTGTTATGGAATAGAAATCGTTAAAAAAGGGAAGAATCGTTATTGTTCTCCAGAACTAAAACGAGAAATAATGGATAAAGTTCTTCTTGAAGGTCGTTCGCAAAGAAGTGTTAGTCTTGATTATGGCCTCCCAAACCAAGGAATGCTTCCAATTATAGTGAGCACAAAGGAAATTATGGCTATCGGAGAGTTACTCTTGAACTAAAAAATCGTGGCTTCATGGTGAATCATAAGAAGGTTCAACGTCTGATGAAGATCCTTAGTTTAAAGACTCGAATTCGTCGGAAACGAAAGTATTCTTCCTACCAAGGAGAGATTGGCAAGAAAGCAGAAAATCTCATTCAACGCCAGTTTGAAGTATCAAGGCCAATGGAAAAATGCTATACGGATGTGACAGAATTTGCCATTCCAAATAGCGCTCAGAAACTGTATTTATCGCCTGTTTTAGATGGCTTTAACAGCGAAATTATTGCTTATCATCTTTCCACTTCGCCTAACTTAGAACAAGGGAAAGCTATGCTGGAGCAGACCTTTACAGAGAAATACTATGAAAATACCATTTTACACAGCGACCAGGGCTATAAGCCCAAATTATCAGCCAGCGCCAAAAGACCCTCACTTTTACATTGTTCAAGCCTCATTCCTCTTGACTCATCACTTTCCTCTTAAAGAGACTTTGGAATTACTTACCACTATCCCTAAAGGAATTCTCATATTCTTTTACACTTAATTTATCTGGCGCAGTATCATGCCTTGCTCGTTCTCGAATTTCTATACTCGTGAAGAGATCATTTACTGGATAATTTCTTTAATCTTGAATCTATTTCTTTATTGTGGTTCCATTAAGTCCTATACTGTACTCACATAATAACTTTCCGCCCAGAAATTCCGATTCCCAAACTTGGACTTGAGATTGGCGAGTTTGTCAAAGATCATGAGTGTACGTATATTGTATATTCAAGAGGCGAAAAGACCTCCTCAATGCACTGCCCATGACAAATTGAACAGTATAGTTAAGTTAAGAATAAAGTTCAGCGTTATGCTAGACAGCATATCGTTTTTTTTTTTATTTTCTGCTTGAAGATTTCCTAATTCTTTCATTTAGTCCCAACTTATCTTTAGATATGTCCCATTTTAGATAGTCTTCCTCTTCTTTTAGAAGCAATAAGTATAGACGTTTTTCTCATATTGTGCAGACAAGGCGGAAGCATTTCACGATTCGTAAGATCAAATTCAATCCAAACACTTAGTTGCAAACAGCCTTCAAGCAGAAGATTCGAAAGAATAAGCTTATATTTTTCTATAAGCAATTAAATCTAGTTCCTTTTGTCCTTAGCTAATAGATATGGACTTTAGGCTCATAAATTACGGCATCAGAAAACACCTCAAAAGTTAGACACAAATAATCTAACCTTTGAGGTGCTGTTCAATAGAATAGCTCCAATTTTATTTTAAAAATCAAGTTCCACCCAGCTGAGAGGTGTGTAACCTAGGAGTTCAACACCATCAAACTCTACTGTTTTAACGATTTCTTGAATATTTGTTTTCAATTCTTCCATAACAGAGTTATCTGGACCATCCAATACTAGTTCATCTTCTACGACAAACAATGCTTTTTGGTAACGGTCATATAGACTATTCATAACCAAACGAAGACCAACTGGATCAGCTGATTTTTCTGTGCTAGTCTCAGCTACATACTTATCAGCAAAAACTTCTTCAGAGTTATTCGATGCATGATAACTAAAGCTTATAAAATCAACTGTACCTCTGTTTAAGCTAGAAAGATCTTCATCTGAAATATCCAAAGCAATCTGCTCACGTTCCAAGCGACGCAAGAAGTGGTTCGGATAGTAACCGCGAACTTGAACGTCCGTAAATACATAGTTTTCACGATTCTTAACTTCAGCTTCCATAGCATCTATAGCATTGTCAATTTGCTGGCTATAGTTTTGACTGACGACAAGCATTCCACCAAACTGAAACTCTGGATTGATTGTTTTTCCTAGTTGAACAACACGAGCAGATGCAACTAATTGATAATGAGCCGCCTGCCAGATTAACTGTTCACGATTATCTCTATTTTCAAATAACAAGCCTCCACCCAAAAATGGTAAATGGTGCAAAATATTAAATTCATTGAATGTAATCCAGTATTTTACCTTGTCTTTAAAATAATGGAAAACAGCTTCTGCGTAGCGCTCAAATAGTTCAATCATCTGGCGACTTCTCCAGGCACCGTACTTTTCATGTAGGTTAAGAGGGATATCAAAATGACTGAGCGTAACAATTGGTTCGATATCTTTCTCCAGAACTTCGTCAATGATCGTTTCATAGTACTTCAATCCTTCTTCGCTTGGCTCTAACTCTTCTCCAGTTGGAAATAGGCGAGCCCAAGAGATAGAGATACGATAGGCATTAAAGCCCATAGATTGAATCAAATTCAAATCCTCAATATAGTTTCTTGAACTAATCGGTTTAGATTGTCCTAGTAAATCGTAAAAACCTAGTGGTACTGTTTTATAGTCGATTTTCCCGTGCAATACTCCTCCACGAAATTCACCAACTGGAAGAACATCTGTTGTTCCTAAACCTTTCCCACTATTTGACAAAAAATTTCTAATCATGACGACTCCTTTTATTTTTTTCTTTATAAACTAGATTGTTATTATTCAAAAATATCATTAGCTATTGAATGATTCTTTCCGCTCTTGTTATGAATAATAGAGCTCAAACCAGATAATCCACTTACGACATTTTTAAATTCACGAGATAGCTGCTGAGAATCTGATTTCTGCAAGTTCTCTTCCTTCTCTTGCCCTATCCATGAATTCCCATTCTCAGAATCCTCCCACGGCTGAGCTTCTTGAATACTTGCCTCATACACAAACTCGCCTACATTATCTGCAGCTTCTACTAAATTAACTAGATGTTTCGAATCTACTTCATCTGAATCATTTTCTGAGACAAAGTCTGAAACACTTTCAGAGGTCGATTCTGATGCTAAAACGCTTAGGTCTTCACTTTCTGAGATAAAGTCTGATGTACTATCTGATGTACTAAATGAAGCAGAGGCGATGTCTTGCTCCAATTCGGAGTCACTGTGGCTCTCGATTGCTGAGATAAAATCTGAAGAAATTTCAGAGATTGATTCTGGTTCTAAAACACTTGGGTCTTCACTCTCTGAGACAAAGTCTGATGTGATGGTGGAAACAGAGTCGATGCCTTGTTGGGATTCTGAGTCACTGTGACTCTCGCTTGCTGAGATAAAGTCTGAAACACTTTCAGAGATTGATTCTGATGCTAAAACACTTGGGTCTTCACTTTCTGAGACAAAGTCTGATGTGATGATGGAAACAGAATTGATGTCCTGCTCCAATTCGGAGTCACTGTGACTCTCGCTTGCTGAGATAAAATCTGAAGAAATTTCAGAAATTGATTCTGATGCTAAATCGCTTGGGTCTTCACTTTCTGAGACAAAGTCTGATGTGATAATCGAAACAGAGGTGATGTCTTGCTCCAATTCGGAGTCACTGTGACTTTCACTTGCTGAGATAAAGTCTGAAACACTTTCAGAGGTCGATTCTGATGCTAAAACGCTTAGGTCTTCACTTTCTGAGATAAAGTCTGATGTACTATCTGATGTACTAAATGAAGCAGAGGCGATGTCTTGCTCCAATTCGGAGTCACTGTGGCTCTCGATTGCTGAGATAAAATCTGAAGAAATTTCAGAGATTGATTCTGGTTCTAAAACACTTGGGTCTTCACTCTCTGAGACAAAGTCTGATGTGATGGTGGAAACAGAGTCGATGCCTTGTTGGGATTCTGAGTCACTGTGACTCTCGCTTGCTGAGATAAAGTCTGAAACACTTTCAGAGATTGATTCTGATGCTAAAACACTTGGGTCTTCACTTTCTGAGACAAAGTCTGATGTGATGATGGAAACAGAATTGATGTCCTGCTCCAATTCGAGTCACTGTGACTCTCGCTTGCTGAGATAAAAATCTGAAGAAATTTCAGAAATTGATTCTGATGCTAAATCGCTTTGGGTCTTCACTTTCTGAGACAAAGTCTGATGTGATAATCGAAACAGAGGTGATGTCTTGCTCCAATTCGGAGTCACTGTGACTTTCACTTGCTGAGATAAAGTCTGAAACACTTTCAGAGATTGATTCTGATGCTAAATCGCTTTGGGTCTTCACTTTCTGAGACAAAGTCTGATGTGATGGTGGAAACAGAATTGATGTCCTGCTCCAATTCGGAGTCACTATGACTCTCGCTTGCTGGGACAAAGTCTGAAACACTTTCTGAAATTGATTCTGATGCTAAATCGTTTGGGTCTTCACTTTCTGAGATAAAGTCTGATGTGGTGATGGAAACAGAGTTGATGTCTTGCTCCAATTCGGATTCACTATAGCTCTCGCTTGCTGAGATAAAGTCTGAAACACTTTCAGAGATTGATTCTGATGCTAAATCGCTTGGGTCTTCACTTTCTGAGATAAAGTCTGATGTGGTGATGGAAACAGAGTTGATGTCTTGCTCCAATTCGGATTCACTATAGCTCTCGCTTGCTGAGATAAAGTCTGAAACACTTTCAGAGATTGATTCTGATGCTAAAACACTTGGGTCTTCATTTTCTGAGATAAAGTCTGATGTGATGGTGGAAACAGAGTCGATGTCTTGCTCCAATTCGGAGTCACTGTGACTCTCGCTTGCTGAGATAAAATCTGAAGAAATTTCAGAGATTGATTCTGGTTCTAAAACACTTGGGTCTTCACTCTCTGAGACAAAGTCTGATGTGATGATGGAAACAGAGTCGATGCCTTGTTGGGATTCTGATTCACTGTGACTCTCGCTTGCTGAGACAAAGTCTGAAACACTTTCAGAGATTGACTCTGGTTCTAAAACGCTTGGGTCTTCACTTTCTGAGGCAAAGTCTGATGTGGTGATGGAAACAGAGGTGATGTCTTGCTCCAATTCGGAGTCACTATGACTCTCGCTTGCTGAGATAAAGTCTGAAACACTTTCAGAAATTGATTCTGAGTCTAAATCACTTGGGTCTTCACTCTCTGAAACAGAGTCAATGACTGACAAGGACTGCGAAAGACTAGGCGATTTTGACTCAGATACACTAGAGCTTTGGCTAGACGAAAGATTCTCTGAATCAGGTTCACTCTGATTCGAAACTTCACTAGAATCAGTATGACTAGCAATACTTTCACTGCTTGATAGCATGCTCGTACTCACCGAATCAGAAACATATAAACTATGACTCACAGATTCTTGAATAGACGTAGCCGTAAGCGATTCTGACACCGAAACAGAATCACTGAGTGAGTTAGCCTCAGACATTGAATTACGCAGAGAATAGCCTTTTTCAGAAATACTTTGACTATAAGATTCACTGTAGGAAATCGCGATGAAGTCGCTAAGAGAAGCGAGCGCACTAGTTGATAAACTCTGGCTAACATTTTTTATCAACTCGGCCATGTTTAAACTATTTTTCTCCTGAAAAGCTTCTAAAACTTCCATAACCGAAACAGACTCTAGTGGTAATTCAAAGTCCTCACTGGCCTTCCTCACCATTTCTTTCTGTTCCTTCATCTTTTTGCTAACAGGTTTCAGCTCGACTGCATCAGAATGATGATCATCATAATCGTTATCTTCCTCATTGACCAATTGCTTAATCTTCGATAACAGGCGTTGAAATCCTGATAACTCTTCTTTTTTGCTCATTATATTATTATTTCTCCCAAAAACTATTTATCACTACTATTATAAGGGTTGAAGTTCAATCTGTCAAAGCATTACCCAGAAAAGACCGCTAATTTTCTTTTGTTATCCATATCAATATAGAATTGACTCTCATTTTACACAGTGAATAGCATTCTGTTTCTGTTTTTTCATTCACAAAATTCATCAAAGCCTTTCAACATCAAAAAGGTGTAAACTGTCGTGACAATCTGAACTCTAATTTTTTTATATTGACTACATTTTGCTAAAATCTGTCATACACAGATTAGACTTTCCTACTGGTTTTCAGGACAAGTGATTCATAGAAAGGCATTCTTAGGTTACATTTTCCCTCATCCACTCTTCAGTTGTCTCTAGATTTATATTTTTCAACAAAGCCGACTGATCTAACAGATAGACAAAATTGGATAAGTCCTGAGATTCCATCTTCGAACTTCCATATTCTTTAACTCTTGTTGAATCAAAGCGATATAGCAATAAATCCCTAAAAATCGGATAATTCACTCGTTTTCGATGACGTTCCAGTAAGCGATGATAGTCTAATTCAGCTAGAAAACTATCTGTCACTAAAGCATAGGAAGTTAAAAATTGTTTTGAGTAAAACAGGGCCGCAATATTTGAAATGGGTCCATAGCCAATAAAAGCTACTTTTTCAAAAGAATACTGTCTTGATAGGCTTTCAATTTTTTCGAGTAAAATTCCAAAAAACTCTTTTTCCATATATAAAAGTGAACTTTTGTAGGAAGAGTTCACCATTACCAAATTTGGAAAATGTTCCTGCACTCTTTCTGGAACAAAACCTGTCCGATTGAACTCAGGCTCTGTAAAGCAAACGTAAATGGTATTCTTCTCATTGTTCTTATGAAGCAAATCTGAAATCCAATAGCGATTAACTGTATAGTCTGTCACACCTTCTTGGGCAATATAAATCCCCTCAAACAAGAAGCGCTGACAGCCTCCACTGACCAATTGAATTTTATAATGATGGGTGTCAGTTGGTACATAAACACTTGCTGTCTCCTCTGGTTTCACACTATGAGAAAAAATTTCCTCATCAGCCGAATCCATAAAGATAACTTTTAAGTAAGTTGAATTCTCAGGAAGAGTTTCTAGATAGCTTCCAATGACATACTTCTCTCCCCGCTTCAAATCAGGAAGTTGACTTGTATTTCTCAGATTCTGATAATTGGCTTTCGAGTACCATTCGTGAATAACTGTTCCAGACGGCATAAATTGATTCTCATATAAAACTCGACCATCCTCTAAGACCCTGACAGATGAACCATATAAATACTGAGATACACTTTGCATATCCCAATAAGCAAAATAGACTTCCTCCTTATATCTCACGAATTAAACTTCCTTTCAAAACCATTCATTAGCAGTGCTATGTATTGATTAAAGAACCATTCGACAACACCTTGTGTATCATCATTATGTCGTCCCTCAAAGCCCTTGCTAATCAGGCTAACCTTATCATTACGATTTTCGAGCTCTTCCTCCAAGGTAGCATAGGCACGGCCATCATAATCATCCTGACACATATAAGCCATGATAAATTTTGTTCTCGAAAAATCAGCAGCTCTAAAGGCTTTCCAAAAATACTCATTTAGTTTTGTTGCTGTCTCATCAGATAGCTTGCCCATCGTACGATAAAGGATATCCAAAGACGTTGGGAATCCGCCAGGACGAAGGGAAGACTCATTTACAGCAATATCACCTAAATTTACCAAGGGTTTACCGACAATAACGGCGTGAGGTTCTAGTTTAGAAGCATAGTACAGGGCGCCAAATGTCCCCATTGATAAGCCAGACAAAACTAGCTGATCGGCTGTAAATTCTAATTCATCCAAACAGTGGCGAATCACTTGAATGAGCTTTTGTTCTAACTCATCCGATCCAAGATAAAAGCCACCGCCCTCTAAACGCGGATCTCCAATCAATAAAAAGGGAGCTCCCATACCAGCCATCATATCGAACCCTTCAAAGCCTTCTGCTGGACGATAACCTGAAAAATATACATTGAGAGGTGGTTTCAAATCACCTGGATGGAAGAAATAAATCAGTTCCTCTCTATTTTTATCAATAATGCGATTTCCACCAATTAACAAATCACCATAGTCCAGGTGAGAGTGTCGATGATGAAGGGGACCTATTTTCACGATTCCTTGTCCCTTAGCTTGAATACTAATGCTTAGATAGTAGGAATCCTGCGTGTCTAAATTAGAGGTTTGTCATAGACCGTTTCATCATAAACCCATTCTTGCATTGGTAAAGGCGCGACAGGATACCCTTTGATGACATAGCGGACTGAGCAGTCACCAGAAATTCTAAATTCTGGCCACAAATCCAAAGGAGTATCTGCATCCAGATAGATATTATACTGATAGTTCGCTAGGGTTTGATAATCCTCTCCAAATTCCCCGGCCAAACTGAGATAATTGCTTCCTTCATAGTTAATCTGTCCACTAAAGAGAGAATGAACTGCTAAATGATTTACTTTGAGCTTGGAACCACTTTGCTGAGGAAAGAAAGCACGAGAAAAACGATACAAAATCTGCTCAGGATTTTCAAATTGAGATTTGACTGCTTTCTTACGAAACAAGAATGTTTCCAAATCTTTCGTAGTAATCTGGCAACGTTCATGGTAAAACAAACGATAAGGTTGAATCAGGCTATCCAGAACAGTGATGTATTCGAAATGTTCTAGCGTATCCACCAATATAAGGTCATAAATCTTTGCAAGCCTTGCCCTATCATCTATGCCCCCACTCAACATCTCAATATCAGTAGGTACAAGTGATGCCATATCCTCTGGCTTAACAAATCTCCACCTTATATTACTAGGAATATCATATTGCTCTTGCCAGTTCTCATCAGCAATTTGTAGAACACTAATCTCTCTCATTTTCCCTTAATCCCTTTATTGAGTTTTTCCACATTTCGACAATTTCTCCCCTTTTGTACTGCTCCATCCTGCTTAAAGAATGAGCCTTGCATTTATATGCTGACTCTATATCCGTCAAATAATACAATATTACATTTTTTAGGATAGAAATGTCAGTTATAATCGAACCATTTTCTGCATGCTTGACATAAGAGGAACTATATAAATTAATCTGAGGAATGCCTCCACTTAGCCCTGCAATTTGTAGAAGCATATCTGCTGGATTTCCCAAATCAATAAGGACACGAACCTCCTTCAAAATTTTTGCTAATTCAGTAGAACTGCGATGTGTCTTAATCTCCATTCTCTCTCTGAGAGTTTTTCCTCGTTCCAAAAGATCCTTACTCTCCTTAGGCTTTATATCTTCATGGATCTGTGCTTTTTCTTCTGAACCTAGCTGATACGATAAATACTCTTTGAGAAATTGTCTGATAAATACTGCTCTTTCAGACTCCAAACTCTGAGTTCCAATCAGTAACTTCATCCATTCCTTCTCTAACGTCATATCAAATATGGTTCTAAAGACAGTTTGAAGATGTTCTTGAGGTAAAGTATCAATATTGACATAGACAGTTGCTGGCTTTTCCTGCTGACATTCTTCTGCCTGCAGACGAATGTCATAAGGAGCCACCTCATAATAAGGGGGAAGCTGGGCTTTGCCAATCAGTTCATCCATCTTTTGAACCTTACTAAAGCTATCAACAATAAAGAATGGTGTACCCTGCAAATCCCCTAGGATTTCTTCTTTATCCTCAATTGGGTAGCGTTCACCAAAGAAAGAGAAGATAAGATTGTAATGCCTCTTAGCCTTATGGAAAAGATGGTTATGTTGAGGATCTGCTGAAACAATAAGCATATCATCTCTTGTTAGGGCAGAAGATAAATACTGGTCCAGTTTTTCCTTGATTAGCTCCTCAATGTCACTATAAACATCCTTTGCGAATGCTTCTTGGACTTCAGGATTGACAAGCACTTGATGATTATCTCTTGTCAAGAATTCCCTAAACTGCCACTGACCTTGTGGATTCAGATAATCTTGATGGTCTGGCTGATTATTTTCAAAATAAATCACACTAGAAACTATGCCCCGATCATCAAAAGACCAAACGGTGATCCATCTGATTATTTTTAAAAATAGATAATATCGAAAAATATTGCCAGTCTGAGAAAAATTAATCTGGGCATAGTGGTTCTGATTTAAATAAACATCCACAAGAAAGGGAGTATAAAAGAATTCCGCTCCCTGTGGCCATTTCAAATCATCCAAGCCGAGCTTTCGAGGCAAAACATCTGTCAAACCTTGTAGATTATCAAATAGATTCCACATACTAGCTGGCTCAATTCTCTCTTGATAAAAAAAGGTTCGAATATGGGGTGAATAGTTCAAAATTAAAATTGTACTATCTTTTTTCTCTGGTTGAAACATCTGTAATAAATTCATAGTATCATCAAACATCATCTGGTTTGATGAACAATAAAAAGGCAAAGCTGTAGAATACCATTTCCTGCCTTGACAATACCAAGATGGTACAAAGTAAAACATTTCCCTCTATCTCCTTAGCATTCAATTTTTCATTGTAGTCAGTTCTAATTCTCAAGATAAATCCCTTGGTTGTCAAGCATTTTCATCTAAGAAATGACATAAAAGTCTCTGAAAGACGACCTATTTTTGTTAGATTTATTTCTTAATTTCCCTGAGTGAATCGTTCTATAAAAATCTACTAATTCCCTTTAGTATAGCATATTTAGCGACTTTCTTCAAACATCACTTGGCTCTTTAAAGCTACGCCGATTGCAGAGTTAGCAGAATCATTCGCAGTTCATCTTCTTATTTTAAGCCAGTAAACAGAATCACAAGAAATCTGGACAACTTTATTAGAACAACAGATAGAAAGACCAGAGCATCACTCTGGCCTTCTACTATTCTGTTTAGTTTCTAACCAAACTTAGTCTTCTTTTTTACGCATAGATGCTACAAGTCCTGTACCTAAGCCCAAGAGAGCCAATCCTGCTGCTAATATTGACATAGAGGACTCGCTTCCTGTATTTGGAAGATGGTCTTTTCCAGTCTGACTAGCTTTTTCTTTTTGCGGTTTTGGTTCCGTCTGTTCCTGTTCACGCTCATCTGGCTTAACAGGTGCTTGCGGTTCTGGTTTCTCTTGTGCTACAGCAGTTCCAGCTTCCACGATACGATCTTGCGCAACTATCTTATCAAAGGTTTCTTTCAGTGTACGCTTACCATTTTCGACTTCTACTAGGTGGACACGAATACCTTTTTGACCTTCTTGAAGAACACGGGTTTGACCTAGTGGGAGTTTATCGTTTTTACGTTCTTGCACTTGGAAATCAATGTTTTCTTCTTCTACTAAAGTTCTGGTTTTTCATGAACTAAACCTGCAGCTCCATCAAGTGGTCGGGCTGTACCTCGCTTAGTTCCAACGAGAAGAACTCGGTTAACAGGAGTCTGAAGTACTTCACGGAGTTTCTCTTCACGAGTTCCATCTGGGCTTACAGATGTAAGAATGCGTTCCTTACCAACTTGCCCTTCTTGTTCTACACGGCTTTCTCCTACATATAGACTTGAATCTTCCTTTTCAACAGTCTGGAAGGCAAGTTCTTTTTCGACAACCTCAAGACTTGGATTTTCTTCTTGAATAGCAGGGGCTGTTTTCTCAGAAACTGGTTTTTCCTTGACTAGTTGGATACGATATTCCTTGACTTGTTTTCCACTTTCTGAAACAAGGCGAACAAGTACTGGAAGGCTATCGTCTCCACTATCTACAACTGTTGAAGCTACTTGATTGCTTTCTTGAACGGTCACTTTTGGACGTTGTCCATTATAGGTGATTTGATAGTCTTGACGATTTTCAGCGAAATCAGCAAGTTCTTTTCCATCTACAAGAATCTTCGATTGAGTGCTTTCTTGAGGCAATTCGCTTGGCGCAAGGAAGGTCATCTCAATCATCGCAACACCACTCTTATCGGCCTTGCGCTCCATACGCCATCTCATAGCTTTGGCTTTCACAGCTTTAAAGGTAACGTTAATTTCATCACCGGCTTCAATGTCTTTGTCCGCACGATAAGGAACAGTTTCCCAGTTATCTGGATTGTTGAATGGATGGCCTGATTCATAGGCTTGGTAGTTTGAATAGTAGGTTGGCACGTCAAACTCTGACCGATATAGCGTTCTAAAACAAGTTTAGATGGTGCATCTGTACCACTATCTGCAAAGAAGTGAAGTTTAGCTTGTGCAACAGTCCGTTCGACAATCTTACCATTCTCACGGAAGATCACACCTGCCGATACTTCTGGGTTAGAAGATGGTGTTGGAGACCAATTTGTCCAACGACGATTTTCAGAATGATCTCTGTCATTGATATAGTCTACACGGTCATGAGAACTGTCGTCAATATCATTAGTTGCTGAGGCAAAGGCTTGGTTACTGTTTTCATCATAGTCAGGGTTATCTGAGAGAGCTTCACCAAGTTTGTCTGTCACTCGTACAGTGAACTCCGCAACGAGGTCACTACCAAGAACACGGCCTCTTACAGTAAATTGACCTGCTTTTGTTAGATTTTCTGCTGGAACTTCTTCCCATTCCACTGCCAAATCTTTGGTTTCATAGCCATCTTTACCTGTGAAGTAAACCGGAACCTTCGTTGGCAATTCAAGCGGTTGACCTACTTGTACCAAACGAGCTTGTTTAACCGCAGCAACTGGTTTACGAGAAAGTAAGTCTTTGTCCTTAGTGAAGTGTAGACGGTATTCACCTAAGATGTCACCATTTTCAGCTTTCGCAATGACACGAACCGGCTCACCTTCACGAACGCTTGGAACAACCGTCGCAAGACCATTGTTGCTAACACTTGCTGTTACTGCTGGAACTTTTCCATTTACAGACTCAAGGTAGTAGTCTGTCAAATCAGGGTTGAAGTTTGCCAAGTCTTTACCGTCAACTTGGATTCTTGTTTGTCCTTGTTTAGCTGCTGCAACTTGTTTCGCAAAGATTTGTACTTCTGTGATAGAAGTTCCCCGCTTATTATCTGCTTTAACCATGCGAATGCGAACAGCATAGGTTTCAACTTTATCAAAGCTAAAGTGATTCATTTCTCCAGCCTTGAGTTGAGCAGGAGCTTTTAGATTTGTAACAGGTTTCCAGTTAGCAGGGTCGTTAAAGACATGTTCTTCATTGCCTACAAAGCTAGGGTTTTTAGGAGCTGTTGGAACAGTCTTACCAACATAATACTCAATCACATAAGACTTCGGTGCACCGACTCCATGGTCTTCGTGGAATCCGACACTAAGATTATCAATTGAACGTTTGCTCAAGATACCTGAATCTCCAAACAGAACACCAACTGAAGCTTCTGGATTACTACGATTCCAGTTCGTCCAACGGTTGGCTGGTCGGTCATTAAAGGAAATCAATTTATCGTTGACATTTGAAACAGGGTCACTTGGATTTGAGTCTGAAGCAAAGGCAAGTGGCAATTCTGAACCTGTCCATTGGTCAGAGATATCGCTCCTTGCTCTGTTTTAGCAGAAACGCGAACATGAAGTTTGGTAGTTAATTGGGTACCTTCTAGGCGGCCAGTGACTGTGAAGACGCCTTCCTTAGCGTATTGGTCTGGATGAATCGCATCCCATGCAACCTTGGCAGATGAAACGTGACCATTTGAATCGTAGGTACGAACACTTTCTGGTAATTGTGGCGCTTCTGCGATTGGTGTTGTCACACTGACTTCTTCAACCGAAACGATACCCTCTACAGAGACTTTAGCACGCGCCTCAAGGTCAAGGCCTTCAACTTTACCTAGCACCTCAAAGGTTTGATAGTGGTCTAGTTTTTCTTTTGGAATAGCTTGCCATGTGACTTTGTGAGCTTTAGGGAAACCTTTGTCATACTCAACAGTTACTGTTGCTGGAAGACTTGGTTCTTGATGCAAGTCTGTCACTACATTTACTGGACGGATGGATTGCGCAACCTTCGTCTCAGTATTGGCTTGGATGGTGAGGGCGATTTGACCTGTAGCCCCCTCATATTCCGCTTTCAGAGTGACTGCTCCTGGTTTATGCAACTCAAGCATTCCTTTACGAACTGCAACTTCCCCTTCACCGCTTGTAGAGAAGTTTACTTTATCCGCTGGTAGACTGCCTGTGTTCCGTCTTGATAGTGAGCGAGTACGGACAATTTCACTGTTTGGTCTTCTTTAAGACCGTTAGCTTGCTCTACTTGTAAGCTCAAGTGGTCAATTTTTGGTGCTTCTTCAAGGAATTGAATTGCATAGGTTTGAAGAGGTCCACCATCTTTTGGTTGAACATAGATGCTTGCACGCATGCCGTTTGCTGCACTTGCTTGGACTACAGTAACATCCGCATTTTCAGTACTTGCTGCGACTTCTGGCAAGGATGCACCATAAGCAAGAGTGCGGTATTGCATTGGATGTTGACTAGTAAGGCCTGTGACAGCTTCACCACCAACACTTACAGTCGGTACTACAGGTGTTGCAGGATTGCCTTCTTCTACTACAAGCGTAGCATGAATAGTCTCACCGCCCAGTTGACCAATCATTTGAATACGTGATCCTGCAACTGACAGTTTAGCTTTATCAGTTTCCGCAATCTCCCACTTATCAACTTCGTATTCTTGTACGCTTCCATCCGTAACGGCAATAGAAACATATTTGTCAACAGCACTCAAGTCTGTTCCTGGGGCAACACGTTTAACAGTTGGTAGTTCTTTCGCAATTGCTAGAACTTCTACACGAGCCTCAACTTCACGTCCGTCTGCCATACCTTTAACAGTCACAACTCCTGCTTGGCTCACATCAACTGAAGACCAGGTTACTGGGCGTTTTTCACGACTGCCATCACTGTAGATAAAAGCGACGGTCTTCGGCATTTTTGGCTCTTTTTCAATAACAGTACGTACTTTTGGTACTTCTGTTCCGAGAACAGTCTTTTCTTGGTCTTCTTTTTTACCAGTAAAGACAGTTACTTGACCAGATTTCAAAAGATCAGAGTGGGCAGTAAGGGTGAATTTCCCTGCTTGCTCAGTTGATTTCACAATGGCAACACCTTTACCGTTAAAGGCTCTGCGAATCCAGGAACCATCTGGTTGGGCCTTATAACGTTCACGGCTGGCTTGTTCCCCATTATCGACACCGACAAGTTGACCTTGTCCGTGCAATTGGAAGCGAACCAGATTATTTGCAGTTGGGACTACATTTCCTTGGCTGTCAACGATTTCATAGTAGATGTAGGTCAAGTCTTTTCCATCTGCGGCGATTGCGTGATCTTCCTTGATGAGACGAACACCGGCTGGTCGGCCTGCAGTGGTAATCTTGTCACGTGCAATTTCTTTACCAGCTTCATCACGAGCCACTGCTTCTAAAGTACCTGGTTGATAAGCAACCTTCCACTCAAGGTAGAGTTCCTTGGCATTGGCACCTTCTTGGTAAGTGCGTCCATCGCTGGTTTGTTTTTTATTGAAGGTCTTAACTCCGAGAGATTGACCGTTCAAGAACAATTCTACGCTTGCAGCGTTTGAATAGGCGCGAACTGGAATCTTACCTTCTGTATCAGCTACATTCGCTTTTAGAGTAGGATCTTCCCAATTCCAGTGAGGAAGGAGGTGAACCATCGGCTTCTTCTTAACAGAAACCCATTGGCTTTGGTAAAGATAGAAGTCATGTTTTGGAATACCTGCTGTATCTACAATACCAAAATAAGAGCTCTTAACAGGAGTTTGGTTTTGGTTATGCCATGGCGTAGGCTCCCCGATATAGTCTGTACCTGTCCAGATAAATTGTCCAGCATAGCCAGCATTGTCGCGGTCAAAAGTCCATGAATCTGTTGCAGTTTTACCCCAACCAACACGGTCATTACCATAGTCAGACTGTTCGTAGTTACGCTCAGGTCCGTTACTATGTTTCAATTCCTGTTCAGGGCGATAGTAACTTCCACGTGTACGGGTTGCTGAAGATGTTTCAGAGCCGTAAATCAACCAGTTTGGATGTTTCGCACGAAGTGCTTTGTAGTTGTCTTCAGAATAGTTGAATCCAACCGCATCCAGTTCATCAGCAATTTTCTCATGTCCACCACTACCATTACCGAAACGGAACTTGTCTGCTCCCATGGTAACGTAACGAGTCTTATCAACATCCTTGATAACTTTGACCAAACGTTTTACAGTTGCTAGAGAATGAGCATCACCGTTGGCTTCACCGATTTCATTTCCGATTGACCACATGAAGACAGCTGGGTTATTTTTATCTCTTTCGACCATAGTACGAAGATCGTAGTCTGACCATTTTTCACCTTTTCTAGCTTCTGGGTGAGTGGCATCTTTCAAAGAAACGACCATAGTCATAAGGTTTCTTGCCATTATACCACGTATCAAAGGCCTCTTCCTGAACGAGCAAACCAAGTTCTGCAGCGATTTGCAAGGTTTGCTCACTAGCAGGGTTATGGGTTGTACGAATAGAGTTAACCCCCATCTCCTTCATTTGTTTGAGACGGCGATATTCTGCCTTATAGTTTTCTTCTGCTCCGAGCGCTCCGTGGTCATGGTGCAAGGAAACCCCATGGAATTTAATGCGTTCACCATTTAAAGAGAAACCATCATTTGGAGTCCAGTGATAGTAACGGTAACCAAACAAATCCTTCTTAGCATCCACCAATTGACCATCACGATATACACGCGTAATCAATTCATACAAGGCAGGTTTGTCATTTAAAACTGTCCAGAGTTTTGGTTTTTCAACTTCTAAAATAGCATCAAGACTTGTTGATTCATGTGCTTTCAAGGTACGGCTCGCTGTACGAACCACGCCTGTTACGGCCTGACCACCACGTTCAACGATTTGATACTCTGCCACAAGTTCATGGTCTTTATCGTCTGTATTGACGATTTTGCTGGTCACATGAGTTTCAACCTTGCCGTGTTGCTGTTCTTCCAGTTTCGGAGTTAAGATAGTTGTACCATTTTTCTCAACATGAACCTTATCTGTCACTTGCAAGGTCACATCACGGTAAATACCACTTCCTGAGTACCAACGGCTACTTGGTTGTTTGTTAACAGCATGGACAGCAATCACATTCTCACGACCATCTTTGTGAAGGTATTTGGTGATATCGTATGAGAACTGGTTATAACCATTTGGATAATGCCCCACTAACTGACCGTTGACATAGACTTGAGAATCCATGTAGACACCATCAAAGGTCACACGAACATTCTTCTTGAGGTCTTTTTCATCGAGCTTAAAGGTCTTACGATACCAAGCTTCACCACCATTTAGCTGTCCACCTTCGTTTTGGGCAGGTGATTGATGGTCAAAATCGTTAAAGATACTCCAGTCGTGTGGAAGGTCCAATTTTTGCCATGTTGATACATCTGCATCTGGTTTCACAGCTTCTTTAGAGTTTGCATTGAGTTTGAAGTGCCAATTTTGATTAAAATTCACTTTTCTGTCTTCAATCATTTGATTTACTTCTTCATTTGTTGCAGCTTTAACTTCTTCCTTGATAGGTTTTTCTTGACTAGAAGCTTCTAACTCTACTTTTGTGTCCTTTTCAACAGATTTAGAAATCTCTTTCGCCTCCTTAATAACTGGGCCTTGTTCTTCCTTTTCTTTTGCTACAGTCTCCTCTACTGTACTTGTCTGACTTGTATCAGCGACTTGTTCCAGAACTGCTTCCTCAAGACCCTTCTCTGCATTCACAGTAATCGGCGTTTCGTCCGCAAAAACAGGGCTTGTTCCAGCAAGATTTGCACCAAATAGAACAGCGCAAGTTCCAATCAGTACTGAGCATGTCCCAACAGAAAACTTCCGAATACTGTAGACACTTTTACGATTCCAATAGCTTTTATCCATAAAAACCTCCTTTAGTAACCGCTTCCATTTTTTTATGTGATAGCGGATAACTCTCCTTTTGTCTTTTTATATCTATTCTATAAAAATAATATGGATAACTTTCAATCCTTAAAACTAAAAAATCATAATTTTGATTGTTTTTTCTAAAATTTGGAGAAGATTCAAAAAATGTGAATGTAGATTTAGGACAAAAACAAACATTTTTTGACACTCCGTTAAAGATTATAAAGAAGTTCCTTTTGTAAGGAACTTCTTTTACTTATAATTAAAGGTCTTCCTGCCAACTTATCAGCTAGCTTGGGGAAGAGAGTATAAAATTTGTGGGCTAGGTTCAACAAAAGTGGAAGATTGAGTTCCCGTTTATTTTTTCCTATAGTTTTAACAATCTTTTTAGCGACCGCATCTGGTTCTAAGAGAAATCGGTCAACCGACTTGAGATAGCTACCATCCGGGTCTGCCTGGTCAAAAAAGGCAGTGCGAATCGGTCCTGGATTAACCGTCGTTACATAGATACTATAGGGCATAAGTTCGAGGCGTAGAGCGTTGGAAAAACCAATAGCCGCAAACTTGGTCGCTGAGTAGAGACTGGACTTGCTAGTCGCTATCAAACCTGCCATACTGACGATATTGATGATATGCCCTTTTCCTCTCTCCTTCATGCGAGCTCCAAGACAACGAGACAGATTCATCAGAGCAAAAGTATTGATCTCAAACATCTGGTGAATGTCTTTGTCAGAAATCTGGTCAAATTCTTCAAATATTCCGTAACCAGCATTGTTAATCAAGACATCAATCTTGCCATATCGTTGATAGAGCTCAGCTACTAAAGTTTCTAGGGCTTGGTCATCAGTAATATCAATCTCAACTAATTCTGTGTGAGAATGATTTCCGTAGAGTTGTCCTAGTTTTTCCTTGTTTCTACCTAACAAAATCAGTTGGTCATTCGGCAAAAGCTTGACCATTTCTTGGGCTAGACCACCGCTAGCACCTGTAATGAGAATCGTACGCATACTTATCCTTTTTCAATCTTTTAGACTTCCACTTCTTCCAAGTCTTTAACAACATGGACATTTTCAAAAATGCTGGCCGCATCTTTCTTGAGCTGGCTGACATCTTTTGAAAGGAAACGGGCGCTGATATGGTTGAGTAAGAGGCGTTTGGCTCCTGCTTCTGCCGCTACTTGTGCAGCTTGCATATTAGTAGAGTGACCATGGCTACGAGCAATTTTCTCATCGCCCTTGCCATAAGTGGACTCATGGACTAGGACATCTGCATTGACAGCTAGACGCACACTGGCATTGGTTTGTCGGGTGTCACCCAAGATAGTGATAATCTTACCAGGACGAGGAGCTGAGATATAGTCAGCAGCCTTGATTTCAGTCCCATCTTCTAGAACAACATCCTGACCATTTTTGATTTTTCCAAAAAGAGGGCCAAATGGAACGCCAGCAGCCTTGAGTTTTTCAGCATCCAGTGTTCCTTCCAAGTCCTTTTGCATGACACGGTAACCAACGCAGAAAATAGTGTGATCCAGCTCCTCTACATACACAGTGAATTTATCGGTTTCAAGGATTTTCCCTAGAGAATTTTGATCAAACTCATGAAAATGAATGCGGTAAGGCAGACGAGAACCTGATACACGAAGACTGGTTAAGACAAATGACTTAATCCCTTGGGGTCCATAGATTTCCAAATCTGTCTGCTCTTCATTGGCCTGAAAGGCACGGCTAGAAAGGAAACCTGGCAAGCCAAAAATATGGTCTCCATGCAAGTGAGTGATAAAGATTTTGCTGACCTTACGTGGTCGAATCGTGGTTTCCAGAATGCGATTTTGCGTTCCTTCGCCACAGTCAAAGAGCCAGACTTCGTTAATCTCGTCCAAGAGTTTCAGAGCAAGACTTGAAACATTACGGGCTTTGGAGGGCTGACCAGCCCCCGTTCCTAAAAATTGAATATCCATTCGATACTTTCTAATTAATCAATATATAACATGGCTGTGCGGTTTTCCGATCGGAAATAGCGCTTGCCAGAAAAAGCACTAGCTTCTTGCAGTAGATCCTCTTGACTATAGCCTTTGAGACGCTTGCGGCCATCAGCCAAGCTTTCCAAGTCTGTCAAAGCTGTGAGACTTTTCACGCTAACAACTTCCTCATCTCCGGTAGCCTTCATGTAAATCTTGCCAGACTCCTCAAAGACTAGCTGATGGGGGAAAATTTGCGCAATCTCAAAAAGCAAGTCATCCGAGATTGCTTCCTTATTTTCAGAAAAAATTCGACCAAGCCCCTCACTCTCATAGCAAAAGCCAAAGGATTTTCCTGATAGGTTGAGGCGAATAAAGGGCTTGTTTTCTAGAGTAAAACTTGGCTCAGCATTGTAGAGATTCAGTTCCTGACTCAGTTCAGCAAAGTAAGCTGTCGCAGCCTCGGGACTCTTTTTCTGGTAGAGCTCTGCAAAATAAGCATTGACCACGCTAGGCGGAGGGGTGATGAGGGCTAACTGCTCCTGATCCGTTCTACCGGTCAAAAGGGAATCCAGATAAATCTTGTCCAGACTTGTATAGCCCCCATATTTTAGAGCCAAGGTTTTGATATCAGTCATAAAATTCTTCTAACCTCCATTTGTTTTTCTCCGAAATGTAGCCTGTGATGAGTTCTCCGTCCTCTTGATAGTCACGATCTTCAAGAATCGCTACACTTTCCAAATCATGAATCTTGTAGGACTTAGAAAAAAAGGCACACGTAGGGTAAAGGGTTCGAAAATATCTTTGATTTTCTCTAAAAATAAAGCTTGCAGCTGCTCACGACTATCCTCCGACTTGGCAGAAATGAGGGCATAAGGTGTTTGGGTAGGCGTAAAATCCTCCAACAAATCCGCTTTATTATAAAGGGTCAGGCGAGGAATATCCTCCATATCCAAGTCTTTCATGATAGACAAAACTGTTTTTTCATGCTCCTCGTGGTAAGAGTTGCTGGCATCAATGACATGAACCAGAAGGTCCACATGCTTACTTTCTTCCAAGGTCGACTTAAAACTGGACACCAACTCTGTCGGCAAATCTTGGATAAAGCCAACAGTATCTGTCAAGGTCACCTGAAGATTACCCCCTAGATGAATACTCTTAGTCGTCGCATCTAGAGTCGCAAATAATTCATCTGCTTCATACTGGGTCTTGCTGGTTAAAGTATTCATAATAGTCGATTTTCCGGCATTAGTGTAACCAATCAAGCCAATCTTAAAAGTACCCGACTCCAGACGTTTTTCTCTGACCGTAGCTCGGTTTTTCTCCACTACCTTGAGCTGACGCTCGATATCCGTGATTTGATTGCGAACGCTACGACGGTTCAGCTCAAGTTGGCTCTCACCTGGTCCACGGGAACCAATTCCCCCTGCCTGACGGCTGAGCATAATGCCTTGGCCGACTAGACGAGGTATGAGGTACTTGAGCTGGGCAAGATGAACTTGAAGTTTGCCTTCATGGCTTCGAGCCCGCATGGCAAAGATATCCAAAATCAGCTGCATACGGTCAATAACCTTGACCCCGAGAACTTCCTCTAGATTGACATTTTGCCGTGGTGTCAGACGGTTGTTGACAATGACAGTGCTAATTTCTTCCGCATCTACCATCAGTGCAATTTCTTCCAACTTACCAGAGCCGACAAAGGTCTTGGAATCATATTTTTCACGTTTTTGTCTGTAGCTATCTACAACAACTGCCCCAGCTGTCTTGGCTAGACTGGCCAATTCTTCCATGGAGAGATCAAAATTGTCCATGCCCTGCAATTCTACACCGATGAGCAGGACTCGTTCCTCTTTTTTCTCCGTTTCAATCATCTAAAAACTCCTCAATCTGGTTAAAAATACGGTCCTGCACACCAGGCTCTCCTATCTGATAAAAGGTCACCTGCATGCGATTACGGAACCAGGTCAGCTGCCGCTTGGCAAAACGACGGGTCGCCTGTTTAAGACTCTCACTAGCTTCCTCAAAAGTCTGCTCCCCACGGAAATATGGAAAGAGTTCCTTGTAGCCAATGCCTTTGGCTGCCTGCACATCAGGGTAGTGGTCAAAAAGCCACTTTGCCTCATCCAAAAGCCCAACCTCAAACATCAGGTCCACTCGATGGTTGATACGCTCATAAAGTTGACTTCGTTCATCATCCAGGCAGATAATCAATGGTTCATAAGGACTTTCCTGATTTTCCAAATCCTGATCAAAATGGGCAATCTCCAAGGCACGCATAGCACGACGACGATTAAACTGAGGAATTTCAAGGACTGCTTGCTCCACAAGATGGGCTAATTCTTCATCTGAATAAGGCTCTAAACTAGCTCGATAGGCTAAAATCTCCTCATGGGGCGTCTCTCCACCCAGATGGTAGCCTTCCAGCAAGCTCTGGATATAAAGCCCTGTTCCACCAGCAATAATAGCCAGTTTTCCACGACTTTGAATGTCCTCTATAGCCTTCTTAGCTTCTGAAACAAAATCAAAAGCCGAGTAAGACTCGGTCACCTCTCTGACATCAATCAAATGATGAGGAACTGCAGCTTGTTCCTCTGGACTAGCCTTGGCAGTCCCAATATCTAACCCTCTGTATACTTGCTGACTGTCACCGCTGACTACCTCTCCACCAAAGCGCTTGGCTACTTCAATAGCAAGGGCTGTCTTTCCCAACAGCAGTCGGTCCAACAATCACAATTATTTTTTTGTTTTCATCTTTTTTCCTTGAAAAATTCCCATTTTTTCGTTACTATTATTATATCACAAAAAGGTCAGTCAGAAAAATGCTACCACTTAAGGAGCCTGGCTGATCGGGAAGATAAAGGAGGAAGACTCATGGCTAAAGGATTCGCTAAAGGTCTTGTAACAGGTGTCGCAGGAACTGTCGCTGCCGTTGCAGGTGCAGTATACGCAATTTAAAAAAAGAAAGTGATTGAGCCAGAAGAGCAAAAAGCAGCTTTTCATCGAAGAAAAACCGTAAAAAAAGCAGCTCGTCGTCGCGTATCACGTTAAAGCAACAAAAGAAGTTGAGATAGTCTCAACTTCTTTTTGTATTCTTTTAAATAGCCAAATCAAACTTCAGCTGTGGCTTGACAGGGATCATAGTCAACCAACTCAAAGTCTTCTGCTTTGATATCAAAGAAATTTGTCCCATCTGGCACATTCAAGACCAAACGTGGTTGGCAGTTTGACGGCTCACGACCAAGCAATTCCTGAGCTTGTTCAAACTGATTATCATAGATATGGAGGTTGTTGATGAAGTAAAAGAACTTTCCAACCTTCCAACCAAAATGCTTGGCAATCATCATCTGAAGAGCCACATACTGCATAGCGTTGATGTGGTGAGCAACTAGCATGTCATTAGAACGCTGGGTCAAGGTCGCATCCAGATAGATTTCCCCATCTACACGACGGACATCAAACATGGTCTGAAAGGCGCATGGAAGAAGGCCATCTGTCTCCTCAAAAGCTTGATAATCCCAAAGAGAGATGATATTGCGGCGGTTCCAAGGGTTAGCTTCCAACTGCTTGAGAATCTTATTGATGATGTCGTGTTTCTTAACGACCGCCCCATAGCGCTCACCAATAGTTCCCGTATCTCCCACTTCCCAGTCATTCCAGTAGTGAACATTGTACTTGCTATTTAGCACTTCTAGGCTATTTGACTGGTCTTGGTAAATCCAGAGAACTTCTTTGATAGCTGATTTGATGGCAATTGGACGCAAGGGTTGTAATGGGAAATTCACCCTTTGACAAATCATACTCTGCAAAGGCACCCAGTTACATACTTGGAGTTGGCAACAGTTCCCATCCTTGTACTTTGGGACGTGCCTGCTCAGAAAAAGACACCGTCTTTGAGGATTCGTTCAATATTTTCTTTAAAAAAATCGTATCTGCTTTTTGTCATTTACTCTCACCTCATTTATTGTCCTAACTAGTATAGCATAAAAAAAGAAAAGGAGGAAAAATCACTAGCTCTAGGTTAGCATTTTTTTCCTCTTTTATTATCTTTATTGCAATACAAGTGATGCTGCTCCGATAACTCCCAGCGTCATTTCCTAGAGTTGCAAGAGCTAATTTAGTTGTTGTGCGTACTTGTGGGAAGGTATTTTCGTCGTAAACCTTTTTGAACACCTTGAAGAAGGAATTCTCCTGCAGCTGACACACCCACCACCGATAACGATTGTTGATGGGTTTGAGGATGGAACCGATGTTGGCACAAGCGATCCCCAAGTAACGTAAGAAATTACGGTAAACGATTAGAGCAAGGTCGTCTCCCTCTTTTGCCAAGTCAAAAACAGTTTTAGCAGTTACTTCTTCTCCATCGTCGATCAAGCGTTTCAAGGTTGCATCGCCTTCGTATTCATCCGCATAGCGACGAGTCAAGTTGACAATCCCTGTTGCAGAAGCAACTGTCTCAAGACAGCCCTTCTTACCACAAGTACAAGCGATTGGTTGATCAAAGTCAACAGTGATGTGACCAAGCTCTCCTGCCGCACCAGCAACACCGTGGAGAAGTTTCCCTTCAGCAACGATACCGCCACCAACACCAGTACCAAGTGTCATAAAGACAACGTCTGGTTGGTTATCACCAGCCCCCATCCAGCGCTCACCAAGAGCAGCTACGTTGGCATCATTATCGATGAAGAATGGGAATACCCAAGGCTTTTTCAATCTTTTTCTTTAATTGGTTGAAGGGTTTTTCCAGTTTCAGGTTGTAGGCACCGATAACAGTTCCTTTTTCACGGTCAACCACACCTGGTGATCCCATTCCAATGCCTCGGAAAGTCTGTAGCTGACAATCCAAGCAAGTCCAAACGATGTTGAATAGACTCAATCATATCATCTACGATATGACTTCCCTTCATCCAAAAATATTGGTCTTGATAGACCATTTTTTTCTTGGATTTCTCCTGCTTGAGTTAAAGATTGCAAACTTTGATAGATGTTCCACCAAGGTCAATCCCAATAATCTTTTTGACTCATCATATTCTCCTTTTTTTCATTATGTAATTGAAAATGCTTACAGATAATAGTATAACAAAAATCGTAATAGATTTATGCAAAGGTTTGCAGTGACTTTCTAGAATTTGTTTCTGACTTTATGGTTTCCAGAGACCAGAAAGCATCTACATAGTAGCGACCACCATCAACCCACTCATTCTGTAGCCATCTTTGCCATCTGACTTTCAAAAGTAGTAGCTACCTTGCCATAGCATTTCTAACTGCATGCCCATTTTCCAGTCAAAAATAATACCAATAGCCGTCCTGTTTGACCCATCCCTGCTGATGAACTGTGATCACTGGAGTTGCAGTCTCTGACTGGCGTGGTTTTGAAAGACTCCCTCTGAGGTGCATTTGTGCACGTTCACAAGCTATCACCATCACTAGTCACGGTCTAGCTTTTGAAGAATAACCTGGTTCTCCTCATGAATATCAGAGTAACCATTTTCCCATGCTTCCTTACAACTAGAAAAAAATGAATATTTTCCTCTGCAGTAACTGGTTATGCAAAACAGACCCCTAAAACTGACAACGGGCAGCAAAAGCTCACTTTTTAGCAAATAGACGTTTTGTTCATTACTTTTCTCCTTTATGATGATATCGCTTTCACTATTTATTTTTATCAGACTTATCTCAGCAATTCAAGAAAAACTTCTAGTCTATTTCTGCAAACTCTTTTGGTTTTGCTCAGTATTCAGAACATGAGGACCATCAGGGAATAATCTGCAACTTAGAATCTGACATCAGTTCTTGAATAGCTTTCATATGAACTGAGGTTAGGCTTATCCTGGCTACCACAAATTAACAAAGGTTGGATAGGGACAATTCTGTGCTATCTCCCGTTAAATCAAGTATTTTTTTCAATTCCTCAGAAACTCCAACCATAAGAGCTTTGTCTGCTCCATGCTTTTTCAAAATACCCTTTTGGGAAGTAGTTTAAAAAAATCAGCAACTGAAGATAAAATAGGATATTGCCCAGACTAGTTTCACTGGACATCCTGACAGAAACCAAAGCTCGAAGATTTGGCAAATCGTAACTTGAAAGTTCTAGTGCAAGAGTAGCACCTAAGGGATAAAACCGATTAGAAACAAAAGGTTTCTGTCTCCTCTGATAGGTGTTGATAGCTATCCGTCTCTTTGGCTTCCTGATAAGAACTAACTCCCGTAGGAAACAGTCAAGGGCCTCAGAAGGGATGATCGACAAGTAACTCTTGAACTTCCTTCCAACTCTGCGGCTGTCTGACCTAAGTCCATGTAAAAAAATATTAATTTCATTTAGTTCTCCTTCATTGATAACTCATACAAACCTCTAACCGCATTGCAGCCGTAGATAGCCTCCGCCTGGTTCAAGTCTGCCAAAGTCAGCACTTTTTCCTCTACCTGTCCTCTTTCCAGCAAATGCTGACGGTAAATTCCTGGCAAAATTCCTAGACTGGTAGGCGGTGTGTAGAGTTTCCCAGCAATTTTCAGAACTAGATTTCCCGATAGAGGTTTCAAGCAATTCTCCTTTTTCATTATGGTAAATCTTCTCTTGTTCCCCTAGGTTCAAATGTGGTCGGTGAGTGGTTTTGAAGTAGGTAAATACTTGTTGCAAATCAGCTTCCTGAAGGCAAAGTTTGGCTTGGCAGAAGGTCGGACTAAGGGGTGTTAAGATTTGACGACTGAGTTCAATCTTTCCAGACTTTGCTGAGAGACTTATTCGCAAAGCGGTAATCTTGATGTGATGTCACAAGCTCGACACTCTTCCTCTATCTTTTTTTGTCTCAGGTCTTCTGCATCAAAAGGATAGGCAAAAATAACGACTCGCCTTTATCATCTTTTCCAGATGTTGATTCTTCAAACAGTAAGCTTTCTTCTGACTGATTTTTCCCAGTTGAAATCAGTTTGGAAACGAGCTTGTTTTACGATAGAGAACAGCCGCCTTTTGATGAACCTCACGGTATTCAGACTCCCAGGTACTATCCCATGTAATGCCCTCCGCCAACTCCATAGATGGCTTTCCCTAGATGCAGTTGGATGGTCCGAATAGCGACATTAAAAAAATCCGTCGCCCATTTGGAAGCAAGATACCAATCGTTCCGCAGTAAACTCCTCGCGGTTGTGGCTCCAAGTCCTTGATGATTTCCCATAGTCGCAATTTTCGGAGCGCCCGTTATGGATCCACAAGGAAAGAGTGAGCGGAAAAGATGTCAACTAGGTCCACATCCGGTCGTAACTGACTCTTGATGGTCGAAGTCATCTGCCAAACCGTTGAATACTGCTCCACCTGACACAGACGCTCCACATGCTCACTCCCCAACTTCAGAAATACGGTTCATGTCATTGCGCAAGAGGTCCACAATCATCATATTTTCAGACCGATTTTTGGGATCCTGCTCCAGCCAACTAGCTTGTTCTAAGATCTTCTTGGTCAGTCATGCCACGCTGAGTCGTTCCCTTCATTGGACGTGTCGTTAACTCTCGGTCATTTTGCTCAAAAAAAGAGTTCTGGGCTCATGGAAATCACTGCCATCTCATCATGCTCTACATAGGCATTGTAGCCCGCCTCCTGCTCTACAACCATACGATTGTAAATAGCAAAAAGGATTGGCAGACAGTCCTGCTTGAGTTGGACAGTGTAATTTGACCTGGTAGGTGTCCCCCTGACGCAAATGATGGTGAATCTGGGCAATAGCCTTTTTCATAGTCCTCTGCAGATGTTTAGTTCTTCGCCACTTTGATGGCAAATCCACCTCCTCATAAGTCAGAGGAATACGGGGATGTTTCAACTCTGTCATGAACGGTGAAAGTAAAGCAAATACTCTCCCAGTAGAGGAGCCTTGTGAACTGATAATTTCTCCTCAAAAGCAGGAGCAGCCTCATAGCTGACATAGCCCACGACATAATAGCCTTGCTCTTGGTAGCTTTCCACTTGTGCTAGCAAGTCTGCTACTTCTGCTAAATCTCTCGTTTTTTTAACTCTTTAATCGGCTGGGTAAAGGTGTATCTCTCCCCCAAAGCCCTAAAATCAATCACTGTTTTTCTATGCATACCTTTAGTATAGCATAAAAAAGCCGACCTAGAACAGCTAAATCAAGCTTTGTTTACTGATTCCTATAACGAAATATCTTCTCTAAGTTACTTTTTTCTACTTTTGGCAATTCTCTATCAGATGGCACTAGTTTTTCTAGTTAAAGAAGGCCTTATTTGGAACACTTTGCACAAAAATTCAACAAAAAAGAACAGAGGAAGTAATGGTTTCTATACCCTTACTCTCTCTGTCTTTTACTGTTCAGAAATTAAAAATTGATTTGAGGTTTTAATGATGCCTACCGTTTCTTTGACATCTAAATCATCCGTATACAGAAAATGATGTTTCTCACTATTTTTAGCTAAGAATTCATTTCTTGCTTGGATTGATAAATCGCCTGTTCTCTCAATTTCTTTCCGAGAAGAATCCCTATCTTTCAAGGTTTCTTCTTCTGCCATTAGGACACAATATTTTAGCTTAATTTGTTTTGCCTTTAAGAAGGCTGCAATTTTCTTCAGTTGATCTTCAAATATGACATACTCTATCACGACAGTAATACCACGATCCAAGAAATTATTGGTCAGACTGATGATATTATCCCAGAACAAATCCATGTAAAATCCATCATCTTTCCAAGGAGCTACGAGACCACTTTTTATCATTAAGTAAATCATATCCCCCTCTATAACTGCACTTTTGTCAAAAGAATAGGCCAACTCTTTGCTGACAGTGCTCTTTCCAACACCCGGGGGACCCGAAATAATATAAACACAATTTTCCACTTTAACCTCTATATACTTGAAATAGATCTCTAACTTATGATCATTCTCCGCCCACTTATGACTTTCTTATGAAGTCTTCTGGATACTGCGCACGCGCACCTCCAATTAATTTTGGACGACTTGCGAGAGCCGTTACATGGGCGTGCCCAATCTCACGCAAGACTGGTCGAATCGGAACCTGCACATGCTTGACATGCATACCAATTGCAGTATCTCCGATATCCAATCCAGCCTGAGCCTTGATAAATTCAACCTCAACTGGATCCTGCATAAACTTGAAGGCTGCCAACTGACCTGAACCTCCTGCATGAAGAGTAGGAAGGACACTGACGATTTCCAGACCAAACTGCTCCGCCACCTGACGTTCGACGACGAGGGCACGATTGACGTGTTCACAACCTTGAACAGCTAGATGAATTCCTTCCCCTCCCAGTATATCTAAAAGCGTCTTCACAATGATTTCCCCAATTTCTTGGCTGGATTCCTTGCCAATCTGACCACCTATCACCTCACTAGAAGAAAGGCCCAAAACAAAAATAGCTCCTTGCTTCAGATTAGCTTTTTCTAATACATCTTTTACAATCTGGCTTGTTTCTCTTTGAATGTCTTTTCCCGTCATACTTGATACCTCTTTTGTCACTATCTATCATATCTTTTTTTACTGATTTTATCAAGGCGAACTGATCAATCTGATTTTTCAAAGTAAAACTCCCAGAATAAACTGGGAGTTAACTAGTTTCTATTCTATTTATGTATATTTCAACCGTCGTTCCTTTTTCGGGTGCAGAATTGATCTTCATCTGATAGTTTTCTCCAAAATGAAGTTTGAAGCGTTGATCAACGTTTTGCAAACCAACTCCCCCACGTTTGAGGTTACTCTGACTACTATCGCCCACAGCTTGGAAGCCAACTCCATCATCCTCAATGCGAATGACTAGTCCTGAATCCTTTTTCTGGACAGAAAGTTTAATATGGCCCTGACCGTCCTTTTCCTTGATGCCATGATAAAGAGCATTTTCTACTAGAGGTTGCAACACCAGCTTGGGTAAGACTAGGTTATCAAAGGCAGGATTTTCATCAATCTCATAGTCTAGCTTATCGCCATAGCGTTGTTTCTGGATAAAGAGGTACTGGCGGACATGATTGATTTCGTCGGACAGGCAAATCAAGTCCTTCCCTTGATTGAGAGCCAAGCGGAAATAGGTCGCCAAGGACTTAGTCACCTGAACTACTCTCTGACTATCCTGAAATTCAGCCATCCAGATAATGGTGTCCAAGGTGTTATAGAGGAAATGGGGGTTAATCTGACTTGATAGGGCTCGAAGTTCATACTGACGGGTCGTTTCTTCCTGTCTGCGAACATCTGCCATCAGCTGATCAACTGATCCAACATGGCATTAAATTGGCGAGTCACTTCTCTCAATTCATAGGCGCCAGCTTCCTTGGCACGAAGATTCTGATTACCAGAAGCAATTTCCAGCATGGTATCTCTCAGGTCCTTCAAAGGGGCAATCCAACGCTTGAGACTGAACCATACCAAACAGAGACAGGCAAGAAGAGATGTGACACTAGCCCCAAACAAGGTCCACATGAGTTGACTCCGAACCTGGGCTAACTTTCCAGTGAAGATACGCCAAGGACCGTCCAATCAGTTCCTGCAATCTTTTCCTGACTGACATAGGATTGGTGGTCTGGAGTATAACCCTTCCCTGTCTCAATATAGGGTTTCATGGCCTCCATTTCGCTAGATGAGCTATAAACTGTGTGTTGAGGATGGTAGACAAATTCATGGTTTTCATTGATGATAAAGGCAAAGCCCTGCTGGCCTAACTGGAGTTGGTTGAGATAGGCTTCCAGAGTTTCGTAGGAAATGTCTAATCGAAGCACGCCAAGATTGGCTCCCTTTGCATCAACAAGTTCTTGAGTGACAGAAATAACCCACTGGCTATCTGATTTACGAGCTGGTGTCAAAACGGGTTTAGCCCCCTGGTGAATAGCCTTTTGGTACCAATCCTCAGCCATCATATCTGAGGAGGTTTTCATCTGCACAGTGTCATCTGTAGAAATGATCTGACCGGATTTGGTCACCAGCACAACAGTTTTCAAATCTTGGTCTGCCTTTAAGATGGTCAAAAATAGATCTCTGATTTCCTCGACCTTGTCTTGACTGGGATTCTCAGCATAGGCTAAGACATCCGTCTGCTGGGTCAAACTGGTCGAGGTTGTTTCTAATTTTTTGATATAAGACTGAATAAAGTGGCTAGCCTGACTGATAGTCGTTTGGCTATTGCCTTCAATGGTAGCCTCAATGGCTGATGAACTAGATTGATAGTAGAAAGTCCCAACCAGAGCCAGGAGAATGAGAAATACTAGAAAGATGGAAATAACCATTCTAACTAGGAGAGAAGAACGCTTCATCGACCTTCTCCCTTCTTAAACTGACGAGGTGTCACACCTGCAATCTGTTTAAAACGTTGGGTAAAGTAGTTCATATCTTCAAAACCAACCTTTTCTGCAATCTCATAAATCTTTAAATCTGTGGTCAGAAGCAAGAGCTTGGCTTGTTTGACACGCTCTCTCACCAAATAATCCTGAAAAGGTAGGCCCAACTCTTTCTTAATCAAGGAACTCAGATAAGTCGGACTAAAGCCCAAGTCACTGGCCAAAGACTTCAAACTAAACTGACTGTCAGCTAGATGGGACTGGATCTTCTGGGCCAGATTTCCCTCAAACTTATCGGTTAATAAATCTTGTAACTGCTCTTCCTTCTCTTCTTTGTCTAGCTTTTGCTTGATTTTTCCCAACATGTCCTCAATATCCTGACGAGAAAAGGCTTGAGCAGGTAGTCATCCACACCGAGTTTGACAGCAGACAAGGCATAATCAAAATCATCGTAACCTGTCAAAAAAACCAGATGAACCTGAGGATAGGTTTCTCGGACCAGACTGGCCAACTGGATGCCATTTAGCTGAGGCATGTTGATATCGGTTAAAATGATATCCGGCACTTGTTGTTGAATCAATTCCCAAGCCTGTCTTCCATTTTCAGCCTGATCGATGATTTCCATATCGTAGGCTGCTACATCGACCAGCTTGGTCAAACCTTGTCTTACCAGATACTCATCTTCTACGATTAAGATTGTGTAGGTCATGCTCTGCTCCTTTGTCACTTACTAGTATCAGTATAGCAAAATTCTCCTCTAAGTGCTTAGGAAAGACTTCTTAATCAACATAATCTAGTAAATAAGCATAACCTTTTTCTTCCATTTGCGCTTTAGGAATAAAGCGAATGGAAAGACTATTGATACAGTAGCGCAAGCCCCCCTTGTCCTCTGGTCCATCCGTAAAGACATGGCCAAGATGAGAATCTCCAACTCTGCTCCGCACTTCCATACGCGTCATATTGTAAGACTTATCTTCCTTGTAAGTGGCAACATCTGGACTAATTGGTTGGGTGAAACTAGGCCAGCCACAACCAGACTCAAACTTGTCCTTTGATGAAAAGAGGGGTTCACCAGTTGCCACATCCACATAGATTCCAGATTCAAATTTATCCCAGTAGCGGTTTGAAAAAGCCCGTTCTGTTTGATTTTTCTGGGTGACTGCATACTCCTCAGCTGACAAGGTCTTTTTCAATTCCTCATCACTTGGTTTTGGATATTTGCTAGCATCGATAACGGGATAGGCAGCCTGATTAACATTGATATGGCAATAACCATTTGGATTTTTCTTGAGATAGTCTTGGTGATAGTCCTCAGCCACCACAAAATTCTTCAAGGCTTCCTTCTCAACTGCCAGAGGTTGGTCATATTTTTTAGCCACCTCATCAAAGACTTGGTTGATTACTTCCAAATCCTTGTCATCTGTGTAATAAACGCCGGTACGATACTGAGTCCCCACATCATTTCCTTGTTTATTTTTGCTGGTTGGATTGATAATACGGAAGTAATGAAGCAGGATTTCTTTGAGGGAAATTTGATTGGCGTCGTAAGTGACATGAACAGTCTCCGCATGTCCTGTTTGGTTAATCAATTCGTACTTGGTTGTTTCCCCTCTACCATTTGCATAGCCTGAAACGGCATCTGTCACTCCAGGCACGCGTGAGAAGTATTCCTCCACTCCCCAGAAACATCCACCAGCTAGATAAATCTCGTGCAAGTCTGCGTCTTTACTGACTTCTGTTTTTTTCACTTTTTTTCCTCCTTGGCTAACTGACGCTTTCTCAATTTGCGACGTATCTGTCTGCCCTGCATTTCGCATCAATAGAAAATAGAGACCGGTTATGGCTAGGAAAAAGACCCCTGCCAAGACAAACAATTTTACTTTATCATTCATGATCTTTCTCTACCCCATTTCTTTCAATTCTTTTAAAATCATATCCTTATCCATAAAACCTGGTTGCGTTTTGACCAGCTTGCCTTCCTTGTCTATAAAGGCTTGAGTCGGGTAAGAACGAACACCATAACTTTCCAAAAGTTTGCCTGACGAATCAATTAGAACTGGAAAATTTTTATAATCCAAGCCCTTGTACCAGTTCTTAAAGTCAGCTTCTGCTTGCTCCCCCTTGTGGCCAGGAGATACCACTGTCAAGACCACGTAGTCATCACCAGCATCCTTAGCAATTTCGTCCGTATCTGGAAGACTAGCTAGACAGATGGAACACCAAGAAGCCCAGAATTTGAGATAGACTTTCTTGCCCTTGTAGTCAGATAAACGATAGGTCTTACCATCTACTCCTGTTAGTTCAAAATCAGCGACTGCCTGACCTTTAGTCGCAGTTTGCGAGCTGACTTGTTCTGTTTTTGTTTGCTCCTTCATAGTAGATTCGTCTGACATATTTTTAGCCGAACAGGCTGCCAAGCAACAGATTGAGCCTACTCCAAGGAGGCATGTTTGCCATTTTTTCATTTCTTCTTCCTCTCTATTCAAATAATCTTGTCAAAATAGACGCATTTCCCAAAAGCACCAAGATTCCCATTACGATAATGAGGAAACCACCCACTTTTTTAAGGGTTCCGAGGTAGGGATGGAGTTTTCGGAAATGTTTCAAAACATAGCTGGAGGCTAGAGCTAGAACCAAGAATGGTAGTGCCAAACCCAGCGTGTAAACCAACATGAGACCAGCTCCCTGCCAAGCACCTGAGCCACCTGAAGCCGCTAAGGCCAAAACAGAGCCTAGAACAGGTCCTACACATGGAGTCCAAGCAAAACTAAAGGTCAACCCCAGTAAAAACGCCTGACTATAGCCGTTCCCCTTTTGCTCCTGTCTCTTTAGTTGTAGCCTTCTTTCCTTGTATAGTCCCTGAAAATGTAAGACCTCCATCTGGTGCAAGCCCAAGAGAATGATAACCGCACCCGTCACATACTGAAACCAAGAGGCATACAAAAGGTTTCCTAAAAAGCCAGCTCCATAACCCAGTAGGATAAAGATAAAGGAAATCCCCGCTATAAAGGCCAGAGTTCGCAATAAACTAACAATTGAGATTGAAAATTTCTCGCTAGAAGCCTGAGCACCATCTTTATCATCCAACAAGACCCCTGCATAGACCGGTAACAAGGGTAAGATACAAGGAGAAAAGAAGGAAAGAATTCCAGCAAGAAAAACACTGATAAAAAAGATAATAGTATCCATTGCCTTCCTCCATTCTTTGATTTGATAGGACTATTATAACCCCAAAACTCCAGAAAAAACAGGGACAATGATAGGAAAAAATAGGAATTTAATCAGCTTATTTAGAAATCTTGCACAAAAAAAGCCAGACAAGGTCTGACTTTGATAAAAACAGAAAAGAAAATTCACTACTCTTCTCTGCTTATCTGGTAATAAATAAGATCCGTAACGTAGTCTTTTCTCTCAACCCCATTGGCAATGGTTTTTAGATAGGTCATTCCCGCTTTTTCCATAACACGACCTGAAGCTGGATTGAGACTAGCATAACGTGCTCTGACCTTTTGAAAGCCTGCTTGGGTAAAACAGAAGTCTAAGACAGCTTTCAAGGCCTCTGTCATCATACCACGGCCCCAATAGGTTTTACCTAAAATATAGCCAATTTCACAAGAAGAATCATTCTCATCCATTGCAACGATGCTGATATCACCTATCACTTGCTCTGGGTTTTCCTTGAGGCAAATCGCCCATTTGTAATAGTTGGGATTAGCATAGGAGGCAATCCAATTACGAATCGAATTTCGAGTCACCTCGACATCAGAATGGGGATCCCAGGTGACATAGGTCAGATTCTCAGCAGACGAAGCCCAATTTTCAAACATAGCTTCTGCATCGCTCTCCACAAATCTTCTTAAGTTCAAACATTCTGTCTGTAACATTTGCGTACCGATTTCTTTCATGATGCGACCTCGCTTCCTTATTTCCGTACTTGGGGTAAAAAGATCACTCGAATCTACTCTCACTTTTTTATTTCAAGGTGAGAGGCTAAAAACCTCCACTGGAGGTTCCTCGTTTTCCCATATTTAGACTCGGGCTAAAAAGGTCCCCCGGACCTTTTTACTCCCAAAAGTCATCAAAGACGGTGATTGGTAAGTGGCGTTTGTGTTGGCCTTTGTACCACCAGTTTTCGATCCTTGCTTGAGCCTCTGGACTGATTGTTTTGCCTTCTAGGTAGTCATCAATTTCTGCATAAGTGACTCCGAGAGCGACTTCGTCAGCCAAGCCTGGCTTATCTTCTTCAAGGTCTGCGATGGGTACTTTTTCATAGAGGGCAGGATCTGCTCCAAGTTCTTTCAATAGTTGTTTTCCTTGGCGTTTATTGAGGCGGTAAAGAGGGAGAATGTCTGCACCACCGTCACCAAACTTAGTAAAGAATCCTGTGATATTTTCCGCAGCGTGATCTGTCCCAATAACAGCTCCGCTATGTGCTCCTGCAAGCGCATATTGAGCGATCATACGGCTACGAGCCTTGATATTTCCTTTGTTAAAATCCGTCATTGGACTGCCTGTAGCTTCTACCGCTAAGGCCATAGCATCAACAGAGTCCTTGATATTGACTACCACACTGACATCTGGTTGGATAAAGGTCAGGGCTTTTTGAGCGTCGTCTTCATCAGCTTGAACTCCATACGGAAGACGCACTGCGATAAATTTGTAGCTATCATCACCAGTTTCTGCTCGCATTTCTTCGATGGCTAATTGTGCCAAGCGCCCTGCTAAAGTCGAGTCCTGTCCTCCAGAAATTCCTAGTACAAAACTTTTAAGGAAGGGATGTTTTTTCAGGTATTTTTTTAAAAAGTCAATGGAACGACGGATTTCTTCCTGGGCATCAATCACTGGCTTGACACCCAGTTGCTGGATAATAGTCTCTTGCAAACTCATTCTTCTTCTCCTTCACCAAGAGCTTCCTTGCGCATCTTATCAATCAAGTCCATCTTATCTTGCCAAATATCACGGGCCAAATCTACTGGATAGTGCTGTGGATTGAGTACCCGTTTATACTCATCCCAAAGCTTGTCAAATTCTTTGCGAGCATAGGCCTGAATTTCTGTCAAACTAGGCAAGTTGTAAACCAATTTCCCTTCTTTGAAGATGTCCACCAAGAGAGGAACAGCATCAAAATTTCGAACAGTCTTCTTAATGTAAGTATAGGTCGGATGGAACATTTTGATTTCTGTCATGCTGGCAACATCCACACCGTCATAGGTGATGTAGTCACCTTCTGACTTGCCTTTTTCACGACTGGTAATGCGCCATACCTGCTTCTTACCTGGTGTCGATACTTTTTCAGCATTGCTTGAAAGCTTGATGGTGTTGCGCATATGATCATTTTCATCTTCAATGGCTACAATCTTATAAACTGCGCCAAGAGCAGGCTGATCATAGGCTGTGATCAGCTTGGTTCCAACACCCCAGACATCGATCTTAGCGTGTTGCATTTTGAGGTTAAGGATGGTATTTTCATCGAGGTCATTGGAAGCGTAAATTTTGGCATCTGGATATCCAGCTTCATCTAACTGTTGACGGACTTTCTTGGAAATATAGGCAATATCCCCAGAGTCGATACGAACACCCTTAAAGTTAATCTTGTCTCCCAGTTCACGAGCAACCTGAATGGCAGCTGGCACACCGATGCGAAGCGTATCATAAGTATCTACTAAAAAGACACAGTCACGATGGGTTGAAGCATAGGCCTTAAAGGCCTCATAGTCGTTTCCATAAACCTGTACCAAGGCATGGGCATGAGTCCCCAATACTGGAATACCAAAGAGCTTCCCTGCTCGCACATTGCTAGTCCCGTTGGCTCCACCAATCACGGCTGCGCGTGTTCCCCAGATAGCAGCATCCATTTCTTGCGCACGACGTGTCCCGAATTCCATCAAAGGCTCATCTTCAATGACCGAACGAATACGTGCTGCCTTTGTCGCTATCAAGGTTTGAAAGTTAACGATGTTTAAGAGAGCCGTTTCGACCAATTGACATTGGGCTAGAGGTCCTTCAACCTGCACAATCGGCTCATTAGCAAAAACCAAGTCCCCTTCCTGAGCAGAACGAACCGTTAGTTCTAACTTGAGATTTCGGAGGTAGTCCAGGAATTCTCCATGATAGCCAAGTGACTCCAAGTAGTCGATATCGCTATCTGAAAAACGCAAATCTTCAAGATATTGTACAATTCTTTCCAAACCAGCAAAAACTGCATAGCCGTTGTTGAAGGGTTGCTGGCGGAAATAAACCTCAAAAACCGCCTTCTTATTGTGAATTCCTTGGTCAAAGTAAACCTGCATCATGTTGATCTGGTACAAGTCTGTGTGCAAAGTTAAACTATCATCTGGATACATCTGTTTTCCTTCTTCCTTGTTTATAAGCCATGAAAGCCCTTAGTCGCTTTCCAACCATCTGATAAATTAGTACTATTATAACACATTTTATCGATATTGATAAAAAGCTAACAAGCTATTCTCCGTTCTCCAGTTCATCCATATCTCGCTCAAACTTTTTTTGAGCCCATTCGCCATAACTTTTAAGCCCGAGATTGCCGATAAAAACCCAAGGAAGGTAAATCAGGTAAGTAATCACCCAAGCAGACAAGTATTTAAAGTTCAAAGGATTGTGCTGATAAATTTCTATGTTGAATTGATAATTCTGCACCATCAAGAGAGTTGTAATAGCGAGAGTTACCAGCAAACACCCTATAATTGTAAAATGAAAACGACTATAGTAGTTCACACCCAAATCTCGAGCACGGCCGAAAAAGTAAGAAGTTCCAATAATGATAATGATGAGAATCATTCTCGGATTAAAAAGACTTGGTGCTAATACTGCAATCATATAAGATAAAAGCAAAAAAGCTATAGATATATAGAAACTTTCAGCCCCCGCTTTATTCATCAGTTGCTCTTCCCTTTCGTCTAATAATTGATAATAAAAAAATCTATTTTTCATCTTCTTCCTCCCAAACTTGCTGATTTCTGCGATTCAAGTATAGGATAACTCTATCCATAGAATAACTCCCAACGAGATAGATGACAACTGCTAGGACCACTTTTAGGGAGTACTTCCAAGTCAATAGACTGACCAGTTCCTCGCGATTACCTACGATATCAATCAGTAAAATCACTATAGAAAATCCCAAAGCAGATAAAATTCTTTCTTTTCCAGTCTCAACAATATCTCGAATATCAATTCCTACATACATGCGGCGAATAATGGCATACAAACCAACTCCGATCAATAAAAGTAATTCTGGCAAATAGGACAGAAGCGTTAAATTAAAAATATAAACTTTGGCAAAAATTTCCAGTGCCAAAAATAGGCACATTCCCAAAAAGAATTTCTCCTGAAATCTTTCCATCCAATTTTTCCGTACGTTCATCTTTGATTACAAGTTTTTTTCTATTCTTCATCTTCTTCCTCCCAAAATAATTGATCTAAAGTTTTGCCTAAGCATCTGCAAATGGACTGGCAAAGGGAGAGGCTAGGATTATATTTCCCAGCTTCAATCAAGCCGATAGTCTGCCTCGTAACACCCACAGCTTCTGCCAAATCCCCTTGTGTCATATCAAGCTCCACACGAGCTAGTTTTAACTTTAAATTTTTAGCCACTGGCATCCTCCTTCTATTTTTAAAAAGTTGCGCTTCTTTTCAAAAATATTATACCATATATCTAACTTAATGCAATATATAAATGTCATTTTTGTAATGTTTTGTTAACAAAAAAACTCTCTATCCTCTTACATGATAGAGAGTATTCGTTCTTTTTTGATACTTAGCTAAGCTCCTCTTCAAAGGAAAGAAGTCTAGGTCACAAATCCTTTTGGTAATAGTATCTTTGTCCTGTGTAGGGATAGTCTTGCAAGGTAAAAACTTCCTTGTAGCCATGTCTCTGGTAAAAGTCTGGTGCTTGAAACTGGTAGGTATTCACAAATGCAAAACAACAATTTCGATTCTTGGCTTCATTTTCCGCTTGTTGCAGTAGTTTCGAACCAATTCCTTGTCCTCGTAGCTCCTCTTTCACAAACAGATATTCGATTTCCAACCAATTTCCAAAAGTCTCTGCTACCAAGCCCGCCAAGAGATTGCCCTTTTCGTCTTCGACATAAAGGTTAAGCGGCTTACTTTCAGCCTCTTCTCTTTTTGAACGATTATAAGCACGAATTTGATTCCCAATTTCTTGCGCTTTCTCGGGCTCCTTATTGTCCAATCTAATGTACATCCCTGTCTCCTTTAATTTTAGGCTAAAATGCCTCAATAATATCTCTAATGAGTAAAAATACTAAAAATATTATAGATTTTTCTGTCTATCAAACAAATTCCACCCTCCTTATGATGATAGTTATTCAATCAACTCAACTCGTAAGGCTTCTATGAGATATCTTAAGAATACCACATATTTAATCAGTTGAGAAGAGACAAACATAAATATTTTATTCACCTGATGATTTCAAATCAATTACCATGCATTTTTCTACTTCCAAGGAAAGAGAGAAGACAGATTTCTTTGGTTTGTATAGAAGAGAATTTGCTTGCTCTAAATCAAATATTTAAAATAAAGCTTACGTCACTAATGCTCTTGAATTCCCTGTCCTGAGTTACATTAAAAGTAATCAGCAAACATTACAAATATGAAAGAAGTGAGTTTTTAGATATTAAAAACTTCAAAAAAATTTAAATCTAATATGGTCATCGTTTTCAATGCCAAGAAAAAGAGAAGCAAGGTGATTCTCCCTCGAGTTTAGTTATGAATCACTCACTTCCACTGTCATTGAAATCTAAAAACAAGTAGTCTGTCATAGAACTACTTGCTTTACTTTTAAATCAAAGGTTAGATATTACTTTTATCTTTTTTATCTGAAGATTTGTCCGTAGTTTTATCTTTAGACTTTGGAGAATTATTGCGGACAATTTTGTCATATCCTTCTGTATAGTCAATCAATTCAGTTGCTAGAGTACGATAATCTTCTTGAGAAATGAGCCAGTTGCCATCCTTGTCCTTGGTTAATTTGATTTCTGTATCAAAATCCCCAGTAGTAAAAGGTGTATGAGCTAGATTTGGATCTACGTCGCTATAGATAGTGAAATCATTCTTGAAGAGGTGTTCGAAAATCCAGTAAGAGATTAATGTTTGATAACGCTTGATGTCAACATCTGAACCGGATTGGTTGTACTTACCTAAGTTGTCAATGCCTCCAATTAGAGTCGTAAGAACTTCCCTTGTAGATGAAGCCAATCCCTTAGAGTGCAACTTTTTAGAGTTAAAAGTAACAGTTGCTGTATTACCGGATTCATCTACCTTCACATCTTTAACTGAATAAGAACCAATATCTTGGTATAATCTACGTCTCATTTTCAAGAAACCTGAAATTGTTTCTTCTGGAGTTTCTACAGGAAAATCTTTGTGCCATTGTACTGAGTAGGTAGATGCAGTCGAAAGACCTTCTTCTTTAATTTTTTCACTTGTTTGAACTGCAAATATGGCCTCAGTCCATTTTTCATAGGTTTCACCATAAATCTTCTTGAATCGGGCAGAGTCACTAGTAAGCATTGAATCTAAGAGAATTTCAGCATCTTTTGTAACTTTCTCTTTAACTTCTGCTGCTTCATCCTTCTTCTCAACTTGTTCTGTTTTCTCCTTGTTATCAGAAGAAGCTTCAGATGACTGTTTAGACAATGCAGAACATGCACCCAAGATAACTGTTGAAAGTGCTAAGATACTTAGTAACTTAATCTTTTTCATGTTTCACCTCTTTATGAAAATTTATTCTTGGAGGCCACCTCCAAGGATAGTTATTTAGAAAAACACTGGGTTCATCTAACGGAGAATGGGGGATTCGAACCCCCGCGCCGGTTATCCGACCTAACGATTTAGCAAACCGTCCTCTTCAGCCTCTTGAGTAATTCTCCACTAACACACTAAAATAAATAGGATACAACAAAAGATACAATTTTAAAAAATCACACTGTATTCCTGTTTAAAATGGAGCCGGTGGGAGTCGAACCCACGTCCAAACATCTGCCAACATATTTGTCTACAACCATAGGTTATGTATTGTTTTAACAGTCCCTCGACACATAACTCAAGCCTAGGAACTGCGAGTCTATCAATCTCTTATCAAACCACTAGACAAGGCTTAATCGTATCTCGCTAATCATAAGACCTGTCATTGAACACGAGCAATCCAAATCGGGTCACGCCTGCTGGTTTTTAGGCAGCTAGAGCGTAAGAAGTGTTATTTTTTGCAGTTATATTTAACTGAGCGTTTACGTCGCCACACGGGTTGCAAAATATGCCTCATAATGCCTGTCGAATCCGTAACGACCCCAAGATTATAGAACTATTATAACCTATCTTCATAAAAAATGCAAAATCAAGCCGATTCTTTAGAAAAGATACGTTTTCAAAGCATCTGATAAGGCTTGATAACCTGCTACACTTAGATGGAGGCCATCTGTTGTATAGTCTTTTTTGAGTTGTCCTTCTGAATCTGTCAAACTATCATAAATCGGCACAAAATCCACCTGTATGTAGGCAGCTGCCAGAGACTCAAAGGCCTGATTCCATTCTCTAATCTTTTCATTGGTACGAATATAGACTGTCTGCTTGTATTCTTCTCCTTCATTGACCGGCAGAATCGAAAGGAGCTTTATTTGTGATAGCGGATAATCTCGGTTAAGCGATTGAATCACACCTTCAAGATTATCCAAAGCATCATTCATGGGAATATCTTTTCCGATATCGTTTGTCCCAATTAGGAGAATAATTTGATCGACAGCATCACCATAAAGATGGGCATCAAGGTTATCTAGTAAAAGTCCTGTCTGGTATCCTCGAATCCCTCTATTGACAATCGTTTTTGCAGTCCCGAGTAACTCTTGGAAAGGGTAATATTCTACAATCGAATCGCCGATAAAGATGATATCTGGCTCTAGGACAGAGATTTGATTCAATTCACGATACTTGGTTTGAATCTTTGCCTGCTCTTTTAGGAGCCAATTTTCTAATAACTGTACTGCCACCTTATCCCTCTTTCTCTAACCAATTTTCTAGGACCTGATAAACGCCCCCTTGGCTGTTAGCTGGTGCTAGAGCAGTCGCAACTGCCTTGGCCTCATCATCTGCATTTTCCATCGCATAGGCAATACCAGCCATCTCCAACATCTCGACATCATTTTCACTGTCACCAAAGCCATAACTTGTTCCGATTGCAAATTCCAGCGCTTGAGTAATTCTTCCAATCCCCAAGCCTTGTGAACACCAGCCTGTAGGATATCTATACAACCATAACCGCTAGAAACAGCTCTTACACGACCATCAAATAAATCATTAATTTCCTGCAAAACGGAACTAGAACGTTCCTCACCAACAACCATGCTCATCTTTAGTACTCCTCCAAAGAGGTCTGAGTTTAGCTCATCCACAAAATTGGTTCTTTGGTAAAGTTTTTCAATCATCTCTGGAGTCATAAATTTTTCTAGGTCTGTAAAAACAGTTCCTTTCTTGACAAAACTCCCATTCATACTGGTGACGACGAACTGATCTCTACACTCCCTCCCTTTAAAATGAACTAAAGCCTTGTCAACCATAGAATCATCCCAGGTCTGAGCCTGAAGTAATGTATCATGTTCAAAAATACGAGCACCATTGGCAACGACTAGGACAACTCTACTCGCCAAATGTTTAAGCAATTGTCTCATCCGATGGACTTCATTTCCTGTCGCAATGACAAAACGGATACCTCGCTCATCTAATTGATCTAAAATCTTTTCTAAACGTGGCAAGTCCAGTTGCCCTCTTGGATCCAGCAAGGTCCCATCCATATCCGTTGCAATGAGTTTTATCATACAATTAGCTCCTTTTTATTATTAGGGGTGTGCAAAGGGCATTTAGGGTGTGCATCTTTTAACGATTTAGGCAACCCCCATCATTTCTCATCTCTGTTAATCCTTTATATTATATCATAAAATGAATGTCTCATTCCATTCATAAAAACAGTCAGATCATATTTCTATGACCTGACCGTTTTTGAAGTGGACTTCTACTTTATCCTTTGTGTGTATGACCATTTTTTCCACTAATGTGTTGAAGAGTTTTTCATTAAATGCCATGATCATGTATTGTTTTATAGATAAATCTTATTTCTCGAATCTCTCACTACTGCTATTCTTTTAGTGAAATACTTATATTCTGTTTGTTGAGTGATAAATTCATCATCAAATTCAAAAAGATTTTTTTCGCTTATATATTCATAAGTAATTAAAACAGCTTCTCCTGATTTTATTAACAAAGGAAATTTAGCATCATTGACATAATTATTCATAGAAGTATCAATTACATTTATTAATTTCTTATCTATAAATTTAACATTTTTACCTGTAAGAAACTTTTGATTCCCTTCCTTAGTTGTAAACTTTCCAAATCCACATTCTTTTATAATTATGGGAACATCACCCATGTTTTCCAATGTAATTACAAACTCCAGCATCTTCTTATCCAGATACTGAGAGAATGTACTACTTACTAATAATTTTCTTGATTTAGGTCTTAATATTTGCCATAAAGCTACAATAACGGCTCCAATTGTCCCTACAGCAGATAATGCTGTCCAAAAATATTTCAGAACATATTACATTCATATATAAGCTACCTCCATGTGTATTGTAACTCTTATTATACTACTAAATACCTATTTCTAAAACCTATCAAACTCACTCTGACCAGCCACACGTTGATACTTCACATCATCATTAGCTTTTTCTGTCCACATATCTAGCACCATGCCGATTGTGAGTAAATCTAAATCACCTACTGATATGCCTATTTCAACACTTCTGAGTAAAAAAATAGAACTGTTGTCATTTCACGACTTGTTTTTTCAAGTTTTTTTAGATTGTATATCGGTTTGTAAATTATTACCTCATATTTTTAAAATCTCTGGTAAGATTTCATAAATTGAAAACATCTCAAACTCATCTAACCATTCATCAATGGTTGGAGGAATAGTTTTATCTGCGTGATACGCCATAATATATGCCACATTCTCAAAAATCTCTAAATCTTCAATCTCAAAACTTTGTTCGTTGACTTTAAATGATTTTTCTAGTTTAGCTAAATCTTTAAAAATATCACGCTTGAACTTGATACGATACAAACGTGGAATGGTAGCTGATGATTTGAACTTCACTTCTTTGTCGTTAACTGTTACTGTTTTTTCAATCATAAGCTACCTCCTAACGTGACGGTGTATTCGCAGCTTGTTCCTGTGGAAGATAAACTGCCTTATACCAATTCTTTTAACGTTTCAAATTTCATCTTCTGCGAATCAAATTATTTCATTCGCACCAAATTTCACCTTAACTCTAACTCTCTTTATTCCAAGGAATTTCTTGCTTCTATTGTATTATCCATTTAATCTCTATTTCCGTTGCAATCAATTTAATCGTCATCTCGTCTCCTTTAGGGCGAGTTTCTACCACTTCAACCCTACATGTTCATTCATTTCTTTATAAGCTGTGTCAATTCGTTCCTTGGTCGTCTCATCCAACTTGTCACGGTGACTGCCCCCCTCGATGAAGTCCTCTAGGATATAGGTCTGATAGAGGAAGAGCGGATAGCCTTCTGGTGAATAAGTTCCTTTTGGAGTTCGATTGACCCAAGTCGGATGCGCTTTGGCAGTTTCAATCCTTGTCTTTCCATCTTTTTTCTTAATAGTCACATCCATGAGAACACCGCGCTCTGTCCACCTGGCATTTTCCTCATCTTGCATGGTTTCAATGCGCTGGTTTGAGAGGAAATTTCCCATGGAATAGATAATGAGTTTCTTGTCTCCATCTTTTTCAACCGTTTCGGCAGGTTCAACGACATGAGGATGCCCTCCAAAGATAATATCAGCTCCCCAGTCCACCATCTTGTGGTACAGTGTCTTCTGTTCTTCCGTTGGTTCCAGCTGGTACTCAATTCCCATCTGAGGCATAACAACAGTGATATCCGCTTCTTTCTCTGCGCGCTCGATTTCCGCCTTCATCTTTTCTTCGTCTAAGTCAGAAAGGTAGCGATTATAGTCCTCTTGAGAAATATACTGCTCAATGCCATTAAAACCATAGGAATAGGCCAAGAGAGCTACCTTGATACCGTTGACTTCCTTGATAACAAGGGGAGACTCGTCCCGTGGTTCCTTTGTGTAAACTCCGATAGGCGTCATCCCTGCCTTTTCAATAGCTTGAGCTGTTGAGACCACTCCCTCTATCTGAGAATCGAGGATGTGATTGTGGGCCAAGTCTAAAACCTGATAGCCTGCATCCTTGATCGCATCCATCACCTCACCAGGTGCATTAAAAAGAGGATAACCTGCCAAATAGTGATCCTTGTTCACAGTTCCTTCAAAATCACCAATTACCAAATCCGCTTGTTTGAGCCATGGCTTTACATACTCAAAATTTTCGTGGAAATCATAGCTCCCATCTTCTTTTAGAGCTGTTCGGTAGATGGGGATATGGTAGAGAAGGTCACCATTTGCCATGATACGGGCTGTCTTTTCATCAGAATCATTTTCCTTGAATTGACTAGAAGTACTTGCAGAATCAACTGGATTCGTTCCCTTGTTGCCTTGTACTGCTCGAACTAACAAGTTCAGCCCCATGGACAAGGCAACTGCCAGCAACAACACTGTAATAAACTGGGCATTGGTCCAAGATTTATATCTCCTAAAGAAACTAATACTAGCCTTCAACAATCCATAAAGAGGACCATGAGGCCGTCTATTTTGTCGCTTTTCCATCTTTATTCCCCCCTTGCTTTTACTGCAAGTCTTTTCTTTTATTATACCACAGACAAAAGGGGAATACCGTTTATTATATTATTTTTTAGGAACTTCTGCGACTTTCTTTCTAACCTTTTTTGTGTTATCATGTAGAGGTAATGAAAGGAGAGAAAATGTCTGCTATAGAACGTATTACAAAAGCTGCTCATTTGATTGATATGAAAGATATTATCCGTGAGGGAAACCCAACTCTGCGTGCAGTTGCTGAGGAAGTCACTTTCCCGCTATCTGATCAGGATATCATCCTTGGTGAAAAAATGATGCAATTCCTCAAACATTCTCAGGATCCTGTTATGGCTGAGAAAATGGGACTCCGTGGTGGTGTTGGACTTGCTGCTCCCCAGCTGGATATCTCAAAACGTATTATTGCTGTCTTGGTCCCAAATATTGTAGAAGAAGGCGAAACTCCACAGGAAGCCTACGATTTACAAGCCATTATGTACAATCCAAAAATCGTATCCCACTCTGTTCAGGACGCTGCTCTTGGCGAAGGAGAAGGTTGCCTATCTGTTGACCGTAACGTGCCAGGCTACGTTGTCCGCCATGCCCGCGTCACTGTCGATTACTTTGACAAGGACGGCGAAAAACATCGTATCAAGCTCAAAGGCTACAACTCCATCGTTGTCCAACATGAAATTGATCATCTAAACGGAATCATGTTTTACGATCGTATCAATGAGAAGGATCCGTTTGCTGTTAAAGATGGTTTACTAATTCTGGAATAAAGAAAATCCCGTTGCAATGTACTGCCCCAAAAAAGTTAGACAGAAGAATCTTACTTTTGTGGTGCGGTACATTGAACGGAGTTTTTTTCTTATGCTCCCCACGCAAGCAAGAGATACATGAGGCTAGAACCAAACATATCTGCTAGAGCATGCATGAGGAAAAATGGCAAGAGATTTGAATTTATACTTGTATAAGAAGTAATAGAATAAGCCATAAACGACACCAATAACCAGTGCCCACACCAGTCCTTGATAAGTGTGAAAAGAAATCCGAATGATGGTGGAATAAAGCAAAACCCACCACTTGTACTTTTCTTTCACTGAAGTCAATAATCCTAGAAAGAAAAACTCTTCATAGAAGCCATTTAGCAAGGCATAGGCAATTGCCATCGGACTAAGCGCTAGGAATTTCCGTATAATTTCCATGGGATCTATGTGGGCAAAAAGAGCTGGATTTAAGTAATTGTATTCACCAGTTAGTGTCGTCACCAGGTCTCCAAACAATCCCACAATGGCAAATATAAAAGGAACCCAAAAGAGAAGGGACCAGGTCCAACGAATGGGAAGTTGTTTGAAGTCATAATTTCGAATCAAAAGGTAAAGAAAGGTCAAGGTCAGAAGTATCACTTGCAAGGTGAAGTTGCTCAAATAGCCTACTCCCTCGCCGACAGTATTACTTACCGTATCCATTGTAGTTGACAGATCTGTCGGAAACATACTTGCTAAAAAGAGCTCCGTTGAACGAATGATAAACTGGCCAAACATTAGAACTGTAATAATCAGAATATCAAACCATCTCAAGTAGCGCAGGGGCTTAGTTGGGTGAATGCTTTTTAAAATTTTCATATCTCCTCCTTCTAGCAGTTAAAGATTGGTTTATTGTAAGAAAAGAAACTTAAAATTTTATAAAATTCTACTCCCATTCCTTATCCGCAATCAGTATTTCGATAGGATATTCAAACCAACCACTTTTTACGAGTAACTCGTTTCTCATTCAACCTTCCGTTTATTTTCTAGCAACAAATCTTTCAAAGAAATGATAGTGACTGCAAGCAAAATCATGGCCATACCAACAAAATCAATCGCATAGAATTGCTCCTTCATAATCAGAAAGGCAAAGAAAACGGCTGAGATGGGCTCTATGGAAGCCAATAAACTGGACTTAACAGGTCCTATTAGACTAGCTCCTTTTAGGAAAGCTGTGTAGGCAAAGACCGTTCCGATGATGATAATGCCCGCAAATGCAAAGAGAAAATCCAAACTTGCCGGTATACTGGCCCACAAAACTCCTGTGAAGGGAATAGCCCCGACACCAGAAATAACCATGCCCACACCAATCACCAACATACTTCCCCACTTCTTAATCAAAGCGATAGGGAGGATAATATAGAGGGCATAGGTCAAGGCAGAAAAGAGACCCCAAAAGAGACCAGCAGGTGTAACCGACAATTGGTCAAGTTCCCCATGCGTAGCAATAAGAAAAGTTCCTCCAATTGCTAAACCAATTGAAATAATCTCTGCCAGAGTCGGCGCTACCTTGTCCTTGATACAAGTATAAATCAAGATCCCAACAGGACATACATACTGGAGAACCGTCGCCGTTCCAGCATTGGTCTCCTGAATGGCAGAAAGATAGGCAAACTGGTTTAAGAAAAGTCCAAACATGGCAAATAACAAGAGAGAGAAAAGGCTTTTTCTGTCTTTTAAAAAAGCAAGGAGTTTATCCTTTGCGGTCGCATAAGTTAAAAATACCAGGGCCAATCCTGCAATAATGAGCCGCAGATTAGTCAAGACTAGAGCGGAAATCCCGTGTGCCATCAGGTATTGGCCACTGGTTCCAGACAAACCCCAAGCAATCCCTGCCACTACTGTAAAGAGAGTTCCTTTTACGGTTTTTGACATGCTTTCCCTCTACCTTTCCCTACGAATCATATCCATGACTTGGTTTCGATCGACTATCCACTGAGCACGTTCATCCTTCTCATACGTTCGATTGGATAAAAAGATAGCAGCTTCCTGTTTCTCTTGATTCCACATGATGAAAGTACCTGTATAGCCCGTATGGTCAAGCCAGGCTCCCTCCAGATTCCAAGCTAGCGAACGCTCCTTATCATCTAAGGGAGAAAAATTTCGGCTTAAGTTTTCAGCAAAATCATCTTTCAAGTAATGTTCCAGAAAGATTTGCAAATCCTTAACAGTTGAAAATAAACCAGCACTTCCAGCATGTTTTCCCAAAAGACGAGCTTTGGGATCGTGAATACTGCCTGCCTCTCTTCCCCTCACTGTCGGTACAGCAAGCTCAACAGGGCCAAACATGGTTTCCTTCATCCCCCATGGGTTCAAAACTTGTTCTTTTATAATCTGATCCAAGTCTTGTTCAAAGATTTTCTCCAAAAGAAAGCCCAAGAGTAAAAAATGAACATCCGAGTATAGAAAAGCAGGCTGACTGCGTCTATTCAGATAAAACATGGCTTCTCTTAATTCCTCAGCACCTAACTGGTCCCTATTGGGAATAAAGGGGTCCAAGTCTGTTGCGTGGGTCAAGAGTTGACGAATAGAAATATCTGGGTAATCACATTCAGGAAAAAAATCCGTCACTGGTCGATCAATATCTAATTTGCCTTGCTGCCACAAGAAGGTAAAGACTGTCCCTACTCCCACGACCTTACTCACACTGGCCAGGTCGTAGACCAGCCCTAACTCTGTTTTTAATCCTTTCTCAGGATCACTCAAGCCTAGGTAGGATTCTCTCCATTCTCCGTCCTTAAAATACGCAAAAGAGGCCCCGGGATAGACCCCTGCCTCGATTTGTTCTTCTATTTTTCTTAGAATTTTTGTCCACTTCATGCTTCTTCAAACCACAATTCGATATTATTGGTATCTTTACCAAGGAAGAATTTTTCAGACTTTGGAATAAAATAGTCTGTGCCTTCAAATTTCTGACGAAGACTAGTTAAATCTAGATCCTTTACCAAAAATTTCAGCATAGACAAGTCCCAAGTAACATTGTTTTCAACAGCCAAATCTGGCCCTTGCCCTTGAGTAAATGTGATAACTGTACCCACTTTTTCAGGAGCAAGTATACTCTCCGTCCCCTCAGGTAAGCGCAACTCCATAGAAATCTCAAATTGACTCAAATATCTTATACTTGTATTTGAAGAAAATTCAGGAACAGTTTCCAGTGAAACCAAATCTTTAATATGATTTTCCGCATGAACAAGAATCACATCCTGTTCAGGAGAAACAATCTCAAAAGCATAACCACGACTTCCTTTAAATAGGCGAGGAAGAGACTTCATCTGTGAAAGAAGACCCTCGATTTCAGATGGATCCTTCACCTTGACGACTAGTCTGGCTAGTTTTTTTAGCCCTTCAACTTTCCGAGTACGCATACTTGGAGCCTCTTCCAGTATCAACTTTTCAACACCTGTTTGGTCACCAAGTGAGAGGAAGGCTGATTCTTCTAATAAGGGCTTCATCCCTAAGGTTTCAATATAAAATCGTTCATTTAATTTTCGGTTATTGACCTTCAAAGTCGGAATAATTTGTATCATTTGATTTCCATTCATAACTTCCTCCAACTCTCTTTATTTTAAAGGATTTTAAGATTTTTTACAAGCTATTCCACTTAAATTCCAGAATTTTTTACAAAAATTTCCAGTAAAAAAACTGGGGTTCCCCAGTTTCATTTCTTATAGGTAAAGTAGTTTGAATAGTGCTACTGCTGCAATACCTGCTGCAATTGGAGCTACAACTGGAACCCATGCATACCACCATTTTGAATCACCCTTGTGTTGACCAAGAACTGATTTTGGAAGGAGTTCGTGAAGAAGACGTGGTCCAAAGTCACGAGCTGGGTTCAAACCAGGTCCAGTAGGTCCACCAAGTGAAGTTACCAAGGCCATCACTAGGAAACCAAGTGCCAAGTGTGCAACTGAGATCCCAGCAGCTGTATGTGGAGCTACTTGAGCTTTCACTGCCAATTCACTTAAATCAACAGTTTGTCCAGCTTGAGTAGCCATTTGTTTCATGTATTGAAGAACCTCAGCACCGAAGAAGTTTTTAGTCAAACCAAGTGCTGCAAAGAAAAGAACAAATGAACCTACAAACTCATTGAGGAAGCCGTTAACAGTAGCTGCAAAACGTGATTCTTTTGTACCGTGGTCGATGCTTGAAATTGTTGAGAAGGTACCCAAGATATTGTTTGGGTTTTCTGTTTTCAAGTAGTAAGGACGGTGAGTCGCTACAACCAAAGCTTGACCGAAGATTGCTCCCAAAACTTGCGCTAGAATGTAAAATGGTACTTGATCCCAAGAGAAAAGTCCGCTAACAGCAAGTCCAAGAGTGAAAGCTGGGTTGATGTGGTTACCAGAAACGTTACCGAACATCAAGGCTGGGATCATAACCCCCATACCATAACCAACAGCGATAACGAGCCAGCCACTTTGGTGACCTTTCGTACCTTTAAGTTCAACGTTAGCAACTGCACCATTACCAAGAATGATCAAAATAGCAGTTCCCAAGAATTCTGTGGCATATTTAATAGCCCATGTAAAATCCATTTGATAGATTCTCCTTAAATTTTTTTAGACAATCCTTATTCTATCAATTTTTAGGCCTTTTAGCAATATCTTTTCTAAAAGAATCTATGGAAAACGCTTTATTTAACCTATGTTTAAGAAAAGGATAAAGAAGTCAAACTCCTTTCATCCTTTTCATTAATCTTGACGTTGACCAAAGTCTGCAATCATCTGCTCCATCTCTTGACGGCTTGGAGTTGTTAGCATATAAAGGTAATCCCCTTGTAGCTCTGCAAAAGCTGCTGGCATAATTTTTTTGACCTTGAATTGTTGGCTATACTTGGTAAGCAAGTCTTCTTCTGAATACACATAGTTGACATTGGCACGACGTGAAGTTGCCAAGCAATACTGGGGCTCAAACTCTGATCTTGGAAACTCTTCTCCTGCTACAATAGCCGCATAACCACGATAGAGGTCCAAGGAGTGAGCAAAGTTATAAACATCAATGGTAAAGCCACCCGCAGGACGGTTATTGTACTCAATGGCGATATAGTCGTCCCCTTCACGGAAGAACTCAATATGGAAAAAACGTTCTTTCATACCAAATTCCTTGACAATGGCCTCACCATACTTGCGCAGTTTGGGGTCCATATCCTTGATGACATAGTAGGAATTGTCCATCTTATAAATCATCAGATCAAGTGGTGTATAGACATAGTCAAAAGTTGTTGAGAAGACAATCTGACCATCCTTATCCACCAGTCCATCAAAGGTACAGATTTCGCTGGAAGTGACAAATTTCTCAAAGAAATAAACGGTTGAACGGTCCCATTCTTGCTTGAAGTGATTGATATCGTCTTCTGTCTCAAGCTTAAAGGTGGCTGCTGCTCCCACTCCATTATCAGGTTTAGCAATCATTGGTAGGCCAATCGTCTCAACTGCTTGGTCGACATCTGCTTCTGTCTGGATAACAGCTCCAGGTACCACAGGGACACCTGCTTTTTTGAAAAGTTTCTTCATCTCAGACTTAAACTTGGTCTTTTTGAGATCCTCTGGTTTGGCACCAAAGACATTGAATTGTTCTCTAAGTGTTGCGTCCAACTCAAGCCAGTATTCATTGTGGGACTCAATGCGGTCGATAGGACCATGCTTGTAGAAAAGAAAAGCTACTGCACGCTTGACTTCATCTATATTCTCAAGATTGTCTACACGGAAATACTCGGTCAGGCTATTACGCAAAGGCTCATCCAGTTGCTCGTAAGGTTCTTGACCAATCCCCAAAACTGTGATACCTTTATTGGCTAGTTCAATAGTAAACTGTTGAAAATTTTGTGGATAGTAGGGAGAAATAACAAGGTAATTCATAGGCAACTCCTTTTATAGATACAGGTGTCCAAGAAAATAGGGCATTTGTTTACGCCACCATTCCCAGTCATGGGCGACATCGTGTCCCCATTCCGCAAACCAGGCTGGAATTTGTTTCTGGTCAAAGGCTTCTTTGAGCTTGTAGAAGGATGGCAGACCATCTTGTTCCCAAGCACCAAGACCCGTACAGACGACAATCTCCGCCTGACGGTAACGATCGATAAACCAGCCGTCATTCTGATTCCAAATATAATCTACTGGCGAGTTCTGGTAAATAGCATCATCATTGTAGTAATCACCGACAAAGAAACGTGCGTCGTAAACACCACTGAGAGCAATCACCTTGGTAAAGACATCCGGATGCTGGAGGAAGAAATTGAGTGCATGGTAGGCCCCCATGGAGCAACCTGTCGTCATCATACCGTCAAACCAACCTGTCTTATGCTTGATAAAAGGAATGGCCTCCTCAATCACATAGCGTTCGTAGGCACGGTGCATCTCTGCTTGGTCATGACCATTTTTCCAAGTGGCCAACCAGCTCTCACTGTCAACACTGGATAGGGTAAAGAACTGAACACGACCTTCTTCGATAAAGGAAGCACAGGCATCAATCATGCCAAAATCATAGTATTCATTGTGACTGCCACCAGATGAAGCAAAAACCACGACTGGAATCCCAGCGTGTCCATAACGGTTGAGATACATTTCACGGTTGAGGTGGCCACTCCAGTGGCTAAGATGTTCAATATGCATTGGCTTTCTCCTTTCCTAACTTACCATTTCTCTGCAAAAAAACGGAGACAGTCTGGTAAATTTTCCGACCAAGGGATCTCACTATGGATAGCACCAGACTGAACTTTCAAAACAAGATTATCCAAGTGTACTCCTCCTGCAATCAAATCATGGTAATAGCGAAGTGATGAGTCGATATAGGCTTGCTTGATATTGCCAGCCATCAAGGTCTTGTCTGTATCATCTGCTTCTTCCGTTCCAACATAGATGAAAATACGCTGATCAGGCGACAGTTTCTTGCGCTCGATATAGCGGTTAAAGGCTTCTTGGTGGAGCCAGTTAGCAGATGAGAAGACACCTAGACAACCAATTCGGTCTTGGTACTCTAATCCGATAAACTGGGTAATATTGCCTCCTAGTGACGAGCCAATCATAGCCGTATGCTGTCGATCAGCTTTGGTACGATAGGTCTCATCGATAAAAGGCTTGACCACCTCCATGACAAACTCAGCATACTCCACACCCTTACCGCCAAACTGCTGGCCTGGTATAGGAGATTCTTGGAATTTCCAAGCCGCATACTCATTCATCCGTCCCATTCCGTCATTATCAATAGCAACAACAATCATGCGACTGATGTCTGGGTTTCGTTTAATAGCTGGGATTATCTTCCAAGAGTGTCCGATATAGGATTCCTTGCTGTAAAAGACATTTTGCCCGTCATGAAAATAGACAACAGGGTAAAAACGGTCTGTGTCTTTCTCGTAATCCTTAGGCAGAAGAACACGCACACGACGCTCTTTTCCTGTATAAGGAACCTTGAGTTTGTGTTCTTTCATTTTTAAGTAAAAGTAGGAATGATTCATTGTCAGAAAACTCTCTATATTCAAAATTTTATCTCATTATACCATAAAAATAGAAAAAAAGTCAGTAAATGTCCATTTTAAGGATAAATAACTAACTTTTTCATATATACTTTCTGAATTCTTCTGGTTTTTCTGATTAGAGGAGATTATCAATCAAGTTATCGACTTCATCTTTTTTTCAGCTTGAGGTGTGATCTTAGTAATCATAATCCCTACCACTGCCCGCTCAACCAAACCTTCAACATCCATCCGTTTTTCATACTGCTCAGCATTTTCTATCTTAGGATTGGTCTTAGGACGGTCAGGCGCAAAAATAGTACAGCAGTCCTCAAAAGGCTGGATAGAAATTTCAAAGGTATCAATTTCCTGAGCGATGTCAATGATTTCCAACTTGTCCATAGTAACCACAGGGCGAATGATAGGAGTGTTGGTCACAGCGTTGATAGCCTGCATGCTTTCCAAAGTCTGGCTTGCTACTTGACCAAGGCTTTCCCCATTGATAATAACCAGACCCTTTCTCACTTCACGGATACGGTCGGTAATGCGCATCATGAAGCGACGAGTTAGAGTCATCAAATAAGCTTCTGGCGCCTTGGCCTTGATTTCCTCTTGAATCTCAGTGAAAGGCACTTCGATAAATTGGATATTACCCCCAAACTTGGTCAATTTACGGGTCAAGTCCTGCGCTTTCTTCAGGGCACCAGGACTGGTATAAGGTGGACTAGCAAAGTGAACCGCCTCAATATCTACTCCACGTTTCAAAGCAAGATAACCTGCTACAGGTGAGTCAATGCCACCTGACAACATGAGCATCCCCTTACCAGAAGTTCCCACTGGCAAACCACCTGCTCCGCGAATAGTTTCATAAGAAAGATAAGCCGCTTCCTCACGAATCTCCACTTGGAGATTGATATCCGGATTTTTCATTTGGGCTTGAATAGTTGGAATTACGTCGAAAACAGCTCCACCAAGGGTTTGGTTGAGTTCACGACTGTCGAGTTCAAAGTTGTGGTCGCTACGTCTACTAGAGATTTTAAAGGTCATGCCCTCCTTGTAGATGTCTTGCATAATCTCTTGGACAGCTTCCTTGAGCGTTACAACTGACTTTTCAACCTTATATACTGGAGAAAAATTTTGAATTCCGAAGACTTGTTTGAGCGATGTTGCTACTGCTGTGTAGTCGGCTCCGTTTAGATAAGCGTGGGCACGGTCGCGATCAGCGGTCACCTTGACTTGGGGATAGATGGACAAAACGTCCGAAATGTTATTGCGAAGTTTATTGATGAAACGCATACGATTTTTTCCCTTTGTTGACAACTCTCCGTAGCGAATCATAATTTCTGAATACTGCATGAATGCTCCTATCTTACTTTTCTAGTTTGATTGTAAATTAATTTTAGCTTGGTCAAAAACTGCTCAACCTGACTCATATCATTTTCCAGGTCTAGACTGAGGCGTACAGCTGACTGGGCCTTATCCTTGTCCACTCCTATAGCAATCAAGGTACCCGCAGGTTTTCCTGCTTTGGACGAACAAGCAGAGGTTGTGGAAATGAAAATATCATAGTCTTCAAATGCATGAACGATGACTTCTCCACGAACACCCTTAATCCCAAAAGTCAGGATATGAGGGGCAAAGCCTTTCTCATCTGAAAAGACGAAAATATCTGGATAGTCCAGAAGGGCTTGGCGAATAACTGATTTCATCTGCCCTGTCTTGCTAGTAAAGATATCCAGCTTTTCCATAGCCAAACGGAGAGCCTTAGCTGTTGCGGCAATTCCTGCAACATTTTCCGTCGTCGAACGATAATCGCGCTCCTGACCACCACCAGTCAATAGAGGTGTAATCTTCTTGCCAGACTTGATATAGACAAAACCAACACCTCTGAGACCGTGGAACTTATGACTCGAGAAGGTCGCAAAATCCACTCGATCCGTCAGATACTTTTCAGTTGGAATTTTAGCAAGTGCTTGAACTGCATCAACGTGAAAGGAAATGGTTGGTTTATCAGCTAAAAGTTCTGAAATAGCTTGAATAGGCTGGATAGAGCCGATTTCATTGTTTACTGCCATGACCGAAACGAGGGTCGTATCTGATCGAATCAAACTTGCTAGGGCCTCAACATCTACAAATCCCTTCTCATCAACTGGGGCAAAATCCACCTCAAAACCTTGATTTTTCAGCCAGAGGGCTGACTCCTTGACTGCTGGATGCTCAATAGCTGATACGATGATGTGCTTGCCAAACTGGGCTTTTTCAAAGGCTACACCCTTGATGACCCAGTTATCCCCTTCTGTTCCACCAGAGGTAAAGAAATTTCATCACTCTTCTTTCCAATCAAATCTGCAATTTGCTGCCGGGAAGCATCTAAAATTCGTGTTGCCTGGTCTCCCAAACGATGGAGGCTAGAAGGATTTCCTAGAATTTTCGAAGCGACCTGCATATAGGTCTCTAGAGCTTCAGGATAAGGCTTAGTTGTCGCCGAATTATCAAAGTAGATCATGTTTTTCTCACGCTTTCTAAAAATCACTCACTCTATTGTATCACGAAAAAGAGACCTGCGACAAGAAAGGGCAATTCCTCTTTTTTTAAGATTTTTTTAAAAGAAATGAGGTATAATAAATCATAATCAAAGGAGAGTATCATGTCTAACTATCGTAGAACTTCAAAAACCAAAAAAACTGAACACATCAAAAAAAGGGATTTACGGTCTTTCAAAAAACGATTGCTACCATCGGTAGTATCCTTGGTCTGATCACCGCCACTATCACCATCATGAACGCAATGGATAAAAATAAAAAAGAGGAGCCAACCACTCCTCAACAAACGACAGTCATTAGAGAAATTCAAAAAGAGGCTCCTACAGATACAAATAGCCCTACGCAAAAAAACAAACTCCAAACCAAGATGCACCTCAAAAAAGAAGAAACCCAACCTTCTAGTAGTAAAGAGGAGAAAACAAAAGAGGACGGTACAAGCAAAATTGAACAAAAAAGACACTTCCTCATCAAATAGCCCAACAAGTGAGACTGGGACAACTGCAAGTAATAGTGGCTCCTAAACTCAAACATTTACCAGCACTTAGAGCTGGTTTTTTCGTATCATAGAAAAAATCAGGAACAGACGTTCCTGATTTTTTTGTAGTTATTTAGGATAAATGATTTTACAAAAATTATCTGTCCAAAGGAATTTTATCGTTTAGTTTCTCTTTCTGTTTCTGATGAAAGAAGCTGAGAAAATTAAAGCTAGACCACCTAACAAAGCTAGAGCAGTTGAGTTTTGTTCCCCTGTAGCTGGAAGTTGTCCCTTCTCTTCAACAGCAACCGTTTGAGGTTTTTGCTCTTCTTCTTGGTTATTAGAAGCAGAAGGATTTACATTCTCATCAACAGCTGGAGGAGTATCATTGCTTGCTGCCTTATAGACGATAGCGTAAGCGGTCGAGTCTGCTGTTGTAAATTCAAGTTTACCATCTTGGATAATGTAAGCGAGTTCTTGCAAGTTCTTGCTTGGAGTAATAGCATAAAGTGCCTCCACTTCCCCTGAAACTGGCAATCTAACAAGAAGATTACCGTTTGGTTTAACCACTTGTCCTTTTTGGTTCTTAAGTTGAAGGTTATATACATCATACTTCTTACCAGACAAATTCTTGTTAGTCTCTGAATTACTTTCTACTTGATCAACATCCGCTAGTTCCTGACTTTTTCCGATAATTTCGATATTTCCGGTCTTATCTACTACTGCTTTCAACGAATCCACTGTAGGTGCCGCTTCTGTTCCTACCGTTCCTAGTGGACCTGTGTACTCTGGAAGTTCCACTGTAGGTGGTGCTTCTGTTCCTGCCGTGCCTAGTGGGCCTGTATATTCAGGAACTTCAAGAACTGGAGGTTGCTCTTCACCTTTGCTGCTTGTAGGAGCGTCTGGTTTAGCAGTCTTATCTTGTAATTGGTTGAGATAGTATGCGAAGTACTCGATCATTCTTTCCGTCAAGAGATGATTATCCGTCGCATATTTCATGCTTGCCTGAACTCCAGCCACTTCCTCTTGATTTTCTTTGTCTGTCAATTTTTGAGCTTTAGCTAAAGCTGCTTCATAAGTTGACAAGTCAAGAGGTGTTTCTGCTACTTGTGGACGAGTAAAGATGAGTTCCGCTGCAGATTGGTATTTATCTCCACCATCTCCGTAAGTCTTGGTACCTGTAAGGACAATTTTCTTAGCCTTAATTGTCTTGCCAAAGTCAATGTCTTTTGGCTTATTGTTATCAGGCCAGTCCGTTGCAGTAAAAGTGTGCTCCTTGCCAGACTCATCTGTCACAACCAGTTTCACATCTCTCAAGTTACCGTTTGAACCTGAACCACGTGGAACATAGCGAAGTCCTGTGATTTCAGTCGGTTCTTTCAAGATCATGGTTGCTGATTTACCAACATCTCCACCACTCCAAGATGTATGCCATAAACTAGACAAATTACCATCAAAGGCATTTTCCAAGCCTTCACCAGCTTGTGCAGGAGCATTGAGACTTTCAAAGTCTTCTGCCACCAAGGATGTTTTCTTTTGAACCAAGGCATTCTTCAAGGCTTCAATCTTGGCAATCTCTGCACGTGCTTCTTCGACACTGATATCATCATCGGCCTGACTGAGGTTAAAGACCGCCTCTTTCAAAGCATCCATAGACTCTTTCGTGTAGTTGGTCATGGCTACAGTTGGCAAGTAGTTCTTCAGAGCATTTTCTGTCAACATCTTACCTGTTAGGGTAATTTCTTCGATTTGCAGATTGTCCATCATGAAGTCGTTATAACCGCGGAAGTTGGCATTTCCACCAGAATCGCCACGAGTATTGCTTGCGTTACCTGTTGAGTAGATACCTACCCAAGTATCGCCTGTTTCTGCACCTGTCACGAGGAAGGTTGCCTTCTTGGCTTTTTTAGAATCCGTCCAGGTATTTGGCAACTCATGCATTTCCAAGTTGCTTGCTTTCGTACCACGGTTACCAGATTGGAATTCTCCCTTACCAACTACAAAGGCGTAGGTATTGTCTGATCCTGCTTCATAATCAAAGGTTACACGGTAGGTCTTACCAGCTTCAAAGCGGAAGTTTTGTGGGATGGTTTGGTAAACCAAGTTACGACGGCTAACCAGTCCATTGGTCTTGAGTGACCAATTTCCATCGATCACATCATCAACTTTCTTACCGTTCCAACCACGCTGTGTATATGGATCGTGCTTTTCAGACAAGTGAGTACGGTTATCTTCAACACCTTCGACACCGCCCACTACGAATGGGAAGATACCCTGAGCAACATTTTCAAAGTCTTGTTTGAAGGTGCCTTTACCTGTATCATGGTTTTCTCCGTACATACTTGAATTATTTTCAAAGGTACGAATTTCATCAAAGTAAGTTGCTTCATCACCAGCTTCACGACTCAAAGTAAGAGTAACATTTGATACGTCAGAACCAGTTGTAAAGAAGGCATACATGTTTTGGAAGTAACTTGTATTGTCAACTGTAGCATTGTCACGACGTGTATTGTGAGCGTAGGCCTTAACATAGTTGAGAGCGAGAGACTTATTGGTATAAGTAGTCACTTCTTTGTCACCAGTGTTTACAGTGATGCTCGCCTTAGCATTACTACGGTTATCAACACCTACATAAACAGCATACTTGGTATTTGGTTTCAGCCAGTCAGTTTCTGAGTAAGGCTGACTTTTTCTTTGTTTCCTTGAATACGAAGCATATCATTTGCGCCTTGAGATTTGACAATTTCTGCCTTAGAAGCATCGCCTGAAATGGTCCAATGTTTCAAGGTACCGCTGTTAAATCCTTGGTCGTAGATGTGCATGCCTTCACTCCATGACATTTCAGGATTGGTTTGTTTTGAACGGTAGAGAACGTATGGTTGATTTGCTAGAAGGTCTAAGGTAATCTTACCATCTGTTACAGTTAGTTCCTGCTCCTCTGTCTTACCTTGGTCAGTAAGCTTGTAAAGGTAAACCTTGCTCTTTGCCCAATCGCTCGGCAGGGTCCAAGTTGTTGCACCAGCCTGCGTATTGAAGTAGTACATTTTTTCCCTATCAGTAGGAAGTTTCTTACCATTCGCATCCCAGTTCCAAGGAGTCAAGTAAGCTGAACCATCTTGGATCACACGTCCGTTGAGAGTTACTGTACGTTCGCGATATTGTGGGCTATTAACATCATTTGACTTACGAGTTACAACTACTTTATTATTGTCAGCATCTACCAATTCCACTCGCATTTCTGGAGTCCATTTATAGGTGCTACCGTTGTCAGTCATGGTAACTGGTGTACCATTTTCCCATTTGCTTACAGTGAAGTGTTGGAAATATTTGGTCATCAAGTCATGGGCAAAGAGGTTAGTCACATAGCCATTGTAATCACTTCGTCCTTGCCAGCCTTCAAAGTCTTTCATGCTGTAGCCACCTAGAAGTGGATAGTCTGCTGCACCACCGTAACTTCTGTAGTCCCCTACCCAAGCATCTTTTTGGTGGTTACGGATAAAGCGGGTGATGGCACTGTTGATACCTTTATTGGTGTAGCCACCGTAGGTCAAATCAGCTGCCCAGTGATGGAAGGTAGAGTCGTACTCACCACCATGACCCCACTCGATTGCAAAGCGCCAGCCTTGTTTGTTGATCTCTTTAGCGAGAACGTGAGTAGCCCAGGCACCGTTGTCACCTGATTGACCATTACCCCAAACGTCCACATAGATAAAGTCGAGTCCGTCACCAAGTTTTTTCTTCAAATCTTCCCAACGTGCCAAACGACCATGAGCCAAGTCATAAGCAGCATCAATGTTGATACCTTGGTCTAGCCAGTTCCAACCATAGCTATAGCTACCATCTGGATTCTTACGAAGAATTTTTCATTGAAGTATTTAGACTCAGGATAAGTTTCAGAAGCGTTGACGTGGATACCTAGATGAGCCCCGTATTTCTTCGCTTTCTCAATCAAGGTCTTGAAGTCTTCGACACCACCGATACGTTTCCCAATATCAGCATAGTTCAAGTGACCAGAGTCATGGCCTTCGCTACCATATCCTTTAAGGAGAACACCTTGCCCAAGACCATCTGTATGGAGATTGATCTTCTTGATACCATCCAGAGTCATGAGGAATGGGTTTTGTGCTTGTGAACCAAAGTTCATCGCGATACGATAAGCTGTGATATCCTTGACTTTTTCCCAACCTTGAGGGTTGTTCATAATGCTACGATAAGCAATGGCTCCATCCTGCCAGTCTACTTTATTATCCGCATTGGCATCTTCAGTGATAACAACCTTGGCACTTGGAAGTTCCTTGGTGTATTCTGGGAAGACAATGCCCTTATAGGCTTTTTCCCATTGCCATTCAGAACTATGAATTCCAACATAGTTGGCATTTCCGACTGTTTCCTTGTAGGCTGTCAAGCGAGTCCAGTCATAAGAACCTCCACCGTAGCTGTTTGAGAGTTGCTCCATACACCTGCAGCCAGCTTATCTGTAGAAACAAATCCATACATGTAACCCTTGGCCAAGTCTTTCATTGGATTGGTTACATCAATATGATCATCTCCGCTGACATGGGTATTGTTTGACATAGTTGCCCCATCAAACTTAGCACCAGATTGATCACTTGAAACAGAGACTAGAGCATTGCCAAGGAAACTAATAGAAGAAAGCAGTTTTCTTTCATCATCAATCTTTTGACCTGGAGTAACTTGATTGTGGTTGACAATCTTGGTCACATCAAAGTGCAACTGATTATCCACAACCTGCAAACGAACCGTCATGTCCGCATTGATTAGATTTTTCTCATCACGGAGTTTCATCAAGTACTCTGCAGTTGTCTCGTTGATTTTTTTGTAGGTGACTTCAGGTGTGACTTCGTGTTTGTTGATAAAGACTTTATTGAATTGTTGAACTTGTCCTGGCAAGGTATGCCCGTTCAAACTGTATTCTTTAATACGTGGGAAGGCTTGGTCAATCACTGCTTTGAGGACCTTAGACTGAATAGTGTCATAAGTTACCTTGCTATCATCAACCACAGCTCCTGTTTCTTTTTCAACAGGAGTATCCTCTGTTTTCACACCCTCTTGGTTATCAGTTTTTACGCTAACAACTGTTCGCTCATTGCCATAGGAACCCGCCTTGAGAAGGATCTTCTTCTCATTTTTAAGATGGTCATTGACCGCAGCTGGTAGAGTAACTGTGTCAAAGAGATTGACATCGTTATTGCTGGCATTTAGCTGACCATCTGACTTGAGAGTGATAGAGAGACGGTTTGTTGATCCTGTTTCAGGGGCAGCGACACGACTACCTCTATACCAAGTGCTAGTTGTTGGAGATTTATACTCCCAGAACCAACCATCCTTGTCATAACCGACAAAAAAACATTATTATTGGTATCTTTAAATTTCAGGAAGACACCAAAGCGTGATTTACCCTTTTCAGAATCTTCTTTGAAGGTTAAATCGACAGTCGCATTTCCATTTGCATCAACGGTCAAGCCCTTCTTTTCAAACAGGGCTGGTTTGCCTGCGTTATCATTTTGAGCAGTTGAGGATAGTTGATTGTAGCGGATACCTTTTTCTTCTCGGATAGTGACTGTTCCCTGTTGTTCTTTTTTCTCTACAGTTTGCCATTCAGCTGTCACTTTCTCAGGTGTTTCAGGTTTAGCAGCTGGTTTGTCCTCTTTGGGTTTGTCTTCGGCTGGTTTTTCTTTCTCTTCCAAGTCTGCTGGTTTAACACTTGAAATCCCCTTCATGTGATCTTGGATCCATTTCAATTGAGCAGGTGAGAAGAGAATACCACCACTACGTTGGCCAACAACTCCATTTTGATGAACACCGACAAGTTTTCCTTCTGTATCAAAGATACCACCACCACTAGCACCTGGATGACTACCTTGATAACCGATCCCTTTTACACCCTCACCGTAGGATTCGACTAATTCAACAGTTGTATTGAGCACTGGTGATAATTTTCCAGTTGGATAGCCAAAGACATGCAATTTATCTCCAACCTTTTTCACTGCAGGTTTTTCAGTCACTTCTGCTGGAGCATTTTCCAGAACAGTTCGCAATCGAACAAGAGCCAAATCATTCTTGTAGCCTTTTAGGAAACCTTCACGATCCCAGTGAATAATGTCTTTTTTACTAAATTTAACATCTGGTAGTCCTGGATAGGAAATGCTATAGATATCTCCATCACCATTATCATTGTCAACGACCTTGCGATTATTCCCATCTGGAACGTCTTTTATAAAGTTATGTGAAACAGTTAAAACAAGATTTTCGCCAATGACAATCCCACTACCTTCACCTGATGGTGTCTTGATTTTGACAGTTGCTCCGTAGTTTAATTCACCATTCTTGGTTTTAGCTACATCTTCTGGAACGAGATTCTCAGTATCCTTAGTTAATTGATCCTTGTCAACTTCTTTCCCTTTATCTTCAGCCTTATCTAATTTGCCCTCTAAACCTTCTGGTAACTTATCTGAACTAGCTGATTCTTTTTCAAGTGCTAATAGTTCTTCTTCTGTCTTAGGTCCATCCGTAACTTCTGGAGACCCTTGATTTTCTCCCGCCTTTGGTGCTTCAAAATCACGCCCATCATTCTCTTTTGCTGTTGCAAGAGCAGTAGCTAGATCCGCTGGTAAATTCGCTGTGGAGCCAGACTGCACGCTATCTGCAAGAACTGTACTTGTTCCAAAGAATGCAGCCCCAATCATAACAGAAGCAACACCTAATGAAAATTTCCGAATACTATATTTACAACGTTTTTCAAATGATCCTTTATTCATAAATTTTTGTTCCTCCTAGTTTAAAAAAAGTAAGCGTTTGCATATTTCTCTAAAAAAATAACCTCCTCCATTTTTTTAAACACTACTTTCTAAACAAATATTTTCTATTCCAATTCAATATATCAAAAAAACAGCTTAAAAAAATCAATAGCTTAATAGGTAAAAATTAGTAAAAAGTATAATCAAAAATATTAGACAACTCTAAATCCAGTTTCAACCCCTGCTGAATAAGAGTTTGGGAAAGCTAATAAAAATGAAACTAACTCTCAAAAAAATGGAGCTAGAATAGTTCCTTTTTAAGAGAAAGTTTCACACATGTTTATTCTATTGTTGCAATACTTTTCGTGGTTTGGTTCCTTCAGCTGGACCGATGACACCTGCCATCTCGAGTTCTTCCATCAGGCGGGTCGCACGATTAAATCCAACTGACAAACGACGCTGAATCATTGAAGCGCTAGCTTTCTGCGTTTCGATAACCAGAGCCTTAGCTTCTTCAAAAAAAGCGGATCGCCACCAGCTTTCACCATCAGAAAAATCTCCTTCATTTTCAGGAGACTTCTCCTGGGTCAAAGCTATCATCGTAGTCCGCATCTGCCTGAGCCTTGATGAAGTTTACGATACGTTCAACATCATCATCCGAGATAAAGGATCCTTGCAGACGGACTGGGTGATTTTCATCGATTGGTTTAAAGAGCATGTCTCCTCGACCAAGCAGTTTTTTTCTGCTCCCATTTCTCATCCAAGATGGTTCGTGAATCTGTACCTGATGAGACTGCAAAAAGCCACACGAGATGGGACATTGGCCTTGATAAGACCAGAGATAACATCAACCGATGGGACGCTGCGTTGCGAGAATCATGTGAATCCCTGCGGCACGCGCCTTCTGTCCGAGACGAATGATGGCATCTTCCACTTCCTTGCTAGCCACCATCATGAGGTCTGCCAACTCATCCACAATGACAACAATCAAAGGAAGCGGTACTTGTTTGTACTCAGACTGGGCATTGAATTCCTCAACCTTGGCATTGTAACCAGCGATATTTCGCACACCAACCTTGGCAAAGAGTTCGTAACGGTTTTCCATCTCATCCACAACCTTTTGCAGGGCCTTGCTGGCCTTGCGTGGATTGGTCACAACTGGGATCAAGAGATGAGGAATGTCGTTGTAAACTGATAACTCAACCATCTTAGGATCCACCATCATAAACTTGACTTGGTCTGGGTCTTGCTTTCATCAGAATGCTAGCAATAATACCGTTAACTGCGACTGATTTCCCTGATCCCGTCGAACCTGCAACAAGTAGGTGGGGCATCTTGGAAAGGTCAAAGGTGCGAGCAGTTCCATTGACAGCCTTACCCAGAGGAATTTCGAGGAGATTTTCTGGTTTAGTCTGAGACTGTTCCCAGAGTTCTCGGAAGGAAACAGTCGCGATTTCTGAGTTAGGAACCTCAATTCCGACTAAGGATTTACCAGGTATTGGTGCCTCAATCCGGACGTCCTTGGCCGCCAGAGCTAGCGCTAAGTCATCTGCCAGATTGGAAATGCGGTTAACCCGTACACCAACTGCTGGCTTGACTTCATACTTGGTAACTGATGGTCCTATTTCAGCCCGTTCCACCGTCACCTTGATACCAAAGCTAGCAAAGGTTTCTTCTAAAGATTTTGATATTTTTCTCGAACAATCTTCTTTTTCCTTGGACTGATCTTTTGGTTTATCTGGCGCAAAGAGTTGCAAGCTTGGCAGTTTGTATTCGAGAGCTTCTTTGGCAGAAAAATCAACCTGCACCTCTTCATCCTCAAAGTCTTCTTCCACATCTGGAACGTCAAAATCAGTTTGAGGGAGGATAATCTCCGGTTCGATCCACTCTTCCTCAGGAATTTGGGGGAAATCGTAGTCTGGTACCTCTGATAAGATTTCTCCCGTTTCAGGATCTACAGGAGGAAGCGGTAATGCATCCTGTTCTTCTTGTTCTCTCTGAATTCTGGCGGCTTCTTCAGCTTCTTGACGAGCCTTCTCTTCTTCTCTCTTGATGAAGCGTTCCTGTTTTTCTCTGTTCCTGTTTTTTTCCATGAAGGATCTGAACTGAGCTCCAATAAAAGGCTGCAACATCATAAATAGACCAGGGACTAACCAAGAGTGCCCCAACTAGAATCAAGAGAACTCCAATAAAGTACGATCCGATATTTGGAGAAAAAGAAAGGATATGGGGATATAGAGTCCAACACCAAGCAGGCCTCCACCAGCAAAGCTAGTCACCCGCATACCAGTCAGGTCCGTCATAACTTGAGACAGGGTCCCTTTTAGGACTGACTGCTCCAAGCCATATTTCCATACCAAGTAGGCCTCAAAAATCAAGAGTAAGCCAGCAAAGATACAGAGAAATCCTGACAGAAGTCCCTCTTGCTTGCGGATCCATTTAAAAAGAAAAAGATAGATGAGGAGACCACCTATGGCCACATAGGCCAAACTTCCGACCACCAGTCGAATGAGATTGTAAAGAGTGACACCTGCTGCACCGAGTTTGAGGGCTGCAATAATCAATAACAAGGCAATTCCTAAGGAAATCAACATCCTCTGGATAGCCTGTTTTCTTTCGAGTTCTGCTTTAGACGGTCTCCGTCTTGTTTTTGTAGTATTCTTGTTTGCCATTCTTTTATTATACCATATTTCACAGCCATTTCGAATAGAGAAAAAGATTGCACCAAATGGTAACAATCTTTCTATTCTAATCCTTTTTATGCTTGTGGTTTGCGTAGGTAACCATAAACCACACCACTTACAATTGCGCCAACCAATACAAAGGCAAGGTAGAGAAGGGCATTTGAAGTAAGAGCGATGACGAAGATTCCTCCGTGTGGCGCCATGAGTTTGATTCCTGCAAGACCAACGAGTCCGCCTGCTACTGCCGAACCAAGGATGAAGCTAGGAATCGCACGAGCTGGGTCTGCTGCACCAAATGGGATCGCTCCCTCAGTGATAAATGACAAGCCCATGATGATGTTTGTCAAACCAGAGTTGCGTTCTTCTTTGGTAAATTTATCTTTAAAGAGAAGGGTTGCGACAAAGATGGCAAGTGGTGGAACCATTCCTCCGGCCATAACTGCTGCCATAGCTACAGAACCACCTGAAGAAACAGTCGCTGCAAGCGTACCTGTACCAAAGACATAAGCAGCTTTGTTGACTGGTCCACCCATGTCAACAGCCATCATGGCTTCCAAGAACGATACCAAGAAGGACAGCTGAACCTCCTCCAAGACCGCCTAGGAAGGCATTCATATCGGTGTTGATTCTTGCCATTGGGATGTTGACAGCTAGCATGACAAATCCAGTCAAAATTGTTCCAAAAAGTGGCAAGAGAAGGATTGATTTAGCACCTTCAAGTGAACGAGGAACTTTGACATATTTCTTGATAGCAAGAACCAAGGCTCCTGCGATAAATCCACCAACAAGTGCACCTAGGAAACCAGATGAGACACCTGCAAGAGTTGAAGTTGCTTCACCACCTGCGGCATAAGGAATTTTACCAAAGGCAAAACCTTCTTTGGCAATAGCACCAGCCACAAAACCTGCTACCAAACCTGGTTTTTCGGCGATAGAGTAGGCTACGTAGCCTGCAAAAACTGGAAGCATCAAGCCAAAGGCTGCTCCACCGATTTTCATGAACATAGAAGCTAGCTCATGGTAAGATCCGAGATTACCAAGACTATCTTGTGGCACACCAAAAGCTCCGTCGATCAAGAAGGCAAGGGCAATCATGATACCACCACCGATAACGAATGGCAACATTTGAGATACACCACTCATCAAGTGTTTGTAGAAAGCACCACCAAGACTTTGTTTTTCGTTAGATGCTGTTGCAGCTTTGCTCCATTAGCAGCATGGTAAACTTCAGCATCTCCTGAAAGAGCCAAGTTGATCAATTCTTCCGTCTTACGGATACCGTCTGCAACCGGACGGTTAACCAAAGGTTTACCATCGAAACGATCCATCTCAACTGCCTTGTCTGCAGCGATGATAACAGCTTTAGCCTTGCGGATGTCCTCTGCAGTTAGTTGATTTCCAACACCGCTAGCACCATTGGTTTCAACCTTGATCCCAACACCCATTTCAGCAGCCACTTTTTGAAGGGCTTCTTGGGCCATATAAGTGTGGGCGATACCTGTCGTACAAGCTGTAACAGCTACGATAAAGTCGCCAGATTCATTGGCAGGTGCTTGAACAGGCTCCTCAGCTTTTTCTGAAGCTTGGTCAAAAAGTTCGATAACTTGATCTGCAGATGTTACTTGACGAAGTTTATCAGCAAAACCATCTTTCATCAAGTATTGAGACAATTCTGCCAAGGCTGCTAAGTGAGTATCATTGGCACCTTCTGGAGCAGCAATCATGAAGAAGAGGTCTGTTGGTTGCCCATCCAAGCTTTCGTAGTCAACACCCTTGTTTGACTTAGCAAAGAGAACCGTTGCTTCTTTGACAGCAGAATTTTTACTGTGAGGCATAGCGATTCCATCACCCAAACCAGTGGAAGTGAGAGCTTCACGCGCTAAAATTCCTTCTTTAAAGGTTTCAAAATCCGTCACGTAACCGTGATCTACCAAGCTATGAATCATCTCTTCGATGACAGCTGTTTTTTCAGTTGCCTGTAAATCCAGCAACATGACATCTTTTCTCAATAGGTCTTGAATTTTCATCGTTTTTCTACCTCAACTTTTTCATATGTTTCTTTAATAAAGTCCGCTGTTGCCAAGTCATCTGAGAAGGTCGTTGCTGTGCCACAAGCAACTCCCCATTTGAAGGCTTCTATTGCGTCTTTTGATTTGACAAATTGACCTGTAAATCCAGCTACCATAGAGTCACCAGCCCCGACTGAATTTTTGACTGTTCCCTTGATAGGTTTGGCGAAGTAAGCTCCCTCAGATGTGACAAGAAGAGCACCGTCGCCAGCCATGGAGATAATAACGTTTTGAGCTCCTTTGGCCAGTAACTGACGAGCATAGTTCTCGATTTCATCTAAACTTTCGAGTTTCACTCCAAAGATAGCTCCAAGCTCGTGATTGTTTGGTTTAACCAAAAGTGGCTGGTAGTCCAAACTATCAATCAAGGTCTGTCCTTCAAAGTCACAAACCACTTGCGCACCAGTCTGGCGTGTCAAGGCAATCAAATCTTTGTAAATAACATTACCTAGATTCTTAGCACTCGAACCCGCAAACACAACCGTATCATCTGCTGTCAGACTAGACAAAATAGCTTTCAACTCTTCTAGCTGAGCCGGTTCCACATTTGGACCAGTCCCGTTGATTTCTGTTTCTTGGTCTGCTTTAATCTTGACATTGATGCGAGTATCTTCTGCTACTTGGACAAACGAGTTTCGATTTCTTCCTCTGTAAGGGTATCTGTGATAAATTTACCAGTAAAACCTCCGATAAATCCAGTCGCAGTATTTGGAATACCCAAGCGTTTCAAAAACACGACTGACATTGATTCCTTTCCCACCAGCAAACTTATCATCACTGTCCATACGATTGACACTACCGACTTGAACTTGGTCCAAGCGCACGATATAGTCAATGGATGGATTGAGTGTGACTGTATAAATCATACTTCTATTACCTCCGTTTTCTTCTTAATAGCCTGCAAGAGCTCATGCCCTTGACTTGTGATGACAATAGCGCGTTTAAGTGGTGCTACCTTGGCAAAGCAAGTTTGTCCAATCTTAGACGAATCCACTAAGACATAGGTTTGTTTTGGCATTCTCTAAAAATAGCACGCTTAACGGCTCCCTCCTCCATATCAGGAGTCGTATAATAACCATCGTCTACACCATTCATCCCAACAAAGGCACGGTCAAAGTGCAATTGATTGATTTGGTTAAGAGCAACACCACCGATACATGCATCTGTTGCCATCTTGACACTTCCTCCAACCACGACAGTTGGAATCTGTTTTTCAACCAACTGAACCGCATGGTGAATGGAGTTGGTCACAACTGTAATATTCTTATTAACCAATTCCTTGATTAAAAAAGCAGTTGTCGTTCCAGCATCGATAAAAATGACATCTTTTTCCTTAATAAGAGAGGCTGCTTTCTGAGCCAGTAGCTTCTTCTCTTGAAGGTTTTTGACAGATTTTTCTTGGATGGTTTCTTCTTCCTGCAAGGAGTGGGGCAATTCTGCTCCACCATGCACACGGCGAAGTTTGTTTTCCGCCTCCAGCTCATCCAAATCTCTTCGAACCGTTGATTCTGATGTTTCTAATAGACTAACCAATTTTTCTAGGGAAACTACATGATGTTGATTTAACTCCTCTAAAATCAGTTGCTTCCGCTCAGTTTTTAACACCAAATCACCTCCTGTTATCGTTTACACTATTCATTCTAGCACAATTTCTATCAAAGTCAAGCATTTTTTATCATTTTCTTTCAATTTCTATCATTTTTCTTATTTCCAAAATTTTTATTGCAAGATAAGTGGCTTTATGGTAGACTATTTGAGTAAGTATTGGAAGATTACTCAAGAGGCTTAAGAGGCCGTGTTGGAAACGCGGTAGGCGTGTAACAGCGTGCGTGGGTTCGAATCCCATGTCTTCCGTAGAAAAAAGAAAAACTGCACCTCAATGCAGTTTTTTTATCGTTCTAAGAACAATACATAGAAATGAAAGGCTGAGTTACTCTAACTATCACACTATTTTTTTCTGTATCCTTCCCTATCCTAGAATCACTTTGATTTCATAAAAAAACAAGTAGTTTATTAGGACTACTTGTTTTTCTTCTAAATCTTGTGATTAGATATTGCTTTTATCTTTTTTATCTGAAGATTTGTCTGTTGATTTATCAGTGGATTTGTTTGAAGATTTATCAGAAGACTTGTCTGTTGATTTATCATTAGACTTAGTTGAGTTTTTACGGACAATTTTATCATAACCTTCTGTATCATCAAGCAACTCTGTCGCCAAAGTACGGTAATCTTCTTGAGAAATCAGCCAGTTTCCATCCTTATCCTTTGTTAATTTGATTTCAGTATCAAAATCACCAGTAGTGAAAGGTGTATGAGCTAAGTTAGGGTCAACGTCACTGTAGGTTGAGAAATCTTTCTTAAATAGATGCTCAAAAATCCAGTAAGAAACCAATGTTTGGTAACGCTTGATGTCAACGTTTGAACCAGCTTGATTGTATTTACCTAGGTTATCAACACCTCCAATAAGAGTAGTGAGAACTTCCCTTGTAGATGAAGCCAATCCTTTAGAGTGTAACTTCTTAGAGTTGAAAGTAACAGTCGCTGTATTTCCTGATTCATCAACCTTCACGTCTTTAACAGTGTAAGAACCGATATCTTGATATAATCTACGTCTCATCTTCAAGAAACCTGAAATGGTTTCTTCTGGAGTTTCTACAGGGAAATCTTTGTGCCATTGTACTGAATAGGTAGATGCAGGTGAAAGCCCTTCTTCTTTGATTTTTTCACTTGTTTGTACAGCAAATACTGCCTCAGTCCATTTTTCATAAGTGTCGCCATAAATCTTCTTAAATCGAGCAGAGTCGCTAGTAAGAACTGAGTCTAAGAGAATCTCAGCATCTTTTGTAACTTTTTCTTTAACTTCTGCAGCTTCATCTTTCTTCTCAACTTGTTCCGTATTCTCCTTGTTATCAGAAGAAGCTTCAGATGACTGATTAGAAAATACAGAACATGCACCCAAGACAACTGTTGAAAGTGCTAAGATACTTAGTAACTTGATCTTTTTCATGTTTCACCTCTTTATGAAAATTTACTCTTGGAGACTACCTCCAAGGATAGTTGTTTAGAAAAACACTGGGTTTATCTAACGGAGAATGGGGGATTCGAACCCCCGCGCCAGTTACCCGACCTAACGATTTAGCAAACCGTCCTCTTCAGCCTCTTGAGTAATTCTCCACTAACACACTAGAATAAATAGGATACAACGAAGGATACAACAAAGGATATAATTTGGAAAAAATCTACTGTATACCTGTTCATAATGGAGCCGGTGGGAGTCGAACCCACGTCCAAACACCTGCCAACATATTTGTCTACAACCATAGGTTATGTATTGTTTTAACAATCCCTAGACACATAACTCAAGCCTAGGAACTGCGAGTCTATTAATCTCTTATCAAACCACTAGACAAGGCTTGATCGTATCTCGCTAATCATAAGACCTGTCATTGAACACGAGCAATCCAAATCAGGTCACGCCTGCTGGTTTTTAGGCAGCTAGAGCGTAAGAAGTGTTATTTTTTGCAGTTATATTTAACTGAGCGTTTACGTCGCCACACGGGTTGCAAAATATGCCTCATAATGCCTGTCGAATCCGTAACGACCCCAGGATGTTGGAACTATTATAACCTATCTTCAAAAAAAATGCAAAATCAAGCCGTTTCTTTAGAAAAGAACCCCTTTTAAGGCTTCTGATAAGGCTTGATAACCGGCTACACTTAGATGGAGCCCATCTGTTGTATAGGCTGATTGAAGTTGCCCTTCTGAATCTGCCAAACTATCATAAATTGGTAGAAAATCTACTTGCATATAGGCGGAGACTAGAGCCTCATAGGCTTGATTCCATTCTCTGATCTTTTCATTGGTACGAATATATACTGTCTGCTTGTATTCTTCTCCCTCATTGACTGGCAGAATGGAAAGGAGCTTTATTTGTGACAGCGGATATTCTCGGGCAATCGATTGGATTACACGCTCAAGATTATCCAAAAGCATCATTCATGGGAATATCTTTTTCCAATATCATTTGTCCCAATTAAGAGAACAATTTGATCGACAGCATCACCATAAAGATGGGCATCCAAATTCTCTAATAACAATCTCGTCTGATAGCCTCGGATGCCACGATTAACAATCGTCTTGGCAGTTCCCAACAACTCTTGAAGAGGGTAATACTCCACTATCGAATCACCAATAAAGATGATATCTGGCTCTAGAACAGATACTTGATTCAATTCACGATACTTGGTTTGAATTTTTGTCTGCTCTTTTAGGAGCCAATTTTCTAATAACTGTACTGCCACCCTATCCCTCTTTCTCTAACCAATTCTCTAGAACTTGATAAACGCCCGCCTGGCTGTTAGCTGGTGCTAGAGCAGTCGCAACTGCCTTGACATTATCATCTGCATTTTCCATAGCATAGGCAATTCCAGCCAGCTCTAACATTTCGACATCATTTTCGCTATCACCAAAAGCCATGATCTGTTCCGATTGCAAATTCCAGCGCTTGAGTAATTCTTCCAATCCCCAGGCCTTGTGAATCCCAGCTTGGAGGATGTCAATGCACCCATAACCGCTGGAAACAGCTCTTACGCGTCCATTAAATAGGTCATTGATTTCCTGCAAAACTGAACTAGAACGTTCTTCACCAACAACCATGCTCATCTTTAACACTCCACCGAAGAGGTCAGCTTGCAAGTCTTCCACAAAATTCATTCGTTGATAGAATTTTTCAATCATCTCTGGAGTCATAAATTTTTCCAGGTCTGTAAAAAAACCGTTCCTTCCTTGACAAAACTCCCGTTCATACTAGTGACGACGAACTGATCTCGACACTCCCTCCCTTTAAAATGAAGGAGAGCCTTGTCAACCATAGCATCATCCCAAGTCTGAGCCTGAAGTAATGTATCATACTCAAATATCCGCGCACCGTTGGCAACAACCAGGACTACTCGACTCGCCAAGTGTTCTAATAATTGCCTCATCCGATGGACTTCATTCCCTGTCGCAATGACAAAACGGATATCCCTTTGATCCAGCTGATCTAAAATCTTTTCCAAGCGGGGCAGATCTAGCTGACCTCTCTGGTCTAGCAAGGTTCCATCCATGTCTGTTGCAATTAATTTAATCGTCATCATATCTCCTTTAGGGTGAGCGTCTACCACTTCAACCCTACATGTTCATTCATTTCTTTATAGGCCGTGTCAATTCGTTCCTTGGTCGCCTCGTCCAACTTGTCACGGTGACTGCCTCCCTCGATGAAGTCCTCTAGGATATAGGTCTGATAGAGGAAGAGCGGATAGCCTTCTGGAGAGTAAGTCCCTTTGGGTGTTCGATTGACCCAAGTCGGATGCGCTTTGGCAGTTTCAATCCTAGTCTTGCCATCTTTTTTCTTAATGGTCACATCCATGAGAACACCGCGCTCCGTCCACTTGGCATTTTCCTCATCTTGCATGGTTTCAATGCGCTGGTTTGAGAGGAAATTTCCCATGGAATAGATAATCAGTTTTTTGTCACCATCTTTTTCAACTGTTTCAGCAGGTTCAACGACGTGAGGATGCCCTCCAAAGATAATATCGGCTCCCCAGTCAATCATTTTATGGTACAGTTTTTTCTGTTCTTCCGTTGGTTCTAGCTGATACTCAATTCCCATCTGAGGCATGATGACAGTAATATCCGCCTCCTTCTCTGCACGCTCGATTTCTGCCTTCATCTTATCTTCATTCAGGTCAGAAAGATAGCGATTATAGTCCTCTTGAGAGATATATTGCTCAATGCCATTAAAACCGTAGGAATAGGCCAGGAGAGCTACCTTGATACCATTGACTTCCTTGATGACTATAGGTGCTTGGTCTCGGGATTCATGCGTGTAGACTCCGATGGGTGTCATTCCAGCCTTTTCAATAGCTTGAGCCGTTGAAACCACTCCCTCAATTTGAGAATCCAAAATATGATTATGAGCCAAGTCTAGAACTTGGTAGCCTGCATCCTTGATCGCATCCATGACTTCTCCTGGAGCATTAAAAAGAGGATAACCTGCCAAGTAGTGGTCCTTGTTCACCGTTCCTTCAAAGTCACCAATTACTAAATCAGCTTGCTTGAGCCAGGGTTTTACATACTCAAAATTTTCATGAAAATCATAGGTCCCATCTTCTTTAAGAGCTGTTCGGTAGATAGGGATATGATAAAGAAGGTCACCATTTGCCATGATACGTGCCGTTGTTTCACCAGACTGATCTTCCTTGGATTGACCAGATGTACTAGCAGAATCAAGAGTTTGGCTACCAGGGCTTGTTCCCTTACTACCTTGTACTGCTAGAACTAATAAGTTTCCCCCCATGGATAAGGCAACTGCAAGCAATAACACAATAATAAACTGGGCATTGGTCCAGGATTTATAATTCTGAAAGAAATCCACACTAGTTCTCCACATCCCATAAAGAGAGCCCTGAGACCATCTATCTTGTCGCTTTTCCATCTTTATTCCCCCTTGCCTTTTGGTGCAAGTCTTTTCTTTTATTATACCACATACAAAAGAGGAATACAGTTTATTATATTATTTTTTAGCAACTTCTGCGGCTTTCTTTCTCGCCTATTTTGTGTTATCATGTAGAGGTAATGAAAGGAGAGAAAATGTCTGCTATAGAACGTATTACAAAAGCTGCTCATTTAATTGATATGAACGATATTATCCGTGAGGGAAACCCTACTCTTCGCGCAGTTGCTGAGGAGGTCACTTTCCCACTGTCTGACCAGGAAATCATCCTTGGCGAAAAGATGATGCAATTCCTCAAACATTCCCAAGATCCTGTTATGGCTGAAAAGATGGGGCTCCGCGGTGGAGTTGGATTGGCCGCTCCCCAGCTGGATATCTCAAAACGCATTATCGCCGTTTTGGTCCCAAATATTGTAGAAGAAGGTGAAACTCCTCAGGAAGCCTACGATTTGCAAGCTGTTATGTACAATCCAAAAATTGTCTCTCACTCTGTTCAGGACGCTGCTCTTGGCGAAGGAGAAGGTTGCCTTTCTGTTGACCGAAACGTTCCAGGCTATGTTGTCCGTCATGCCCGTGTCACTGTTGATTACTTTGACAAGGATGGCGAAAAACACCGAATCAAGCTCAAAGGTTACAACTCTATCGTTGTCCAACATGAAATTGATCATCTAAACGGAATCATGTTTTACGATCGTATCAATGAAAAAGATCCATTTGCTGTTAAAGATGGTTTACTGATTCTGGAATAAAGAAAACCCCGTTGCAAGACGGGGTTTTGTGTTATAATAGAGGCATGAAAACAAATGATATTGTCTATGGCGTCCACGCCGTCACAGAAGCCCTCCTTGCAAACACTGGAAATAAACTCTACCTCCAAGAAGATCTAAGGGGTAAGAATGTTGAAAAAGTCAAGGAACTGGCTACAGAAAAGAAGGTATCCATTTCTTGGACTTCAAAAAAATCCCTGTCTGAGATGACCGAAGGCGCTGTTCACCAAGGTTTTGTTCTACGAGTGTCCGAATTTGCCTATAGCGAGCTGGATCACATCCTTGCAAAAACACGCCAAGAAGAAATCCACTTCTGTTGATTCTGGATGGTCTAACTGACCCTCACAACTTAGGCTCTATCTTAAGGACTGCTGATGCGACCAATGTTTCAGGTGTCATCATTCCCAAGCACCGTGCTGTCGGTGTAACTCCTGTCGTTGCCAAAACAGCCACAGGTGCTATTGAACACGTACCGATTGCGCGAGTGACCAACCTCAGTCAAACCCTAGACAAACTCAAGGCTGAAGGCTTCTGGACCTTTGGAACGGATATGAACGGTACCCCTTGCCACAAGTGGAATACAAAAGGGAAAATCGCCCTCATCATCGGAAATGAAGGAAAAGGCATCTCCAGCAACATCAAAAAACAGGTCGATGAAATGATTACCATTCCCATGAATGGGCATGTTCAAAGCCTCAATGCCAGTGTTGCTGCAGCCATTCTCATGTACGAAGTTTTCCGAAACAGACTATAAAAAAAGTTTCCAATCACTTGATTGGAAACTTTTTTCTTAACTATGTTCTGTGATAAATTTATAGGCTTCTTGACCAGCGATAGCCCCATCTCCAACTGCTGTTGTCACTTGGCGAAGGTCTTTCTGGCGAACATCTCCAACTGCAAAGATACCGTCAACGGCAGTTTTCATGTGATTATCTGTCACAATCCAGCCTGCCTGGTCTTGAATATTCAATTCTTTAACAAAATCGCTAACAGGATCCAAACCGACATAGATAAAGACACCACCGAAGGCTTGCTCTGTCACTTGACCCGTTTTTACATTTTCAAATACGACAGATTCTACTCGGTTTTCACCTTTGATTTCCTTGACGACAGAGTCCCAGATAAAGTTGACTTTCTCATTTGCAAAAGCACGGTCTTGCAAAACCTTTTGAGCACGAAGTTCATCCCGACGGTGAACAATGGTAACAGTCTTGGCAAAGCGAGTCAAGAATAGAGCTTCTTCTACCGCTGAATCTCCACCGCCTACTACAAGCAAGTCTTGGTCACGGAAAAAAGCTCCATCGCAGACCGCACAATAGGAAACGCCTCGGCTATTTAGTTCTTCTTCTCCAGGGACACCCAAAAGACGGTGTTTAGAACCAGTTGCCACGATGACAGCACGTGTTTCATAAACTTGGTCATCAGTGATGACCTTCTTATAGTCAGCATGATCTTCAATCTTTTCAACAAATCCATAAAGATGCTCCACTCCAAGGTTTTCAAGTGGTTCAAACATCTTTTCAGCCAATTCAGGTCCACTAATGTTGGCATAACCTGGATAGTTTTCAATATCAGATGTGTTATTCATTTGCCCGCCTGGCAGACCACCTTCAATCAAAGCCACTTTCAGATTGCTACGAGCAGCATATAAGGCAGCGGTCATTCCCGCAGGTCCAGCACCGACAATAATCGTATCGTACATTTCAATTCCCTCTTTCTTGTTGTAACTATCTTTATTCTAACTCATTCTTGCTCGTCACGCAAGGATTATGCCTTGAAAACCAAGAGCAAACTCATGACGGCAAAGGATAACACTGGAACGACCAAAACTCCAATCATAATCATATCATAGAGATGAGCTTGGCGAGCTTTGGCTGTCTTGTCCACACCAGACATGGCTCTCAATCCGATCCAAATCCCCAGAAAAATCACGACAAGGATGGTCGTTAAGATCAAACTCTCGAAATACAAAGAAAATAGATGCAGTAGCATGATCTCTCTCGTTTCTATCTTTTTTAAAGAGTAAACTCAGCTAGTCCAACTAACTGAGTTTTCCTTTTTCTATTATATCAAATATAAGTCCGTTTGTAACTAGCAAAAAATTCTTTTGTCCGTTCTTCTTTCGGATGATTGATGATTTCATCCGGTGTGCCGGACTCGATGATTTTCCCTTTATCTAGGAATAAAACCTTGTCTGCCACTTGGGCTACAAAAGACATATCGTGACTGACCAAAATCATGGTCTGACCTGACTTGGCAGCATCTGCAATAGACTTTTCTACTTCACCGACCAATTCTGGGTCGAGTGCCGACGTTGGTTCGTCCAAGAGCAAGACATCTGGTTTCATAGCAAGCGCACGCGCGAGGGCAACCCGTTGCTTTTGTCCACCTGATAAGTGGCGAGGGTAATGGTTTTCACGGTCAGAAAGACCAACCTTGGCCAACTCTTCCTTGGCGATTTTTGTTGCTTCCTCGTCCGATAATTTTTTAACGACAACCAAACCTTCCTTGACATTGTCAAGAGCTGTTCGGCGTTCAAACAGATTAAACTGTTGGAAAACCATAGACAACTTGCGACGAAGGGTTAGGATCTCCTCTTGGCTAATCTGAGAAAAATCAACTTTAAAATTGTCAATCTGAATCGTTCCACTATCTGGAGTTTCAAGGTAGTTCAAACTACGAAGAAAGGTTGATTTCCCAGCTCCAGATGAACCAATCAAAGCCACTACCTCACCTTTTTGGATATCCAAGTTCAGATGATTCAAGACTGTCTGTCCTGAAAAGGATTTGCTTAAATTCGAAATCTTAATCATTAACGAAGGTCTCCTTTCACATCTGTAGATACTGTATCCGGCGCTGAGATAGCCATTTTTCTCTCGATGAAACGGCCGAGGCTTTCAATTCCGATATTGACCACCCAATAAACAAGGGCAACAGAGATAAAGCGCTCAAAATAGCGGTAATCAGCTCCACCTAAAAATCTGAGCTTGGGCAAAGACCTCCACAACACCTGCGCTAAAGGCTAGAGAAGTTCCCTTGGTCAAACCGATGAGGGAATTAATCAAGGTTGGAGTCGCCACAACGGCCGCATTTGGAATAATCACGCGACGGTAAACTTGAGCTCGCGTCATACCCAAACTGCGTGCCGCCTCAATTTCACCGGGATTAACAGAAAGGATGGCCGCACGAATCGTTTCACTTGCATAAGCCGCTTCATTAAAAGCAAAAGCCACAATCGCAAAAAAGTGCCGCTGGAATCGCATTGATATTGAAACCAGTGCCCCATTGCTGGTTGATAGCTTTCAGTAACAAAGGAATTCCGTAGTAGGTCAACATAAGTTGGACTAGGATTGGGGTACCTTTTAAGAAGCTGACGAAAAAGGCCTGCAAGGGATATAGAATTTTAACACGATTGATCTTAACAATGGCAAAAATCAGGGCAAGCAGCAAACCAAAGAGTGCACCTCCAAGCGTCAACATCAAGGTTGTAGGCAGTTGTTGGACAATCCTTGGAATTCCATCAAAAACCGAACGCAAACTAAAGAGCTTACCATCCGGAATCAATTGCATCAAACTTTGGTACCAATCTGATGCTAAAAATGTTGTAACAGTCATAAAAACATCCTCTCCTGATAATGATTCATTCTATCATACTTCTGCTCGCAAGCAAATTATTTGCTACGGGCTACTCAGACTTTGTCTATCTTCTAGTTTATCACACTTTAAAACAGGGAGGCTATATATTTTACCTATCAAGGAGATAAATAAAAACTATCTCAAACCTAAATTCTCATAGGTTTTTCTATAGCCAATTTGTTTAACAGCACCATTCTCCACCAAAATTGGACGTTTCAATAACATGCCATCACTGGCTAGAAGCTTGGCTGCTTCTTGTTTTGACAAACTTCCCACCTTATCTTTTAGGCCCAGTTCGCGGTATTTAATCCCGCTAGTATTGAAAAATTGTTTCACTTCAAAACCGGAAGTTTCCAACCACTTCAAAATCACGTCCTCACTTGGTGTTTCTTCTACGATGTGGACAGCTTTATAGTTCACACCGAGTTGGTCTAGTTCATTTTTTGCTTTCTTACAAGTTGAACATTTTGGGTATTCGATAAATTCTAACATCTTCTTTTCTTTCTATTCTTTATTTTCTTGAAATGCTGCACCTTCATGTTGCAAGAGCCAGGCTTTCTTTTCGACCCCCGATGCATAGCCTGTCAGACGCTTGCCTGACCCCAGTACACGATGACAGGGTACCAGTATGGACCAAGGATTACGCCCCACTGCTCCGCCGATAGCTTGGGCAGAAGCTACTTGCAAGTCTTTCGCTATTTGTCCGTAAGTTACTGTTTGTCCATAAGGAATGGCCTGTAAATAAGTCCAGACTCGCTTTTCAAAATCTGTTCCAATAGGAGCCAAAGATAAGTCAGATAGATCCTGAACACTGCCTTCGAAATAGGTATCTAAATAGGAAATAACCTGGTCTAGGACAGGATGTTTCTTAACTACTTCTATACTATCTCCAGCGATTCCCCTCTCAAAATGAGTTTGGTTCTGTACCCAAATTCCATAGAGATATTGCTTGTCAGCAACTAAGGATAAGGTTCCAATTGGCGACGAGTAGAGCATTTTTTTGCGTACTTATTCTGATTCATTTTTTTAATTTCTGATAGGCCAAACGTTCCCCATCAACTGGAACCTTACCGACCTGTTGGAAGCCTAGCTTTTTCAAAGATATGCTGCATGGCCTTGTTTTTCTGCATGCGTATCTGAACGAAAAATCTAGATAATCAAAACCTTCAATCAAGCCTTCTAGGAAAGTCTGAGCAACACCTTGTCCTTGGACATCTGCTGCCACAGCGATACGGTGAAAGACCAGATATTCTGATTCTCCCCCTGCCAACTTCCTTCATAAATAGCTTCATAGGCTTCCTCTGGGCTCTTGGTCACAGCAGCATAGGCTAGTAGTTCTCCTTCTTCCAAGGCCACATAAGCTTGACCAGAGATGATATCATCAATAATGATATCTGCATTTGGATAGCCATTTTGCCACTGGTCGCTACCAGACTTGGCTAAGCACTTTTTGGCATCCTCCATCACCTGCATAATCGCATCAACTTCGTTTGGAAAAGCTAAACGAATCTCCATCTTTTCCCCTCATTTCTAACTAGTTTCTCTCATCATAGCATAATTTAAAGCTTTCTACAAGCAGTTGAAACTTGACTTTTGTTTTTTATTATTTTATAATCTAGTTATTAAAACTAGATAAAAAGGAGTTGGAAATGAATTCTAACTTTTCCTACCCAAAATGGGAAGACATTCCAAACATTGACCTCTATCTGGATCAGGTTTTACTCTATGTCAATCAAGTCTGTGCCCCTATCTCTCCAGATAAGGACAAGGGGCTAACAGCATCCATGGTCAATAACTATGTCAAACATGGTTACTTGACAAAGCCAGACAAGAAAAAATACCAACGCAAACAGATTGCCCGTTTAATTGCCATCACCACTCTAAAGTCTGTCTTTTCGATCCAAGAAATCGCTCAAACACTGAATACTCTACAAACTCAAGCGAGCTCAGACCAGCTCTACGATGCTTTTGTAGACTACATGAACCATGGGATTGATCCAGAAAATCCTATTATCCAAACTAGCTGTCAAACGGTTAAACTCTATCATCAAACTCTAGACTTAATCCTTATCAAAGAAGAGGAGGAAATCCAATGAATACCAGTTTAAAACTCAGTAAAAAACTCAGTTTTGGAGAGGAGATTGCCAATAGCGTGACCCATGCTGTGGGTGCGGTTATCATGCTCATCCTACTCCCCATTTCATCCACCTATAGTTATGAAGCACACGGATTTTTATCATCTTTTGGCGTTTCTATCTTTGTTATCAGTCTCTTTCTCATGTTCCTCTCATCAACCATTTACCACTCTATGGCCTACGGTTCGACCCACAAATACGTCTTGCGAATCATCGACCATTCTATGATTTACGTGGCTATCGCAGGCTCTTATACGCCGGTTGTATTGACTTTGATGAATAACTGGTTTGGCTATCTCATTATTGCCATTCAGTGGGGAACGACCATCTTTGGCATCCTTTATAAAATCTTTGCTAAAAAGGTCAATGAGAAATTCAGCCTTGCCCTTTACCTGATCATGGGCTGGTTGGTTCTGGCTATCATTCCTGCCATTATCAGTCAAACAACGCCAATTTTCTGGAGTCTCATGGTAACTGGTGGGCTCTGTTATACAGTTGGAGCTGGATTTTTACGCTAAGAAAAAAACCTTATTTCCACATGATTTGGCATCTCTTTATCCTAGCGGCGTCTGCACTCCAATATATTGCCATTGTTTATTACATGTAAAAAAAGTTGAGAATTTTTTTCTCAACTTTTTTTCTTCACATATTGATAAAAATACTGGTGCAAGCCAACATCATCTGTCAATTCTGGATGAAAAGAAGTTACCAGCATATTTTTTTCTTGGGCTGCAACGATTTGATCATCAACTGTTGCTAAAACTTCTACACCCTCTCCAACACTGCTGATAATCGGTCCACGGATAAAGGTCATGGGAATCTGACCAACTCCCTTACATTCTGCCTCTGTATAGAAGCTTCCTAGTTGGCGCCCATAAGCATTGCGCTCAACCACTATATCCATGGTTCCAAGATGACTTTCTTCCTGAGAAGTGATTTCCTTAGCTAGTAAGATTAATCCCGCACAAGTTCCAAAGACTGGTAGTCCAGAAAGAATGGCTTCTCGGATGGGAAGCAGCATCTGCTGGTCACGCAAGAGCTTGCCCATGGTTGTAGACTCACCGCCAGGCAAAATCAAACCGGACAAGTCACTCTGATATTGTTGAAAATCATCTAAATTTCTGATTTCGACACCAGTGACTCCTAATTTATCTAACACCTTTGCATGCTCTGCAAAGGCGCCTTGCAAGGCTAGTATTCCGATTTTCATCTATTTTCCTCTCTCAGCCATGAGAATTTGAATTTCATTCTCATTGATACCAACCATGGCTTCCCCTAGGTCTTCAGAGATTTGTGCTAGAATTTGAGGATTTTGGTAGTTGGTTACGGCTTTGACAATAGCACTTGCTCGTTTAACAGGGTCGCCTGATTTGAAAATACCTGAACCGACAAAGACACCCTCTGCCCCCAGTTGCATCATCAGCGCAGCATCTGCTGGTGTTGCAACACCTCCAGCTGCGAAGTTTACAACTGGCAATTTTCCATGTTCATGAACGTATTGGACCAATTCAACAGGAACCTGGAGTTCTTTTGCTGCGACATAGAGTTCATCTTCGCGTAGATTTTGAATGCGGCGAATTTCCTGATTCATCATGCGCATATGACGAACGGCTTGAACAATATCTCCTGTCCCCGGTTCTCCTTTGGTACGAATCATGGAAGCTCCTTCAGCGATACGACGCAAGGCTTCACCCAAGTCCTTAGCCCCACAGACAAAAGGAACTTGGAATTCTTTCTTGTCCACATGGAAACGGTCGTCAGCTGGAGACAGCACTTCACTCTCATCGATATAGTCAATCTCAATAGCCTCTAAAATCTGAGCTTCAACAAAATGCCCAATTCTGACCTTGGCCATCACTGGAATGCTGACCGCTTCTTGGATTTCCTTAACCATCTTTGGATCACTCATACGGGAAACTCCACCAGCTGCACGAATATCAGCTGGAATCCGCTCCAAGGCCATGACAGCAGCCGCACCAGCAGCCTCTGCGATACGAGCCTGTTCAGGGTTCTGAACGTCCATGATAACCCCACCTTTGAGCATCTGTGCCAAGTTTTTATTTAGTTCATAACGATTTTCAGTCATTTCTTAATCCTCATCATTTGTATTGGTAGCTACCATTTCATTTTAAGCCAGATTAGAAGGAATCACAAGATAAAAAAAGGATAATTGTATGGGTACAGATTGATACTCAATGAAAATCAAAGAGCAAACTAGGAAGCTAGCCGCAGGTTGCTCAAGCACTGCTTTGAGGTTGTAGATAGAACTGACGAAGTCAGTAACATATATACGGTAAGGCGAAGCTGACGTGGTTTGAAGAGATTTTCGAAGAGTATAACTAAAAAACTATCTGACCTTAACTTAAGGCCAGATAGCTCGTCAATTTTTATTTTTCAGCTGTAAGTGCAGCCATTGTAATGTAATTGTATGGTTTGTTAAAGTGTGGCAAGAAGAATAGGTCTGTCAATGCCAATTTATCAATGGTTACATGCTCTTGGATAGCAAGTGAGAACATGTGGATTCCCATACTGATAGCTGCATCATGTGAAACCATTTGCGCACCAAGAATTTCACGGCTGTCTTTATCAAAAACAATCTTGATGGCAACTTCGTGGTTGTCATGTTTGATAAATTCTGGTTTTTGAAGATCGTTAAAGCCAGTTTCAGTTGCATTATAGCCAGCAGCTTTGGCTTTTTCAAGAGTCAAACCAGTCGAAACCATGTGAAGACCGTAGATAGAGATACCGTTTGATCCTTGAACTCCGATTCCTTCCAATTCATGTCCACAAGCGTTATAAGCACCAACGATACCAGTACGTACAGCGTTAGATGCAAGAGCGATGTAGCTTGTATCTTTACGTGCATTGTCATAAACAGTTGCACAGTCACCAACAGCGTATACACCTGGGATAGATGTTTCTTGTTTCTTGTCTACGAGGAAGGCACCGTTTCGGAAGAGTTCAATCTTACCGTCAGCAAGAGCTGTGTTTGGACGGAAGCCAACAGCAAGAACCACCATATCCACATCAAATGTTTCTTTGTCTGTTACCAAGCGTTCAACTTTTCCATCACCTTGGATGGCTTTAACTGTTTGACCAAGAGCCAAGCGGATGTTGTGGTCTTCCAAGTTCTTCGCCATCATTTGAGTGAAGTCTTTGTCATAGTAGCCGTTCAAGACAGTGTCTACGATATCGACAAGCACTACTTCTTTTCCAAGACGCTCGAAAGCTTCGGCAAGTTCTACACCGATGTAACCACCACCAACAACGGCAATGCGCTCAAGGCGTTTGCTCTTGTCTTCAAGTTTTTCAATAACTTCTTCAGCGTTTTGGTACAATTTAACAAATTGTACATTTTCAAGAGTTGCTTTGAATTCGCGGTTACCCTTAACGATTTCAACACCTTCGATTGGAGGCAAGATTGGAGTTGAACCAGTTGCAAAGATCAATTTATCATAAGACTCTTTGTGCTCTTTTCCTTCAACTTCTGCAGTCACAACTTTGTTATCGTAGTCAATTGAAAGAACTGGTGAGTTCATGTAAACTTTAGCACCTTTTGCTTCCAATTTTTCTTTATCAGAGTAGAAGAGACCTTCTGGGCCGTCAATTTGTTCCCCGATCCAAAGCGCCATTCCACAACCAAGGAATGAAATATTTGAGTTTTGATCAAATACTACGATTTCGTTCTCATGTCCGAAGTTGTCCAACATGGTATTAATACAAGCTGTACCAGCGTGGTTAGCACCAACTACAACGATTTTACTCATAGAAAAATTCCTACCTTTAATTTTTGATTTACCTTTCTAGTATATCATTTACTGTTAGCGTTTACAAGGCATTTGCTCAGAATTCTCTTTTTTTCAGAAAAAAATACACTTAACATTGATAAATCCAATTTTTCTATCGTTTTCATATTAATTTTGAGCATATTTCTTGACTTTTTTGTCAAAAATTCATTTGTGAAAAACGCTGACTTTATGATATGCTAGATACATGGAAAAGAAAAATGTAAGGGGTTTAATTTTTCTTTAACGACCTTATATTGAATGATTTCCTATAAAGAGAAAGGAGCTGGTAGCTTGCCTCTTCATTCACGTTCTGAACGGCTAATGGGAACAACTATCACGATTTCATTAGTAGATGAACAGGCTGATTGCCTACTTCAAGGAGCCTTTGATTTGCTCAAGGAGCTCGAATACCGCTTTAACGCCAACAGTCAAGAATCCGAACTGATGGAAATCAACTACCAGGCTGGAATCGCACCTGTTAAGGTTCATCCTGACCTGTTTGAACTGATTTTTCTTGGGTTAGAGCATAGCCTAGCTTCATCTAGCCATCTAAACATCAGCATTGGCCCCTTGATTCAAACCTGGCGAATCGGATTTGCAGATGCACGGCTTCCAGACTCTAAAGAAATCGAAGCTGTCTTATCTCTAGTTGACCCGCATTTTATCAAGTTGGATCCGACTAGCTCTACTGTCTTTTTAGAGAAGAAAGGAATGAAGCTTGATTTAGGTTGTTTAGCCAAGGGCTATAGTGCAGATAAGGTTGCCCAGTATTTAAAAGCACACGGTGTCACCTCTGCCCTGATCAATCTCGGAGGAAATATCCTCACCATCGGAAACAATCAAGCCAAAGAAGGGAAAGCCTGGCAGATTGGGATTCAAGATCCGAGAAATCCTCGTGGCAATCATCTCCTAACCATTCCTGCTTCTAACAAATCCGTTGTCACTTCGGGTATCTATGAACGCCACCTGACAGTAGATGGAAAAGACTATCATCATATCTTTGATAGTAAGACAGGATTCCCTGTCGAAACTGATCTCGCTAGCCTGACGATTGTCTCTGATAAATCCGTTGATGGTGAGATTTGGACAACGCGCCTTTTCGGAGAACGAAGCGCTTCTATCCTCTGGCAAGTCGAAAGTATAGATGGGATTGAAGCCATCCTCATCGACAAAGAGGGACGCCTTGCATGTTCTTCAGGCCTTCAAAATTGTATTATGTAAAAAGAGAAAGGAAATCTCATGCTAAAACTTATTGCCATTGTTGGAACGAACTCTAAACGTTCTACAAACCGCCAATTGCTCCAATACATGCAAAAACACTTTGCTGATAAAGCTGAAATTGAACTCGTTGAAATCAAGGATATCCCTGTTTTCAACAAACCAGCAGATAAGCAACTTCCAGCTGAAATTCTTGAGATTGCAGCTAAAATTGAAGAGGCTGATGGTGTGATTATCGGTACTCCTGAGTACGACCACTCTATCCCTGCGGTATTGATGAGCGCTCTTGCTTGGCTATCTTACGGTATCTACCCACTTTTGAACAAACCAATCATGATCACTGGTGCTTCTTACGGTACACTTGGTTCATCTCGTGCCCAATTGCAACTTCGTCAAATCTTGAACGCTCCTGAAATCAAGGCAAATGTTCTTCCAGATGAATTCTTGCTCTCACACTCTCTTCAAGCATTTAACCCAAGTGGTGACTTGGTTGACCTTGATGTCATCAAGAAATTGGATGCCATCTTTGATGACTTCCGTATCTTCGTGAAGATTACTGAGAAATTGCGCAATGCACAAGAATTGCTTCGCAAAGATGCAGAAGAATTTGACTGGGAAAATTTGTAAGATAGGAGACCGAAAGAATGAAATTTGTTGGACTTGTTGGATCAAACTACGATCAATCATATAACCGCAAACTCTTGGAATTTATCCGTCGCAATTTCAAATTCAAATTTGAATTAGAAGTCCTTGAAATCGACGAAGTTCCAATGTTTAACCAAGACGAAAAATGGGACGAAAGCTTCCAATTGCGTTTCTTGTATAACAAGATTACACGTGCTGATGGTGTCATTATCGCTACTCCTGAGCACAATCACACTATCTCAGCTTCTCTCAAATCTGTACTTGAATGGCTTTCATACGAAGTTCATCCATTTGAAAACAAGCCTGTTATGATTGTGGGAGCATCATACTACGACCAAGGGACTTCACGTGCCCAAGTTCACCTTCGTAAAATCCTTGATGCTCCAGGTGTTAATGCCTACACGCTTCCAGGTAACGAATTCCTTCTTGGTAAAGCCAAAGAAGCTTTTGATAACAATGGAAACATCACCAACGAAGGAACCGTTAAATTCCTTGAAACTTGCTTAGATAACTTTGTAAAATACGTAGGAGTCGTTTCGAAATTGAAAAAACCAAAACCAATCGAACCAGAAGACTTGGATTGTGGAAAACCAATTGCTACAACCATTACTGAAGTTGATCCTGACGATCCAGAATGGGTAGAAAAAGTTGCAGCAATCACTGGCGCTGTTTCTGGTGATACCTATGTCAAATTGGACCACGGTATCTTGACAGTTAACCAAATTGATATGTTCTTGAAAGCTATGCCGTTTGAATTGACATACGCTGACGACAACAACCAATTCCTCTACTACAACAACGCTCACCAAGATCCAGACACCATGTTTGCTAAACGTGTACCACCTCAATCAGGTAGCCGTATGTCGACTGTTCATGGTTCTCTTCCACCAGCACGTATGAAGAACGTAGAGTGGGTTATCGGAACACTTCGCAACGGAAACCAAGAATACGTCCGTACGATCGTTCCAGGTTCTCCTGCAGGTGTCATCAACACACACAACTACCAAGCAATGTACTATCCTGATGGATCGTACGCTGGAATCAATGAAATTGTCTTTAACTTCCAACCATGGCTTGACTGGTACCTAAAAGAGACTGGTCAACGTTTGGTGGGTGGTAGCGGACCATTTGCTCCTGCAGCTGGAGGTCATGGAGACGCCGATGCTACTTCTGGTGCTTCTGATTCAGGGGATGCTGGAGGCCACGGTGGTGACGCTGACGCTACATCTGGCGCAAGCAACTAAGAAACCAAAAAGGAGCCACTTGGCTCCTTCTTTTTTATTGCAAAAGAAAAGGGGAATGTAAATCATCTACAACCCCCTTTCATTTTATGAGTTAGGATCATCTATACTACGGCCGTGCAAACCTTTTTCACGTTGTACCTGACGTAGTTTTTCTGGTGTGACGTCATTGCCTTCCTCGTCCACAATTTTGATTCCCTCGATGTGGTGACGAACAGATCGACGATAGCCTTCGATGTACTCCTCACGAAGTTTAGCTTGTTCCACTTTTTCAGCAGAAGTTAAGCCTTCTGTTTTTTTCTTTTTGGCAAGCTCATTGATACGAGCGATTTTTTTCGGATCCATTTCTTCTCCTTTGTGATAAGTTATAGTCCGTTCGACTGAGTTTATTTGGTATTGATTTGGTTAAAACGAGCGAGCTTAGCTGCTTTCTCGGTTAATTGCGACAAGATAGCCAAACGATTTTGTCGAACAGCCTGATCTTCAGCCATTACCATGGTATTTTCAAAGAATGCATCAATAATTGGGCTAAGCGCAAAGAGTTGTTCTAATTGCTGACTTGCAGTCCCTGACAAAACAAGTGATTCTACGGCTTCTGCCAAGGCTTTCTCTTCTTCATTCTCAAAGAGAGCAGGATCAACAGTATCAGTTCCTTCGGCTTTTTCAGCCAAGTTAAAGGCACGTGAGAGGGATTCGACAGATGGTTTGAAGTCTTCTTTCTTGCTTGCTTCCACAAGAGCACTTGCTGCTTCTAGCATATCCGCCACAACAAAGTTTGAACTTGCAAGGACTGCTTCCTTGATATCTTTTGGAGTAGAACCCATCATCTTATCAACACGAGCCTTGATAAAGTCCATAACCTCTGCTTTATTTTCATAAGTCAAGCTGTCGAATTTCAAAGCATAAAGGCTATCGATCAGCTCATCCATAGCAATATGCCAACCAAAGGCATCCAAGATACGAACCACACCTTGCGTCGCACGACGAAGGGCATAAGGGTCATTAGAACCTGATGGAATCAAACCTACTGAGAAGAAACTCAAAATCGTATCCAATTTGTCTGCAATGGCTAGAATGGCTCCAACCTTGCTCTCTGGAAGTTCGCCTTCAGCAGCTGTCGGCATGTAGTGTTCACGAATAGCAGCTGCCACCGCTGGAGTTTCCCCAGCAAGGAGGGCATATTTCTCACCCATAATTCCTTGGAGCTCATCAAACTCACCAACCATACCCGTCAACAAGTCAAACTTGTAAATAGCTGCTGCACGCGCTAGGTCAACTGTTTCATCCACTGACAAACCAGCTTTTTCTGCCAAGAGAATGGCAATCTGCCCTGTACGAATCATGTGTTCACGAAGGGAACCAATCTTCTCATGGAAAGTCACATGATTCAATTTTTCAACAAGATCTGAAATGACCAATTTTTGGTCTTCACGCCAGAAGAATTCACCGTCTTCCAAGCGGGCAACCAAAACTTTTTCATTTCCCTTGATGACATTTTCCAAATACTCTGCGTTTCCGTTACGGACTGAAATGAAGTTTGGCAAGAGTTTAGCATCTTGATCACGGACAACGAAGTAGCGTTGGTGTTCCTTCATCGAAGTCACCAAAACTTCTTCTGGAACGTCAAGGTATTTAGCATCAAAACTTCCCATAAAGGCAGTTGGGTATTCAACCAAGTTCAAGACTTCATTAAGCAACTCAGCATCAATTTCGATACGTACACCATGTTCAGCTTCGATTGCCTTGATTTGGTCAACAATCATTTGCTCTCGTTCACGAGGATCCGCGATTACAAACTGCTTACGAAGATCTTCTTCGTAGCTCAAAGCTGACTGAATCTTGGTTTCTTGTCCTAGGAAACGATGACCACGGCTCACACGACCACCCTTAATATCAAGGAAATCCAAATCAAACTCTTCTTCATCTAAAAGAACTGTCAAAGTGTGTACAGGGCGGATATATTCAAAGGTGTTATTAGCCCAGTGCATGCTGACAGGGAAAGTTAGTGACTTCAAGACGTCTACTACACCTGGAACAATGGCTTCAACTGGTTGCCCCACTTCTTCCTTGGTAACATAGACATATTCTTCACCTTTGATTTCACGGAATTCAATATCTTCAACTGTCAAGCCTTTTCCACGGACAAATCCTTGAGCTGCTTTGGTGAAGTTTCCATCACTATCCAAGGCGATTTTCTTTGCTGGACCCTTGAAATCTTCTGTCAAATCAGACTGTTTGTCTGCAAGTCCAGTCACACGAACAGCCAAACGGCGTGGTGTGGAGAAGGTTTGAATAGCTTCAAAAGACAGGCGGTTTTCCTTGAGGAAGGCTGCCATTTTTTCACCTAGTTGTTTTTCGCTTGGAGTTACTACGTAGGCTGGTAACTCTTCAAGTCCTAGTTCTACTAATAAGTTTTTTGTCATGTTTTTTCCTTTACATTTTCTTCAATCTTTTTTGGTATGCACCTTAGGTACTGGGGACGTCGCTAACTAACTTTTGTGAGTCTGAATGGAAATCTAATGCAAAATTGATCAAGATTTCCAACAGTCTCATCAAAGTGGATTTAGCTGACTGATTTTTGAACCTAAGGTTTCAAAAATCCCCACATAACAGTACAGCGGTGCATATCCCTCTAGCAAGTCTTCGACTTGCCTTTAACGATTTTAGAGCACAGTATTACTTACTATTCTGCGTCTTCTGCTAGGAGTTTAGCTCGTGTTGCTTCATCCAAAAGTGGGTAACCTAGGCGTTTGCGTTCTGCGACAAAGGTTTTGGCTACGACACGGGCCAGGTTACGGATACGGGCGATATAGCCTGCGCGCTCAGTTACAGATACGGCACCACGCGCGTCAAGCAGGTTAAAGGTGTGTGAACATTTGAGAACATAGTCATAGGCAGGGTGAACCAATCCTTCTTCCAAGGCACGACCAGCTTCCTTTTCAAACTTATCAAAGTTTTCCAGCAACATTTCTTGGTCCGAAATTTCAAATGAATATTTTGAGTGCTCGTACTCAGGCTGGATAAAGATTTCTCCGTATTTTACACCATCAGCCCACTCGATATCATAGACAGAGTCCACTTCTTGAATGTAAGAAGCCAAACGTTCCAAACCATAGGTAACTTCCGCAGTCACAGGGCCAGTTGCCAATCCACCGACTTGTTGGAAGTAAGTGAACTGAGTGATTTCCATACCATCAAGCCAAACTTCCCAACCGAGACCAGCAGAACCAGTCGATGGATTTTCCCAGTTATCTTCAACGAAACGAATATCGTGCTCCAAAGGATTGATGCCCAATTTTTCCAAAGACTCAAGGTAAAGCTCTTGGATATTTGATGGAGAAGGCTTCATGACTACTTGGAATTGGTGGTGTTGGTAAAGACGGTTAGGATTTTCCCCGTAACGACCGTCAGCTGGACGACGTGATGGCTCTACATAAGCCGCATTCCATGGCTCAGGCCCGATAGCACGAAGGAAAGTGTAAGGACTCATTGTCCCCGCACCTTTTTCATTATCATAAGCCTGCATGAGCATACAACCTTGGTCATTCCAAAATTGTTGTAAAGTAAGGATGATTTCCTGGAAAGTCAATTTTTTAGACATTATTTACTCCTTTTTCTATAAAATACTTGCGACACGAGTCTGCCTCGTCGATTATACGAGGCAAGACGAGTTAGTACTACGTCTAGCTCAGCACTCTAGTGCTGAGCGTGGGGCAATCCGACTGTAAGGAGGTCTCTGCCACTGACGCAGTGAAATGTTAATTTCTTAGACATTGTTTTCTCCTTTAATTTATATTATCTTTTTAGCTTTATTCATCAAGCAACCAAGAAAAAGCTGGGTCCTGAAAAATATGACGTTTGGGAACAGTTTGTAAATTCTGATCGCATTCGTCTATTGTACCTAGTTTCAAAGCACAGACTTCTGGTATATTTTCTTGAGCAGTGAAAATTTGACTATGACAGTTCTGACAGTAATAGCGTTGTTTTCCTGGAGATGAACTATAGGTAACCAACTGTTCTTTTCCATGCAATACTAGGTTTTTACTACTAACTTTGGCATTCACTGTATAGGCAGACGCAGTTGCTTTCCGACAGAATGAGCAGTGGCAAAAAACTAATTCCGACAATTCCTCATCTAAAGTGTAGGTCACTGCTTTGCATAAACAAGATCCTTTAAGCATTATGCTCCTTTCTACTTAGGCATTAGACGAAATTCAAAAAGAACCGAATTTCAACACCCAAGCCTTGCGACTAGGGGCGTCAGAAACGCGGTTCCACCCTAATTTATTACTTCATTTTTTTTAAAAATACGACAGAAAGCGCCAGTTTCTTAGCTTGTTCTACTTGGCTCCCACTGTCCCAAGCTCGCTTGAAGAACGCCATAAGACTTTCTTTCCTAGCTAGTATTATAGCAGATTTTCTAGCTAGTGTAAACCAAAAATGAGTCTGAAAACAAAGTTCCAGACTCATTTATCAGTAAAGCTTCAGAAACTCCTGTTTAAGGGTGTCTTCTTGCTTTTGGTTTTTTGCCATGTAGATTTCGCTTGGCATGTTTCAATGCTGTAATGGCATCTTTAATATCTTCTTGGCTCGCTCCTGGATCATTCAAGAGTTCCTGAGCTTCTTTAAAGGCTAGAAGATAAGCAGCTTTTTCTTTCTTATCTGCGTAGATAAATCTCGCATTTTTTTCTTGGAAAAGACGTTCATCTTTGACCAGTTTCTTCAGACTAGAGAAGTCAGTAGCTTTGCCATTCAGTTTACTTTTAGCCGTCGCTAGGGCAATGAGAGATTGGTCAATTTGATCCTGTTTGACTTTAGGATCTACAGCTAGTAGGGCAATTTCTTGGAAGGCACGATCATAAGCTCGACGTACTTTTTCCTTGGCATTCGCATATCTTCCAGTTTTAGTCGTTGCATAGTAAGCTTTCATGGCTTCTTTCAAAGCTGCAACATTCGAATCTTTTCCATCCAAAGCTTTACCAGCAGCTTCAAGACTAGCAAGAACACCATCAATCAATTCTTGCTTTAATTTGCTTGACAAGGCTGACTGTGCCACTTGGAAAGCTTGATCATAAGCTTTCTCTTATCTGCACTACTATTAAAGTAACGAGACATTTCTACCAGTTCTTTTTGTTGATTTACCGCAGCAATCAAGGCCAACTTAGACACAACAGATAGACGCAAAGCATTATTTCGACCTGGCTGAACGAGCAAGGAAACGAGATCTTCAAGGAGTTCATATCCAGTTGGCAAGGTGACTTGTACAGTATAACGACCTGTAGCAACTTTCTTACCAAAGGCGTATTGACCGTATTTTTCAGCAGGAAGAGTAATACTTGTCCCATCTTCTCCTTTCAGAATCACAGTAGTCGTCTTTGGAACTGCTTGATTGAAGGAAACAGACACTGGTGCATATTCTAGGAGATTTGCTAGGAAGGTAATGGTTTGGAAACTATTTTCTTCCGTCAAGTCAAACTCTTGGGACAAGGCACTGATAAATTTTAATTCTGTTCGGTCATAACTGAAAATTTCTGCTGTATAATGACCAAACTGTAAGAAATGAATCGCTTTTGTCTTGTCAACATCAACATATTGTCCCTTGCTATTTTTGATTCGATAGACGTAGAGGGTATCAATATCCTGGTTTGTTTTTGCATCCTTCAAGGCAATTTTCACTCGACCACTATTTTGATCGCGGACAAGTTCGGCAAGTGAGATATAGTCTACATTTCCTGCATAGTCCTCAACAAGATAGTAAATATTAGCCTTATCAACATCCTTAGGAAGTGTATAACTACCGTCAGCATTGGCCTTAATCAGATGGGTGTTCTCAAGCGCACGCGTTCCAGACTGGTCCTTTCCAGTTAGAACCATGGTCCCTTTTTGGTCAAATGGTGTGATATAGAAGACTTTTTCTGAAAGAATACCACCTTGACCCACATCTTTGGTTTGCGAGCTACGAATTCTTGGTTTCCATCTTTAAAACGAATATAACCACTTGTGATGACAGGTTTTTGAGTATCAATTTGAATTTTGAAGGTTGTGTATTGTTCTTTGGCTCCTGGAACGTCTGGTGTATAACTGATAACATAGTCATATAAACCATCCGCTACGGTATTGCCATCAAAATCCTGACCTCTCCAAGCAGTATTATCTAGAATATAACTCTTCAGATTTCTACTGTCACCATCAAAATAATTTTTACGAAGATCCTTTGCATCGCCCTCCCAAATAGGATGTTCATGCTTGGTATCCGTAGCCGCATAAACTGTTGCCCGAAGATTTACCAGATTTCTCAAAGCAACCGTTTTGTATTCGACTAAGTCTTTGTTCCCATCATCGTTTGGAGAAATAGCAATACGGACATTCCCTTTTTCGTCCAACTGAAGAACATGCTTACCTTCAGCATTTTGTTCGATTCCAAGAACGGTAATTCGGCGTCCTTGGCGTTGACCTTTAGACACTAGAAGGTCATTTTGCAAGGTAGCTAGATAGGTAGCATCATTAGAGTAGTTAACGGCGGGATTTTCTTTGTCTACTTCCGTGTAAAATCCATTTTTCCCTTCTCGGACAAGATTGTAAATTGGTTTTTCGACAGCAGGGAGATTTTGGAATTCTCCTCGGAAGCCCATAAATGCAAGACTCACAATATCCCCATCATCTGCTGGATCTACAAATCTAACAAAACCTTCAAGGAAATAGCCATTTGGCATTTGTTTGCTGAGTTCAGCAGCAAATTTTCGAGCATCCACTTTAACAGTGACTGTTTGACTGCTGTGGGCTTTGACTGTCACTTCAGGCCAGACTGTCTCCGTTAGTTTTCGAGGTCGAAGGGTGAATTTTCCATCTTGGACTTCGTCTGTATTGGTATTCACTACCATCTTGAGAGTACGGTCAGTATCTGAAATGTTGTGTACAGTAACCTTGAAAGTAAATTGATCTCCAACATTTCCTAAAGTCACGCTTGGATAACCATTTTCACCTGTTACATAGAGGTCGGTTGAAACTGCAGCAGCTGTATCCACAATACCAGAACCTTGCTGACGAGGAGAGGTATAAGTTCCTGTGTCCTTATTAACATGTGGTTTTGCAGTTGACATGATCAAGGCCTTGACAGTCTCTGATACTTGCTCAGGAGTCAATTCTGGATGGTGTTTTTGAAGGTATTCCTTAACCAGAACTGCAACACCCGTAACGTGAGGAGCCGCCATACTGGTTCCGCTGATACTACCGTAGGTATTGTCATTAAAGGATGAGTAAATATTGCCGCCAGGAGCTGTCACGTCTGGTTTCAATTGTCCATCAGTAGTCACTCCCCAACTTGAAAAGTCAGATAGCTGATTGGCTACATCAGAAGGACGATTATCCATCTTACCATTAAAAACAATCTTGTAGTTTCCTGATTTTAAGGCTTCACCATACTGTTTAGAAATAAATACAGAAGGAATTTTCTTTGCTTCATCATCAATAGACATATTGATGTTTGCACCTTCTACATTATTGTAGATCAAAGCACCAACTGCACCGTGTTTTCGTGCATTTTTGATCTTCTCTGAAAAATTCATAGCTCCACGCTGAATGAGGGCAAGTTTCCCAGTTAAATCCAACTTCGCAAAGTCTTCTTCACGACCTAACCCTGCTTCGACGTATTCGTACTCTTTTCCTTTTTCAAAGTCCTTATCTGCTTCAGGTTGACTATAATCAAATTTTCCGTTATGAAGGCCGGCATTTCCCTCTAGACCTTTAACTTCAAAAACCGCTGTTGTCAATGTTTTGTTGTTGACAGAAGCAACTGAAATTGAGTCTTCAACAGTGGATGGATTTCCAACCAAGCCATAGTCTGGGTTTTCGGCTAGTGGTTTTGAATAACCATTTCCGAATGTATTGCTATTTCCTGCTGAGATAAGAACAGATACTCCCTTGGCACGAGCCCGTTTGATGGCATCCACGATATCGGAACCAGCATCCACCATAGAACCAGTGCTAGATCCCAAACTCATATTAATGGCATCTGCTCCTAAGGCAACTGCATCATCAATCGCCTTTACATAAAGGGCTGAACTGGTCGTTTTTTGGCGATCTGAAAAGACACGCATAAACATGACTTGGGCTTCTGGCGCCACACCATAGACCTTTTCACCATTTGGTGCTTCTTTATCAGGGTTTCCAGCCGCAATCCCTGTTACGTGCATCCCATGAGAAGTTCTTTCTGCTTCTTTGATCTTATCTGTTCCGTCAAAGTAGTCATAGGCATAGACAACCTTATCGCTATACCATTTACCGTAATCGATTCCAGCAGCCTTTTTAGCTGCTTCGATAGCTTCCTTGTTTTTAAATTTTGCTTTTGACGGGTCTGAAATTCGAAGAACCTCATGATTCAAATCAAGCCCTGAGTCAATAATGGCAACAACGGTCCCTGTTCCCTTGTAACCAGCCTTCCAAGTTTTTGGTACTGTGATAATATCATTGCTTGAAAGACTATTGGGTTTTGCAGACTCAGCTTTTTCTTGTTCTTTTTCAGTAGTTGCCGTTTCTCCAGTAGTTTTAGGAGCTGTCGTTGCTGGAGCCTCTTTTTTCTCTATGGTAGAGACCTTCTCAGTGGCAGGCGCTGTGCTGGTATCGACTGTTGTTTCTTTTTGAACGACACCTTGATTTCCTTCTTTTGCAACTGCGCTATCTTTTCCTGATTCTTGGAGTTCAGCAGTTTTATCAACCGAAGCATCTACCTTAGCATCTTGTTTACTAGCATCCTCTTTAGAAGTTTCAGCTTCTTGTTTCTCTCCAACTACTGGTGCAATCCCATTAGTATTGGTTTGGTCAGTCGCAGAGTTTGAGTGTTTATCGTCTTTTAGCTCTGTCTTAATTTCCTGAGTTTGAGCTTGATTTTCACCTGTACTCTGCTCATTGGCACTGACTTGACTTGCTCCAAAAACCAATGCAGTTCCCAATAAAAACTGAAGCAAGACCAAATTTGTATTTCCGTAATGAAAAAAACGTTGTCGTCTATTCATACATAATCTCCTTTTTTTCTTTAAAGTATACCTATTATAACGCAAATAGGTATAAATTTTTACAAAAATCTGAATTGTCACAAAAATGTAATATTTACGTATATATCTTACTTATTTAATTTTATCATTCGTGTTATTTGCTCTATCAAACCAATATTTTCTAAATTCGTTCCTATATTTCAATCCATAAAATTATTTTATTATACAAACAATTTAGATTTTTTATACACAAAAAGACTAGGATTTAAAATTCCTAGTCTTTGTTATTTCGGTATAAAAAAAGATTTTTACAAACTAAAAATCCATCTCATCTACACGAGGTGCGCCCTGAAGTCACTGAAATTGTCTTTAAGACTTCTCGCTCGTCATTGCTGAGTTCAATCCCAAAACAGTCGAGATTGCTCTGGATGCGAGAGGCTGTTACGGACTTAGGTAGAGGTAAGAAACCTTCTGCCAAACTCCAAGCCAAGGCGATTTGAGCCACTGATTTCCCATGCTTAGCAGCAATTTCTTGGACTTCTTTCTGTTCAAACAACTCTCCTTGGCCAAAAGGTCCCCATGCCTCTAGAAGAATGCCTTTCTCTCTACAGTAGTCAACCACTTCCTCTTGATAAACTCCTGGTGCCAAGCGTACCTGATTGACCGTAGGGATGATTCTTGCGGTCTCAAGTAAGGCATCCAAATGATGAGGAAGGAAATTACTAACGCCGATAGCACGGATTTTGCCTTCTTGGTAAAGATCCTCCATAGCTCTCCAGACTTCAGCATTGCGAGTTTTCCATTCGCCATTTTCTCTTAGTGGTTTTGGATTTGGCCAATGGATAAGGTACAAATCTAGATAATCCAATCCCATTTTTTCCATTGATTCTTCAAATGCTTGGCGAGCTTCATCATAGCTGTGATTGGTATTCCAGAGTTTGGTCGTTACAAAAATTTCTTGTCTTGGAATACCGCTATCTCGAATAGCACGACCAACACTTTCCTCATTTTTATAGATAGCTGCAGTATCGATATGACGATAACCAGCCTTTAAGGCTTCTAAAACGGCTTGATAGGCTACTTCTCCATTTTCAGCTTTCCATGTTCCAAATCCTAGTACAGGAATTGAAACTCCATTATTAAGGGTGTAAGATTTCATCGTTTTTCCTTTCTATGTGAAGAAAATCTAAAGAAACAAAATCCTGATTATCAGAACACTTGCCCCTTTAGATTTTAATAATTATTGATCACGATCGTAATAGATCTCGTGAGCTTTTAAGCGAGAATTGAGCAATTCAGGAACGGTCACAAATGTATACCCTTCACCCTTTAAATACTCAATAACACTTGGTAGAGAATTAACAGAAGGACCATGGATATCATGCATGAGGATGATGGAACCATTGCGAACCTGACGTTGAATCTCTGTCAAAATGGCTGTCTCGTTTTTACTCTTCCAGTCCAAACTATCCACGTCCCACATGATGAAGCTTAAATCAAGGCCGTTTCGAATATCATCAGTGATGGCACCATAAGGTGGGCGCATGAGTTTAGAGCTTGATCCTAAAACTTGAGTTAACAGATCTTCTGTATCAGTGATTTGCTTTTTAGCATCTTCGAGCGAAAGTTGTGAAAGAACGGGATGACTCCAGCTGTGGTTTCCTACAACATGACCTTCTGATTTCATTCGTTTTAGAAGATTTTCATTACCTGCAATGTTTTTACCAAGTACAAAGAAGGTTGCTTTTACACCATATTTAGCTAAAGTATCCAAAGCCTGCGTGGTTGTAGTTGGATTTGGACCATCGTCAAAAAGTCAAGGCTACAACTTTTTTTATTTTTTTCTTAGCAAAGTATGCTTGGTAAAGTTCAGCATCCTTTTCTAATAGATAAGAAGACTCAATGACATCAAAGAAACTGGATATGGGCAAAGCAATTTCCTCAACAGTCTCTCCAGCATTAGCAGGATAAAGGATGATTTGACTATCCTTATAATCAAAGCTCCAAGATGTCAATTCTTGGTCTGTGAAGCTCTTTATAACTTGATCAATTTTTGCCTGGTCAAGTTTCTTATCTTCTAGAGTTGATTTGATTTGACTCAGTAAAAGTTCCTTAGCCTTACTTGCATCTTTGAAGAGTTTGCTGAGGTCAAAATCTTTCCCATCTTCAGTCAAGAAAATTTTCCCTAAAGAAGTCTTTTCTTTTTCTTCAACCTTTGATGCAGACAAATCGTAGACTTGCTTGCTGATATTTCGAGAAACAACTCCCTTTAAGACTGGATCCAACTGCTCGGTATAATAAAAGACCAAATCCTCTTTATCTTCCAGCTTTTCTTTGATATCCTGGTTGATTTTTTCTCTAACAGACGCAATGACTTCCTCTCCTTGCAGAGGGTAGTAGGCAATCACCTCAGCTTGACCTTTTCGGAAATGGTCCTTCTGACTACCTGAGTTGAATTGCTGGTCCTTTTCGCTTTTTAGCGCTTCAATTTTTTGTTCGTAAGATTGCTTTTGTAGTAGCTTATAACCAATAGCACTCCCTAATAGAATCGTAGCAATTCCTAAGATTCCAACAAGGGAAAGCAATAGCCTTCTCGTTTTATCGTGAGAAACACGTTTCGCTCTATTTTTTTTCATATTTCCATCATATCAAATCGAGGCTATTATTTCAATGATAAACAGGGATTCTGTCTTTTTTTAGGAAAATAAAAAAGCTTAGAAATCTTCTAAGCTTCTATTTTTAAAAACGAATCGCTTCACGTGTTTTCTCATATGAAGTTACAAAACGGTTTGTAACTCCTGGTTCAGCAACTTCCAAGGCTTGTGAAATTTTTTCAAATGATGCCTGATAGTCAAACTCTTTTTTTCAAAAAAATTTCAAGCGCTTCGTTGAAGGCCTCTTGGATACGCTCATCAAATGAACGGTAACGGTTTGAGTATTGCAAGAGTTGCTCCGTCAAGGTTGCATATTGAACGATGTCATAGGTTTCTGTTTCAAGTGCTTCCATATCATTTGTTGCGACTTCAAGAATGCGTTTAACCGATTCAATATTCACTTGCGGTTGTTCTAACTCTGCCATCAGATCTTCTGTGTTATGACTTGCAGTAAAGAAAAGTTTCAAGAAACTTTGAGGAATACCTGGCAAGTTTCTCTTCTCCATGTAACGTTTGATAGTATGCAAACGGTTCACATAGACATTTGCTTTTTTTGGCGAGCATTGAGGTCGTCTTTTTCAATTTGCGCAAGTCGTTCGCTAACAGAGATTTGCTCATCCTCTATATCCTTGAGGTTGCTTTTGAAGCATTTCCAACTGTTCTTCAAGAGCAGAGTATGCTTGTGTTGACTCACCTTGATCCTCTGTCACTTCCATGATTGCCGTATCAAGTGCAGCCAATTCTGCTTGAAGACGACGAACATGATTTCCATCACTTTCAGGAAGAAGGTAGGTTTTTAGTCAAACGTTCAAGATCTTGAACAAGCACCTGATTATTTTTCTTTCAAGTGGTTGAGATAAGTTGGTAATGTCGAAAGAAGACTTTCAACCACTTTTTTTGAGCTGCAATTTCACGAGTGAAGATATCATAAAGTGCGTTGATTTCTTCTTGGATGCGATTATTTTCATACTCTGCATTGTCCAATTCCAACTGACGAATATTTTCTTGATTATTTTTCAAAGACTCATGCAAAAGTTGGAAACGGGATTCAATATCTGTTTCTGTAAAGTGGTAGTTGGCATCCAACAGCTTGCGATAACCTTCTTCCAAATCTGCCAATTGTTCTGGCAGTTCCTTTGTCAAGGTTTCAACAAGAGCTGGAATTCGCTCAACGATGTGTGTCAAAGCGAGAATATGATTTTCAGTTGAATCAAGAATTGCTGCGGCTTCAACCGGGTCACCTGATGAATTTAGGGTAACAAATTGAGAGAATTCAGATTGGATGTTTTCCAATTGTTTCTCAATCTCAGGAAGGGCTTTCCCATATTTTTCTGAGTTTTCTGCAACAGTGTGCTGGAGTGTTTCAAACAAGTCCAAAGCATGAAGAACACGGCCACTATTCTTAGATTCTTGTTTTTCGAGTTCAGAAAGGGCATTGCGAATAGCTGCAATATCTTCTTCAATCAAGCCGATTTGGCTTTCAATTTGATCAATCTTGTGAGCAGCTTTGAAAAAACGGAAAGAATTATTGTAGCTTTCAGCTTCAAAGAGGTGATTTTCAATATCAGCAAATGAGTTCAGAGATAAATCAACCCATTTTTGATTCCATTCACGGAAGGTCACCTGACTTTGACCAATCAAGTGCATGTTTTTAACGGCTTCAACCTCATCATTTACAGGAAGGTTGTAGAGTTCTTCTTTTCTTTCTTCAAGAGCCGTTAATCTGCTTACATTACGCTTACGTAAAAAGATAGCTGTTACATAAGCTAAGATCAGAATGACTGCAATCGCAACCATTAGATAAATTAGTTGTCCATTAGACATATCAAACTCCTTTTATACTAGAAACAATCGTAATGATTATATCATATTTTTTAAACCAAGGGAACTATTTCCCACATTTTTTAGACGTCAAGTGTACTGTAAACAGCGTTTTCTTCGATAAATTCGCGACGAGGTTCTACTCGATCTCCCATCAACATATCAAAGATTTTATCTGCTTCGGCAGCATCATCTACCGAAACACGCGCCATCAAGCGATGTTCAGGATCCATGGTTGTTTCCCACAATTGGTGGTCATCCATTTCTCCTAAACCTTTATATCGTTGGATGGTTGGTTTTGAACGCCCTTCACTGTGACGTGCTAAGGCTTCTTGGAGTTTAATTTCTTGATCTGCACCAGGTTGAATGTATTCTTTAATCTCACTTCCAACTTTTACTCCGTAAATTGGAGGTTGGGCAATGTAGACATAACCAGCCTCTAAGATTGGTTTCATATAGCGGTAAATCAAGGTTAGCAAGAGAGTTCGAATGTGGGCTCCATCAACATCGGCATCGGTCATCAAAACGAGTTTTTGGTAACGAGCCTTAGTGACATCAAATTCTGCACCAAATCCTGTTCCCATGGCTGTGAAAAGACTTCGAATTTCTTCGTTTGCAAGGATTTTATCCATGCTAGCTTTTTCAACGTTCAAGATCTTACCACGAATTGGAAGGATAGCTTGGAACTCACGGTTCCGACCAGATTTGGCTGATCCACCAGCTGAGTCTCCTTCAACGATGAAGAGTTCGGTTTCAGCAGGGTTGTTAGAAGAACAGTCTGCTAGTTTTCCTGGCAAATTGGAAATTTCCAAGCCAGATTTCTTGCGTGTGACTTCACGCGCACGCTTGGCAGCTACACGAGCCTTGGCAGCCAAGATTCCTTTTTCCACGATACGCTTGGCAATCTGTGGATTTTCCATGAGGAAATCAGAGAAGGCATCGCTGAAGAGGCGATTGGTAATCTTGACTACTTCACTATTCCCCAGTTTGGTCTTGGTTTGTCCTTCAAACTGCGGGTTTGGATGCTTAACTGAGATAACTGCAGTCAAAGCCTTCACGGACATCTTCCCCTGTTAGGTTATCTTCATTGTCTTTTTAGCAGTTTATTCTTGCGAGCATAATCATTGATAACACGTGTCAGCGCTGTACGGAAACCTTGCTCATGCGTACCACCTTCATGGGTGTGAATGTTATTGGCGAAACTCATGACGTTTTCGTGGTAACCGGTTGTGTACTGCATGGCTACTTCAACTGTGATATCATCCATCTCACCGTCTGTGTAGATTGGTGTATCAAAGATAACATCCTTGTTCTCGTTGATATATTCAACGTAACTAGCAATCCCACCTTCATAGTGGTAATGTTTAGTCTGTTCGAGACCTTCACGCTTATCTGTGATGGAGATTCGAAGGCCTCGGTTCAAAAAGGCTAGTTCTTGAATACGTTTGTTTAATTTTTCAAAGTCAAAAGTCGTTGTTTCTGTAAAAATCTCTGGATCTGGTGTGAAGTGAACTGTTGTTCCCGTTTTATCTGTATCTCCAACCACCTCAAGATCAGCAACAACATGACCACGACGGTATTCTTGGTAATGAATCTTACCGTTTTTATGAACATGAACATCTAGTTGAGTTGAGAGGGCATTTACTACTGATGAACCTACACCGTGCAATCCACCTGAAACCTTGTATCCGCCACCGCCGAATTTTCCTCCAGCGTGAAGGACTGTAAAAACGGTCTCAACAGCGGGACGTCCTGTCTTTTCCTGAATATCAACAGGAATTCCACGCCCATCATCCACAACGGTGATGGAATTATCAGGCTCTATAAAGACTTGGATGTGACTGGCAAATCCAGCTAGAGCTTCGTCAATTGAGTTATCAACGATTTCCCATACTAGATGGTGAAGACCTTCTTTTGAAGTCGATCCAATATACATACCTGGACGCATACGAACAGCTTCAAGTCCCTCTAAAAACTTGAATTTGACTGGCATCATAATCCTGTGCCTGTTGATTTTTTTGATTTCTTCTGTCATTTTTTTCCCTTTTTCTTACATGTCTATTGCTTGTCTCAATGTCGCAACGTTATTAAAAAGATAGGCATCTAAGCCAGCAGCTTTACCTGCTTCTACATCAATATTTCTGTCACCAATGACCAAACCAGATGTAATATGATATTTATCACGTAAATAAATCATGGACTCAGGATCTGGTTTCCGTTTAAAGCCAGAACTGGCAGTCACCACCTCGGTGAAGTAGTTCGCTATCTGGGTCTTAGCAAGAAGTTCTAGCACTTGGTCATTTCGATGAGAAACCAAGAAATGGCGACCACCCTTGTCCGAAATGTCTTTGAGTAATTCTGGAATTCCCTCAAACAAAACTGGATGCTCTAGCTCACGCGCCTCATTTTCTTTGTAGTTCTCTAAAAAAACCTCGATATCTGGTGCAAACTTCTCGATGGCAAAAGCTGTCGAAACCTTCAAGGCTTCGTAAACACGGTCGTGTTCTTGCTCTAATCCATATTGGGCCAAGGTTTCTACAAAGGCTGCAGTAGAAGTCTCGTAATTATCCAATAGGGTACCACCTAAATCCCATATGTAGTCGTGATATTTCATACCCTTCATTATACCATTTTTTTATGAAAAAAAGCGATGATTTCCTAGATTTTTTTCCAAGTAAAAAAACGAGAGTCTGCCTCTCGTTTTATTCTTGATTTCCAAAAGACATCTCGATAGAGCATACCGACTCGTAAACTTTCGGCATCTCCTCCCAACTGATCCACCAATTCATAGGCAAAGGCAAGGGCTGTTGACGGTCCTCGGCTGGTTGTTAGATTGCCATCCACAACAACTGTTTCCTTTTTGATAAATTCCCGTCAGTAATTTGCTCCTGAACACCGTCATAACAGGTAAAGCGCTTATCTTTTCAGAAACACCTGCTTGATGGAGGGCGATTGGGGCTGCGCAGATAGCCGCAATCTTCTTTCCCTGCTTGGTTAAAGGCTTTGAATCTCAGAAATGAGGGCTTGATTATCCCGTAGGTAGCTGATCCAGGCATGCCACCTGGCAGAACGAGCAGGTCATAGTCGGACAAATCACCATCAAAGATACGGTCGGCTGTTTACCTGAATGTCATGCGATCCCTGTCACCTGCTCTTCAAATCCTACCATATCACAGGAAATGTTTGCTCGACGCAAGACATCGACTACTGTCAAGGCTTCGATTTCTTCAAAAGCCATTTGCTAAAGATAACTGCTACTTTTTACCATAGTGACCTCCTTATTTGATTTGTTTTAGGATGACTTTTCTTTTCGTTTGAATGGAACTTTTTCCCACTTTTTCTCTTCTGCTAGATTGGTCTGGTAACTCATAGACAAGAGGAGACCGACACCGATGAGGTTACTAATAATAGCGGAGCCCCTTTGAGAAATGAAAATGGTAGAGGTATCCCAGTCAGTGGAAGCAAGCCTGTCACTGCGCCAATATTTTTCAAAGATATGGAAGAGCAACATCATGATAAAACCAGTCGAAATATAGGTGTAGAACTGGTTATTTGACCTGAGTGTAATCTTCAACATCCGATAAATAAGAAGCAAGTACAGAGCAACGACAAAGACCGAACCAATGAAGCCAAAAATCTTCAGCAATCACCGTGAAAAATCATATCACTCTCACGTACTGGAATGAGGAGATTGGACACATTGAAACCTTGTCCAAACAAGCCACCACTTCCAATCAGCAATTTGTCCCTGCGCCTGTTGGTATGTCGTTGTTTGCGCAAAGTCAAAGGGATTGAGCCAAGCCAAAGATACGGTTAATCTGGTAAGTTGGCATCCCAATCTGATGCAAGAAAGGCACGTCCATCCTTGCTTATAAAAGATGGCCATAAATCCTACAACTGCAGTCACTCCCTGTCACAAAAAAACCGGAATGATGATCTTCCACGAAACACCTGAAAGGAGGACCATACCTGCAAAAAAATAGCTACAAAGACCAAGGCCGTCCCCTAAGTCACTTTGTAGGGCTAAGAGGATCAAGACTGGGTATGGTAAAGGCAATCATCCAAACCAATCAGTAGGAAATCCAAAGGGAATGGTCCGTCGCCATTCCTTGTGCTTTTTGAGTGAATCTTACAATGGCTCGAGCCAACATCAAGATGTAGGAAATCTTCATGAATTCCGATGGCTGGAAAAAGTGTCGTTCCACCAATCGATACCCAGTTCTTGGCACCTGTTGACGCTACAAGATTTGGATTGTAGAAAAACAAGAGGGTAGGACCATCAAAGCTAGCCCTAGACCATAAAGATAGGGAGTCACCTTCCATAAAAAAACTCGGTATTGAAAGAACATGACCACAAAGCCAATGACAAGCCCCTAAAAGCAATCCAGGCGATTTGCTGACCTAGAATTGGAAGTACATTATTGGGATAGTCATGGTTAACTGCTATATAAATGGCTACTACTCCAATCACCAGTAAGCAAAACACTGGTAGGAGAAGACTATAATCGACTCGAGAGTCGAAGGAACGTTTCATATTTTTTACCTTTTCTCTTTCTTGGATTTTTCTTTCATTCTATTGCGACGAGATTGGAGAAAAATCAGCTACTGCAGGCTCTATCTGGTCTCTAGAAAGAACCTGAACAGTCCTTTCTTTTGACAAGGTCTGAGCGATTTGTTTGCCGTAACGCTTGCTGACGACACGACTGTCTAAAGATTACAGCAACCGAAACTTGGTCAGACCGTCTAACAGTACGACCAAGGGCCTGCTTTAACCGAATAATCGCCATCGGTAACTGATAATCATAAAAAGGATTTTTCCCTTCTTGACGCAGCTCTTGGTTTAATTTTTTGGTTAACGGTTCTTGGGGATTTTGGAAAGGCAATCTCGGAATCACTTGAATCACGCAAGGATGGGTTGAAAAATCAACTCCTTCCCAGAAACTGCCTGTTCCAAGCAAGATCTGGCGTTCACCTTTTTCAAAACGTTTTTTCAGTTGGCTTGGTTCCCCATTTTTATATTGAGCTAGATGAGGTTGGTCGAGTAGGTCCGAAACTGCCAGCAGCATCTCTTTTGAGGTAAACAAAACCAATAAGGGTTCTTGAAAGGCTTGTAAGCTTCGAATGACAGAAGCCACTTCACTAGCATAGTCAAAAGGCGAAACTTCTGTCACAAGAGGAAAATCATTGACTAGAAAGACTTCTTGTTGCTCCTGTTTTGCTACATCAAGTTTAACAAGCGGAGCGTCTGGAAATCCCAATAAATCTGCTAAGGAAACCCGGTTGCTGATTTCAAGAGTGGCCGATACTCCTAGGAGCCTACAATCTTCTGGCAATAAATCTGCTAGTATAAAGCGACCGTTTTTGCTTGAACAGATCAAGACATCCTTACTCGATTTTTTTCTGCTGTAGCAAGCCAAAAATTCACGGTCCGAGGTGAAAAAAAGTTTGCAAGCTCTCGATACTCTGGGAGAGCTAACTCCGAAAAATGCTGGCGCAACTGTTCAAGAGAATCCAACCACTTTCCATTCTTCAGACCTGACTGATAGTGCTCCATCAAGTAACGACATTCAAAACCGATACTCTCAAGCAAACGTTTCTGAACCAAATCTTCCTCTGACTCCAAGGACTTTTCAATTTGAGTTACAAGTTCCTCAAGGCGGTAAGCCTGCTGGGCTAGATTTTCAAGAGCTAGCAGCATTTTTTGAGCTTCATCCAAAATCACCAAACGATTGTCGACAAACTCGGGATTGTCTTCCAAACGAGTGACCAGATAGGCATGATTAGTCAAGAGAACGCGACTGGTCTTGGCCTTTTCCTGCCCTCGTTTCCAAAAATCCTCTGTAGCAAATAAACTTTTCTTTGAAAGCTTGCCATCGTGGACTAGTTCTGGCAGAAAATGCTGGTAGCGATAAAGCTGCCCGATTTCGTCCAAATCACCAGTCTCTGTCTCTGTTAGCCAGATGAGCAGTTGCATTTTAAAGCGAGTAAATAGACGATTGGACTCCGGTCGATGGAGGACTCTGGTGAAAGGCATCCAGTTTTCAAGTAATTTTGAGGCCCCTTGAGGCTATGAATCTCCAGATGGAAGATCTCTTTTAAACGCTGACCTTCTTCTTGCATGATCTGATTTTGAAGAATTTTAGTCGGAACGCTCACTAGGATCCCTGCTTGACTCTCCAAGTTCAAAGCTGGGAGGAGATAACCATAAGTCTTGCCCAGTCCCGTTTGGGCTTGGATAAAGGAAGTCTGGTGTTCTTCCAATAATTGCTCAATCTTCTCCGCAAATTCCAACTGCTGTGGACGCTCCTCCAGCCCCAATAAAGAAATGTTTTTAGCAAAGTCTTTGGATAACTTTCGTGGGACTAAGGCTTTGCTTTCCTTTCTGAGGAAAAGCCCATGAAGCTCCATCAAGTCTGGCGAAGATAAGAGAGATTGTTGCTGGTAAACCTCCTCAATCAACAGATAACTTTCATAGAGAAGGTTGTCTGCAAGGTCTAACAAGCTTTCTAAGAGCCCTTTAGGTAGCTCAAAAAGTTTTTGACGCATGTAAAGCAAGAGTTCAGCTGTTGCCTGAGCATCTGACAGGGCAGTGTGGGCATGTTCCAGCTCAATTCCCAACTCTTGACAAAGGATACCTAAGTTATACTTTTCAAACTGAGGATACAGAACCTGGGCAAGCTCAACTGTATCCACCCGCGGTGTGCGCAATTCATATCCTTCAAAAAAGAGAAATTCTGCAAGAAGGTTGGCATCAAACTGTACATTGTGCGCAACAAAAAAATACCGTCCTTAACCAATTCAAAAAAATTTTTTTCCAGCCACCTGAGAAAAATTCTGGTGCCACAGCCAAACGTTGATCGGTCAGACCTGTTAATTCTTTGATATGAGAGTCCAAGGGTTCATGAGGGATTGACATCAGTCGCATACTGATCGATGATGTCGCCATTCTCAATCACCACAATGCCTACTTGAATAATTTTTTTGCCTTGCTTTCCGGTGCTGGTCGCCTCTAAATCAACGACCACATACCGATTATTTCTCGCATTCATCATTAAAAAAATTATATCAAAAAAAGCATGATTTGACACCCTCAACTTTGATAACAATCTTGCTTTCACTTTCGAGTTTGAGTAAAAAAATCAAGACCTTAAAAGAGAGAATTTCACGCAAGTTCAGCAGTTGGTCGCTGGTTCTGAGGTATTTGAAAAACTTTATCAACAAAGTTACATCAACATAAAAAAAGACAACCAAGATATTAGCTGCCTTTTTGAGATATTTTTTTCATTGTTTTTCGGAAGTAGCTTGCTAATTTCAGTTGGCAAGACAAGATAGTTTTCTTGAGCTAGTTCTTGCGCAATAGCTGAATGAAGATGGGTCGCTACTACCACGCTCTCATAGAGACTGACTTGATGAAACTGACCTGCAAAAACCTGCAATCATCCCAGCCAGAGTATCTCCCATTCCCACCAGTTGCTTGATAGGGGCCTCCAACCTGCAGCTGATAATATTCAGGTTTGACCAGACTTGCCAGATACGAGTCGCTGGACCCTTTCTCGACTAAAATCGTTCCTTGAGGAAAAATCAGAAAGAGCCCTAGCTAGTCGTCTCTGTATTTTTGATGGTCAAGAACTATACCAGACAGTCTTTCCCATTCCTTTTGGTGGGGAGTTAGGATGAGCTGACTAGATGGGAAATGGCAAACTGGCCGTTTTGCTAAGATGCCCAAAGCACCACCATCAATGCAATCAAAATCTGGTCTTTTTCTGAGGCTGTCAAAAGACCCGTTTTTACGAGTTCTTCTCCAAATGCATCCTCTCGCAAACCCGGACCTAACAAGACAACTTCTGCCTTTTTCCAACTGTTCTTTTAGTAATGCTTTGTCCTTTAGAGAAAAAGGCCATGGTCTCAGGTAAATGAGCTGTGCAGAGCTGTGATATTTCTCCTTATCCGTGCCAACAGTCACCAACCCTGCACCCACTTTTTGACAGCTGCAATGGCTGACATGATGATAGCTCCCCCATAAGGATAGGTCCCTCCCAGCAAGAGCAGGCGCCCGTAATCTCCTTTATGGCTGTGACAAGGCCGTTCAATAATGACTTTTTCTAATAAAGTTTGATCAATCACTTTCATCGTTATTTTCCTCTCACTCCATTATACTATAAAAGGAGGGGCAAACCTCCTTTTACACTATTTTCTCTTAAATTCCGCAAAGGTCTGTAAGATTTTAGCTGCTACTGCTGGAGAAGGAGCTCCTTTTAGCTCTAACGTGTCATCTGCATATGGACTAAGACCAGCAAAATCTCCAATCTGGACAGAGTAGAGAGATGTTTTAAAGAGCTCAATATCGTTTTGGTCATTTCCAAAAGCAATGAAGTTCTCTCCACATAACTTTTCAACAGTTGTCGCCTTATGAGTGTCCAAGGGGTTGACATAAAGGCACTTTTCATGCGCATGATAGGACAGATGAGCCTGCCCCAGTCTTTCTAACTGACCAAGCAGGTCATCAAGCAACTCCTCATGGTCACCCATATAAACGACTACCTTAATCGGAGTACCCAAGTCCTCGAGTTTCTGGTGACGAGCCACCTTTAGGGGATCCACGCTGGAGATAAATGGAATTTTTTCCACAATCTGACCACTATAGTCAAAGCAATCATCTGCAAAGAAAGGAAGATTATAAGTCTGGCAATAATCCACTAGCGCCTGATAAACTCTAGCATCGAGATTTCTTTCGAAGATAGCCTTCCCCAAGTGATAGGCTACGCCACCATTCAAACCTATAACCAAGCGCTGACTGAGTTCAGGGCCTAATAAACCCAAGCAATCCCGATAAGAGCGAGCTGAGGCAAATACAAGATCATGCCCATAATCTTCAGCCTTTAAAAGAACCTGCTGAATCTCCTCATCAATGGTCATGTAGTCAAAAGATAGCGTTCCATCCAGGTCAAATACGAATTTCATCTTCCTAGTCCTTGTTTAGTGTTCGAAGCGCTGCCTGATAGGTTTGCTCCATTAGCATGGTAATAGTCATAGTCCAACTCCACCAGGTACAGGTGTGATGTGACTAGCAAGTGGTGCAACCGCATCATAATCAACATCTCCACAAAGTTTGCCATTTTCATCTCGGTTCATCCCAACGTCAATGACAACCGCTCCCGGTTTGACAAAGTCAGCAGTCACAAACTTAGCACGACCGATTGCAACGACAAGAATATCCGCCTTAGCAGCCACCTTGGCAAGATGATGGGTGCGTGAGTGAGTCAAAGTCACAGTCGCATTCTTTGCTAAAAGAAGCTGAGCCATCGGTTTTCCAACGATATTGGAACGACCGATGACAACTGCATTTTTACCTTCTAGATCAATCCCATATTCATGAAACATTTCCATAATTCCTGCAGGTGTCGAAGGAATCATAACTGGATGACCAGACCAGAGGCGACCCATGTTTAGCGGATGGAAACCATCCACGTCTTTTTCGGGGTCAATAGCCAACAAAACTGCCTCTTCGTCAATATGTTTAGGTAAAGGCAACTGGACCAAAACCCCATGCCAAGCTGGATCTTGATTGTATTTGGCAATCAAATCTAACAATTCTTCTTGGGTAATGGTTTCAGGAACTCGCACTACTTCACTATGGAATCCTGCAGCAAGAGCCGACCGTTCCTTATTGCGAACGTAGACTTGGCTGGCTGGATTATCTCCAACCAAAATCACCACCAAACCTGGAACTAAACCTGTTTCTTCTTTTAGTTTGGCCGTCTTTTCAGTCAACTGTCCTTGTAACTTAGCTGCAAGAGCCTTCCCATCGATAATCTGAGCCATATCTCTTCTCTTTTCTATCAAATATCCTCTATTATATCAAAAAATAACTCGCCATCCTAACACTTCTTGCCTAATGGACCTTATAGTCTGAAACTATAAGAAAAAGCTCAGTTGCAGGACTAGTCATTCTCTTACTGGAGGATAAAGGAACTCCACAGAATAATGATATTATTTTTTGATTCTGCATCAAAAATAATGTACAATATAAGTAAAGGAAGTCTTACAAAAAAGGAGGATAGAGATGTCAATCTTTCATAAATATATACTATTTTTTATATTTCTTATACTAGCACTATACTCTGATAAGCTTTTCAAAAAGAACCACCAAGTTTGGAAAATTATTTTCGCAGTATTAGGTATACTTACAAGCATTAGCTTCATGTTTTAACTAAAATAAAGTAGGAATCAGTGTTTTCTGATTCCTACTTTTTATTTATAACTTTAATCTAAACTGAGTAAAGAAGTTTTGATATAACTTATCGAACTATCTACCTAAGAAAAAGTCGAAATGGATATAAATTTACAACTCTTACAAAACCTTACTCAAGAAATCTTTGGTTCTTTGTTCTTGGGTTTGTTCAAAGACTTGCTCTGGCGTTCCATCTTCGACAACAACACCATCAGCCATAAAGATGACACGGTCTGCTACCTCACGCGCAAAGCCCATTTCATGAGTCACAATCACCATGGTCATCCCTGACTTGGCAAGGTCTTGCATAACAGCTAGAACTTCTCCAACCATCTCAGGGTCTAGGGCTGAAGTCGGCTCATCAAAAGAGCAAAACATCTGGTTCCATAGCAAGTCCACGTGCAATGGCAATCCGTTGTTGCTGACCACCTGACAAACTCTGAGGATAGGCCTTTGCCTTATCTGGCAAGCCAACTTTTTCTAACAGTTCCTGTGCTCTTTTCTCCGCAACTTCCTTGCTTTCACCTTTGGTTTTAATTGGTGACAAAGTGATATTTTCCATCACTGTCATATTGGGAAAGAGGTTGAATTGTTGGAATACCATACCCATCTTTTCACGCATGGCAAAAAGGTCATTTTTCTTATCTGTGATATCGACTCCTTCAAAGATAACCTTACCTTTACTTGCTTCTTCAAGGAGATTCATCGAACGAAGGAGAGTTGATTTCCGCTCCCTGACGGACCAATAATGACCACAACTTCTCCTCGTTTAATCTCAAGGTTGATGCCTTTTAAAACTTCATTTTTCCCAAAAGACTTATGTAGTTCTTCAATTTTAATCAAGGTTTCTGTCATTATTTCTTGTCTCCTTGTCCAATATGTTTTTCAAATGCTTTCAACGCCACTGTCAAAACAGAGGTCATAATCAAATAGTAAAAGGCTGCAAATAAAAGTGGAGTCAACGGTAAATACGTTGTTGTTGCTACTGTCGTTGCACCATTCCACAACTCCATAACTCCAATCGCAGACAAGAGGGAACTATCCTTGATAATGGTGATAAATTCATTTCCCAGAGCTGGAAGAATATTCTTGATAGCTTGTGGCAAAATGACATAACGCATGGCATTTTTCGGACGAATACCAAGAGAGTAAGCAGCCTCTAACTGACCTTTAGGAACCGCATTGATCCCCGCACGAACAGTTTCAGACACATAAGCTCCACTATTCATAGAAATAATCAGAATACCTGGAATTAAACGGGAAAGGTCCACACCTAAAATCCCTACTTGAATAGTAGGCGCATCGATATGCATGAGGGCAAAAGCAATCATAATTTGCACCATCATCGGTGTCCCTCGGAAATCCATACATAAACATTTGCAAACCAGACAAGAGGTCTAAAACGTGAACGTTGAGCAAAGGCCAATAAGACACCAAGAATGGTACCGAAAAAGACTACCAGAATTGAAATCACTACCGTGATAAGAGCACCATAATTAAAATAAGGTAAATACTTTGGTAAAAAGGAAAAATTCATATAAACTCAGCTTTCTAAATATCAGATTGTATGATTATAACATGTTCTGAATTAAAATTCAATATTTTTTCACTGATTTTCACCAATAATTTTATGCAAAAGAGAAATAGCGAGAAATCTTAGTTTTTTCTAGTCAAGTCCCCGTGGTTTATGGTAAAATAGTAACGATAAGAAATGGAGGAGAATCATAATGGAATCACATTTGGTTAGAATCATCAACCGCCTAGAAGCTATGACAAAAGATGGCGGAAATCTTAAACGTAATTTTGAACGTGAAGGAGTTGTTGTTGCAGAGGTTGCTTACAGCTATGACGAAGAAAATGGATCACTCTTCACCCTTCGCGATGTTGAAGCACGTGAAACCTATACCTTTGATAGCATTGACTTGATTGCAATGGAGATTTACGAACTCCTTTACTAATAGAATAACAGTGGGGAAACCTGACTGATGAACGAGAATCCTTTTTGTCCCTGCAAATAGGATTTTTTCTTACCATCAGTAACAGAGATTTTCTTAGGAACTTTCTCTCCAAATCTTCCTAGCCCAATCTTTTTACTTGCTTTACACCTTAATCATGCTATAATGAGAATATAAAAACTTTGACTATTTTTGACCTTTTATCAGGCCAAGGGTAAGAATGAAATGAGGTAGATGTATGCTCTGTCAAAACTGTAAAATTAACGACTCAACAATTCATCTTTATACCAATCTCAATGGACAGCAAAAACAAATTGATCTCTGTCAAAATTGCTATAAAATTATCAAAACGGACCCAAACAATACCCTCTTTAAAGGGATGACTGACCTAAACAATCGTGACTTTGATCCTTTTGGAGACTTTTTCAATGATTTGAACAATTTCAGACCTTCTTCTAATAATGTCCCTCCAACTCAATCAGGTGGAGGATATGGGGGTAATGGTGGCTACGGACCTCAAAATCGCGGACCCATTCAAACACCGCCTCCAAGTCAAGAGAAAGGTCTTCTAGAAGAGTATGGAATCAATGTTACTGAGATTGCTCGTCGGGGAGATATTGACCCTGTTATTGGTCGAGATGAGGAGATTATCCGCGTTATCGAAATCCTCAACCGTCGAACCAAGAACAATCCTGTCCTTATCGGAGAACCAGGTGTCGGTAAAACAGCCGTTGTCGAAGGTCTAGCTCAGAAGATTGTTGATGGTGATGTTCCCCATAAACTCCAAGGTAAGCAGGTCATCCGTCTGGATGTGGTCAGTCTAGTTCAAGGAACAGGGATTCGAGGCCAATTTGAAGAACGCATGCAAAAGCTCATGGAAGAAATCCGCAAACGTGAGGACATCATCCTCTTTATCGACGAAATCCATGAAATTGTTGGTGCAGGGTCAGCAGGCGATGGCAATATGGATGCAGGAAATATCCTCAAACCAGCCCTTGCCCGTGGTGAATTGCAATTGGTTGGAGCTACTACTCTCAATGAATACCGCATCATTGAAAAAGATGCTGCTCTCGAGCGCCGTATGCAGCCTGTCAAGGTAGATGAACCAACTGTCGAAGAAACCATTATCATCCTCAAAGGGGTTCAAAAGAAATACGAAGACTACCATCACGTCAAGTATACTGATGCTGCTATCGAAGCAGCTGCAAATCTTTCCAATCGCTATATTCAAGATCGATTCTTGCCAGACAAGGCTATTGACCTGTTAGATGAAGCTGGTTCTAAGATGAATCTGACACTGAACTTTGTTGATCCTAAAGTGATTGACCAGCGTTTAATTGAAGCTGAGAATCTCAAGGCTCAGGCTACACGAGAGGAAGACTTTGAAAAAGCTGCCTATTTCCGCGATCAGATTGCCAAGTACAAGGAAATGCAGAAAAACAAGGTGACCGATCAGGATACTCCTATCATTAGCGAGAAAACCATTGAGCATATCATCGAGCAGAAAACCAATATTCCTGTCGGAGAACTCAAAGAAAAAGAACAGTCTCAGCTTATCCATCTAGCAGACGACCTCAAGGCCCATGTTATCGGACAAGACGAGGCTGTCGATAAGATTGCCAAAGCCATTCGTCGTAATCGTGTTGGACTTGGAACTCCTAACCGCCCAATCGGAAGCTTCCTCTTTGTCGGACCAACTGGTGTTGGTAAGACAGAACTTTCCAAACAACTAGCCATTGAGCTCTTTGGCTCTGCTGACAGCATGATTCGCTTTGATATGAGTGAATACATGGAAAAACACAGTGTGGCTAAATTAGTCGGAGCCCCTCCAGGTTATGTCGGCTATGATGAAGCTGGTCAGTTAACGGAAAAAGTTCGTCGCAATCCTTACTCACTTATCCTTCTCGATGAGGTCGAGAAAGCCCATCCAGATGTGATGCACATGTTCCTTCAAGTCTTGGACGATGGTCGTTTGACAGATGGGCAAGGACGAACAGTTAGCTTTAAGGATGCTATCATTATCATGACCTCAAATGCGGGTACTGGTAAGGCTGAAGCCAGCGTTGGTTTTGGAGCCGCTCGTGAAGGACGTACCAACTCTGTCCTCGGTGAACTCGGTAACTTCTTTAGTCCTGAGTTTATGAACCGTTTTGACGGTATCATCGAATTTAAACCTCTCAGCAAGGACAACCTTCTCCAAATCGTCGAACTCATGCTAGCGGATGTCAACAAACGCCTCTCTAGCAACAATATCCACCTCGATGTGACAGACAAGGTCAAGGAAAAGTTGGTTGACCTAGGTTATGATCCAAATGGGAGCACGGCCACTCCGCCGTACCATTCAAGACTATATCGAGGATGCCATCACTGACTTCTACCTTGAAAATCCAAGTGAGAAAGTCCTCAAGGCAGTCATGACAAGCAATGGCAATATTCAAATCAAATCTGCCAAAAAAACTGAAAAAACAGAAGAGATTGCTTCTGAAATAGAAGAATAAATCTATATAACAAGTGCAGAAAGTCTATCATTTTCTGCACCTTTTTTACTAAAATAAATGCAAAACCTTGACAGCTTGCCCCTCGTCCATTATGATAATAATAAAGATACTAGAGAATGAGGAAAGTTCAATGGCCAACCCAACTTTTGGTGAAAAAGAAGAAAATGTGACCTACCAGCACCGCTATGGTGTTTACGCAGTTATCCCTGATCCTGAAAAAAAACAAATCGTTTTAGTTCAAGCTCCCAATGGTGCTTGGTTCTTGCCAGGTGGAGAGATTGAAGCGGGAGAAGACCATCAAGAAGCACTGAAGAGAGAACTCATCGAAGAACTTGGCTTTACAGCTGAAATTGGAAGCTATTTCGGACAAGCTGATGAGTATTTCTACTCTCGTCACCGTGATACCTACTACTACAATCCAGCTTATCTCTACGAAGCTATTTCTTTCCAAAAAGTACAAAAACCTTTAGAAGACTTTAATCATATTACTTGGTTTCCTATTGACCAGGCAATAGAAAAACTCAAACGTGGTAGCCACAAATGGGGAATTGAAGCTTGGAAAAATCAGGCATGGAATTGACTAAAATACACGATTTTATCCAAAAAAAGTGCTATAATAGAGTTAGAAAAATCGGAGGAACTATTATGAAGCTTATCAACACGACTAATTCACACTCGCAACTTGTTAAAAAGCCAATTAGAAAGCACTGACGCAACGCTTGTTGAAGTTTATTCAGCTGGAAACACAGATGTGATTTTCACTCAAGCTCCGCTTCACTATGAAATCCTCATTTCCAACAAACACCGCGCTATTCGTGAACCAGAAATCGAAACCATCCAAGATTTCTTCATGAAACGCAAAATCGATAAAGATAATATCGATGAAGCCAATATTAAGACCCTTTATTCAGATAAATTGATTGAAATTTCTATTCCTACAAAAATAAGAAAGCCAGCCAAAAGCTGGTTTTCTTTTTACAAAAAGATTGGTAGTTTCTACCAATCTTTTTATTTTTATTTCACAGCTTCTTTCAAAGCGTCTACCTTGTCCAAACGTTCCCAAGGAAGGTCAATATCTGTACGTCCCATGTGTCCATAAGCCGCTGTTTGACGGTAAATTGGGCGTTTGAGATCCAGCATTTGAATAATTCCTGCAGGGCGAAGGTCAAAGATTTGACGCGCTGCTTTTTCAAGCTTGCTTTCAGCTACTGTTCCTGTACCAAAAAGTATCGATACGAACAGAAACAGGCTGTGCCACCCCAATAGCGTAGGCCAATTGCACTTCTGCCTTCTTAGCAAGGCCTGCTGCAACGATGTTCTTGGCAATGTAGCGAGCTGCATAAGAGGCTGAACGGTCCACTTTAGTCGCATCCTTACCAGAGAAGGCACCACCACCATGGCGAGAGTAGCCACCATAGGTATCCACGATAATCTTACGACCAGTCAAACCTGAGTCCCCTTGAGGTCCACCGATTACAAAGCGACCAGTTGGATTGATGAAGAATTTGGTTTGCTCATCCAAGTAAGAAGCTGGAATAACTTCCTTGATAACCTTGCTAATCACATCATCGTGAATTTGTTCGTTGCTGACTTCTGGGTCGTGCTGAGTTGAAATAACGACTGTGTCCACACGTACCGGACGGTCATTTTCATCATACTCAACTGTTACTTGTGATTTGGCATCAGGACGAAGATAGCTGATTTCACCAGACTTACGAAGTTCTGCCAAACGACGAACCAACTTGTGACTAAGTGAGATTGGTAAAGGCATGAGTTCTTCTGTCTCATCCACTGCAAACCCAAACATAAGACCTTGGTCTCCAGCACCAATCAAGTCCAGCGGATCTTGATCTACATTCCCACGAACCTCCAAGGCTTCGTTAACACCTTGGGCGATATCTGGTGACTGCTCAACAAGTGACGGATGAACTCCCACCGTCTCCGCAGAAAAACCATACTCTGTATTGGTATAACCAATCTCTGCAATGGTATCACGAACCACACGGTTAATATCCACATAGGCATTTGTCGAAATTTCACCAAAAACATGGACAGAACCAGTATAAACAGCTGTCTCAGCAGCAACATGCGCCTCTGGATCCTCTGCTAAAATAGCATCCAAAATCGCATCTGAAATTTGGTCTGCAATCTTATCTGGATGCCCCTCAGATACAGATTCAGACGTGAATAATTTACGTTCTGACATAAAAATGTCCCCCCTTAAAAAATATTGTTATAGAGTTACAAAGTACTGATAGAAATTTCTATAGTCTAAGAGTTACGACGCGAAAGAAATAAAAACGATGTTTTTTTATTTCTGAAGCTAGTAAGGCGCATAGGGTGACCGCGTTATAGCGGCAACCGTAGAAGGACGAGCTACTTTGGAGCCGTCATTCTTTGCGAGTTACAAAGTACTGATAGAAATTTCTACCATCTTATCGGGACTATATAACCTTATCATTATACCACTTTTTATTTTTTTTTGCAGTATTTTTAAAAATTCATAAAATGAAGTTAAAAAAGGAGCTATGCAGCTCCAATTTTATACTTAAAATGTTTGGCGTTTAGCTTTACGCTCGGCACGGCCACGCGCACGATTTTCAGCACGCTTGGTTTTGCGACGTTTTTCATCTACCGCCCATTGAATCTTCTTCTTATAGCCTGGTTTGACTTTTTTCTTTTTCTTTTTGACTAAGCCAATCATTTCAATATCAAGCTTATCCTGCTTCTTTTCACGGTTGGCACGACGATCACGGTCATAGGTATCTTGGAACTCTCCGTCTTTAATCATCTTAGGAATAAACTTGATTCCTAATTTCTCCAACTCACGGATATCCGAGTCATCGCTTGGCTGGTAAAGCGTAATAGCTATACCAGGTAGACCATTACGTCCAGTACGTCCCACACGGTGAACAAAGAAGGACAAGTCTTGAGGAATGGCGTCATTGATGACATGACTAACACCTTCAATATCAATTCCACGCGCTGCCAAGTCCGTTGCGACAATGTACTCAAAATCAAGATTTTTCACCTGATTCATGATCCGCTTGCGCTCACGAGGAGCAATATCCCCATGAATCTTAGCCACCTTCAAACCTTGAGCTGTTAGATATGTATGCAATTCATCTGCACGCGTCTTGGTATTAACAAATCATGGCTAGATATGGTTGCATGGCTTGCGTCAACTCATAAATCTGAGCATTTTTATCTCGTCCCTTGGTCGAAATCAACCAGTTATCAATGGTATCGGAGATGACTGTTTTTGTTTTGATTTTTTCCATAACAGGATTTGACAAATATTTTTTCAAGAAAGGCTGCAACTTCTGTGGAATGGTTGCTGAAAAGACCATGAATTGCAAGTCTTTAGGAAGGCTTCCTGCTATCTTATCAACTGTCTCTAAGAATCCCATATCCAAGGTCATATCGGCTTCATCGACAACAAAGGTCTTAGCCTTATGAATAGCCAGATCACCAGATTTTACCAAGTCATAGATACGACCTGGAGTCCCGATGACAATGTGGGGCTGGTTACTTGCCAATTTATCAATCTGACGTGCCTTATCCGTCCCCCCCACATAATTAACCACACGAACTTCGACATCCGAGTGGGCCGCAATCTGACGTGCTGCTTGGTAGATCTGAGTAGCTAACTCACGACTTGGAGCAGTAATGACCGCCTGCACACTATCGCTAGTTTCATCTAATTGCTGGAAAATTGGTAACAAGAAAGTATGAGTCTTTCCAGAACCTGTTTTTGATTCACCAACCAAGTCACGACCTGCCAAGACTATAGGAATTAACTTATCTTGAACCTCTGTAGGAGTTGTATAATTCAACTCCTCCAAAGCCTTTTCTATATAATTTTTAAACTGAAATTTCGTAAATGACATATTATCCTCGATTCTATTCATCTAACCATTATACCATATTTTGAACATTTTCAGTAGTTAAGTCCGACTAGCAAAAAATGAAAGGGATTGCTCCCTTTCATTTTCTATTTCCAGTGTAAAACGGCATTCAAACCATAGTGGTCACTGACTTGCGGACTATTCTGACCATCAAAAATTACATGCAAGCTTCTACTTCTAACTCTTTCGTTGTAAAGACGTAGTCGATTCGAAGTGGTTCAGAATTACCTTTCCAGCCATCAATTTCTGGTGGTACTGTATGGCGGCCACTTCTCTCCTTAGCAACTTCAAAAGCATCTTGTAACTCTAGAGGACTAGCTAGGATAGCTTGATAACCTTCCTGACCAGCTGGGTTATTGAAATCTCCAGCTAGTAAAAGAGGTTTCTTTAAATCCTTCAGTACAGCCTCAAATCGTGCCCATTCTTCCTGAAAACCTTTATCCCACCATGAAAGATGGACGCTTGCAAGAGCGAGTTCCTTACCTTCAACTTCTGTCTCAACCAAGGCGACACGGCGAGTATGGTAGTCTGTTGGATCATCTACATCCGAAACCAAAATCTCACGCGCTTGAATAGGTGTCTTGGATAAGATAGCAACACCCTCATGGTAGCGGTCATAACCGATATGGTTATAGGCCCAGGTCCAATAGTAGCTTCTTCCTTTCTCAGCCAATTTTTCAACCAAAAGTCTAACATAGTGGTCTTGGTGAATTGGCTCTGCCGCTGGCAAAGCTTGATAGAGGGCATTAACCTCCACCTCAGGAGAAGTGATTTCCTGATTGATTTCTTGGAAACAAATCAAATCATAGTCTTTATCAAGAATATCTTGGAGCAAGAGCTGGAATTTTTCTTCTGCTTCTTTCTCCATCCAACTATGGGTATTGAGTGTTAAAAATTTCATGCTTTTCTCCTAAAACAAGAGGTTGGAAAACAGCTTCCAACCTCAAGTATATTACAATTCTACTTTTGCAACTGCTGTTTTCGCTGCAAGAGAACCAGTTTGTTCTAATTTAACAGATTTAATCGCTTCGGCATTTGTGAAGACAACCACTGTTGAAGTTTCACGATCTGCTGCACGGATAGCATCCAAGTCAGCTGTAACAAGAAGATCACCAGCAGCAACCTTTTGTCCTTCAGCTACGTGAACTGTAAATGGTTTTCCTTCAAGACTTACTGTGTCCAAACCGATGTGAACAAGTACTTCAAGACCTGCTTCAGTCACAAGACCAAGAGCATGTTTAGTTGGGAAGACACTTGATACAGTACCAGAAACTGGAGATACGATATTTCCATTTGCTGGTTCTACTGCGAAACCGTCACCCATCATTTTTTGAGCAAAAACAGGATCTTTAACTTCGCTCAATTCAACAACTTGACCGTCAGCTACTGAATAAACTTCCTCTGTTACACCTTTGTAGTGTACAGTGTTTTGTTGAGCTTCAGTCATTTGACTTGGAAGAGTTTCAGGAATAATTTCACCTGAGTCAAGGATATCTTGGATATCAGATTTCAATACGTCAGCTTTGGTCCGTAGATAGCTTGGACACCTTGTCCTTTCATGACAAGACCCATAGCTCCTTCTGCTTTCCATTGTTCCTCAGTACCAACGCGATCTGCATCTTTAACAGTTACACGAAGACGAGTCATACATGCATCAACATCTACGATATTTGCACGACCACCAAGAAGGTTAATGATATTTACGGCTTGAGAAGCTGCTGCAACTTTTGGAGTTCCAGAAGCTGCTTCTTCTGATGCTCCTTCAGCTGTTTCGTAGTTTCCGTTACGTCCTGGGGTTGCGTAGTTGAATTTCTTGATCATGAAGTTGGCAATGAAGTACATGATAACCGCAAAGAGAACAGTTACCCAGATAAAGTTAACGATATCCATACCAATACCAGCATTAATTGCCAATGGTGTACGAGTCAAGAATTCAATTGAACCGAATGAGTGGACACGAAGGTGAACAATATCTGCCATAGCAAAGGCAGCACCTTGAACTACTGAATAAACAAGGTAAAGCGGTGTCGCGATGAACATGAACATGTACTCGATTGGTTCAGTAACCCCTGTCAAGAATGTTGCAAGGGCTGTCGCAATCATCATACCCTTGTATTGGTGTTTCTTGTCAGCATCAACATTGCGGTAGATAGCAACGATGACACCCATCAAGATACCAAATGAACCGATCATTTGTCCAACTTTGAAACGAGCTGGATGTACTGTATCTAACAAGTGTTGGTATTGACCAGCATCAGTACCTTTAAGGTTTACAAGGTCTGTTACCCATGCAAGCCAAAGTGGATCTTGACCAAATACTTGGCTACCTTTTGCTGCACCAGTTAAGACTTCATAAGTACCACCAAGAGCTGTGTAGTTCATTGGGATAGTCAACATGTGGTGAAGACCAAATGGCAAGAGCAAACGCTCCAAAGTACCATACAAGAATGGTGCTAAAATTGGTGCAGTTTCTTGAGAGTTTGCAATCCAGATACCAAAGCTATTGATACCTGTTTGAACAAGTGGCCAGAAAATTGAAAGAACAATAGCAGCAATTACTGAACGAACAATAACTACAAACGGTACAAAACGTTTTCCGTTAAAGAATGAAAGTGCATCAGGAAGCTTACGGAAGTTATAGTATTTGTTAAAGGCAGTTGCCCCTATAAAACCAGAAATAATCCCTACGAAACACCCATGTTAAGTGCTGGAGCTTCCATAACACTGATAAAGTAATCAGAAACTTTGATTGACCCACCCAATAGTGTTGAAACCATAGCATTTGGATCTTTTAGCATATCGCCAGATACGCCAAAGATTGTACCTGTGATACGGTTAATAAGGATAAAGGCAAGACCAGCAGCAAAAGCACCACCAGCGCGTTCTTTAGCCCAGCTTCCTCCGATAGCAAGGGCGAACAAGATATGAAGGTTAACGATAACTCCCCAACCGATTTGCTCTAGTACACCACCAGTAATTACAAGTGGTGAAAAGTTAGGGTTAATCATCACGAGCGACTTACCAATTGAAATCATCAATCCAGCCGCTGGCATAACAGCGATAACCACCATCAAAGCCTTACCGAATTTTTGCCAAAACTCGAAAGACAAGACATTTTTGAATGTAGCTTTCATCATTCAAATCTCCTTTATTTTATTTTAGGCAAACGTTTTACGAAAACGTTTGCACCAACTTATATACTAATTATACCACTTTTTTTATTTTTTTGTAAAGGCTTTTTATAGAAAAAAATTCTCCTTTTTTTCTTAAATTTTTTTATACAAAAAGAGAAGTTCTTTAAAAACTTCTCTTTTTAAACTGTCTGGATATTTCCACTAAGCTATGCAATTTGCATTGATATCCAATTAAATTTTTCAAGAATCGACGCATTGAAATTCCTGATCCGATTGATCCAATGAAGATTCCGATGACAAACAAGAGAACTGTCATCAAAGGAATAAATAGATCTGGCGTAATCATGGATAGGTTTTGACCAACCAAGGATTTATTGACAGACTGGTAAACCATATTGTAGATAAAGAATACTAGGACTGAAGGAATAGCTGCTCCAAATAAACCAATGAAGGCACCTTCCAACAAGAATGGACCACGGATGTAACTATTCTTAGCTCCTACCAGACGCATAATCTGAATTTCACGGCTACGCGAAATAATGGTGATACGAATGGTATTGGAAATCAAGAAGACCGCGATGAAAATCAAGAGTCCTGCAATAATCAATCCCCACACACGGATGAAGGAAGCTAGTTCAAAGAGTCGTTGAGTGTTGGCTCCACCATCTTGAACTTCTGAAACTCCCTCGATTTTCTTAGCATCTTCAGCTACTTTCTTTACATCACTTGGAGATTTGGTATCTACGATATAGGCATCATAGAGTGGGTTGGCATCCCCTTCAAAGACCTTCCAGTCATCCCCCATCGTTTCAGTCAATTTTTGGTATTGCTCCTCTTTACTTGAGAAGGTAACGCTTTTTACAGCTGGCATAGCTTTCAAAGCATCATAGACCTTGTGATAGTCATTGTTGGTAACTGTCTGACCTTCTTTTTCAATCGTTTCACTGTTATCTGCCACATCCTTACGAATGTAAACCATGACACGAACGTTGTTTTCAATATCGGTAGCCAGTTTAGCTGTGTTAAAAATTACGGATGCAAACAGGGCAACGAGCGTCAAGGTAATCATAACCGAGCTCACTGCTGCTACTGTCATCCAGCCATTTCGCTTTAAACTTTTTAGTGATTCAAATAAATGGCGAAAAAATCTACTAATCATCGTATCCATATTCTCCTTTTGCTTCGTCACGAACGACACGGCCATTTTCAATGGCAATGACACGGTGGCGCAAGGTATTTACAATCTGGCTATTATGGGTAGCCATCAATACTGTAGTACCTTGGAGATTGATGCGTTCCAACAGATTCATAATTTCCCAAGAATTATCTGGGTCCAAGTTTCCTGTCGGCTCATCGGCAATCAAGACTTTCGGATTGTTGACAATCGCGCGAGCAATGGCAATCCGTTGTTGCTCTCCACCTGAAAGTTCATTAGGGAATGAACGAACCTTATGTTTCAAACCAACTAGGTCCAAAACTTCCATCACACGTTTTTTAATGGTACGGCGGTTCTCACCGATTACTTCCATTGCATAGGCAATATTTTCATAAACGGTTTTCTTTGGCAAGAGTTTGTAGTCTTGAAAGACAACTCCAACACTACGACGAAGAAGAGGAATATCTTTCTTCTTGATTTTAACCAAATTAAAACCTGCAACTGTTAAACTACCTTTTTCAATCTTTACTTCTCGATATAAAGCTCGAATAAAGGTGGACTTCCCTGCTCCAGAAGGTCCTACGATATAGGCAAATTCTCCTGGTTCAATAGTGACAGACACACCACGCAAGGCAGTCGTCCCGTTGTCATACTTTTTGACAACATCTCGCATTTCAATGATTGACATGTGAGTTCCTTTCTATCTTAGCTGATTCTCCATTTGAGATAGGCATCGATGAAACCATCTAAATCTCCATCCATAACCTTATCTACTTGGGCAACTTCAAAGCTCGTACGGTGATCTTTCACCATGGTATAAGGTGTGAAGACATAAGAACGGATCTGACTTCCCCAAGTGATTTCTTTTTTCTCGCCTTTGAGGGAATCGACTTCTGCTGCTTTCTTTTCTTGCTCCATTTGATAGAGCTTAGCCTGCAACATCTTCATAGCACGATCTCTATTTCCATACTGGGTACGATCGACTGTCGATTGAACGACTGTCCCCGTAGGAATGTGCGTCAAACGCACACCTGTTGAAACTTTATTGACGTTCTGTCCACCAGCACCACCTGAACGGAAGGTATCCATCTTGATATCGTCGTCACGGATTTCTACTTCGATGGTATCATCTAACTCAGGCATAACTTCCACAGAAGTAAACGAAGTGTGACGACGTTTAGCAGAGTCAAATGGTGAAATACGGACCAAACGGTGAACACCCATTTCCGACTTGAGAAGACCGTAGGCATTTGGACCTTCAAAGGACAAGGTCACAGACTTGATGCCCGCTTCATCACCAGCTTGGTAATCCAAGACTTCAACTTTAAAGCCTTTTGCATTTCCATAACGAGTGTACATACGAAGTAACATATCGCCCCAGTCCTGAGCCTCAGTCCCGCCTGAACCTGGATGAATTTCCAAAATTGCATTATTATGGTCATAAGGTTCTGACAAGAGAAGCGTCATCTCATAGCTGGTCATCATCTTATCCAACTCAGTTAGTTGCTCTACCAGTTCATCATGGACTGACTCGTCTTCTGCTAAAAAGTCTAATAAAATTTCAACTTCATCCTGCGACTCCTCCATTTTATGGAAGGTGTTGTAGGTATTTTTTAATTCATTTAATTCTTGCGACGTTTTTTGGGCCGCAATATTATCGTTCCAAAATCAGGTTCTGTCATCTTGTTCTCCAAGATGGCAATCTCTTCCTCTAATCCTTCGAGGTCAAAGAGACCCCCTGAAAGAAGCTAATTTTTCACGATTTGCATCAATTTTTTGACGAATTTCTGAAATGTCCATAAATACTCCTTTTCATATCGTTTTATTATACCATAATCTCTCATTTCTTTCCATATTTTGCTTTTTTATGCTTTTATTGCCCAACAAAAAGAGGCTCTAAAGCCTCTGGTTTAAAGGATTTTTGCAGAGGTTCGAGCAATCTCCTCTACTTGAATTCCTTCTCTTTCAAATTTTTCTTTTAAGGAATCTAGGTCAATCATTCCATCAATTTGAACCTCAATGACAACCTTACCATCCTTAC